>Ga0116149_1003845_pt1 | contig 15195 bp, 18 predicted proteins | sample AD_UKC057_MetaG_FD_89787 | JGI IMG/M metagenome (GOLD analysis project Ga0116149, IMG submission 89787) | Active sludge microbial communities of municipal wastewater-treating anaerobic digesters from USA - AD_UKC057_MetaG | ecosystem: Engineered > Bioreactor > Anaerobic > Digestate | place: USA... | reverse complement strand
CTGCAGGCCGATGAGTTCTTCATCTTCTCAAGGATGGTGAAGGGCTACGAACCGTCCGAGAACGAACGAGCCCTCATCGACCTCATCAGGACGGAGCCGAAGACCCTGTACGAGATTTCGGAGGCGACGGGGGTCCATCCCTACAGCTATAACGTGCGAAAGCTGGAGGAGCTGGGGGTCATCACCCGGATAGGGTTCACGCCGACCGACGCCCTGCACGCCTCCGGGGAGTACGTGGAATATGACAGGGAGGCACCCCTCCTGTCGGCCGAATATAGGGCAGGCCTGTGCGGCATGGATGTCCAGAGGTTCTGCGCCGAGGTCAAGGAGGCGGTCATCCAGAAGATCGCCCGGGAGATCGTCTACCGGCTCATCTACGAGGACTGCGGCAAGACCGTCCATTGCGATGTATGCTCCTCGATGATCGACAAGATGGTCAGTCAGCTTCCCGGCATCGATTTCTCAGTCGATATGCGACTGCACCGGAAGATCATCGGCATCGGGGCCCCCATCGGGGCGTACCTGCCTTCCGTGGCCCAGCGGCTGCATACCGAACTGCTCATGCCAGAGAACTCGGACGTCGGGAACGCGGTGGGGGCCATCACAGGCAGCATTATGGAGAGCGTCGAGGTGCTCATCAAGCCCAAGCCTGGCCTGGGGGTGATGGAGGACCCCCCCTGCACCATGCACTCCATGGACGAGATGAGGGAGTTCGAGACCATGTCAGAGGCCGCTGCCTATGCCAAATCCTGGGGGGAGAACAAGGTGCGCAGGAACGCCGTGACGGCCGGAGCGGACGAGATCGAAGTCCTGGTGGAGAACCACAGGATGATGGGCCAGATAGGGAAGTCGTGGGGGGATGGGCTGACCCTGGAGGTGCATGTGAAGGTGACCGCGGTGGGCAAGCCCCGCATGTTCTTCGAGGTAGAGCATGGGTCAGACGAGTACGATTGATGTGGTCATATGCAGCGGGTTCAGCCCCGGGGCCAGGGTGCTACGGGCCGCCGTGCGCGAGCTGGCCGATGAGGGGGACATCCGGGTCGTGACCGTGGCCCCCGCCCTGGCGGGGATCCCCAAGGCCGTGGCTGAGATGCGTGCGCTCCAGGACCACAAGGTCGTCTGCGTGGATGGGTGCGAGGGCGGGTGCGGGCTGCAGGTCCTCAACCGCTTCGAGGTGCTGCCCTCCTCCATCGTCATGATCGAGAAGCACTTCAACGTCACCCGGAAGGGGATCGACGAGGCCAAGGACCGAATACGCCAAGCGGTCAGGGAGGTGCAGGGATGAGGAAGGGCGTGGTGATGTGCGGGGCCAACGGCGAACGCGGCTACTTCCTAGAGAAGGTCATCGAGGCCTTCTCCAAGGACAACATGTCCAAGGTGATCCAGTTCTCCGTTTGCACCGTCGGCCTCAGCCCGATAATGCTCGAGATGGGCGGGGTGGACATGGGCTCCCTGGTCACGGTCAACGGGTGCAGGAATCGGTGCTGCGACCGGTTGATGGAAGAGAACGGGCTCAAGGTCGGGGCCTCCGTCACCGTCGACGATCGGATCGAAAGAAGGCTGGCACCCTGCGAGCCCACCTCGAAGTTCAACTTCCAGGAACCGACGGAGGCGGAGGTCAGGACGATGGTCAGGGCCATGGAGGACGCGATCCGCTGATCAGCGGCTCTTCTTCCAGCCCTGCTGCTTGTAATAGTCCTCCACTATGGCGGAGATGTGATGGGACACCTCCCTCTCCCGGAGCTCCCCGGTGATGTGCGGCGTCTCCCTGAAATAGAACTCGTAGTCGCACTTGCTGCATCTCACCTTAGGGCAGTTGTTCATGACCTCAGGGCAGCCCCGGCAGGCGAAGGTCCTTGCATAGGTGATCGAGAACTCGAAGCCGCAGTTCGGGCATTTGAACCTGCGGATGGAGTCCACGGTGTCCCGGGAGAACCCCCTGCTCCGCATCGCCTGGTAGTATCCATCCATGCTCAGCCTCCATGATGGGCTGCGCTCTTCTCGGTCTCAAAGAAGTCCTTGATGATGCGGAACGGTACGCCCCGCTCCTTGGCCAGGCCTTCCAGGACCGTCATGGTCTGATCCCGGACCTCGGGGTCCCAAAGCCCGTGGACGATGACATGGACTATAACCTCCGCCCGCTCGATGACGTCCCCCTTCAGCTGCCTTGTGATGTTGACCTTCATGTTCTGATGGATGAGCGAGAACCCGACCGTCGAGCCGTCCTCGACCATCATGAAGGCCTTGACATGGCCCACAAGGTCCGCGCCGTGACGAAGGCAGGCGTCCGTCACCTTGATGAGAAGCTCCTCCACGAAGGAGATCGCCCTTTCGGCCTTGGAGCCCTTTCCAAACTCGACCTCCATGTGCAAGGAGAACTTGCCAAGCTCGTCCACCGCCCGGTGCATCTCGAGATGCAGGTCATCGTCCTCGTCGAGCTCGGTCATCAGCCCTTGCCTCCGTAGTCCTTCTTCAATATCTCCTTCTCATACGATTCGTCGTAGCGGGGGGAGGTCCTGGTCTCTATGAGATCGGCCACCTCCTTCACTCCCTGGTTGTTCTTCCCTGAGCCGAACATTATCTCTGCGCGGGGATTGATCGACTTGGCGAATTGAACGGAGAGGTCGACCTTCTCCTTGGAGGCGCTGTCCACCTTGTTGATGAAGATCACGTCAGCCTCCCTTATCTGGGTCTCGACGAGGCGCCGCACTGCGTTCATCAGCTCATCGATCCTAAGGGAGTCCACCAGCGTGACGACGGGGGCGTGGACGATCGTCTCGCCCTCCATCTCCTCCTCGGAGTACTCCGCGGCACGCTTGAGGCCCCATGGGATGGCCACTCCGGATGGCTCGACCACGATGATATCAGGCCCGAACGTCTTCTGGAGAATGGCGATGGTGTTGGCAAAGTTGCCCGCGATCTGGCAGCATATGCATCCGCCCGAGATCTCCTTGGCCTTGAGCCCATACATCTCGACTATCCTCACATCGACGTTGATCTCGCCCACGTCGTTGACTATTATCGCGATCCTATGACCGCGGTCCACCAGGATCTTGACCAGTTCGATGAGGAAAGTGGTCTTGCCGCTTCCCAAGAACCCCGCGACCTGTGCGATCTTCATCGATACACCAGTGAAATCGGAAATCGGGCTCCAAGTATGAATAGGTTGTTGATTCCGTGGCACGGAGACGGCCGAGCGTCTAACTGGATGGAGGCTTCCCGCCCGGGATCCCCGCCGTTGTCCCAGGACCATCTGCCGAGGACCGTTCCATCGACCCGCCCAAAGCTTCTCAGAAGCGCTCCGCGGACCAGACGGCAGTTTCCCTCAGGCGCTATCCCTCCCGGTCGTGTTCGCGTCGCTATGCCATAAAAAATCCGCCCCCTCCTCTCGGCAGGTTCCGCATCCCCTTCGAACATGTGAAGCACATCCGTGGTCTGGACAAGGTCCTTATCGTCCGTCCCATCGGAGCGTCCCGATCCCAACATGGAGGACCATGGCTGATCTGAAGACGTTCGGTCGGGCTCGGTGAGGCAAGACAAAGGGAAAAGAAAAAGATGGAAGGGGTTTGGAAACGCCCGGTCCTTCAGCAGGTTACCTGGCCGTACTTCTTGACCGTGTCCGACACTTCCTTGATGTTCTCAAGGCGGGTGGTGACCGTCGGAGGCACCTCGCAGCCGGAAGCGATGGTGTACCTCGACTTCAGCCCCCGGGCGCACAGAGCCGTCTTGACCTCCTGGATCAGGTTCATGGTGACCTTCTGCATCTTCTCCTGGCTCCAGCGCACGAAGCCCTGCGGGTCGATCGTCCCGCACAGGACGCAGTTGTCCGCATACCCCTTGCCGATGGCGTCGGACGCTGAGGGCGAGCCGGGGATCAGGGGGTACCATGCCATGGTGTACACCGCGGGCTTCATCTGCTTGACCTGGGCGTCAAGGTGGGGCAGGTCGGCGCAGTTGTGGATGGCCAATGCCATTCCCTCCTTGCCAACCGCCTCGTTCAGGGAACCAGCGTACTTATGCTGCCCCTCGAACTCGTCATACTCCTTGTCCCCTAGACAGGAATACGAGCCCCAGAGATAGTCCCACATGCATGCGGCGGGCTTGGCCTGCCCCATCCCCTTGACCATCTCCTTCAGGTAATCCGTGAAGGTCCCCAGAGCCTTGTGGACGGCGGACCTGTTGTTGTACATGTCCATGAAGACCTTCTCCGCGCTGGCCGACTGCGTGAGGGAGAGCAGCGGCCCCTCAAGGAACCCCGAGGTGATGGTCTCGTTCTTAAGGGCCTCGGCGAAAATCTTGGTGCCCTCGAGGATCACACCGGACCTTCCCTTCTTCGGGTCAGGCATCTGCAGCGTCTCGTAGTCCTCCACCGTCTTGATCACCGGGTCGTCGACGAACGGCGTGTTCTGCTCGTCCATCCGCACATGGGACCCGAAGTCCCCCGCTATGACCGACAGGTCCATGAGGCCGACGGTGAAATCCAGGTCGAAATACTTCTGTCCGGAGATCAGCCCCTGCGCGTAGTTCTTGGGGCTCGAGCACCATTCTTTGTACGTCATGGTGCCATCGCCTATCGTCCGGCGGGACACCCCGCAGGCGATGGGGTAAACGGTCAGCCTGTCCACCGGCTCATCGGCCAGCGAGGCCAGGCACCTTTGGATATGGGTCATCTTCTCTGCCATATCATAACACCTCCTTGACCTTCTTCACAGCCTCCTGGGCGTTGATGGCATGCATGTCCGCCCCGATGTCGTCCGCGAAGGCCTGGGACGTGGGCGCCCCGCCGATGATGATCTTCACCTTCATGCGGTCGCCGTTCTCGATAAGGCCATCGACGACCGCCTTCATGCCATCCATGGTGGGCGTCATGAGGGTGCTCATGGCTATGAGGTTGGCCTTCTGGTTCTTGACCGAGTTCACAAAGTTCTCGATCGGAACATCCTTCCCGAAATCGTGCATGTCCAGGCCGGCGGCGGTCAGCATGGTCTTGACGATGTTCTTGCCTATGTCATGGACATCCCCCTCGACCACGCCGATCACGCCCACCACCTTCTTGGCGGCGTCCGCCTTGGGAATGTGGGGGAGCAGTATGTCCAACCCGCCATACATGGCGTTCGCCGCCAGTAGGACCTGGGGTAGGAAATATTCATGCTTGGCGTACTTGTCCCCCACGATGGTCATCCCCTTGACCAGGCCATTATCTATGGCGTCCAACGCCTTGACGCCAGCGGTCAGCGCATCCTTGGCATACTTGACGGCATCGTTCTTATTGCCTGAGATGACAGCTTTCTCCAAACCATCCAAAATCGCTTTCCCGTCCATTTTTTAACCACCTCTCCTCAGAACCAATTCCATTGGTGTAAAAAACACACGGTCATTAGGGATTATAAACCATTGTTATGGATGGCTCATCCATCCAATCGGCCTCTACGGATCTCGTACCGGCCAGCATCAACAGGGATCGAGCAGGATGGGATGTCTAGGTGCGGAAAGAGCAATCATTAAATACCGTTGAGAGGCCGCCCTACCGTACCGGCGGGCCGGACGCCCCCGCCGATCTTCCGAGGTACGCCTTCAGGGCCTCGATCCCTCCCTCCAGGACAGAGATGTCGTTGAACCCCATCCGGGCCAATTGCTCCGCGGCCCTGACGGACCTGTTGCCGGTCCTGCAATAGACGAGCAGGGGCGTTCCACGGTCCATTCCCCCAACGGAGCCGATGATCGAATCCACAGGGATGTTCACGGCCCCCTCCATCCTCTCCGCCCGGTACTCCTCGTGACTGCGGACGTCGATCAGGACGCATTCGCCCTTCCCGACCTTGGCCATCAGCGACAGGAACCGCTCCGGGGGCAGTTTGACCGCCCGGGTCGTCGACCGTTGCTCCATCGTCCCCTATCCTCAGCTAATAGTACATTAGCATATCGTTCTAGGGCATGGGTAGAGCATGAGCAACGATTATCTATCCCCGGCCGCGTATCTCGCCCACCATGACGATGGACGAACGCCTGGTGAGGGAGATCGCCGCAATAGTAGGCGAGGGGGACTGCTCCACCCGGGCCGCGGACCTCTACACATACGGCTTCGACTCCTCCATATATCATCACAGCCCGGATGTGGTGGTCCGGCCCAGGAACGCCGAGGAGGTCTCCGCATTGATGCGATTTGCTTCCAGGGAAGGGATTTCAGTCGTCCCCCGGGGCGGAGGGACGGGGCTATGCGGGGGGGCCGTGCCCATCAGGGGCGGGATGGTCATGGACCTCTCCCGGATGGACCGCATCAAGGAGATACGGGTGAACGACCTCTACTGCGTGGTCGAGCCCGGGGTCGTGTACGACCATCTGAACGACGCGCTCGCCCCCAAAGGGTTCTTCTTCCCTCCCACCCCGGGAAGCGGGGAGGCGTGCACCATCGGCGGAATGGTGGCCACGAACGCCTCCGGGATGAAGGCGGTCAAGTACGGCGCCACGCGCGATTACGTGCTCGGCCTGGAGGTCGTCCTCGCCGACGGCTCCATCATCCATGTCGGGACCAACACCATCAAGAACTCGTCCGGTTATCAGTTGGAGCGCCTGTTCGTGGGGAGCGAGGGGACATTGGGCATTATAACCGAGGTGACCCTCAAGGTCGCCCCCAGGCCCCTGAGGGCGGCCATGGTGCTGGCCGCGTTCGATAGCCTGGAGAGCGCCGGGGCCTGCGTCTCCAACCTCATCTCCGTCCCCCTCATCCCCTCGGCCACCGAACTGATGGACGACGTCTGCATCAGGGCGGTGAACAAGGCGGTGAACGCCGGCCTTCCGGACGCCCAGGCCATCTGTATGATCGAGGTGGACGGAGGGCCGGAGACGGTGGCCAGGGAGCTGAAGGTGGCGGAGGACGTCGCGGTCCGGAGCGGGGCCTTCCATGTCCAGGTCTCGGACGACGGTAGGCAGATGGCCAAGTGGACCAGCGCTCGCAAGTCGGTCATGTCCGCCCTGAGCCGCCTCGGCGACGATCTCGTCTCCGTGTCCCTGGCGGATGACATGGCCGTCCCCGTGTCCAAGGTCCCGGAGGCCGTGGTGGCGTTCCATCGCATCGCAGAGGAGAACCGGGTGATCGTGGGCACCTACGGCCACGCGGCCGATGGCAACCTGCACACCAAGATGCTGCTCGATCCCTGCTCGGAGGACTCCTGGAAGAGGGGGGAGAGGGCGGTCGGGCAGATCTACGACACGGTGATAGCGTTGGGAGGCACGGTCACGGGGGAGCACGGCGTCGGCATCTCCAAGGCACCCTATATGATGCGGGAGCGCCCGGACGCGTGGCGCACCATGTTGGCCATCAAGAATGCCCTGGACCCCCAGAACATCCTGAACCCTGGCAAGCTCATGCAGTGGGAGGGGGGGATCATCCGGGACCTTCGCTACCCGTGCCCCGGCCCGATCAGATGAAGAGGCCCCAGCTTACCATCAGCAGGGCCACCGCGACCACCATCGCCATCGCCCAGGTGGCCGGGCTCCAGGACCACACCTTCCTGCCGTCCAGGGGACCGAAGGGGAGTAGGTTGAACACCCCCAACAGAAGCGACAGCTGACCGATCAGGTTGAAGGCGGTGCTCCAGATGCCCGCGGCCGGGAACACGAGCCACAGGGCCACGAACGCCCCTCCGAAGGCGATGTTGGTGGCCGGACCGGCCAGGGAGATCACGCCGTTCTGCTTCCTGTTGATCCGGCCGGAGATGAAAACGGCCCCGGGGGCGGCCAGGAGGAAACCAAGGAAGCTGAAGAGCAGGGCCATGAGCAGCCCCAGGGGATACATGCGGAACTCCGCCCAGGCACCATAGCGCTGGGCGACGAACTTGTGCGCCAGCTCATGCAGCAGGAAGCCGGTGATCGATACCACCGCCGATACGCCCAGGGCGAAGAGCCACACCACCGTGTCCAGGCTTTCCAGGTCTCCAAAGAGCCCCCCGAGCAGGACGACAGTGAAGGCGATGGTGAGCACCGCCACGCTTATCAGGATCTGAACGACCTCTTGCCGGCTGAAATGGATGCGCCCATAGCCGCGGGGAATGACCAGGTTCCCGTATTCATCATACATCTCGGACGCCGAGCGCATCACCTACTAGATATATATTGCCCGTCCCCGGCGCAGGACAAGCTTGAAGTACATCGGCGAGGGATAGCTTGGGGAAATGAGCAACTACCAGCACGGCAAGGTACGCTTCCGGTGGTGCGATACATGCGGCACCCTGGTCCTCGGGGAGGTCTGCGGGATCTGCGGCCGTCCAGGAAGGGAGTTCGAGGTATCCGCCCCCGGGGACATCCGTCCCTGCTTCGGCAAGGGCGTGGACACCGTGGCCGAGCTCTTCCAGAGGCACTTCGGGACCTCGGGCCTCCTCCGCACCAGGAACGTCTTCCTGAACAAGGTGGCGGGGGAGGACCGCGCCGACGAGGTGGTGCTGGACGGGCGGGTGGTGGCGGTCATCCGCTTCGAGCTGGTGAGGGACGATTTCGTGCTGGAGCTCAAGGCCGAGGGGGCGGCGCTGCTGGCGAAGGCCGCCCGGAAGGGGGTGATCAGGGCCAGGAGGCCGCCGGGCCATCTCAAGGGGAAGAAGCTGGACGGGGCGGATGTCCTGGAGGTGCTCGGCGACCTCAAGGCGGGGGACCCCGTGGTCGTGGTCATGGGCAATACAGTCGCGGCGGGGGAGGCCCGCGTCGGCTCCGATCATATGAAGGAAGGGGAAAAGGTCGTCCACCTTCGGGACGTCTGCAAGGCGGACGTGCCCTTCCCCCTGGTGCCGGCGGATTGGAACGACTTCGTGAAGGCCAACCAGAAGCACCTCCGCCAGCTGGAGGCCGCCGCCATCAGCGACCTGCGCTCCTTCGCCCACAACAGCGCCCTGCCGATCTCCCTGTCCTTCTCCGGAGGCAAGGACTCCCTGGCATGCTACGGCCTGACGAAGAAGGCGCTTGGGAGGTTCGACCTGTTGTTCATCGACACCGGCCTCGAGTTCCCGGAGACCGTTCAATACGTGCGCTCCTTCGCCAGGTCCAGAGGGGAGAGGCTCAGGGTCGCCAAGGCGGGGAACGCGTTCTGGGAGAACGTAGGCGCCTTCGGCCCGCCGGCAAAGGACTTCCGATGGTGCTGCAAGGTGTGCAAGCTGGGACCCCTGACGGCCCTGATCGAGGAGAACTATCGCCAAGGCACGGTCACCGTGGAGGGGAACCGCGCCCTGGAGTCCTTCGCGCGTTCGAGGATCGGGTTCGTCGAACGGAACCCGTTCGTCCCCAACCAGACCGTCCTGAACCCGATCCGGGATTGGAGGGCCGCCGAGGTCTGGGGGTATATCTGGATGGAAGGTCTGGAGTACAATCCCCTTTACGAGCAGGACCTTGAGCGCATAGGCTGCTACCTGTGCGCATCCTGCCTGGGCAGCGAATGGCGGGCGGTACGGCAGCTTCATCCGGACCTGTATTCCGAATGGGAGCGCTGGCTGGGGGAATGGGGGGAACGGGTCGGGGTCTCCCCGGACTTCGTCCGCTACGGGTTCTGGCGCTGGAAGGCGTTGCCGCCCAAGATGAGGCTGGTGGCCGATGAGCTGCATATGAAGGTGCCGCAGATGAGGAACGACAGCATGGAGCTTAGGATCTCCAAGGGGGCCAGCCCCTGCGTGGCCGGCGGGTTCTCGATGGAAGGGGTACTGACCATCCCCCGCAAGAGGGACTTTTCGCAGGTGGCGGAGGCCCTCAAGACCGTTGGGAAGGTGAAGTTCTCCCCGGAGTTCGAGGTGGTGATGGTCAAGACCAAGGGCGGGACCCTGAAGATGTTCGGAGGGGGGCACATCTCCGCCATAGCCCCTACCAAGGAAGAGGCGGAAAGGTTGTTCCGGGCAGGGGCGGAGGCGTTCCTGAGAGGACAGCTCTGCACCTCCTGCCGCATATGCGAGCGCAACTGCAGGTTCAAGGCCATAACCGCCGATGGGCAGCTCAAGGTGGACGAGCGCCTGTGCCAGCAGTGCGGGGAATGCGCCAGGGCATGCGTCGTCGCCCACTACTACGATAAGCTGGTCCAGGCCGGGGATGGGAAGCCTGTGTACGCAGGCGTTAAATAATCGGACCGGGGTGGGGCGACCCGACCATGGATTGGACGATGATGTTGGCCGCAGCCCTGGGGATAGGTCCAGCCCTGGCCTTGATGTTCTGGACCCTTCAGGACTACACGTACCCCAGGGTGGAGAGGCCCTTCTTCGACGACCGCAAACTGTTCCTGATGCTGGCGGTGGGCATGGTCATCGGCGTCATAGTTTACGTACTCCAATCCTACTTTGATCTCGGGTACCTGCTGTTCGCCCTCCTCTTCGCGGTCGTGGAGGAGCTGCTCAAGCTTGTCATACTGAACTTCCCCCGCTTCGCCCGCAGGCTGGACACCTCGTTCTACGGGCTGTCCATGGGGCTGGGCATAGGGAGCACCATGGCCTTCGGCGCGGTCCTTTCAACCATCCAGCAGTCCGATGGACTGGGGGCGATGGCTTGGGTGATGGTGGTCATTCTCGGGGTCCAATTGGTGCTGCTGCACGGTTCATGCGGGGCATTGGTCGGCACCGGCTCCGCCCGCGGCGAGGTATGGGGCTACTTCGCCCAAGCCGGGCTGCTCCACATCGGGTTCAATCTGCTGATGGCCGTGCCCCTGAACGTCGACAGCGACCTGGCGGCCTGGACCTCGGTGGTCCTCGCCACCCTCCTGGTGCTGTACTATTACATCCAGGTGCACCGTCATCTCCTTCCTTCGGTCGTGAAGGACGCCCTGAAGGCAATGGGAAAAACGAAAGCATGAACCAGCTGCAATGCCTACGAAGGGGCATGCCGGACCGGAGAAGGGTAGGCAGGGCGATCCTGACAGTGGCGGTGGTGCTGGTCGTCGCGCTGCTAGTGCTCCTCCCACCCACCCAGGACCTCCTGCGGAGATATCTTGTTGACCCCTTCTCCCCTCAATTCCCGGAGGAAGTGCACATGACCCTTGAACGAACGGTCATCCTGGACGCCAACGGGACCCAGGTCGTCAGCTACTCCGTGCACCTTCCCCGCCCTACAAGCGTGATCGAGGGCAGCGCTCCCCTTCAGGTCCTGGAAGGCATCGTTGTGGACCCTCAGTACGATAGGCAACGGGACAATGGCGCCTTCGATACAATGGTCTGGGAGGGGGAGGGCCTCACCGGCATGTTTACCGTGCAAATGACCATCGAGGTCGCTCAGGCCCGGCATGTCTGGGAGCTCGACGAGGGGAGCGTGCTCGATAGGGACGAGGTCCCCCAATATTATCTGGACAACTATCTGGACGATCAATGGAAGATAGTCGTGAACGATCCCGCCATCCGATCCCTCCGCGAGGAATTGGTGGGCGATGAGACCAATGTGTACCTGATCGCCAAGGCCATCTACGATTGGATCGTGGAGAACATCGAATATCCTGACGGTCCCTCGCCAGGGGAGCCCAGGTCCTCCGTTGAGACGCTCCGGGCCAGGGAGGGGGACTGCGATGAGCAGTCGATGCTGTTCTGCGCCCTGGCCCGTTCGGCCGGGGTGCCGGCCTGGGTGCAGCTCGGGGCGATCTATGACAGAAAGGATGAAGAGCTCGGCGGGCACGGATGGGTCCAGATGTTCATGCCCACGGCCGATGGGGGGCACAACGTGACCATCGACCCCGTCAACGAGGCCTTCCTTGTGTGGATGCCCACCCTCTTCTGCGAGTATACGGACACAGGGGACGCGGACGACCTTTACAGCGCCTATCACCACATCAGCATTTCCTTCCTGCCCGAGGGGGCCACTCCGATATACACGGAGGGATGGAGGGTGATCGCATATGAGGAGGGCGAGGGAAGGGCATCCTTCGCCTCCACGATCGTCAGGGGCCCCTCCTAGGCCATCCGGTACCGGCCGGGGGAGACCTCGTAGACCATGCCCACGGCCAGCAGCCGGCGTAAGGCCTCCTCGGCGTCCATCCTCCCCCGCAAGGCCGCCTCCAGCCCCATGACGTCGAACTCCCCCAGTCCCTTGACCAGCTCCTCCAGCGGGAGCGGCGGGGCGGTCTCCCCTTCCTCCACCACCTTGCCATGGAAGCCCTTCAGGGCGCGCCCCCCGCGGTTCAGCTCCGCCACCGCCTGGGCGGTGAGGACCGCCGAGGGGGAGGTGAAACGCGCCTTCATTCGCCCCGTGCGGACCTGGCGCCCGCAGTGCGGGCACGAGGAGGTCCGATGCTCCAGGTCCACTGCGAAGCCCTTGCGGCACCGTGGGCAGACCACGGCAGCGTACATCAGTACTCAACGAACACGAGCGCGCCGAGGCAGGTGCCGTAATGGTCCATGGGGATGGAGAGTTCCTCGATGGCGTAGTTGATGCGCATCAGCTTTATCCCGCGCAGGGTGGACATCTCGTTCATCTTCCACTCCAGCACCTCCTTCAACGCTTTCTTGGTCCCGTGCATATGTCCTTCAGCGACATAACCGCCCTTGCCGTCCTTGCGGAAGGCGTAGGCGATCCCAGCGGAGATCATCTCCCCTTCGCCACCCCTCATCTGGGCCAGGACGCAATGGGTGATGGCGCCCATGGGCAGCTCCCGCACCGCGACCTTCTTGGCCCCCACGGGCAGGACGGAGGATACGGACACCAGGTTCAGCTCTCCGATGTGCGCCTTCATCAACGCCTCGTCGAAGGCGTTGAGGTCGGAAACCTTGCTGACGGCCGCTCCCTGGGTGACGAAAAATTTCTTAGGGACCAAATTCATAATTGCGATGTAAATCGCAATCCTGATTTAAGGTTTGCCTTCAGTCGACCTCGAGCACGCGCAGCTCACGCTCCAGCATCTTGACGTCCTGGGGGTTCAACGCCTCAGGCACGACAGAGATGATGAGCGTGGCGCCGGTCAGGGAGACGTTGTCGTTCAGGAGCTGCAGGAGCTTGAGCACCTTGAGGAAGTTGTTCTGGCTTATCAGATATTCCAGGCCAGACAACAGCACCACCGCGCGCCCGGTGGCCTCGAAGAAGTTCTTGATCTCGCTATAGATCAGGGGGATATCGGTCGGCTCCCTGGCATACCTCTTGCCCCTCTCGTACGAAAGCCAGAGGATTGCCCCCTCCTTGATGCCGTACAGCCTCTGTACCTTCTCCGGATACTCACGGGCGAGCACCATACCGGTGCAGCCATCCTCGATCTGGTCCCGGTACATCTGGTACGCTGCATCGAGGGACGACGACTCCACCAGGTAGGCTGTCCCCGGCTCCAGCTGGTACTTGCGCCCTCTCTCCCCCTCCCTCTTGGTGGCATCCATCCTATCCGCCGGATAGGTGGTGGAGGGCGTGAGCACATGCACGCACTTCTCCGCCCCATCGGAGAGGCAGGACGCCTCGTAGGCATCATAGCGCTTGCGCATGAGGGACGATACGATGCCGGAGATGTACCCTCGGGTGAAGTCGCAATGGTCCCCGTTCTCCGCCTCCACCGACTCCTTGAAGGTGATCACGATCTCCGTCTCGTTGATCATCTCGATGCTCATCCTGCTGAGCCCCGTCTCGGTCCACACCTGCTCTATTATGACCTTGGCCTCGCTGATGTCCGCGCACTCCAGGCCCAGGGTGCGCACCAGCCCCACGCCGGCCCGATAGCCGTAGCGCTCCATGGTGCGCGCAGAGTCCGCTCCGTTCAGAAGCTGAAGCTCCTCGCGCAGGTCCTTCAGGGCCGAGCCAGGCATGACGAAGAAGGGGCGCATGTCCTTGCCCATGTCAACCCTCCATGGTCATTTCCCCCAGGGCTCGGAATGCCTCCTGAACCCCCTGTCCGGTCTTGGCGCTCGTGAGCATCGAGCGGCACCCGAGGGCGGATGCGAGCCTCTCCAGTCCCGTCATGTCCATTCTCATGTCGAGATCGCACTTGTTCCCGAGCAAGATGATCGGGATATCGCCAGCCACCTCCCGCAGGTCCCTCGCCCAATGTTCGAGATGCTCCACGGTCTCGGGCCTGGTCATGTCGCCTACGAGGAGGGCGCCGTTCGCGCCGGCGTAATAGGTGGAATGCAGGGCCTTCTGGGTCTTCTGGCCTAGAACGTCCCAGATCATCAGGGTAAGGGTCACGTCCTGAAGCTCCAGGACCTTCTTGCTGACCTTGGCCCCGAAGGTCTGCAGGTACTGATCGTCAAATTGGTCCAGCACATACCGTCGGATGAGGCTGGTCTTCCCCACCTCCCCATCTCCAAGCAGGCAGACCTTCTTGACGAACCGACGCTTAGCCATCCCGCATTCAGTATGCGGCCAGCGTCTATATATTCATTTCACCCCGGTCCTTGCCCCCACCCTCCCCAGAACGGGGTTTCAGGGCCGTTCCCTCCCTCGGAACATAAAAGCGCCCAAATAATAATGTACCTCCGTTCAGAATCACTTGCCATGACGCGAAGCGAGAAGAGGTTCGAGGACGTCACCGTGGGAGACGTATTTGACAAGGTCGTTCTGAAGCCCTCCCAGGTGCAGAGAGGGGCTACCATCGGAACGGTGATAGACCAGATGCTCGCGAACCCGCTTTCCCGCAAGGTCTACGTCACCGAGGAGGACGGAAGGTACGCCGGCACGGTGAGCACGGAGACCATCCTGAGGCTGATGGGCTACCGATTGGGGATACGGGAATATGGCGGGATGTCCTTCATCCGCTTCCTGCGAGACACATTGAAGGAGAGGGCGGACGAGATCATGGTCAAGGGAAGGACGGTGACCCGGGAGACCAGGCTCCCGGCAGCGATGAGGATCATGATCGAGGACCATCTGAACGACCTTCCAGTGGTGGACGGCGCCAACAGGCTGATGGGCGAGCTGGTCAGCCTGGAGCTGTTCCTTGTCGGGAAGAAGGTCTTCGAGGCCAAGGACCCCTCCACCTTCGCCATCATGGCCGACGAGGCCTGAGGTTAGCGTTAGCCGTAGAGCTGGGAGTACTCCACCTGCTTCTTGGGTTGCTGCACCGATTCCATGGCCTTCTGCATCTCGTTCTCGATCTGCTCGGCCTCCTTTATCAACGGCTCGGGGTCCAGCTTTATCTCCGGCAGCATGTCGCCCACTACCTCCAAGAGGTTCGCCGCTCCCCGGGCATCGGGAACGTCCGTACGGGCGGAGCCCAGGAGGCAGATGACATCCATCTGATACCTCTCCCCTTCGGAGAGCAGAAGACCGGAGATG
>Ga0116149_1003842_pt1 | contig 15202 bp, 11 predicted proteins | sample AD_UKC057_MetaG_FD_89787 | JGI IMG/M metagenome (GOLD analysis project Ga0116149, IMG submission 89787) | Active sludge microbial communities of municipal wastewater-treating anaerobic digesters from USA - AD_UKC057_MetaG | ecosystem: Engineered > Bioreactor > Anaerobic > Digestate | place: USA... | reverse complement strand
CTTCGTCGTGAGCCCGGTGTTCCGGCCCGCCGTGCTCGAGGTCGCGCGCCTGCACGATGTGGCCGTGATGCCGGGCTGCTTCACGCCGACCGAGATCCTCGACGCCTGGGACGCGGGCGCCGACCTCGTGAAAGTCTTCCCGGCGACCGTCCTGGGTCCTGCCTTCTTCAAGGACATGCGGGGCCCGCTGCCGCACGTCCGGCTGATGCCGACCGGCGGGGTGACGCGCGACAATGCGGGGGAGTGGATCGCGGCCGGCGCGGCGGCCATCGGCGTGGGCACCGCCCTGGTGGACAGGGCTGCGATCAAGGCCGGGCAGTTCGACCGGATCGCGGCCAACGCGGCGCACTTCATCGAGGCCGTGCGGCGCGCGCGCGGGCAGGGGAGGTAGCAGTGATCAAGACCGTCTGCTTCGGCGAGATCATGCTGCGGCTCAGCCCGCCCGGGTTCGAGCGGCTGTTCCAGTCGCCGCTCCTGCACGCCACCTTCGGCGGCGGCGAGGCGAACGTCGCCGTCAGCCTCGCGCACTTCGGCCTCGACAGCCACTACGTCACCCGCCTGCCCGCCAACCCGGTGGGCGACGCGGCGCTCAGGGCGCTGCGCGCCGAGGGGGTTCGGGTCGAGCCGGTGCTGCGGGGCGGGAGCCGGCTCGGCATCTACTTCGCCGAGACCGGCGCCAGCCAGCGTCCCTCGCTGGTGGTATACGACCGCGCGCACTCGGCGATCGGCGAGCTGCAGCCCGGGGCAATCCCGTGGGAGGCGGTACTCGACGGCGCGGCCTGGTTCCACGTCACCGGCATCACGCCGGCCCTCGGTCCCGGCCCGGCGGCGTGCACGGCCGAGGCGCTGGCGGCCGCCGCGAAGGCGGGCGTGCGCGTCAGCCTCGATCTCAACTACCGCGCCAAGCTCTGGTCGAAGGCCGACGCGCAGCGGACCATGCGCGCGCTGATGCCGTACGTGGACGTGGCCATCGCCAACGAGGAAGACCTCCAGGCGTCGCTCGGCATCGAGGTGGCCCGCGCCGACGTGAAGGCGGGCGTCCTCGACGCCGAGGCCTACCGCGCCGCGGCCGGGCAGGTGGTGCGCGAGTTCGGCGTCAAGCAGGTGGCGGTCACCCTCAGGGAGAGCCTTTCGGCAAGCGACAACGCCTGGAGCGCGGTGCTGTTCGACGCCGCGACCGGGGCGTTCCACCAGGCCCAGCGCTACGTCGTGCGCCTGGTCGATCGGATCGGCGGCGGGGACAGTTTCGCGGCGGGCCTCGTCTACAGCCTCGCCGCCGGCCGGGACGCGGCGTCGGCGCTGCGCTTCGCGGTGGCGGCGAGCGCGATCAAGCAGACCATTCCGGGCGATTTCAATCGTGTTTCGGTAGCGGAAGTCGAACGCCTGGCCGGCGGCGACGCCAGCGGCCGGGTGCAGCGCTAGCAGAGAGCGTTGGAGGTGCCGTCATGAGGAGCGCGTTCGCAACTTCCAGTACCGCGCGCTGCCGCAAGGCACCTTACAATGCCTTCATGGACCGCACGCGGCTGCTTGCGCGCCTCGACGAGAAGTGGCGCGACTTCACCGGGTCGTTCGCCGGGCTGAGCGACGAGGAGCTTACCGCGCCCGGCGTCACGCGCGCCTGGTCGGTCAGGGACATCATCGCCCACGTCACGACCTGGGAAGAGGAGGCGCTGAAGTACCTGCCAGTGATCCTCGAAGGGAAGCGGCCCCCCCGCTACTCCACGCTCTACGGCGGCATCGACGCCTTCAACGCGAAGACGACGGCCGAGAAGGCCGCCCTCCCGCTGGCCGAGGTGCTGCGCCGGCTCGATGGCACGCATCGCCGGCTGGTCAGGTTCGTCGAGCAGGCGCCCGACGAGGCGCTGGCCGCCGAGTCGCGGTTCGTCAGGCGGCTCCGTGCCGACACCTACGGCCACTATCCCAGGCACGCCGAGGCTATCCGGAAGTGGAGAGCCGCTCGCCAGCGCTGAAGCCGACACCATGAACGCCGCCGACCCCCACGGCTCGCAACCCGTCCTTCGGCGCGGCCCCGACCCGGCCGCCGCGCGCCTCTGCGCGATCCTGCTGCACGGGCGCGGCAGCACCGCCTCCGACATCCTCAGCCTCGCCGACGAGCTGGACCTTGCCGACGTGCTGTATCTCGCCCCCGACGCCGCGGGGCACACCTGGTATCCCTACTCGTTCCTCCAGCCGCTCGACCGCAACCAGCCGCACCTCGACTCGGCGCTCGCGCTGGTGGATCGTGCGGTCGCGCGCCTCGGGGCCGCCGGTGTCCCGCCCGCGCGCGTGGCGCTGCTCGGGTTCTCCCAGGGCGCCTGCCTCGCCCTCGAGTACGCGGCGCGGCACGCGCGCCGGTACGCCGCGGTCGTCGGCCTGAGCGGGGGCGTGATCGGGCCCCCCGGCACGCCGCGAGCGTACGAGGGCTCGATGGAGGCAACGCCCGTCTTCCTCGGGTGCAGCAACGTCGACCCGCACATCCCGGTGGAGCGCGTGCACGAAACCGCCGGCGTCTTCCGAACGCTCGGGGCGCTGGTGGACGAGCGCATCTATCCCGGCATGGGACACGTCGTCAACGACGAGGAGATCCAGGCCGTCCGGGAGCTGCTGCTCGGCTGACCGCCTGCCGCGTCCTGTACAATCCCCGTGTACCGTCTGTTTGTGCCCTTCCCGCCGGGAGGATTCCCGTGACGGAGCCGCAGCCGAAGCCTGAGCCCCAGAAACAGGCCACCAGCCCCCAGCCGGGCCGCAAGCCCGACGAGCCGGCCACCAAGCCCTGGCGCACCGAAGGACTGCCGAAGGGCGAACAGCCGCCGCCGTCCCGGCGCCGCTGGACGTGGATGGCCGCGTTCTTCGTCGGCTACCTGGTACTGTTCGGCCTGCTCACCGTGCAGGACCGGATGAGCGGCCCGCAGGCCATCTCCTACACCGAGTTCAAGGCGCAGGTCTCGCGCAAGAACGTGAAGGAGGTGTTCGCCCGCGGCGACACGATCGAAGGGCAGCTGAAGGAGCCGGCCGAGCTGCCGGGCGAGCAGGGGCACACCTACCAGCAGTTCACGACCGAACGCCCGACTTTCGCCGCCGACGACCTGCTCGCCGAGCTGGCGGCAGGCGGGGCGAGCGTGCGGGCGACCCCGCTGGTCGAGCACCGCGGCCTGCTGGCCAACCTGCTGATCTCGATGCTGCCGATCCTGCTGCTGGTCGGCTTCTGGGTCTGGATGTTCAGGCGGCAGCGGGCGTCGATGGGCGGCGGGCTGCTCGGAGGCCGCCCGCGCAAGCCGGTGGATCCCGAGACGGTGCGGGTGACTTTCGACGACGTTGCCGGGATCGACGAGGTCGAGGCGGAGATCAGCGAGATCGTGGACTTCCTCCGAGACCCGGGCAAGTACCGGCGCGTCGGCGCCCGGGCGCCCAAGGGCGTCCTGCTCACCGGGGCGCCGGGAACCGGCAAGACGCTGCTGGCGCGCGCGACCGCGGGCGAGGCCAAGGTCCCGTTCTTCAGCGCCAGCGCGTCGGAGTTCATCGAGATGATCGTCGGCGTCGGCGCGAGCCGCGTCCGCGAGCTGTTCAACGAGGCCAGGAAGGTCGCCCCCGCCATCATCTTCATCGACGAGATCGACACGATCGGGCGCACGCGCGCCGGGGCCCGGTCCCTCGGCGGCCACGACGAGCGCGAGCAGACACTGAACCAGATCCTCACCGAGATGGACGGGTTCTCGGGCACCGAGGGGGTCGTCGTCCTGGCCGCCACCAACAGGGCCGACGTGCTCGATCCCGCGCTGCTGCGGCCCGGCCGGTTCGACCGGACGATCACGGTGAACGCCCCCGACCAGAAGGGGCGCGCCGAGATTCTGAAGGTGCACACGCGAAAGGTGCCGCTGGCGCCCGATGTGAGCCTCGAGGCCGTGGCTTCATCCACGCCCGGCATGACCGGGGCCGAGCTGGCGAACCTGGTGAACGAAGCGGCGCTGCAGGCCGCGCGGCAGGATCGCGACACCGTCACCCAGCGCGACCTGTTCGACGCCCTCGAGAAGATCCAGCTCGGCACCGCGCGCAAGGTCGTCATCTCCGAGCCCGAACGGCGGCGCACGGCGTACCACGAGGCCGGCCACGCGCTGATCGGCATGCTGCAGCCGGGCGCCGACCCGGTCCGCAAGGTGTCGATCATCCCGCGCGGCCGGGCGCTCGGCGTGACGCTCTCGACCCCCGAGGCCGACCGCTACGGCTACGACGCGAACTACCTGCGCGGCCGCATCATCGGTGCGCTCGGGGGCATGGCCGCCGAGCAGGAGGTCTTCGGCGTCGTCACCACCGGCGCCGAGAGCGACCTGGAGATGGTCACGCGGGTGGCGAGGGGGATGGTGGGGCGGTGGGGGATGTCGGAGCGGGTCGGCAAGATCTCGGTGTACCCGCCGGACGGCGACCCGCGGATGATGGGCACCTCCGACGCCCTGCTCGACGCGGTGGACGAGGAGGTGCGGCGCTTCATCGACGAGTGCTACGACGAGGCGCGGCGGCTGCTCCGGGAGAACCGCGACAAGCTCGACGCAATCGTGGAGCAGTTGCTCGCGCGCGAGACGCTCGACGAGCGCGAGGTGTACGCGGCGGCCGGCCTGGCGGCCGCCGCGCGGAGCGCCGACGCTACTTTTCGAGACGCTCCTTGATCTCCTTCGCCTGTTCGAGGTGCGAGCGAACCTCCCGCAGCGAATTCGACGCCCAGTCGTACGCCGCGCCCGACAACCGGGGCTCGCCCGTCCGCTCGACGCCCGACGTGCCGGCCGCGGCCTCGCCCGCCCCGCCAGTAGAGCTGCCGGCACCTGCCGAGGAGCCGCTGCCGGTGGCGCCGCCCGTGCCCGAGGTCCCGGCCGTAGCATCGCCGGCGCCTCGCCGGTTCTCCCCGGTGTAGTCCTCGAGATGATCCTCGATCGACTCGTGGGCGGCGATCATCACCTCCATGAACTCACGGTCGAACTCCTCGGCGCTGAGTTCAGCCAGCTGGTCCAGCTTCTTCCGGTGCTTCTCGTCGAGCGTGGCGGGCCACTCGACGTTCCCCGCGGCGACCTCCTTCAAGTTGTCGAGCGCTCGCTGGTGGGCGTCCACCATCTGCTGCGCGAACTGCTTCACCTGCGGGTCCTGCGCCTTCCGGGCGCCCAGCTTGCCGAGCTCGATCTCGGCCATGTTGCCCATCGCAGCCTTCTTGTAGAACTTGGACGAGTCGTCCTGCCGCGACGCCGGGCTCCGCGTGTCCTGGCCATGCGCGCCGGTGGCGCTCTGACCGCTGCCCGGAGTGGGCGCCGTGCTCTGTGCCGCCGCCGTTGCGCCCACCATGGTGAGCGACGCCGCCACCACGACGCCCAATGCCCGCTGTCTCCAACTCATCAGTTCAGCCCTCCACTGCTGTTCGGCGGGATGGCTGGCAAGCCTCGTACCTGCTTGAGCCGTGAACCCTCAGCCGTGAGCCTTCCTACTGCCCGCCCGCCTCGAGCGTGACGTCCACCTCGACCTTCTTTCCTTCACGCATGACCGACAGCCGGACCTGTTGCCCGACCTCGTGCTCGTCGAGCCGGCCCAGGAGGCGTGCGACCGATTCGACCGGCGTCCCGTCGACCGCGACGATGATGTCGCCTGGAGTGATGTTCGTGCCGCCTTGCGAGGAGCGGACTCCTTTCAGCCCGGCGCGGTCGGCGGGCGAGCCCGGCGTCACGCGGAGCACGGCCACCCCCTTGACCCCGAGCTGCTCGGTGATCAGCTCGTTCAAGCGCTCGTCCACCTGGATGCCGAGCGCGGGCCGCACGTAACGTCCGGTCGCGACGAGCTGGGGCACCACGCGACGGACCGTGTCAACCGGCACCGCAAAGCCGACCCCGGCCGACGCTCCCGAGGGACTGAAGATGGCGGTGTTGACGCCGATGAGGCGCCCGGCGCTGTCGAGGAGGGGCCCCCCCGAGTTGCCCGGGTTGATGGCGGCGTCGGTCTGGATCAGGTGCTCGATCAGGAGGCGGTTGTCCTCGGATGGCAGCGACCGGTCGAGGGCCGACACGATTCCGGACGTCAGCGTCCAGTCGAGGCCGAACGGGTTGCCGATCGCGAAGGTCGCCTGGCCCACGCGCAGGTCGTGGCTCGTGCCGATCGGCAGCGCCGGCGGCGCCTTCGCCACGTCGATCTTCAGCACTGCGAGGTCGTGCGCGGGGCTGGCGCCCACGAGCTTTGCCGGCACGTCGCGCCCGTCGCTCAGCCTCACGCTCGCCGCCGAGGCTCCGGCAACCACGTGGTTGTTCGTCACGAGGTACCCCTTGTCGTCCCAGGCGAACCCGGACCCGCTGCCGCGCGGGATGTTGAAGATGTTCCTCGTCCAGACGTCCATCACCTGCTGTTCGGTCGTGATGAACACCACCGAGGCGCGCGTCTTCTCGAAGAGGGCAACGGTCGCCTGCTCGCCCGGCAGCAGGGCGCCGCGCGGCGCGATGTCGGGGACGACCGGCTGCGCGTTGAGGCGCGGCGCGACGATCCCGCGGACGGTCAGGGCCAGGCCGGCGACAGCCAGCAGGATCACGGCCATCCACGCGGCGGTGCGAACTCGACGTTCCATGGCTTCTCTTCCTCCCGGGAGGCACGACTGCAGGGTGACAGGCGCTGCAACGAAGGTGCCGCGGTCCAGCTCGAGCCGGCCGGATCGTCCATTGCACGGTGCCGCGCGGGAGGTCAGATGACACAACCGGAACGGGAAGGAGAGCCGGCTCGGGCGGAAGGGCCCGCGGCCGCGAAGCTGTCGCCGGCTGCCAGGCGCAACGGCGGGAACGGCCGGCTGGCCGACGGGCTCGGGTGGTTCAGCCTTGCGCTCGGCGGGGCCGAGGTGGCCGTGCCGGCCCTGGTCGCCCGGAACATCGGGGTGCCGAACACGCCGGAGAACCGGCTCCTGCTTCGCGTGCTCGGCGCGCGCGAGATCGCCAGCGGCCTCGGCATCCTGGGGCGCGACCGCCAGGCTCCCTGGGTCTGGTCGCGGGTGGCGGGCGATGCGATGGACCTGGTGCTGCTGGGCCTCGCCTTGGGTTCGGCCACGTCGAAGCGCCGCCAGCTCGGCGTCGCTACCGCGGCCGTGGCCGGCGTCGCCGCGCTCGACGTCGTGGCCGGGAAGCGCCAGGCACGCCACGACGCCAGCCGCGCCGGTTTCGAACACGTCACGCGCTCGATGACCGTCAACAAGCCTCCGGCCGAGGTCTACGGGTTCTGGAGGAACCTCGAGAACCTGCCGCGCTTCATGAAGCACCTCCGGTCGGTGACCGTGACCGGGCCCGATCGCAGCCACTGGGTGGTGCAGGGGCCGGCCGGCCGCAGCGTCGAGTGGGATGCCGAGATCGTCGAGGAGCGGCCCGGCGAGTTCCTGGCGTGGCGGTCGCTGCCCGGCTCGCAGGTGGATCACTCGGGCTGGGTCAGCTTCCGGCCCGCTCCGGGCGGCCGCGGCACCGAGGTGAGCCTTCGCCTGGCCTACCACCCGCCGGCGGGCCGGCTGGGTTCGGCCGTCGCGTGGCTGTTCGGCCGCGAGCCCGAACAGCAGCTGCGCGAGGACGTGCGGCGCTTCAAGCAGGTGATCGAGACCGGCGAGATCGCGCGGTCGGACGCGAGCCGCGGGCTGCTCGGCATGCGCCGCGCGCAGCCCGGCACGGCGCAGCCCTACCCGGCGTTCGAGAGGGGAGAGGAGCGATGAAGGCGACGCGCTGGCAGGGCAAGCAGCACCTGGCGGTCGAGGAGGTTCCCGACCCGGCCATCATGAACCCGCGCGACGCGATCGTCCGGATCACCTCGACGGCGATCTGCGGGTCGGACCTGCACCTGTACAACGGGTTCATCCCCTCCATGCGGAAGGGGGACATCCTCGGGCACGAGTTCATGGGCGAGGTCGAGGAGGTCGGGCCGGAGGTGCGCGGCCTGCGCGCCGGCGACCGGGTGGTCGTCCCGTTCCCGATCGCGTGCGGCGCCTGCCTCCAGTGCCAGCGGGGTCTCTTCTCGCTCTGCGAGAACAGCAACCCGAACGCGTGGATGGCGGAGAAGCTGTGGGGATTCTCGCCGGCGGGCATCTTCGGCTACTCGCACATGCTCGGCGGGTACGCCGGCGGGCAGGCCGAATTCGCGCGCGTTCCCTACGCCGACGTCAACCACGTGAAGGTGCCCGACTCCCTGGCCGACGAGCAGGTGCTGTTCCTCTCGGACATCCTGCCCACCGGCTACATGGCCGCCGAGAACTGCGGCATCAGCCCTGGCGACACGGTGGCCGTCTGGGGCTGCGGCCCGGTGGGGCAGTTCGCCATCCTCAGCGCCTACCTGCTCGGCGCCGGGCGGGTGATCGCGATCGATCGCTTCCCGTACCGGCTCGAGATGGCGCACGACCACGGGAAGGCCGACGTCCTCAACTACGAGGAGGTCGACGTGCACGAGGCGCTGAAGGAGATGACCGGCGGCCGCGGCCCCGACAGCTGCATCGACGCGGTCGGGATGGAGGGGCACACCCCGGGCCCCGTGGGGGCGTACGACCGGGTGAAGCAGGCGGCCATGCTCGAGACCGACCGGCCCGTCGCGCTGCGGCAGGCGATCCTCGCGTGCCGCGGTGGGGGAACGATCTCGGTCGCGGGCGTCTATGGCGGGTTCATCGACAAGTTCCCCATGGGGGCGATCGTCAACCGGTCGCTGACCATCAAGTCGGGCCAGACGCACGTGCAGCGCTACATGAGGCCGCTGCTCCAGCGGATCGAGCGGGGGGAAATCGACCCCACCTTCATCATCACCCACACGATGCGCCTCGAGGACGCGCCGGCGGGGTACGATGTCTTCCTGAACAAGGAGGACGAGTGCGTCAAGGTGGTGCTCAAGCCCTGACGTCATCACCATGCCCGACTACGTCGAACGCCTCGCGTCCACGCGCCTGGCGCTGCTCGATCTGCACAAGCTCCTGCTGACGCGCGAGCGCCGGGCGTACGAGCGCGAGCACGGACCGGTGAGCGCAGGCAGCCTGCTCGAGCTGGCCATCAACGACGGCCGCTTCGGCTGGCTGCACCGGATCAGCGAGATCGTCGTGCGGATCGACGAGATGCTGGAGTGGCGCGACCTGTGGACCGACGCCGACGCCGAGTGGGTGCTCGCGGGAACTCGCGCGCTGCTGGTGCCTTCGCCCGAGGGCACCGACTTCGAGCAGCGCTACGACGCCGCCCTCCAGGACGACCCCCACATCGTCCTGGCCCACCGCGCCGTGATCAGGGCGGCGAAGGGCACGTAAGGGGCGCCCCTTGTGGGCGCCCGGGTCGTCCCACTCACTTCGACCCGACGATGCGCCGCGCGCGCAGCTCGCCTTCGAGCAGCATCAGCGGACCGAAGGTAGGCTGGCCGAGGCGGCCGGCGTCCACCCCGACGGTGCCGTCGAGCCGGTACTGAACGCCCAGCCCGGTGAGCGCCGAGCGCGCCACGGAGGTCAGCGCCGGCACGTCTGAGAAGCTGATCGTCAGCTCGATCGGCACGACGGCGCTCTGCGACGCCTCGAGCGGCAGGCCGAGCGGGAAGTCTCCCGTCGCGGCTCTCGAGCCGTCGAGCAGCAGGGTCGTGCTCAGCGTGCTGAGCGTGAAGCCGAACGGGTTCGGGTTGGTGACCTTGGTCCAGATGCGCACGGTGGCGCCGCCGGCGGGCATGGCCGCCGAGACGCCGCTGAAGGCGATCTCGGCGGGCTGCCCCGGCGCCTGCTCGAAGCGGGGCGGCCGGATGAGCTGCCCCAACCCCTCCAGCGAACGGCAGCCCGTGACACTGACGGCCAGGACCATGGCCGCGGCCAGGACGCGCGGTCGTCTCATTCTGAGCATCGTAGCACCGTCCCGGCCGAGCTTCTCCCCGCTTCCTTCCTACCGGTTGTTCTCCTCACGGGCGAGCAGGGCCGCCACGGCGGCCTCGAGCTGTTCGTCCTGGCCGGCGGCCTGGCGTTCGGCCGAGTTGGCGACCGCGATGTCGGGCACGGTCTGGCGGTTCTCGAGGTACTGCCCTTCCACGTTCTTCACCCCGAGCGGGGGGACGCCCCAGCGGGTGCTTCCGTCGGGCAGCATCTCCCACCCGGCGAACGTGCACGTGCCCGGCACGGGCATCCCGACCAGCTTCCCGAGGCCGAGTGCCTTCACCGTGTAGGCGTAGCAGTGCCCGTCGCTGTAGTTCGCCTCGTTGGCCAGCGACACGCTCGGCTTGGTCCACCTGAAGTTCGGCTCGTACCCGTTGCTTCGCGTGTCGGTGGTGTAGTCGAAGAACTTCCGGCCGCTGAGGAACATCGCCAGGTCGGCGACCAGGTCGCCCCCGCCGTTGAACCGCGTGTCCACCACCAGTCCCTCGCGCGGGGCGTACTTGCCGAGCGCCTCCTCGAAGACCGAGCGGTAGGCGCCGTCGTTCATGCCGGGGACGTGGATGTAGCCGAGCCGCCCCTTGCTGACCCGGTCCACCTCCTCCTGGTTGCGCCGTACCCACCGCGTGTAGAGCAGCCGTCCTTCCTCGGCGAGCGTGATCGGCTTGACCACGACGTCGCGCTTGCCGGACGGATCGACGAGGGTGAGCAGGACGTTGCGCCCCGCCTTCCGGTTGAGGAACTCGGCGAGGTCGCGGTTGGCCGCGACCTGCTCGCCGTCGATCGCCTCGATCACCGTGCCGGGTGCGGGCTTGACGCCCGCGCGGTCGAGCGGGCCGTCCTTCACCACCTCGGCGATGCGGTAGCCCGCGCCCCGGTGAGCCGGGTCGTAGAAGACGCCGAGCGCGGCGGTCGCGTCGTCCTCGGGGGCCGAGCGGGCGTAGCGGGCGCCGCTGTGGCTCACGTTCAGCTCGCCCAGCATCTCGCTCAGCAGCTCGGCGAACTCGTGGCCGTTGCCGACGTGCGCCAGGTGCTTCTGGTACATCGTCTTGAGCGCCGGCCAGTCGGCGCCGTGGTACCCCGCGGTGTAGAAGGTGCGCGCGGTGCGCCGCCAGACGTGCTCGAACATGAACTCGCGCTCGGCGGGGACGTCGAGCACCATCTCGCCCTTGATCGAGATCGGCTCCTTCTTCGCGGTTGCCGGGTCGACCTTCGAGAGGCTGCCGTCGGCGAGCAGGAAGAGGTTCTTCTGCTCCTTGTCCCACTCGAGGCGGGCGGCGTTGGCGGCCAGCGCGAGCACCATCCTGGTCTCCCTGGTCCGCAGGTTCGTGGACCAGAGGTTCATGCCCTTCTCGAAGCGGGCGAGGTAATAGAGGGTGTCGCCATCCTTGCTGACGAGCGCGTCGCCGAGCGAGGAGGAGTGGATGGTGAGGCGGGCCTTGCGGACCTCGATCCCGTCGAGGTCGATGACGACCTCTTCGGGCTTCGCCTCCTTGTCCTTGGCGTCCTTCTTCTTCTCCTCGTCCTTCGCCGCCTCAGCCTTCTCCTTCTTTTCCTTCTCCCTCTTCTCCTCGATTTCCTTCACCAGGGCCAGCTCCTCCTTGGTGAGACGGAACCGGTCCCACGCCTCCTGCGTGAAGAACATCGCGTAGGCGTCGAGCTGCGCGCCGCCGCTCTGGGCCGCGGCGCGCAGGCCGTCGCGATTGCTGAGCCACAGCATCCCCTTGCCGCCGAGGATCCAGCGCGCCCCCCGGTCGTGGAAGCCGCTGCGGGTGAGGTTGATCACCTCGCCGGTGCCGTCGGCGCGAACGAGCCCGACCTCGCCCGGGGCGAAGCCCGGCACCGCGTAGTCGAAGAGGATCCATCGCCCGTCGGGGCTCCACTGGAAGTACTGGTCGGCGTCGCCGTTCGAGAAGAGGTGCCTGTCGGTGAGGAGGGTGCGCGTCTGCTTCGACTCCGTGTTGTAGACACGCAGCGTCACCCGGTCCTCGATGTAGGCGATCTCCTTGCCGTCGGGCGAGTAGGCCGGCTGGTAGTTCTCCTTGCCGTTGGCGACGATCGGCGTCTCGCGGATCAGCGTCGAGGCGTAGAAGTACGGCTCCTCGTCGCGCACGCGCCGCGCCTCGACGATCCTCCAGCGGTCGCCGCGCTCCGAGGCGTAGAGCAGGGCCTTGCCGTCGGGCGAGAAGCTCACGCCGCGCTCCTGGCCGGGCGTGTCGGTGATGCGCTTGGTCACGCCCCCGTCCACGCTGGTGACGAACACCTCGCCGCGGAAGACGAAGGCCACTTCCTTGCCGCTCGGCGCGACGGCCAGCTCGCGCACGCCGCCCGTCACCGGCAGCACCCGGCGCGCGTTGGCGCGCGCGTCCACGGCGAGGGCCACCGCGACCTTCTGCGGCTGGGCACCCGGCTTCATCGTGTAAATCTCGCCGTCGTGGCCGAAGCACAACAGCCCCGAGGCCGAGGAGGTGAGGAAGCGGACCGGCGCCTTCTTGAAGGAGGTGAGTTGCTGCGACCGCCCGCCCTGCAGGGCCATCTTGTGGACGTTGAACGAGCCGCTCTCCTCGCTGAGGTAGTAGAACGCCTTGCCCTGGTCGGCCAGCACCGGCGTCCGGTCCTCGCCCTCGAAGGTCGTGATCTTGCGGTGCGTCCCGGCCTTCGTGTCGAAGGCCCAGATGTCGCGGGCGATCGCCGAGGTGTGGTGCTTGCGCCAGGCGTTCTCGCCCCCCTTCTTGTCGTGGTACAGGAAGAGCGTACCGGTGGCGTCGATGCTCACGTCCTCGGCCGGCGTCGTCAGAATCTGCTCGACGCGGCCGCCCCCGGCGGGCACGCGGTACAGCTCGGGCTGCGACGCGGTGGGGTAGCCGCGGTTGGCCGCCGTGTCGAGGCGGGCCGAGCCGAAGACCACGGCGCGGTCGCCCGGCTCGAAGGCGTAGGGGAACTCGTCTGCCGAGTGGAACGTGAGCCGCCGCGCCTCGCCTCCCCCGGCGGGGATGACGAAGACGTCGAAGTTGCCGTGCCGGTCGCTGGCGAAGGCGATTTGCCTGCCGTCGCGGCTCCAGACGGGCATGAAGTCGTGCGCGTCGTGGAGGGTGAGCGGAACGGCGTGACCGCCGGCGGCCGGCACGCGGTAGAGATCGCCGCGATAGGTGAAGACGATGGTCTGGCCGTCGGGCGAGATGGCCGGGTATCGCAGCCAGCCCGCCGCGGGCTGGGCAGGGGCGGTTGTCGCCAATCCGGCGAGCGCGAGCAGGGTAATCGTGAGTCGGAGCAGTGTGGTCTTCATGGTGTGGTGTGAGGGCGCGTTGCGGGGACAGGGGATTGTGGCACAATCCCCGCCATGATGACCGCTCGCCCGTCCAGATTTCTGCCGATCCTGACCTTTCTTCTGGCAGTCGCGGCCGTGCCCGGCGAGGCCCAGTCGCCGGCCGCGAACGCCCCGGGCGCCACGGTCCGCGAGTACAAGAAGGTCTTCCGCACGTACCCATACTCCGACCCCAACGCGATCCCGGTGGTCGGGCGCATCTACCCCTATTACCGCTTCGACGGGTACACCAACGCGCCCGTCGACCGGGAGTGGACCGTCGTCGAGCTGGAGAACGCGTACCTGAAGGTGTGGGTGCTTCCGGAGATTGGCGGGAAGATCTGGGCGGCGTTCGAGAAGTCGACGGGGAAGTCGTTCCTCTACAACAACCGGGTGGTGAAGTTCCGCGACATCGCGATGCGCGGGCCGTGGACGAGCGGCGGCATCGAGGCCAACTACGGCATCATCGGCCACACGCCGAACTGCGCCACGCCGGTGGACTACCAGGTGCGCACCTCGGCCGACGGCGGCGCGAGCGTGACCGTCGGAACGCTCGACCTGCTGACGCGCACTGTCTGGAGGATCGAGGTGGGGCTGCCGGCTGACCGCGCGTACTTCACCACGCGGTCGTATTGGTACAACGGCTCGGCGCTCGAGCAGCCTTACTACACCTGGATGAACGGCGCCATCAAGGCGGCCGGCAACCTCGAGCTGGTCTACCCCGGCACGCACCACATCGGGCACGGCGGCGAGGCCTCGGCCTGGCCGATCGATCCCGCAACCGGCCGCAACCTCGCCTTCTACGAGCAGAACGACTTCGGCCCCGCCAAGTCGTACCACGTCGTCGGCCGTCACGAGGGGTTCTTCGGCGGGTACTGGCACGACGAGGACTTCGGCATGGCGCGGTACGCCGGGCGGGACGAGAAGCTCGGGAAGAAGGCGTGGATCTGGGGGCTGTCGCGGAACGGGATGATCTGGGAGGACCTGCTCACCGACGAAGACGGCCAGTACGTCGAAGTGCAGTCGGGCCGGCTGTTCAACCAGGCCGCCGAGGACAGCACGCGGACGCCCTTCAAGCACACCGGGTTCGCCCCGCACGCGGCGGACGCGTGGACCGAGTACTGGTTCCCGGTAAAGGGGACGGGCGGGTTCGTCAAGGCCGATCGGCACGGCGCGCTGAACGTCACGATCGAGAAGGGGCGGCTGCGGGTGGCGTTCTCACCGACCGAGGCCATCGAGGGTCCGGTCGAGATCAAGGACGGCGAGCGCGTGCTCTTCGCGGGCCGCGTGTCGCTGAAGCCGATGCAGACCTGGGTCCAGGCCGTGGAGGGAGCGAAGAGCGCCGACCGCGTGTCGGTGCGGATTGGCGACGGGGCGTTCGAGTACGAGGCGGCCGCCGAGACCGCCCTTTCGCGCCCGGTCGCCTCGCCGGCCGATTTCAACTGGGAGTCGGCGTTCGGGGCGTGGACGTCGGGCAAGGAGTGGATCCGGCAGCGCGAGTACGCGCGCGCCCGGAGCGCGCTCGAGGCCAGCCTCGCGAAGGACCCGCACTTCGTGCCGGCGCTTGGCGACCTCGCGATGCTCGATCTACGAGAGCGGCGTGACCGGGCGGCGTGGGACCGGGCGCGCCTGGCACTGAGCGTCGACACGTACGACCCGCTGGCCAACTACGTCTACGGCCTGGCGTCGCGGCGGCTCGGCAAGACGGCCGACGCGAAAGACGGCTTCGAGGTGGCCGTCCTCTCCCCGGCCTGGCGGGCCGCGGCATGGACTGAGTTGTCCAAGATCTACCTCTCGGAAGGCCGCCTCCGCGAGGCCGAAGAGTATGCAGTCAAGGCTGCCGGGTCGGAGCCGACGTCGCTCGACCCCTGGCAGCTGCGCGCGACGATTGCCAGGCTGCGCAACGATTCCGCGTCGGCCCGCACCCACCTGGACCGCCTGGCGTCGATCGACGGCCTGAACCACTTCCAGCGATTCGAGCGTCACCTCCTGGCGCCGCAGGACGAGTCGGCCAGGCGCGACTTCCTGTCCGGCGT
>Ga0116149_1003840_pt1 | contig 15205 bp, 20 predicted proteins | sample AD_UKC057_MetaG_FD_89787 | JGI IMG/M metagenome (GOLD analysis project Ga0116149, IMG submission 89787) | Active sludge microbial communities of municipal wastewater-treating anaerobic digesters from USA - AD_UKC057_MetaG | ecosystem: Engineered > Bioreactor > Anaerobic > Digestate | place: USA... | reverse complement strand
TTTGGCCATATGTTCGGGTCGGTAGCTCAGTCGGTAGAGCATCGGACTGAAAATCCGAGTGTCGGCAGTTCAATTCTGCCCTGGCCCACCATTAAAAACAAGGGGTTACGAGTCGCAATCGTAGCCCCTTTTTTCATCCGTGTGTGACTTTGTGTGAGACTTTTCAAAATCCTCGAATATCTGCATTGCCTCACGTTCAGCTTCTCCGATGGAGTGAAGATAAATTTCCGTGGTAGTCCTATTCTCGTGCCCCAATATCCTCTGGATAGACCCGATGTTAACATTGGCTCTATCCAGGGTAGAAGCTCCGAGATGTCGGAATGCATGATACCGGAAATATCGTACGCCAGCTCTCTTGCATAGGGTTTTCATTATCTTACTCCTGCTTTTATAAGGCCCCTCTACCCATTCTTCTTTTGTTCTGTCCCAATACCTTTGCCAGAACACCCATGGTTTCTCTTTGTCCCGATTCTTGTATCGATTTTCAAGAATGTCGTAAAGTCTTTTAGTCATGGGGATTTTTCTGGGTGTCAAATGACCGCCTAGCTTCTTGCGTGTATAGAGAATTACAGAGCGATCGCTAAAATCAATATCGGTCCAGGTCAGACGATTAATCTCGCTCATGCGTCCGAGTGTTTCCTTTAGCACCCAGAGATAATCCCGAATCTCAGGTTCTGCAGCGGTTATCACCCGACAAACGTCTTCAGCCGATGGAACGTAACGCATTCTCTTTTCAACCGGCATGAAAGAGACATCTTTCGTGGGATCTTTATGTATCCAACCACGCTTCAGTCCGTAATTAAATGCTGCCCGCAGGTAACGAAGATCCTTATTTGCCGTATATTGTGATACGTTTGACCTCCGAATCATGTAGCTCTGAATGGTATCCGAAGTTATATCAGCACACATTGTGTTTCCCCATTCTTTGACCCAGCGGCGGGCTAACGAAATGTAATCCTCGTAGTGATGCTCAGTGAGGTAAGCCTTAACATAATCCAACCTTTTTTCTACAAGCTCTAAAAAGGCCATGTCGGTCGGTTTCTCTACCTTCTGTGGCGGGTTTAAAATTTCCTCCTTTCTTCTTGCCTCTGCCTGCAATGCTTCCTTTTTTGTTTTGAACCACGCGCCTGTCTGCCTGGTCCCTTTGTTGGTGAAGTCGAATCTCCACCCCTTTCCTTTCACTGAATAAACGCCCATAAAGGTCCTCCTTGTCTGGAAACATAAGAGAACCCCCAAGTTTTCTGCCGCCCAGTTCCTGCCAGTGCTTGTAAACCCAGCTCTGACTTTTCCCAAGAAAAAGGGCGACCTCCTCGATCGTCATTATCGACTTTTGCGCTTTTTTGTCAAGGTTCTCTGTCATTTGATGCTCCAACTTCAGGAGCAATATTCCACAACGAAGGACATGAATCTATGCATCATGTTGTTACAAATAATATATTTAGCATTGACATTATGCATAACAACATTTATTTTGAATAATGGATGGAGGGCGCGCCAATGGAAAGATTCAATGAAGAAAAAAAACAATTATCGGGAATGTTAAAACTGCTGATCAAGCTTTACTATTTGATGAAAGGGAAAAAAGGATTAACAACTGACGCTGTCAGTACTTTGGAGGACTTCGTCCGCAGCGTTACGGGGCGATCTTTTAGCTATGATAGCCATACTGGCAAACTTGTTGGCAGGTATGAGATTACGATTAAGGAAACAGAAATAGAATCTTTCCTGCAGATCATGTCGATCCTTGAAAAAGCGGAAGAGACGGTGCATTTTATTCTTCTGGGTATAAACGACTCGGTTGACACTTCTTTTATGTTTTTTGAAACGCATCAATGGTCGGAGGAAAAAGATGTTCCGGGTAATGACAAAAAGATAATCGATCCGGAAATTCATTGGGGGAGCATTGACGACATTAACCAAAACATTAATTCTGCAATTAAGAATCAGTCATCAAGCAAGATCGGCTATGAAAAGGTTGATGTGGTTTCAAGCCCTGAGCGTTTCTACACGGTCACCCCAGTATCGGAATTTGCGATCAAATTAATAAAAGCTCAACCAAGAGAAGATCCGCCATGCCAAATATTCCCTATAAAAATGTTAAGCGTAGCACCAGACTCAGGGACACATAACACGCCCACCCCCATAAAAAAAGAAGAGAATGAAGAACGGCTCGATCAAACGATGTTTGCGGAAATGATAAAAAAGAACATTAATCAGAAGAACACTATATCGGCAACTGCCACCTCATTAAGTATTGAGCCGCAACCTGACAGAAATCACACTAACCATATGTCCGCATTGGAACCAAAAAAGATTGAGGCAAACGATGGAAATTCTGTCGAAGTGCCTCCTAAAATGAAAGTCAAAGCATTTCAGCTAGATGAACCTCGTAACTCAATGCCGGTCAAATCGTTAATCATAAAACCTATTGTGGGGCAATCAGAGAAAACATCTCAAAAATATGACGATCGGTGGAAATCCTTCATTCAAATCGCGAGATCGGTATTGATCAATTTTCATCTCTCATTTGGGTCATATGAGCGAATTAAAAAATGTATTGAATGCGGCAAACTCTTATTTGAGAAAAAGAAAGCAAGCGGGCTGTATTGCAGTGTGAAATGTAAGACTGATTACAATAACAAACTTGTCGGCCCAGATAAGAGACGATGCAAGGAGCGGCAAAATATCTGGATCAGGCGTATGAGCCAGAACCGAAACATCCGGTCAGATAAGATCAGGTATCATACAGTATACAAAGAGCGATGCAAAGGGTGCACGATTAATCCGAAGCCTAAGGGAGGTGAGTGCCCGGTATTGAAGAAAAACAATGACACGTTATTCGACAAGCTTGCCAATATAGCATGACCAAATAAGAAAAATGCAGATCAGATAGTCCTTTCTTTCAGTCTTATCCCTCCACCTAATTTTAAATCAGACTTTCCACGCCCTGATGGCCACCATTTTTGACTTTATAACTAAATCCCTCTGCCCATATATGTTGTTACTTATAGTGTAATAGTCTCTAAAGTATTAGTACCAACATCTAGGTACAGACGGTAAACAGAAATGGGGTTATGGTCTGGTTGTGTTTTACAAATAGGAAGAATGGGAGGTGACGGCCGATATGAAATGATCAAATTTTGAAGAAGCGAAGAAAGCGGATGATGGAAAAAAAATGGTAACTTCAGCATAAAAAATTAAGGAGATTCTATGCAGACTTTTTTTGAAAATATTGAAAAACTCGCACCTTTGGAGATGCCGTGCGGATATCGGATTCATATCCCAATCGGCGAGATCTATTATCATCTTTTTGCAGATCGGTGCAAAAAATCACCGATCTGGAAATTTGAAAAATTTGGCAACCGCCTAATTGAATTTTCAGAATATGTGCATTCGATTGATTACGTAGATCTATTTGAATTTTATGTGAATTCACTCTTTACGGCAGAGGAGGTTCAAACTCTGGCGGAATTTTTTTTCACGGCACACCGCATCGAGAGCATCATAACGCCGCAAATTTTTCCAATGCCTTTGCCGAAAGCGTATTTCGAGCTCATCGCAAAAGAGGATGGCGAAGGGTACGATGAGGTAACTGTGGGCGACGAGAGCCTACCGATCCCCTTGCCTTTCTCGGCCTTCCTTTACGACTTGCAACAGTCTGGGGTGGGTGTGTTCGAGGATTCAGAATCTCTCGGCATCATGACGTGGAAAGAACGGCGGGCATGCGGCGTCCATTCCTTTACTTTGGTGGAACATGGGCCAGGGAGCCCCGTAGATTTTTCTGTTCGGGGGTACAGCGAGCCCGTAGGCCAATGCTTCATCGATTATTTAAAAAATGTTCACACGAATATAGATATCCAAAACGCATCGCCGCAGGAGGTAAGCAATGGATAGCACTAAGAAACTCGTACACTTCTGTGATGATTGCGTGATAATTGATTGCAGGTTCAAGGAATCAGATTATCGTTTTGAATTAAATTGCCCGGCGGATCCGAGGGCTCACATCTACGAAGGCAGAAAAAAAACAAGCATCGGTGATGATGTTCAATCTAAAAAATATTTTAACATTTCGGAAAATCTTAGTTAGCCGTCAGCGCATGATAGTCGGGCGGAGGCAGGCAGGTGTTCCGCTTTCGCCAATTAAAAAAGTTAAAGGAGAATGAATGGAAGAATCAAAAAATCAACAAAGTTTAGACGGTTTGATATCCAAGGGCAGTCCTTCGACGCTACCCTTGATCATACAGACTATTGCAACCTTGGAGGACCCTTTACTGAAAGAAGGTTATGTCAGTGCGGTCGCTAAAAAATTTAGAGTTTCAAAAAAGAGTATTTCACAAATGCTGCAAGCAATGAGTAATCAGCAAACAGATGACAGCGACGTAAAAGCCATCGTCTCGGCCAATTTTGAAGGCTTAATTGATCTGACATCTGACAATCAGGGCAATGCGGTTTTTTTAGTATCGCCACCGCTGATCGGCGGCTTGGAACAGCATTATTCGTGGAGCGACGGAATAAACGACTTCGTACCTCCAAGTATCGACAAGATTCCTTTTTTGTTGCCGCGGGCACAAGAGGTTCTCAATCATTATTCACACGACGACAAAGAGCTGATGCCAGACCTACTCAAATATCTATTGCGCTTTTGTTATCTGAGGGATGGACAAGCAATCATTGTCGCAAGTGCAATTTTTGCTTCATACTTGCAAGATCACACTGACATCCATTACCTGCCGATAATATCGTTGGTCGCTGAACCGGCGCACGGGAAAAGTCGCTTGGGAAAAGCCGCAGCTTATGCTTCGTATCGCGGTGTTGTACTGAATGGAATACGTGAAGCGCACATCATCCGATTGGCTGAGGATTACGCTGCATCGATTTTTATTGATCTCAGGTCTGCCTGGAAAAAAATCGCTGCTGAAAAGTGCGAAGATCTGATCCTGGGGCGCTACGAAAAGGGCCACCAAGTGATGCGAGTAATATCGCCGGAGAAAGGTGCTTTTGCGGACAGTCGGTTTTTTAAGGCATACGGGACGACCTATATAGCAAGCAACGAACCGCTGGACAGGATTCTTGAGACCAGGTGTATCCCGATTTTCATGGAGCATCATCCAAACGAATTTGAAAATCCAACTGAGCAGCATGGTTTAGAAATGCGCGAACGACTGGTGGCTTGGAGGGCGAAAAACCTCTACAAATCATTGCCAACAGTCGATCAAGTTGAAGGTCTCCAGGGGCGCTTCTGGGACATCAGTTCCACGCTGCTTAAAATCTGCACAATGGTCAATCCTGATTACTATGAAATGCTGAAATCAGAGTTAATCAGAATTGGAGTAGAAAAGGTAGAGTTAAAGAGATCGTCATGGGAAGGCACGATCATTCAAAACATTATGAATCTGGCCGTTTCATCCAATATTAGCAATAATGGTTTGGTTCAGATGAATGTCCTTTTGACAAATCTGAACAAAATGCTTCCCAATGGCAGAAACATATCGTCGCAGTATCTGGGGCTGAAATTGAAAGGGATGGGCATCAAAACCAAGCACATCAAGGGTCACAGCAACATTGTCATCGATAGAGTTCAGATAGATCAACTGTGTCAGCAGTATGGAATTAAAACACCTGACGTAACTGGTCCTGTGAAGGATTCAAATTTAGATTGATTTGAATTAAATTTATTTTGTGGGGTGGTTACACCCCTATATTTTCGGTTGAAAGGTCGAAAGGGTCGAAAGGGTCGAAAGTCAATCATGGCCATATTTAAAAAATTTTACATACGGTTATAATTTATTAATAATATTAAATATTTAATTTAAATATATATTTATACATCCCACAATGACAGTGGAAAGAAAAATATATTGGGGATACGCCCTCACACTATCGACCACTGTCGCACTTCCATAGGGGGAGAAAAAAATTATTGTGGGACCATCAAAATACTTTCGACCTTCTCGACCTAATTTAAATTTGGAGGGAAAAATGAAGAATATTTTTAACACTGCAGCAGTAGGTCATCCGCAACCAGTAGGTCTTGTTGATAGGGTTGTTTCCGATATCAACAGGAACCAGATCAAAGGGTATCCAGACAGCTATGTGTCTATCATCAACAACACAACTGGCGTTCTGAAACATACAATCAGGAGACTGCTAAAATCCATTTCACCTGAACAAAGCGAACCGTTTCTTAGGAAGATGGCAGCTCTGGTGATGATGAAGGCAGCGATCGGGAGACCCAATGGTGGCGATGATATTATGACGAAGCTACAACAAATAATACATGAAAGAGCATTGCCAGAGGCATTTAGAAGACTTGATAAAGACATCACCCATTATATGATGCCCTGCCTCGACTGTGGAAGGAAGTCCTATTTAAAGTATAGTTACTCATGGCGAAAACGTCTCAATGTTGTTGTGTGGATTGCTGTGGTGTACAGTGTTGCGGAAAATGTGAAGCTCATTAGCGATAAGCGATAAGTAAAATCAAAAAACCGGCAAGCTCATCCTAATGATTACTTGCCGGTTTTCCTTACAATGAAACACAAAGGGAGTTTTGAATTATGGAAAATCTTGAAGAAATCGAAGGGGAGGTCCTTCAAACCATTTACAAGAGTAACGATAACAAATTCGCTGTGATCAAAGTCAGAGACTATGATCACAGCAACATTTTTACTGCCGTCGGAGATATACACGGACCGAAGACAGGGGCCATCATTAAACTATCCGGTTATTGGGTAAACGACCGCAAACATGGCGTTCAGTTTAAGACGTTAAGTTCTAAAGTTGCTGTTCCTGATACATTCGGCGGCCTGATTCGTTACCTCGGCTCCAATTTTGTTGATGCGGTCGGTCCTAAGTCAGCAAGAAAGATTGTCGAGTTCTTTGGTGAAGGGACGATAGACATCCTGGAAAACGACATTGAGAAATTGCTCTTAGTGCCGGGAATAGGGCAGGGGCGACTTAGGAACATAAAACTGGCATGGAATGATCAAAAGCTGTTTAACGTCGCGATTCGTGGGAAACTGAAAAAAGAATCCTACTGAACAGCATGGCGCTTTTTTGTTTTTCTGTTTTTTCTGCAATAAATAGCGGAAAAATATCGGAAAAATATCTTGACAATCGAAATAATGATATTATCATACACATAACAAATAAATATGGAGGTGGAACGGCAAAGAAACAAGAAAAAACATGTTTAGTTTTATTTAGCACACAGATTCATTTTAAAACCCGGCAAGAGCCCAAGCCGGAAATTGAAAAACGAAACACCCCATATTTAGTTCTAATATATCCCATAAACCCGGCAAGAGTCCAAGCCGGAAATTCTAAGCTGATAATCATAATTATTTTAATTACTGTGCCCGTTACTTGACATTATTTTGCGGCGGCGCGTGAGTGAATGAATATCAAACCTAACAAGGTGAGCTGTTCCATTTAAAATTAAGTTAGGACATGCCCCTGCCAGAATTAGGAAATACTCTGGCAGGGGACTTTAGACAGGAGGAATCAAATGCTCGACCATATGTATGATAACGCGAGAACATGGAATCCCTTTAAAGGATGCCTGTTCGACTGTCTGTACTGCAGGCCCAGCTTTCAGGCTCAGGCCAAGCGGCAGATGCATAATTGCTCGAAATGCTACAATTACATTCCGCATACACATGAAGACAGGTTAGCGAAAATACCCAGCGCGGAAATCATTTTTGTCTGCGGAAATTCGGATATATCCTTTTGCGATCCGGATTATACAAAACGGATCATTGATGCTGTGAAAATTCACAATCGGCGATGCCCGGATAAAACCTATTTTTTCCAGTCCAAAAAACCGTCGTATTTTGAACCCTTCCTCAAGGAGTTCCCCGGGAATGTAATATTACTGACGACACTGGAAACCAACCGGGATGAAGGGTATCGTGAAATAGCGAAGGCGCCTCTACCGACAGACCGATACCGGCAACTGCTGGAATTGAACTATCCGCGGAAAGTCCTCACCATTGAACCGGTTATGGACTTTGACCTGGATATCTTTTCGTCATGGATTGTTGAACTTGCTCCGGAGTATATCTGGCTCGGTTTTAACAGCAGGCCCAAACAAGTCCATTTACCAGAACCCAGTGAAAACAAGCTCCTTGAGTTCATCAATATTATCCAAAGTCACAATATTACAATCAAGGGGAAGGATCTCAGGGGAATAGAGTTGCCGTAGATAAAACATGGACAAGTTGTAAGCTGCGTGAATGAAACCATATTCCCCTTCAATGCTCCATAGGCTTTGAAGGGGAATATCCCCTTGATGAAGAGGAAATCTGATAGAGAATTATCATTTCAGGGAGACCAACCTTAAAGGAGAGCATATCCGGCTCTCGAACCAAATAACCGTTGAACAAATAATAACAAGGGCAATTTTGCTCTAAATAAAATCAATAAGAGAGGCTATTATGCAAACATCTAATTTTGCCCGTAACAGTAAGCACCCAAATGCAGTTTCAATCAGTCAAGGAGCCCCCTGGTGGTATAAGGGACGCCGATATATGCCCTTGGCACCATCACGGGAACTAATCAAACTGGTTGAGGATGAATCACTGTACCGCAGGCTTTATTATGAACAAGTCCTTTCCAGGCTAGATCCGAAACAGACATACTCTGAGCTTGGCCCCGACGCAATCATGTTGTGCTGGGAGTCTCCTGGAAAATTCTGTCATCGTCGTCTTGTTGCAGAGTGGCTGGAAAATGCCCTTGGGATCAAGATTGATGAGAAATTATGACCTCATCTGGTAAAGGAGGAAAGGAATATGGTTGTAAAAGAAATATTGGCTAAGGGGATTTTAACAAAATCTCAAATCTATGATTATACTATTAATCCCTACATCGGATGTTCTCACTCATGCCGATACTGCTATGCTGCATTCATGAAGAGATTCACCAATCATCGTGAACCATGGGGTGATTTCGTCGATGTTAAAATCAATGCAGTTGAACTCCTGGGCAAAGAGATAAAAAGAAAGCCAATGAGAGACGTTTGGATCAGCGGCGTTTGTGATCCCTACCAACCTGTGGAGGAAAAATACCAGCTAACCAGAAAATGTCTGGAAATTTTGGTCATAAATAAATGGCCTATTGTGATTCAAACTAAATCACCGCTGATATTGAGGGATTTAGATATAATTGAGCAGTCAGGAAACGTGGAAGTTATCTTTTCCATAGGGACGGCGGATGACAATATTAGAAAACTCTTTGAACCAGGCGCTCCCCCTATTAAAGAAAGAATTAACGCCTTGCAGATTCTTCATGACAGAGGCATTAAAACGACAGTCATGATTGCTCCCATGCTTCCAAAAAATTCGCGGCTGGTGGAAGCTCTTGCCGATAAGGTTGATCATGTACGCATCGACCGCGTGAACTATAATTATGCAAACAGTCTCTATAAGGAACACAATATGGATTGGGCAAAGGAAAGTTCGTTTTTTAACAAAGAGAGCAATGCTCTAAAAAGCGGGTTTGATCGTCTCGGTGTTTCTTCCGAGATTATATTTTAAAAGTGAAATGGATTAAAATATTGATGCATGAAAGTCGGCAAGAGCTAACACCTTGCCGATTTTCTTTTTCTTAGTTTTGCCGGAAAAAACTTGGGCCGTGTCATCAAAAAATGATCCGCATATTTCACATCTAATCCCTCCTGCCTGAAGCACAGATCTATTTACATAGATATTCCTTCGTTTATCACATTGACAAGATAATCTGATATGGCCCGTCTGCGGTAATTTGCGATCAGGTACATTAGTGTTTATCCCGCGGTAACCAGTACCCTTGGGTAATTCCTTTTTCAAATGCTTCAACACAGGTACATACATGTCAGGAATTTGATCATCCGGCCATGATGTGAATGCCCAGCCATGCCTCGTATCCCGAAATTTACATTCAAGTCCTAATTCTTTGCATTTGTCTCGAAAGATTTTTCGATGATAATGACCATATTTGTCAGGAGTACAACCGCCATTCTCGTTATGGAGGATAGCATGCGCAGCTTCGTGCAGCATTGTACATAGCAATCTTTTCGGATCATGAAAGTAATCTGGGCTTATTCCGACTTCATGTCGTTGTTTATCGTCGCGATATTTCCAGGCTAAATGAGATAAATGCCCTTTTTTCTTTTTACGATCACCGGATGTTAACAGAGTGACAACTGCATACGGAATACGGTGATTCAGTTTGATAAGGATACCCCAGGCAGTCTCCAATGCCTTCGTCGCAATTGAGGCCCTATCTCCTATGCGAGATTTATTTTGCATATCTAAAAACCTCATCTATCTGTAAGTAATTTAAATAACACAGAATAATAGGAATAATATTGTATCACTTCACAAACTTGGGAAATAATTTTTTTAATTATTTGATATTATAGGAATATTTGAATTAAGCAAGTATTTATTTTACTTCAAATACTATCTGCAATGCAAAATAAATATAGTTCATATGCCGACACTGTCCTTGGATCGGAGGTTGTTTAGCTGACTTCCCGACTCTTGCCGGCGCATGACACTCAACCCCTACAGCTTTTTCAAAACAGGATCATCAGCAAGAAATATATTCGTGGTTTCAGTCTCGTCATCAAAAACAAGGACTGCTGATCTGTCTTTTAGTTTAGCCTTCACCTGCATGAAACTGGTTTCAAGGGAAGCCTCGATTGCGCCATAATCTGTCCCGTTTCTGGAAATAAATTCTTCGATGACTCCCTTGAGGGCATGAGCACTGAGTTTATTGACGGGAATGATGTGGATAGGCATTTAGTTTGCTCCGCCTTAATCAACATAAAAACTATATTGTTCTTTTGCCGATTCCAGCAACTTTAAAAAGTAATTAACATCCTGCATACAATCAAAACGCAGACTCCTGCGCTTTCCCTGCTCTACCAGGTTAACATGCTCCCAAAAAAATCTATCAATCAACTGTTCGTATTTCATCTGTGCCCGTTTTGGAACCACCCTATCCTTGGAACGCAGATATTTCTGCAGATACAATGCGGCTTCTTCTATTTCGTAGATTGACTCGATGGGAGTCATTGAATCACTTCCTTCCGTAGACATAATACCCGACTCTGTAGCCTGTGGCCATTATTTTTCACGTATCATTAAACTCGGATGAACATTTGATTAAAGAAAAGATAAAAAATGATCCTTGCAAGCCGTACCTGCCGCTTACAACCAAAAGAAAATGATTCATTAATTCAATACATTACAACAATCTCCCGCTTGTTCTGAAAATCTGGCACGGACTTTTCATTAGTATAAAGGCAAATGAAACAAACACCCTCAAGGAGGTAACAGATCATGAAAAAGACATTAGGAACCATCGTAGCGGCGGCAGCAGTTGTTCTTTTGACGGCAACCTTTGGATTTGCAGAATATGCGGCAACGGGAGCAGCCAATTTCCCGTATTTCCAACTTGGATGCCTGATTGTGGGCGGCTTGCTGATGGTAACTTTAAAGAGAAAATATGAAAAAATGTACACAGCGGAAGTGGTCGGCGCCTTCGCTCTTTACACCCTTCTGATGGCGCTGTTTACCAACCCGGTAATTGATGCAGTTAAGAACATTGTAACCTGATAAATATTATTGAACCACACGCGTAGAGAAAAGACATTACGAAAGGAGGAACAGACCATGATTACGGCAAATAAAATTCAGTACCAGAGCTATCGTCAATACAACAGGATGAGCGGGATACTTATGATGTCGGCCTGGGGTTTCGCGATGGTCATCGCTTCCTTCATGTTCCTCTGGCTGGGATACAAGATTGACCAATATATCGGCACAGCACCCAACTTTATGTTTGGCTTGTTCTTCCTGGCGATCTTCCTGTGCGTGATGAGGCTTTACAACGAAGCAAAGACCAGAATGAAAGATTTGTAGCCGCTACAACAACAAACATGATCTGTTAATATAGCGCACCCCTCAAGGCTCCAATAGCTTGAGGGGTTTTTTATGGTTCATCCGGTTGATGCGTCCAGTTATCTTTTTCAAACAAATGATTTTGAAAATTCCGGCTGTTGATTATTACTGTTCTAATTATAGTATTCGACATTGCTGACGAGCCAATCAAAGGTTTGCACTCAAAGCAAGATAAATCGATCGTATGTGTAAAAAGAAAAGCCCCTTCGTATGACTACGGGGCGATTCCTGTATAACATTATTAATCTACAAGTCGTTTTCTTAGATTTAGTTCTTCTGCTCAACTGTTGCGTAAGGCCCGAAAGGAATTCCTGTCCCCGGATAATGCAACACGGCGCTGGCATTTGCCTGACGGGCCAATGGCATGTAATTTGGGGATGCCTTTTCCATCGCAGCAACGGCAGCCTGTACAGCTAATTGTACCGCAAGTCCTACAAGACTGCCCCCTCCACTACTTGATTGTTGAGGCTGATAAACCATCCTCACTCTGTTTTCCCATAAAACGTCTTCAGTTTTTGCATCCTTTATTTGGTAATGCACGGCTACTGTAGTTGTGGTTGTTAAAATTGCATACTTGGAATCCCATTGCTCTATAACAACGTAAAGAACTGCATCAGCGCCAAAAAGGTTAGCGAGTTTCGCTGTTGAAGAAGAATGTACCAACGAGCTATCCGCGAGGCCATCGTCTTCAAGCACTCTTTTTACTGCGTTTATCGGAAAAACATAGTAACCACGTTCTGCAAGAGGAAAGGTTAATGTGGAAAGCATATAATCAGCTGCAGTAATATCCACACTATTATTGACAACAGGCACGATTAGGATGGAACGAGGTGAAGCCGCCAAGAATTTCTCCTGCTTGTTTAATTCCCCTCTATGGGCACATCCAGAAAATGTGAGGAAGGTGAGCAATAGCAGAAGCAATAAGGGTATTCGTTTCATTTTGCCACCTCCGATGACGGTTTTTGAACATTTTGATCGGCATCAATTGCAGAGTCCACTGGGCGTTGTATATTCTGCTTTTGATTCGTTGCCCTGTTATTAGCAATGGCAATTAACTTGGTCATGAAGGCACGAGATTCCGGCCATTTGGTTGCTTCCTTCTGATAATAAAAAATTGCCTGTTGAGTGTTTCCCTCTTCATACATAACAAATCCATATTCTGCATAGACGCCCGGTGGCACCTTATCCTCTGGTTCAGCATTATCCAGAATTTCCTTTAATGATCGAACGAAGTCCTCTCTTTCCGCCGGATTCTTATAATGCTTATACATCTTGGTATCGTAACTACTCCAATTATAACGACTGTGTGCTGCGCAGCCTATCAAAGAAAAAAGTAAAAAGAGAATAAACAGGTATTTAGTTGCCGCTAACATGCCGTCTCCTATCTAATGGTGATAGTTTTTAATGAACTCTCCACAAATATCCTCTGTTCATAGATTACTTCATTGTTAAGCGTAACACGAACCGAGTGTGTTCCCGGTTCGATGGTTAGGACCTGTGGCTCTCCGTTATACTGCGCTGCCTGGCCCATATTGAGACCATCGATATAGAGGAGAGCTCCTTCGGGTGCACCTTTGAGAGCCAAGGTTGGCCTGTCGTCCACTGTTCGGACTGTGGTTGTAGGCATAGTACAACTGCAAAGGGCGAAAACAAGCGCCAAGAAAGAAAAAACAATAATAACCTTTTTCATTGTTTCACCTCTTCTACATAAAGATTTGCGGCCGAAGATAGATTGATTGATCCGGAAACGATTTCACAAACCGACCCTTCGTTGTTTTCATTGTCACCGAAGAAGGAGACTACTCTGATTGTTGCAACCTGTTTGCCCGGAAGGCTGATCTCCATTCCAGTTTGTTTACTCTTTACTTTTTGTCCGGGTAACATGACTTTGAGAGTATCACCTACCTTGATGCCTTGGCGTGACCCACCACTGATAAAAACTTGGCCATTCTCGATGCTAAGGACATCAGTACGCCATGCTCTTTCTTCAAGAGTGGAGACTAGTTTGTCTATAACATCTGTTATGGCGGCTCCTATCGCTCTGTCGTTTAATGTCGCATCATATGCTGCTCTGCTTCCGTATCCTGCAATCTCTCCAGATTCTGTACTTGCCTCTCCTGCGCCGGTTGCTGAGAAAAACGCCTGTCCCGTCTTGATATTAACAAGTCGGATTTCAACCTTGGCCTTTGCCGTCTGCATCTTTGTCGAACTCATAAACCCTGTTTTGCCTGCTATTGAGCGGCCAAACTCCGTTACAGAGCCGACAATAACAGTATCTACACCAATAAGCCCCCCGCCAGATATTGTTTGTTCTTGTTGAATTTTTTTGATGTCCGAACGCTCAAAAACCATGAAATTACCAGACTTAACTAATCGACTTGCAAGCATATCGGATGCTTGCTTTCCCAGACGATCGAAGTCGGCGTCTGTCATCAAAGCCCTGCCGTAGTTGGTTTCGTTCGTGAACCGTATGATTGCAATTTTCTGTTTATATCTTTTTGCTGATGGCAATGAGGTAGCTTGTTGGGCTTTTGTCTGCTGGATTTTTGTTGCTGGCGCTTCAACTTGCTCCGGCTTATATGCGCTTGGCGTTGCACAACCAGAAACAATAAACAAGATCAAGCATAACAAAGAAATCTTTTGTTTTTGCATTATTTCGGCCCTCCCTAGTGCGCGACTGATTATTTAAGAATATTTTGTGAACTTTTAAGGCGAAAATTTTGTATACAGTATAAGTGGGCCAAAATATAAAAGATTCGGCCTTGTATGTCAAGGAAATCTTGACAATAAAATGCGATGCGTGGATTGTGTTTTTCGGATTGAAGTCTACCATCTTTGCTGGTGTTGACGATTTATTGATTTAAGCTTACTATAGTAAGAACCAGATGAATCTTTTTTATGCCGCCACCGGCTTCTTTTTATAAATATTTAAACCAATCTTGACTTCATCATTCTCCGGGATAGAAATATTCCCTTCCGTTGATGCAATAATAATGGTCTTGCCTGATGCTGATGGCCCGAATTCTTTGGTTAGATCAACTTTAATAGTCAGGATATCGCCATCCACTTTCATTTCCACGTTTTTCATGTTTTGTCCTCCTTCATAAGCAATTCTTTTAAATCTACGGTGTGGTTCAGAGCAAGTTTATTGGTCATCTGTTCATCTCACTCAGATATGGGTAAAACTTATTCTGCTGCCAGCTTTTTACCTAGATCGAAAGCATCTTGCATCAGCTTTTCATTAGATCGGATCTCACCTA
>Ga0116149_1003839_pt1 | contig 15207 bp, 7 predicted proteins | sample AD_UKC057_MetaG_FD_89787 | JGI IMG/M metagenome (GOLD analysis project Ga0116149, IMG submission 89787) | Active sludge microbial communities of municipal wastewater-treating anaerobic digesters from USA - AD_UKC057_MetaG | ecosystem: Engineered > Bioreactor > Anaerobic > Digestate | place: USA... | reverse complement strand
GCTGTTGCGGAACGGCTCGTTCGAGAAAGCCGATGCCAAGGGGCTGCCGGTCGGCTGGCAGGGCGAGGTCCGGGCCGGTGCGGAGGGGCGCTTCGAGCTGGTGCCCGAGGCTCACGACGGGGCGCTCGCGCTGCACATCGTCCACGCGAACGACAGCAAGGAGTGGGTGCGCGTTTCGCAGGAACCGATCCCGGTACGGCCGGGGGCGCGCCTCCTGGTCGACGGCTGGCTCAAGGCTCAGGGCCCGTGGCAGGTCCTGCTCTACGAGTTCGTCGCCGGCGGCACCTACACCTCGAAGTCGCTGGCCAGCGGCAAAGCCACGGACTGGCAGCGTCTCCGGCAGGTCATCACCCTCGGTCCGAACGCCCACCACCTCAAGCTCTCGCTGATCGTCCCGGGGAAGGGCGAGGCCTGGTTCGACGGAGTTGGCATCGCGGACCTGGAGCAGCCGCCGCGTCTGCGGATTCCGCTGCTGTCGGCCGTCCCCACTCTCGACGGCGACGTCGGCGAGGCCGCCTGGCGGGGCGCCGCGGTCGTGGATGGCTTCTTCGCTCTCGGCGGCCAGGGCGCGAGCCCGTCGCAGGACACGCGTGTCCGGCTGGGCATGGCGGACGGCAAGCTGTGGCTGGCCTGGGAGTGCGCCGAGGCGCGCGTCGCGGAGCAGCGCGTGAGCGCGCCGCCGGGCTGGGGGGACGATACGGTCGAGGTGTTCCTCTGTGAGCCCGGCCAGCAGGCGACGCATCATCTGGGCGTCACGCCGGCGGGAGGCACTCTGGCCCAGGTGATCGAGGCCGACGCCGGCGCCGCGCTGAGTGTGGACTGGTTCTCGACCAGGGTCACGGCCGACCGGCCAGCGGCCCCCGAACTGCCGCCCTACGCCAGCGCCGCCCGCCGACAGGCCGGCCGCTGGACGGCCGAGATGGCCATCACGCTGCAGGGACAGGCGGGCACGGCCGGTCGCCCGTGGCGGCTGCAACTGGCCCGCAGTCGGAAGGTGGCCGACCTCGAGGAAAACAGCACCTGGACACTGACTCCCGGCGACCGCTTCCGGGTCCCGGACCGCTTTGCCTATGTCGTCCTGGCCACCGCGGGCGACGCGGCCCCGGCCGAGCGCGTCGTCGCGGCGCCGGCCTGGGTGGCGCCGCGGACGGCCCGGATCGTGCCGGCGCCCCGCCAGGTGCGCTGGAACGACGGCGACGCATTGGCGATGGACGGCACGGTACGCCTCGCCGCCGAGGGCGAGGCCGCGGCGCCGGCGCGGGTTCTCCTGGAGCGGTTCCTGCGCACGGAACCCGGTCTGCAAACGGCGGCCGCGGGGAATGCGGCGGTCACCCTCCGCATCGAGCCGCTGAAACTGCCCGCGGGCTTGGCTGACTGGCAGCGCGCCGAGGCGTACACGCTGGACGTCGATGACCAGGGCGTGCTGATCCGGGCCGAAGCCAGCCGTGGCGCGCTCTACGGCGTGCAGACGCTGCGCCAGATGGCCACGGTCAACGCGGGACGGCTGTATGTGCCGCGGGCCAGCATCGCCGACTGGCCCGAGATGCGCTGGCGCGGCTGGCATCTGACCGGTCCCGAGACCAGCGCGGCGCTGCCCGATGCCAAGCGGGTGATCGACCTGCTGGCCGCCCTCAAGCTCAACTGGGTGGCGTTCCAGATCGACAACCGGCTGCGCTACGAGCGCGACCCCCGGCTGGCCCGCGGACCGGACGCGCCGACCAAGGCGGAGCTGCGCGACCTGGTGACCTATGCCCAGTCGCTCGGCATGGAGGTCATCCCCATGACCCAGTGCTGGTCCCACTTCAACTACTTCCTGAGCAAGGAAGCCTTCAGGCACCTGGCGGAGGTGCCGAATCCGCCGGAGAAGGTCGAGCACCGCTTCTGGAACTACTGTCCGCGGCACCCGGAGACGCACCCCATGCTGTTCGGTATGATCGAGGAGCAGCTCGAGTGCTTCCCGGGGGCCACGATGTTCCACGTCGGCCTGGACGAGATCACGTTCGAGCCCATCGGCAAGTGCGAGCGCTGCCAGGGCACCAGCGGCGGCGTGCTGCTGGCCGAGGAGATTGGCCGCCTGCACGATTTCCTGAAGGCCAAGGGCCTGCGCATGGGCATGTGGGGCGATCAGCTTCTGGTGGACCACAACGGCAAGTACTTCCAGACGGCCGAGGCCCTGCCGCAGGTGCCGCGCGACGTGGTCATCTTCGACTGGCACTACAACGCCGGCGACGCCTTCCCCTCGGTGGCCTTCTTCAAGGACAAGGGCTTCGAGGTCGTGGCCTGCGGCTGGTACGAGCCCCAGAACGTGACGGGCTTCAGCGCCGAGGCGTACCGCAACGGCATCCTGGGCTACGGCGGCACCACGTGGTACGGCATCGACCGCATCCGCCACGAGGTACGTCTGATGACCGGCATCGCGCTCACCGGGGAGGCGGTCTGGTCGCGTCAGCCGGTCGACCTTGCCGCCCTGCCCTACCGGCCCGCCGAGGTCTACCAGGACCTCTGGGAGCGCCCGGCGGGCGCAGCCCGCTACCTGTCTGTGGATCTGAGCGCATTCGCCAACCGGCGTCTCACGGACCGGCCCGAGCAGCCCGGCTGGATGGGGTTGGGGCCGCAGCACGATCTGGCGAGCCTCCCCACCGGCCGCCAGTGGTTCGCCGGCGTGCCCTTCGAGGTGCTGCCCGGCACGGGAGCGCAGTGTCTGATGCTGGCCGCGGCCAAGGACACCGAGGGGGCCTTCCCCGAGGACGCCTGGGAGATACCGGTCGGGACGCGCGCCGAGGCCTTGGTGTTCCTCCAGACCGGCAGCCGCCCGGAGCGCTTTGCACGGCATATCTACGACCGCGCCAAGATCAACCCGGGCCGTATCGGCACCTATGTCGTCCGCTATGCCGACGGCGAGACCGAGGAGCAGCCGCTGCAGTGGAATGTGACTCTCGCCGATTGGAACAGCCAGCTCGGCAGCGCCTACGGCCGCGCCGCCTGGACCGGCCGTACCGCCGGCGGGGCACTGGCGCGCCTGGAGGCGTTGACGTGGCGCAACCCGCATCCGGAGAAGGTCATCGCGGCGCTGGATGTGGTCTCGACCCGCAGCAGCGTCCGGCCGGTGCTGCTGGCGGTGACGGCGGTGTTGCCCGACGCGAAGAGCCAGGAGTGACGCGGCCGCCGCCGTTGTCGTACGGCGCTCGGCCCGCGACGGCGGGGACCATGGGCGGGACGGCCGCCGTTACCGGCTGGCGAGGGCCTTGTCCGGCCGCACGACCACGCGGAAGCCGACGTTGTAGACGGGCTGCCAGCTCGGGTAGCGCCAGCGGGAGGCGCTCCGGCAGGCGGCGAAGGGGTCGTTCCACGAACCGCCGCGCACAACCCTGAGCCCGTTCTCGCCGTCGCTCCCGGCAGTCCATTCGGCCACGTTGCCGATGAGGTCATGGAGGCCCCAGGCATTGGGCGGGAAGGAGCCGACGTCGGCACTGAAGCGGACCCCGTCGTCGTAGCCGGCGTCGCAGCGTCCCCAGCCCCAGCCCTGGACCGAGCGATCCGCCACGTTGGCCACCTTCGGCAGGCCTTCGGCGGGCACGCCGAAGGGCCAGCGTGCGGCGCTGCCGGCACGGCAGGCCCACTCCCACTCGTCCTCGCTCGGCAGGGCGCAGGACAGGCCGCTGTGCTTGGCCAGCCAGTCGCAGAACGCGGCCGCCTCGGCCCAGGACACCCGGACCACGGGCTGTTTCGGGCCGTTCACCGGGTAGCCGCGGGTGATGCGGTCCTTGTTGCGGGCGTCGATGTAGGCGCTGTCGTGCGCCGGGTCGAAGCGGGCGTACTGCTCGTTGGTCACCTCGAAACGGCCGATGTAGAACCAGCGCTCGAGGGCGGCAGCGCGCTGGGGGCGTTCGTCGGGGGCGCCCTCGGGGTCGCCGGCGACGAAGCGGCCGGCGGGCACGGGCACGAGGGCCATGGTAACCCCGCCGCCGAGGTCCAGCACGAGGTCGGTCTTGTGGAGGTCGGCCTGCAGGGCTTTTGCCTGTTCGGGGCTCAACGGCCAGCCGGCGACGGTGACGTCGTTTCTGGCCGGGGCGGGTTCCCCCGGGGGCGGGACGAACTCGGCGACCGCCGGGACGGGTAAGGGCTCTTCGTCGCGGTCGTCGAGGTTGGCATGGAGCTTCTTGTAGTGCGCGCGGCGCACGACCTGTTCGTCGGCCGGCGGTTGGTGGCTCTGGCGCCAGTTCGGCGCATACGGCACGTTGAAGTCGATCCAGGTGTAGAGGCGGTCCCAGTCTTCACGCGTCAACTGTACGCCGTGGTGGCCTTTGCGGAGCATCTGGATCAGCGGGCTGGTGTCGGCGTTGAACTCGGCCGGCTTCATCATGTGGTAGTCGGACTCGTAGCCGGCGCGGCGGACGTAGGGGTGGAGGGCCATGTACGCCGGGCTGTAGTGGCCCTTGAACTCAGGGTGCAGCGCTTTGGCGCGCAGGTCGGGGAGGGTGCGGCCATCGGGGCGGGCCTGGCCGTTGTGGCAGCCGGCGCAGCGGCGGTCGAGCACCGGCTGGACCTCCTGGTCGAAGCCGAAGCCGCGGGCCGGGCCGTACCAGGGCCGGATAGGCTCCGGCGCGCCGCGGCCGGCACGGCTGTAGGCAGGCGGCGCCACCGAGTTCTGCGGTTCGTGACAACCGACGCAGGAGAGGGTCTCGCCCGGCATGGCGGTGAACCAACTGCGCATGGTCTGCAGGGCCTTGCCATCAGCATCGAGCGGCTGCACGAACACGGGCGTGTTGGCCGGCACCTCGAAGAAGGCGCTGCCATCGGGGTTGACCGGGACCGTGCCGAGGATGCGCTTCACGTCCCAGCCGCCGTCGTAAGTGCAGGCGTAGGTGTCGCCGTTGCCGCCGTAGCGGTAGTGGTGCGAACCCAGGCGCAGGGCTTTGACGGCGCCGCGCGGGCAACCGGCGATCCCGGGTCCGCGGTAGACGTCGGCCATGTAGACGAAGCCGGTCTTCTGCTTGAGATTGACCCGCTCCATGATCACCGGCGGGCGGGGGCGGGGACGCAGCGGGGTGGCGTTGCAGTATGGGCCCATCAGCAACGGCGTCAGGTTGTCGAACACGTCGACGAGGTAGATGCCCCACGGCGACCAGGGCCATTCCCGGCAGCTCACGAGGAAGTACTTGCCTGCCCCGAGGTTCGTGCGGGGCTGTGCCAGCGGGTAGGGCGCCGCGAAGCGCGGCCAGACCTCGCTGACCAGGCCGTCCTCGATGACCGGCTCCACCGTCCTGCCGCGGCCCGGGATGCGCTGCACGACGCCGTCGGCTTCGTGACGGCCGCGGGCGGGATCCAGCACGATTAGCTCGCCTTCGCGTGAGACCCCGTGGTGGCCGCTGACGATGCAGACCACCTCGGTCGACTTGCCGGGCACCGGCCGCGGCCAGTACATGGCGTTGGGCCAGTAGGAGTTGCTGCCGTAGTACTCCATCTGGCCGGTGCCATCGGGGTTCATCTGAAACAGCAGTCGGGAGAAGTAGTGGGGCGTGTCGGTGTACTCCCAGCGGGTGTAGATGACGCGGCCGTTGTTCAGCACGCAGGGGTTCCAGTTGTGGTCCTGGTCGAAGCACAGCCGGCGCTCGCCGCTGCCGTCGGCGTTCATCACGTGCAGGTTGCCCACGTACCACTGTCCGGTGCAGGGCACGGCCTGCTCGCAGGCGGTGGAGACGAACAGGATGCGTCCGTCCGGCAGGTAGCAGCCGTCGAAGTGCTGCACGTGCGTGTCGTCCTGGGTCGAGACCCGGCGCAGGCCGCTGCCGTCCGCCCCGATCTCGCTCAGGAAACGCCCATCCGAGAACAGGATCCGGTCGCCGTCGAAGTTCAGGTCGAAGTCGCTGACGCGGCCGCCGTTGTAGAGGGTGGTCAGCTGGCCGTCGGGCCGCACCGGCGAGAGGACCACCAGCTCGTTACCCAGGTTGTTGGGGCCGCTCCAGTTGGAGTTGAACCACGGCCCGCCGCGCGCCAGCAGCAGCTTGTCGAACCTGAGGACGGGATTGTCCAGCAGGATCTTCTGCGACGCGGCGTCGACCTCCGCGCCCAGGGCCAGCAGCTCGGCCAGGGCCGCGGCGGGAGCCTTCAGCAGGGCCGGCCAGAGCGCCTCCATGCGGGCCTGATAGCCACGCACCGTGGCCAGGTACTCGGCGGCCTTCGGGTACTCGGCGCCGAAGGTGCCGGCCTGATCCTCGACCGCCAGGCGCACGGACTCGATGCGGTGCGCGTATTTCATCGCCTCCTGCACCGTACAGAGGTCATCATAGCGCTGGCGGGCGCCTGCCAGCTCCGGTAGCCCCGCCGGCGGTGGGACGGCGGCGGCGGGCGCAGCGGACACCGCTGCCCAAGGCGCGACATGCGCGCGGATGGCGGGCTCGATGACCGCCAGTTCGCGCTGGAGTTCGTCGGTTCGTCGGGCGGTTGCGGCCGTGATCTCCTGGGCGATGACGGTCGGGTTGCCGGGAGCCCAGTCGGTGAGGTAGTACTCCCGGCCGGACATCGCCAGGCGCCGGAAACGCAGCCAGATGCTGTCCCACTCTTCCCAGTCCATCTGCCGGGTGCTGACCGGGTCCTGGAACTCCTTGCGCACGCGGCCGAGGATCTGCCGGCGGCGCCCGAGGCGGGCATCGAAGGAGCCCGCGCTGGGGCGGCCCTTGGGGCACTGCGGGGTGAACCACAGCGGCGCCCGCCCGTCGGGCTGCACGGTCAGCCGCGACAGCAGCACGTAGTTGCCGGGGGCAACGGCGATCTTGAGGGCGTACTGATTGGGGCCGGCCGGCGACTGCTTGCCGCCGACACCGTTGCGCGGCGGCGTGAGCATGACCCAGCCGTCCTCGAGGCCCACCCCGATGCAGAAGGCATTGCGTGACTCGAACTGCTGCTCGACCGTGATCGGCCGCGCCAGGAAGAGGGTCTGGCCCGCCTTGGCGCCCACCAGGGCCGCGACGTCGCAGAGCTGCCCGTCGGCAAGGCGGTCGAGAGGCCGCCAGGCGAGCTTGGCAGCGCCATAGGTGGCCTTCAGGTCGACCTGGCGGAGCTGGTCGATGACCGCGATCTCCGGGCCGGCGTCGAGCGGGCCGATCACGTGCCAGGCACCGAAGCTGACGCCGGCGTCGCCCACCTGCAGGGCGTCCAGGGCCGTCTCCCAACGCACGATCTCCTCGCGACCGGCCTGGAGGGTCTCCCGCCACGTCGCTTTCTTCTCGAAGCGCGGTTCGCGGGGCAGTTGGCGCAGGGCGGCGCGGCGGGCCTTGTCCGCGGCGCTCACCACGACGACGTCGCCGGGGGCGCCCCAGACCTCCAGTTCGATACCGGCCGTCCAGCCCTCGGCGTCCGTGCTGCGGGCCCGGTGTCCGGCCTTGAGGTTGTAGGTACGCCAGATGCGGAACTGGACCCAGTCGGCCTGCGGCGTCAGCGGCTGACCGTCGGCGCGCTCGAACCAACTGTGGAAGCCGCCGCTGTCCGGGCCGATCACGGTGCTGCCCGTGCCGAGGGCTGCCTCGGCAGCGAACTCCGGCTTGCTGCCGGGCTTGGCGCTGTTGTCGGCGAAGCGGACCTCGTAGTCCTGGTTGGCGCGCGCATCGATGTTGAAGGTGTAGAAGCCGACGCGGTAGACTGGGGTGGCCTTCCCGAGGTAGCAGGTGATGGTCGAGGGCTGGCCATCGATCCCGACGCGGCCATCGCCGCCGCGGACGCCGGCCTCGCCGTCGGCCAGGGCGGCCAGGTCGCCGACGCCGTTGCCGTCATGGAACTGCGCTCCCTTGCGGGCGAGGAGGTTACGCTCGCGCCCGCTCGCCACCGCGTCGGCGAACTCCGCAAAAGCGGTGTCGGTGTTGGCCCATGTCCGGGTCTGCGGGGTGACCTCGGCCGCGGCCAGGGGCAAGACGGCCAGGCAGATGGCAGCGAGCAGGGCTGAACCTGAGGTGCGGACAGCTCTTGGTAGCATAGGCGCGGTGTCCTCGAGTTCCCGGACGGCGTCCAGGCCGGAGCGGGCTTGGGGCAACGCCCGCCGCGGCAGTGCCTAGCATAGCCCCACAGTGGCGGATTTCCGGTCCCGCTGCGGAGTCCGCAGGGGTGTCTCAAGGCGGGAACGGGGTCCACCCCGCGACGGGTGAGGCCCAAGGTGGGAGCGGGTTCCGCCCTGCGACGGGCAAGGCCCAAGGTGGGAGCGGGTTCCACCCCGCGATGGGCAAGGCCCAAGGTGGGAGCGGGTTCCACCCCGCGATGAGCCATCGCGACACGGAGGTTGCTCCCACATTGGGGGACGACGGGGCATCGCGACACGGAGGTCGCTCCCACATTGGGGGCTCGCGCCAGGCCGGTTCGCCCGGCGCAGGATCTGCGCACTCCGCGCCGCCCTCCCCTGCAAGAACTGCGCAGTCAGGGCCTCGGCCATGTCACCGGCGGGCCAGCCCGCAAAGCGGCTCGCTCCGGCTCCGAACAGCCCTCTGCCAGCGCCACGCTGGGCACGCCGCCCAGGCTCGGAACGGGGCGGCTGGCACGGGGCGTGCTGTAGGGTTGCGCAACACGGAGCCCCGCGGCCGGCACGCCGGGTTGGAGTAACGCCCGGGCACCATGGGGCTCGGCAATTCGGGAGTAACGGATCGTGAGTATGGCAGTGCATCAGCCCTCATTGCGGGCGCCCGGTTGGCGCGCGCTGCTGCTGGCAGGCGCCATGGCTGTTCCGGCCATGGCTGGCGGGCCGGGACCGTATATCCGGCCGGGACACGGCGGCGGGCCGGGGCCACTGCATGCCCCGGGGCCAGGGCCGGGGCCGCTGCCAGCGTATCGGCCGGGCCACGTGGTCAGGACGCTGCCGCCGGGCTTCCGCACCCTCGACATCGGGGGCGCCATCTTCTTCGAGCATGGCGGCATCTACTTCCGTTCCGGCCCGGGTGGGTATGTCGTGGTTGAGCAACCGGCACCCGAGGTCGTGGTGGCGCCGCCGGCCCTGGGCTCCATGGTGCTCAGCCTCCCGCTGGGCAGTGTCTCGGTGACGCTGGGCGGCACGGTGTACTACCGGCATGGCGAGGTGTTCTACCGGCCCGGGCCGGCCGGGTACGTCGTGGTCGAACGGCCGCCGGAGGTGGTCGTCGTCCAGTCGCCTGCTCCGCCGCCCGCGGTGGTGGTCCAGGCCCCACCGGTGGCGACCGAGACCTATGTCGAGGTCGTCGTCAACGGCGACCCCTTCTACTACCGCGAGGGTCTGTTCTACCGCAAGGGGATCACCGGCTTCCGCGTGGTCGATGCCCCGGTCGGCGCCGTCCTGAGCGCCCCGCCCGTCGGTGCCATCGGCATCTGGATCGGCGATGACGAGTACCTCTACGCCAATGCGGCATTCTACCGCAAAACCCCGGTCGGCTACGCCGTCGTCGAGCCGCCGGCGAACGCCTACGTGAAGGCGCTGCCGAAAGAGGCCAAGGAGGTCTGGTGCGGCGGCCGGCGGTACCATTACCTCACCGGCGCGTTCTATGAGGAGAAGGACAAGGGCCTCCTGGTGACGGCGCCGCCGTTTGTCCCGGCCGTCGGGCAGGTCCCGGTCGGCACCGTTCTCGCCGCGCCGCCCGACGGCAGCGTCGAGGTCTGGGTGAACGACGCCGGCTTCTATTACTTCTCCGGTACCTTCTACCGGCGCACGCCCACGGGCTGCATCGTGGTGGCGTCACCGCTCTGAGCCGATGCCCCCTCGGCGGCGGTGGCCCTGTTCCCCCTGCAGGGCCGCCGCCGCACTGCCTACCGTCCGTGTCGCGGTCCCCGTCCCTGCCCGGCCCGGCGCCGGGCCGCCAGAAAAAGCTCCTTCGGGCACTTGACTCCGCGCCATTTCAAATGCATGTTTGAAACATATGATTGAAATGGAGGTTTGCGGCGATGACGACGCGAGACCGGTTACTGCAGGCAGCGGCGGAGGAGTTTGCCGCGAAGGGCTACCACGAGGCGACGGTGGCGGGGATCTGCCGCCGGGCGGCGGCCAACATCGCGGCGGTGAACTACCACTTTGGCAGCAAGGAAGCGCTGTATCAGGAAGCCTGGCGACAGGCGCATCGGGCGGCGGATTCGGCGAACCCGCCGGATGGTCGGGTGCCGGCAGCGGCGCCGCCGGAAGAGCGTCTGCGCGGGCGGTTGCGGGCGTTGCTGCAACGGGCGCTGGGGGATGCGGATCTGGAGTTGCGCATCATGCAACGCGAGCTGCTCAACCCCACCGGACTGCTCGACCAGGTGATTCACCAGACGCTCGACCCGATGCGTCTGGCGATGGCCAGCATCGTGCGTGAGCTGCTGGGCGACCTGGCCGACGAGACGACGGTGGACCTGTGTGTGCTCTCGGTCGTCGGGCCGTGCCTGCATGTCCTGCATCGGCCGCGCCGCGCCCCGCCGCCACCGGCGCCAGCCTGGCTGGGCCCGCAGATGCTGGACGCGCTGACGGAACACTGTACCGCCTTTGCGCTGGCCGGGATCCGTGAGACCCGCCAGCGCCTGGAAGCAAAGGCCCGGCATGGGGGTTCGAAGCCCTGCGGACGGGCAAGCGTGAGATAGCGAGGCCAACCATGAAGCCCTGGATCAAGAGGATTGTGACGGTGCTGGTTGTCGTCGGGAGCGTGACGGCGGTGGCGGCCTGGCGTGCCCGCCATGGGAACGGCAGCACCGTCGTGTTCAAGACGGCACCCGTCACCCGCGGCGACGTGCTCGTCACCATCGACGCCAGCGGCACCCTGGAGCCGGAGGAGGCGGTCGACGTCGGCGCCCAGGTCGGCGGCCAGATCGTCGCGTTCGGCAAAGACGTCGACGGCAAGGCGGTGGACTACGGCTCGCAGGTCGAACAGGGCGCCGTCCTGGCGCGCATCGACGAGGCCCTGTCCGAGGCGGACGTGAAGCAGGCGGAGGCGGCGCTGAGCTCGGCCCAGGCTGGTGTCCAGCGGGCCACGGCGGACCTGACGCAGCTCAAGGCCGCCCTGGCGCAGGCGGAAGCCCAGAGCGCCTCCTCGGAGGTCGGCATTCCCCGCGCCGAGGCCGACCTCGCCCAGCTTGGAGCCAAGCTGACGCAGGCACAGCGCGACTGGGAACGGGCGCAGAAGCTGGGGCCGTCGGAAGCCCTGGCCCAGACGACCTACGACAGCTACCAGTCTGCCTTCGAGGCCGCCCGGGCGAACGTCGCTGTGGGCGAGGCGGCGCTCCAGCAGGCCCGCTCGGCCAGCGACGCGGCGCGCGCGGCGGTGGCCATGGCCAAGGCCAATGTAGCCGTGGGCGAGGCCGCCGTGCTGGAAGCGCAGGCGGCACAGGTGCAGGCGGAGACCAGTCTGTGGCGCGCCAAGCGCAACCTGGGCTACTGCACGATCACCTCGCCGGTCGGCGGCGTGATCATCGACCGCCGCGTCAACATCGGCCAGACGGTGAACGCCAGCATGGATGCCCCCAGTCTGTTCCTGATCGCGAAGGACCTGCGGCGGATGCGGGTATGGGTCGCGGTCAACGAGGCCGACATCGCCCGCGTGTACGTCGGCCAGCCGGTGACCTATACGGTCGACGCGCGGCCGGACGAGAGCTTCAAAGGCACGGTGTGCAAGGTGCGGCTGAACGCCTCGATGACGCAGAACGTGGTCACCTACACGGTCGAGATCGCTACCGACAATCCCGACGGGCGGTTGCTGCCCTACATGACGGCCAACGTGCGCTTCGAGGTGCAGCGCCGGGACCACGTCCTGCACGTCGCCACCGCGGCGTTGCGCTGGACGCCGTCGGTCGAGCAGGTTGCCCCGGCGGTGCGTGCCGCGGCCGCGGAGCCCGAGGCCGACGCCGGCGGCGAGGCCCGGCCAGCGGCCGGCGCGCCGGCGAACGGTAGCGCACAGGCCGCCAGCCCGAACGGCGGCGGAAGCGCGCCGGCGGCGGCTGGCCACACGGCCGCGGCGAAGGAGAAGAAGCCCGGCGTCCTGTGGGTGGCCGAGGGCGCGTACGTGCGCCCGCTGGCGGTCCACACCGGCCTGGCCAACGGCACGACGACGGAGGTCGAGGGCCCGGAACTGACCGATGGGCTCGTGGTGGTCACCGGCGTCGACACCACGGCGAAGGCCGCCAGCGGCACCACCAACCCGTTCACGCCGAAGCTCCCCAAGCCTCCCAAGGGCATGATGCCGCCGCGGTGAGGACCGCGCCCCAAACCCTCCACCCCAACCGCAGGTGCAGCGACCATGGAACTCATCGAGCTCAAAGACATCCGCAGGATCTACCGCATGGGTGACCTGGAGTTGCCCGTGCTGCAGGGCGTCTCGCTGACGATCGCCAAGGGCGAGTTCGTGGCGCTCATGGGCGCCTCGGGCTCGGGCAAGAGCACGCTGATGAACACGCTGGGCTGTCTGGACCGGCCCACCTCGGGCGAGTACTGGCTGGACGGACAGGAGGTGACGCGCCTCTCGGCCGACGAGCGGGCCACGGTGCGCAACCACAAGATCGGGTTCGTCTTCCAGAGCTTCAACCTGCTGCCCCGGACCTCGGCGGCGGACAACGTGGCGATGCCGCTGACCTACACGGCCCGCCAGCTCTCCGACCGCGAGGCCCAGTGCCGCGCCTGCGCCATGCTCGAGCGCGTCGGCCTCGGCGACCGGCTGTACCACGAGCCGTCGCAGTTGTCGGGCGGCCAGCAGCAACGCGTGGCGATCGCCCGGGCGCTGATCAACAACCCGCCCGTGCTGTTCGCCGACGAGCCCACCGGCAACCTCGACTCCCGCACCAGCGACGAGATCCTGCGCATGTTCCGCCAACTGAACGAGGAACAGGGCATCACAATCCTGCTGGTGACCCACGAGGCGGACGTGGCCGGCTTCACCCGGCGCGTCATCCACATCCGCGATGGCCGCATCGTCGATGACGCTCGTGGCCCCGGCGCTCAGCCCCGCGGCGGCACCGGCGCAACGCTGCCTGGCGGAAAGGCCGCATGAGACTCTACCGCGCTCTGCGAATGGCCCTCAAGGCCCTGCGCCGCAACCCGCTGCGGGCCGCGTTGACCACCCTGGGCATCGTCATCGGGATCGGTGCCGTGATCACCATGATGGAGATCGGCCAGGGCTCCTCGGTCCAGCTCAACAAGACCATCGCCAGCATGGGCGCCAACACGCTGCTGGTGTTCCCCAGCTCGACCACCACCAGCGGTGCCAGCCAGGGCGCCGGCAGCACGGTGAGCCTGCGCCCGCAGGACGCCGAGGCCCTGGCGCGCGAGTGCCCGTCGCTGCGCGCCGCGGCGCCGTCGGTCCGGGCCCGTGTCCAGATCGTCTACGGCAGCGAGAACTGGGTGCCGAACGAGGTCGTGGGCACGACCCCCGCCTGGCTCGACATCCGCGAGTGGCCGCTGAGTGAAGGCGAGGCCTTCACGGACCGCGATGTGACCAGCGCCCAGCGCGTCTGCCTCATCGGGCAGACCATCGCCAAGGAGCTGTTCGACGGCGAGAGCCCCGTCGGCCGCGAGATCCGCGCCAGCAACGTGCCATTGCGCATCGTCGGCGTGCTCGCCAGCAAGGGCGCCAACATGATGGGGATGGACCAGGACGACATTCTGGTCGCCCCCTGGACCGTGATCAAGTACCGCATTTCCGGTTCCCAGCTCGGTTCCACCAACCAGAGCGCCAGCAGCTCGAGCTCGTCCGGCAGCATCGGCGACACCTACCCGTCCGGGGCGCCGTCGCTATATCCCGAGCCCTCGGCGACGCAGACCGAGAACCACCCGATGCTGACGCGCTTCGTCAGCGTCAACACCATCATGGCGGCGGCGCAGAGCACGGCGCAGATCCCGGCCGCCATGGAGGAGATGCGCGAGGTCCTGCGGCGGCAGCACATGCTGCGCGCCGGCAAGGCAGACGATTTCGAGATCCGCGACATGGCGGAGATGACCAACACGCTGTCCTCGACCACGCGGCTGATGACCAACCTGCTGTTGTGCGTGGCCACCATCTCGCTGGTGGTCGGCGGCGTCGGCATCATGAACATCATGCTGGTATCGGTGACGGAGCGTACGCGCGAGATCGGCCTGCGCATGGCGGTCGGGGCCCGCTCGCGCGACATCCTGCGCCAGTTCCTGAGCGAAGCGGTGTTGCTCTGCCTGGCCGGCGGTGCCATGGGCATCGCCGTAGGCCATGGCGGCTCGCTGCTCGTGCAGTGGCTGGCACACTGGCCGGTGCTGACCTCGCCGGCCGCCATCACCGCCGCCGTGGGCGTGTCCGCTGCCGTGGGCATCGTCTTCGGTTTCTACCCGGCCTGGAAGGCCTCGCAGCTCGACCCGATCGAGGCACTGCGCTACGAATGAACCCGGCCCGGACCCGCTCGCGCCGGGTCCGGCCAATGGAGTCCGACCATGAAACACCTTCACCCCTGCGCCGCAGCCCGCCCGGGCTGGGCCGGCGTCGCCGCCGCCGTGGCCGGGTTTGCCCTCCTGGCCGGTTGCCGGCTGGGACCGAACTTCAGCGTGCCGGACACGGCCGTGCCGTCGCAGTGGACCGGCGTCGCCGCAGCGGGTGCGGGGACGACCGCCCTGGCACAGTGGTGGACGAGCTTCAACGACCCGACCCTCACCCGCCTGGTCGAGGACGCCCTGCGCTCCAACCTCGACCTGCGCCTGGCCACGTCCCGCCTGCGCCAGGCCCGCGCCAGCCACCGCGTGGCAGCGGCGGCCGGTAGCCCCACCGTAGACGCCTCCGCGGCGGCACAGCGCAGCCGTGCGGCGGCCAGTTCCGACGATGCCAGGCAGCCGCCGGGCAACTCCTACCAGGCGGGGTTCGACGCCTCCTGGGAGATCGACCTCTTCGGCGGCGTGGCGCGCAGCCGCGAGGCCGCGCTGGCCGAGGTGCAGTCGGCCGAGGAGAGCCTGCGTGACGTGCAAGTGAGCCTGGTGGCCGAGGTGGCGCAGACCTATGTCGAGTTGCGCACGCAGCAGCAGCGCCTCGCCATCGCCCGGAGCAACCTGGAGGCCCAGCAGCACACCGTTGAACTGACGCGCCAGCGCCGTCAGGGCGGCTTCGTCAGCCAGCTCGACGTGGCCAGTGCCGAAGCGCAGGTGGCCTCGACCGCGGCGGCGATCCCGCCGCTGGAAGCGAGTGTCCGCCAGACCGTCTACGCCCTCAGCGTGCTGCTCGGCCACGAGCCGGGAGCGCTCCTGGCGAGCCTGTCCGCGGAGGCCGCGATCCCCACGACCCCGCCGGCGGT
>Ga0116149_1003838_pt1 | contig 15207 bp, 15 predicted proteins | sample AD_UKC057_MetaG_FD_89787 | JGI IMG/M metagenome (GOLD analysis project Ga0116149, IMG submission 89787) | Active sludge microbial communities of municipal wastewater-treating anaerobic digesters from USA - AD_UKC057_MetaG | ecosystem: Engineered > Bioreactor > Anaerobic > Digestate | place: USA... | reverse complement strand
CGCCGGCGCGAGGAAGACCGACACGGTTTGCCGGTCGCGGGCGTAGACAAAGTGCAGCATCTGCTCGCCCATGATGGTCTCGCTGCGCCCCGCGATCAGGTGGAATTCGCCCACGGCCGGGCGGATTTGGTACCCGAACTTCTCCCGCGCCCCGGCCGCCGCGCGCGCCGCGTCGTAAGAACCGCCCTCGCGGACAGCGGCGGCGAGGTTCACGTGAGCTTGCTGGAGCGGGGCGAATTTTGTCTGGTGGGAGTAGAGCCGGACGCCGAGCATGCCGGCGCCGATGAGAATGAGTGCCGCAGCCGCCGCCATCAGGGAGATGGCGGCGCGCCTAAAAGGGCGGGGGTTCCCCCGCGCCTTGGTATGTCCGCGATCGGCCGCCTCCCCTGCCCCGTCCAGAGCGTCGAGACGGTCAAGGATGCGGGATTTGAGCCGCTCGTGGGCGACCTCGACTTGCCCGTGCCGGATTTTCTCGTTCAGGAAATTCTGGATTTCCGTTTGAAGGCGATACTTCTCGAAGCAGTCGCTGCATCTTTCGAGGTGTTCTCTGACCTGTCTGGTGTCGATTTCCGAGGCTTCTTTATCGATTATGTCGTACAACAGGTTCAGCGCTTCCTGACAATTCATCTGGCCGTATCCTTGATGTAGCCGTTCTTGATTGCGTAGTCATACAAGGCTTTTTGAAGCAGTTTCCTCCCTCGGTGCAGGCGCGATTTCACCGTCCCTAGCTGGAGATCGGCAATATCGGCGATCTCCTGATACGAAAACCCTTCGAGGAACGACAGCACGACGACGAGGCGAAAATCCTCGGGCAACCCTTCGATGGCGCGTTTCACGTCATCGTCGAAAATCTTCGCGAACAACTCTTTCTCGGGATTGTCGCTCGGGGCGGTGGCCGCGAGCTGACCGTAGAGAAAGCTGTCGTCGATTTCGTCGACATTGACCGACATCGGGGAGCGGGACTTGGAGCGGTAGTCGTTGATGAAAATGTTGGTCATGATTTTGAACAACCATGCCCGACAATTCGACCCCGGCTCAAACCGATCCCAGAAGCGATACGCCTTGACATACGCCTCCTGCACCAGATCTTCGGCGTCGTTGTTGTTCTTGGTCATCCGAAGAGCGGTGCGGTAGAGGGCGTCCATGTGGGGCAGCGCCTCTTTCTCGAATGCCCGTCGCTTCTCGAGTTCCTTCCTCTTATCGTCACCGGTTTTCGCTTTACCGTCCGTCATGGAAACCATATCTCACTTCCCCGCGACCGGTAAAGCAAGCCATTGCCTATACTTAGAAACAACGGCTGCGGTCGCGAAAGTTCCCGTGGTTGCACCCTCTGTTCCCGGCCGCCGGCTGATCTCCATCCTTATTGTTGAGAGACTCCCTGGGCGTGGGCCGGCCGCCAAAGGCTAATCCCATCCACCAATTCAATATAAGCCGCCCGCATGCCCCCTACAAGAGAATTCGGACCGACCTTGGTCGGTTCGACGGTTCCGGCATCCTGAAAGTTGTACCACCCAGAAGGCCGACCGCCGAGAATATCGGGATAGTTTCCATGGAGATTGCCCTCAACCTCCCCCAGGGGCCTGCCTCCCGCGCCTTCCGGCCTCAGCCGATGACGGTCAGCCTGGCGTACTTGGCCATCACTCTCTTCACCCCGAGTCCCTGGAAATGGATCTCGAGCATCAGCGACTCGCCGCGCCCTTCGACTTTGAGCACTTTGCCCCGTCCGAAAGTAGGGTGGCGCACGAGCCGTCCGACGCGCAGCGCCTCCTCCTCTTCGTACTCATAGTGGACCCCTTCCTCTGCCGGAAGCCGTCCCAACGGGAGGTCGCGGGCCGTGGCGGGGCGGTCGCCGGCGGACACGAGTTCGTAGTGGCGGTTGGTCCGGAAGTCGGTGCGCTCAATCAGATGGTCGGGAACCTCCTTGATGAATCGCGAGGGGATCGAGACCGACTGGCCGAAGCGGAAGCGCGCAGTAGCGCTGGCCAGGTACAGCTTGTGGCGGGCGCGGGTGGAGCCGACATAGAACAGCCGCCGCTCCTCTTCCAGCTCCATTTCCTCCCCGACGGTACGGGCGAGGGGAAACAGTCCTTCTTCCAGCCCCACGATGAACACGGTGTCAAACTCCAGCCCCTTGGCCGAGTGGACCGACATGAGGGCCAGTTTGTCCTCGGACTCATTGTACTCGTCGATGTCGGTGAAGAGCGAGATCTCGGCCAGGTATTCGGCGAGGGTGGCGTGGGGGCGGTGCCGGGTGTAATCAGCCACGCCGCCGATGAACGCCTCGAGGTTCTCGATGCGGGTGGCGGCGACAATCTCCTCTTCCTCCGCCCGGATCGCCTCGAGCAGGCCGAGGTCGCGGATCAGATCGCCCACCAGCAGATCGGTCGAGACGGTGTCCTGCTGTTCCCGGTAGCGTTCAATGAGGGCGGTGAAGGAGCGGAGTTGGCGGACGGCCCGGGCGCCCAGCCCGGAGAGATCCGGGTCAGGCAGGGTCGCCGTCTCATAGAGCGACTTCCCCTCGCGGGCGGTGAGTTCGCCCAGGTCGGCGAGGCTTTTGTCGCCGAGGCCGCGTTTCGGGTAGTTCACGATGCGCCCGAAACTGATGTCGTCTTTCGGATTGACGATCAGCTTGAGGTAGGCCAGGAGGTCTTTGATCTCCTTGCGCTGGTAGAACGAGATGCCGCCGACGATCTGGTAGGGGATGGCGCGCCGCCGGAGCTGTTCCTCGAAGGCGCGGGACTGCGCGTTGGTGCGGTACAGGATCACCATCTCCGACAGCGGCGTGCGGCTCCGGTCCCGGACGACCAGATCGATCACCCGCTCGGCCTCTTCCTCCGCCGAATCGACCAAGAGGAGGCTGATCTTCTCCCCCCCGCGGCGCGTGGTGCGCAGCACCTTGTCCTTGCGGGCGACGTTGTGGGCGATCACGGCCGAGGCGGCCGCCAGGATGACGTCGGTGGAGCGGTAGTTCATTTCCAGTTTGATCACTTTGGCGCCAGGGAAGTCGTGCTCGAAATCGAGGATGTTGCGGATATCGGCGCCGCGCCAGCCGTAGATCGACTGGTCCTCATCGCCGACCACGCAGATGTTCCGGTGCGGCCCGACGAGGCTTTTCAGCAGGAGGTACTGCACGTGGTTGGTGTCCTGGTACTCGTCCACCAGGAGATAGCGGAAGCGGGACCGGTAGCGCTCGCCGATTTCGCTGTGCTGCTGGAGGAGGGCGACGGTGTTGAGGAGGAGGTCGTCGAAATCCATGGCGTTGCACTCGCGCAGCCGCGCCTGGTAGAGGGAGTACAGTTGGGCGGTGCGCTGTTCGAAGTAGCCGCCGGCGCTGCGGGCGAAACCCTCGGCCGACTGGAACCGGTTCTTGGCGTTCGAGACCTTGCGCAACTGGGCTTTCGGCGCGAACTGCGAGACCGGCAGGTTGAGCGCTTTGATGCAGCTCTTCATGAGCGTCTCGGAATCGGCGGCGTCGAAAATCGTGAAATCCCCTCCGTAGCCGATCGCCCCGCCCTCACGCCGGAGGAAACGGGCGCAGAACGAGTGGAAGGTCGAGACGTTCATGTCCATCATGGCCCCCCCGAGCAGGGCGGCCACCCGTTCTTTCATCTCTCCGGCCGCCTTGTTGGTAAAAGTAACAGCAAGGATTTCGTGCGGCTGCGCCAGTCGCCGGGTCAGGATATAGGCAAGCCGGCGGGTCAGGACCCGGGTCTTGCCGGAACCGGCCCCGGCGATGATGAGCAGCGGGCCCTCGGTCGTCTGCACCGCCTCCCGCTGCGCGTCGTTGAGGTCATCGAGAAGGCGACTCATACCGAGCGAATATAGGTTCGCCCGGGGTCGGCGCAATCGGATTTCACGATTTTTCTGTGGCCGGGCGCAACGGCGAAAGACATATTTATGACAGGACAGTCACACTTCCTGGATCAGGAGACGAAAGCATGAACCTAATTCGCTTGGCCGTGATTGGCCTCATGGCGGCGCCGGCGGTGCTGCCCCTGGCCGCGCAGCAGTCGGCGGACAAGACCTCGAAACCCTCCGGCGCCCTGGCCTGGGAAACGCTCGCCGAATTTCTCCCCGAGAGCATCCCTGGGTACACCGCGGGCGAACCGACGGGCGGATCGCGGGCCGTGGAGGACCCGGCCTCGCCCGAACGCTCGATCACCCACAGCAGCGTCCGGCGCAGCTACATTCGTGAGACGGCCGAGGGGGAGCAGAGCTTCATCAACGTGACGATTGTCGACGCCGGACGCAGTCGGCTCGTGCTCGACCCGTTTCTGCCGGAGTTGAGCTTTGTACCGTCGGATGACCGGCAGACGGTGGAGATCAAGGGGCGCCGGGCGACACAGATCATTGAGTATGGCGAGAGCGATATCGCGCTCGGCCTGGTGTATGTCCTGGTGGAGGAAAGATTGGCGGTGATTGTACAGGGCGAAGGGGTGCGGGATATGGATGAAGTGCGCGGGGTGGCCGGCGCGATTGATTTCGAGGGGCTTGAGAAAGCGATGAAGGCCAAGAAGTAACCGGTTATCGGGGCATGCGGAAAGCCCGGGGCGCGGCCGAGCACAAGATCGGCCGCGTTCTTTTTTGGGCCCTCGGGGGGGCGGGTGAAGCGCCGTCATTTCGCTTGACAGCGCTCCGCTCCGCGGCCATTGTTATCGTGGATGAGCAGAATCGGTTTCAAGCGTGCAAGGAGGAGTGATGTCATGAAGACGCTGAGTCGTGTTTTTTGGGTTGCCCTCCTGTGGGCTGTCCCGACAATCGGTCTGGCCGACATCCAGGGGGACACGCCCGCGGAAGCGAATGACAAGACTTTCGACCTGAGCGCTCTGGAGGCGTTTCTCCCGGCCGAACTGGCGGGGTACACGGCCTCGGAGGTGCACCACAGCGGATGGGATTCGACCGGTCTCGGCGCGACGACGCCGGCGGAGATGGTCACCCGCACTTTCACCAGGCAGACCGCCGACAGCCAGCTGGTCACGCTGACTGTCTCATTCGTCAGCTCGCAGGTGCTCCGTCCGGCGTTCGATCTGCTGTTTGTCCCTATCGACAGCGCCGTGGTCAAGCCGAACAAGGAGATCCGGGACGTGACCGTGAGAGACCAGCCGGCCCGACTGGTGGTCAAGACGAACGAGGACGGTTCGGTCGAGAAGATCGTGCTGCTCGCCGAGCTGAAAGGCGGTGTGCTGGCGGCGGTCAAAGCGACCGGACCGGCGACGGCGGACGAAGTGCTGGCGCTGGCGGAAAAGATCGATTTTGCAGGGGCGGTCGAGGCAATGCGCTAAGCTGGCGGGACCACCAAAAAAAGAAAACGCCGTCCGGTCGACCGGGCGGCGTTTCGCATTTATAGCGTCTGGCGCGGTGCGCCGATCAGGCGGTTTCCGGGGCGGCGGCGAAAACCGACACCTGCTTGTGTTCGCGCCCGACCCGCTGGAATTTGACGATGCCGTCGATCTTCGCAAAGAGCGTGTTGTCCTTGCCGATGCCGACGTTCGCGCCGGGGCGGATGCGGGTACCGCACTGACGGACGATGATCGAGCCGGCCGAAATCAACTGGCCGTCGTACAGCTTGGTCCCCCGCCGCTGGCCGCGGGAGTCACGGCCGTTCTTGGAGGAGCCGACGCCTTTCTTGTGGGCCATGGTAAACCTCTATCAGTCTCTCGTTTTCTTCTCGCCTCTCCGGACCAGGGAACATCGGGGGCGCGGTCAGGTTCCCGACCGCGGTGACCCCCGGCGACAGCCAACCAATATATAAAACCCGCGCCCAAAGGCAAGTGGAAAGTGTAACGCACTCTCTGCGTGACGCTTACATCGGCGTCCGGGCGGTGAGCCGCCCCCGTGCGGAGACGCGCCGTGGTCGTCTGCCTGCAAATCCTCTGCACGATCCCCAAGAGGAGCGCGTCTTCCAGGCAGGCAGGCAACGGACGAAAATCACCGGGAACTACGCCACAGGTGAGGCGATGAGACGCTGGTATATCGGGCACGAGCAGAAACGGCGGTACCAGGGGAGTTTCCTGCTGGCGTGTCTGGCCACTTACGCGATAGTCATTGGGGGGAGTCTGTTTCTTCTGTCGGGATCCGGGGTGGAGCGCCCGGCGCCGGCAGCGGGAGCAGCGGCCGCGGGGGCGCCGACAGCCTCGGCCGAACGCCCCGCCGCCGCCGGCACTCGTCTGCCCCGGCCGATGAGCGGGGGAGGCGCGCCGGGCGGGAAATTCCGGCTGGGCTTTGTGGGCGCGGTGAGGATTGTGCGCGATGTCGAGTGGCCGAGAATCTCGGTCCCGAAACGGGGCCGCGAGGATCCACCGGCCGCACCGATGCTGGCGCAACTTGACTTCCCCGCCACGACCGGCGGCGGCCGGGGGGACAGCTACGGCTTAGGGGATGATCCGTTCGGCCTGGCGCCGTCGGAGCCGTACCTGCCGGCCACTCGGCGTGCGCCGCAATGGGGGATGGAGCAGCTTCCGCGAGGCGAGACGCGGGACGCCGCAGTGGAATTCTGGGCGCCGAGCTGGCCGCCGGGGGCCCGCCTCGGCCGCGAGCGGCGCGATACGGCGATCGTGTATGTCTGGCTGCTCATTCGTCCGGACGGGACAGTCCGGTACCGGATTCTCAGCGAGACGCCGGCCGGGCAGGGATTCGGCCGGGAGGTGGAGTCGGCGCTCCTGCGGAGCCGCTACACACCCCCGGTCCGCGAGGGAGTCAAGGACTCGGTGGCTTTCGTGCTGCGCGTGCTCCTGTGCGAAGGATGCGATTCGTACATGACCGAGGAGCCGCCGAATATCCGCGCGAGCATGCGGCAGCCGCGGCGGTGATGACCGGCGGTGCGGCCGGAGAAAACGTGAAACGGCCGGGAGCAAGAGGCTCCCGGCCGTGGTGTTGACGGGGGCTATTCCGGCGCCGGCGCGGCTAGCGCTCGAGAGCGTGCTGGCCGCCCGAACCGGCCGCCTCAGGCTCTTTCGTGTTGAAGCTGAAGATCAGCTCCGTGCGGCCGGCGGTGACCACCAGTTCGCAGTCGCCGGCGTACTGCCCGCGCAGCAACTCCTCGGAGAGCGGGTCCTCGAGGTACTTGCGCAGCGAGCGGCGGAGCGGCCGGGCGCCGTACTCGGGTTCCCAGCCCTTCTCGCAGATGAACTCCTTGGCCGAGTCGGTCAGTTTGAAGGCGATGCCTTTCTCCGCGAGCTGCTTGGCGGTGTCCTGCACCTGGATATCAATGATCTGCTTGATATCCTCCTTGGTCAGCGAGCGGAACACGACCGTCTCGTCGATCCGGTTGAGCAGTTCCGGATTGAAGGCCTTCTTGAGCTCCTCGCGAATCTTCCGGGACATTGAGTCGTACCCCAGATCCACCGCCTCGGCGTCGAACCCGACCGTCTTCTGGTCGCGCAACTGGCGGGTGCCGAGGTTGGAGGTCATGATGACCACGGTATTCTTGAAGTCGACCTTGCGGCCGAAGCTGTCGGTGAGCGCGCCGTCGTCGAACAACTGGAGGAGGATGTTGAAGACGTCGGGATGGGCCTTCTCGATTTCGTCGAGGAGGACGACCGAGTAGGGTTTGCGGCGGACCTTTTCGGTCAGCTGGCCGCCCTCTTCGTAGCCGACGTATCCCGGGGGCGCTCCGATGAGGCGGGAGACGGCGAACTTCTCCATATACTCGGACATGTCGATGCGGATGAGGGAGTTGGCGTCCTCGAAGAGGAACATGGCCAGGGCGCGGGCGAGTTCGGTCTTGCCGACCCCGGTCGGGCCGAGGAACATGAAGGTGCCGATCGGCCGGCGCGGGTCGCCGAGGCCGGCGCGGGCCCGGCGGATGGCTTTGGAGATGGCCGAGATGGCCTCGTCCTGGCCGACGATCGCCTTGCGCAACTCTTCCTCCATGCGCAGGAGGCGCTTGGACTCGCTCTCCTCGAGGCGGAAGAGAGGGATGCCGGTGATTTTCGACAGCACGGTCGCGACATCATCGGCCGTCAGGGTGACCGTCTCGCTCTCGCGGGTCTTTTCCCAGGTTTCGGTCAAACGGGCGAGTTCATCCTTTTTCGCTTTCAGTTCATCGCGCAGCTGGGCGGCGGTTTCGAAAGCCTGGTTCTTGACCGATTTCTCCTTGCGCTGCTGGAGTTCCTGGATCTGGCCTTCGATTTCCGCGAACCTGGCCGGGCGGGTGAAGGTGGCGAGGTGGGCGCGGGAGCCGGCCTCGTCGATGAGGTCGATCGCCTTGTCCGGCTGGAATTTGCCCGTAATATACCGGTTGGACATCTTCACCGCCGCTTCAATCGCCTCGTCGGAGATCACCAGGCGGTGGTGTTTCTCGTACTGCGAGCGAAGCCCCTTGGGATGCGGATCGTGTCTTCCTCGGAGGGGGGGTCGACCATGACCGTCTGGAAGCGGCGGTCGAGAGCGCCGTCCTTCTCGATGTACTTCCGGTACTCGTTCATGGTGGTGGCGCCGATGCAGCGGAGTTCGCCGCGGGCGAGCGAGGGCTTGAAGATGTTGGAGGCATCGAGTGAACCCTCGGCGCCGCCGGCGCCGACGATGGTGTGGATTTCATCGATGAAGATGATGACGTCCTCGGCGTTGATAATCTCGTTGAGGACGGCTTTGAGGCGTTCCTCGAACTGGCCGCGGTACTTGGTGCCGGCGACGAGGGAGGCCATGTCGAGGGTGACGACCCGTTTGTTTTCGAGGGTCTGGGGGACGCGGTTTTCGACGATGCGCTGGGCGAGGCCCTCGACGATGGCGGTCTTGCCAACGCCCGGTTCGCCGATGAGGACGGGGTTGTTCTTCTTGCGGCGCGAGAGGACCTGGGCGACGCGCTCGATTTCGTTGGCGCGGCCGACGATGGGATCGAGCTTGCCGCGGCGGGCCAGCTCGGTCAGGTCGCGGCCGAAGTGGTCCAGCGCCGGAGTCTTCGACTTTTTGCGCTTCTTCTTGTAAGAGGAAGGACGCCCGTTCTGAATGTTCTTGAGCTCCTCGTAGGCCTCTTTGTAGTCGATCTCGTAGGTGGAGAGGACCTGGGCGGCGACGCCCTCTTCGTCCTTGAGCAGCGCCAGGAGGATGTGTTCGGTGTCGATATCCTTCGATTTGAGCGCCCGCGCTTCCTGGCCGGACACCTCGAGGGTCTTCTTGGCCCGGGCAGTGAGGGGCAGCTGGCCCATGGTCATGGTGCCGCCGGAGGGCTGGACCACCTCTTCCACGGACTGCTTCAGGTCGTTGAGGTCGAGTCCGAGGTTGACGATAATCTCGACCGCTCGGCCCTCACCCAGCCGGATCAGTCCCAGCAGCAGGTGTTCGGTTCCGATGTAGTCGTGCCGGAGCCGGGAGGCCTCGTCGCGGGCGTACTCGATGGCTTTGCGGGCACCTTCGGTGAACATCTCATTCATCGCGAACCTTCCTTGCGTCTATGTCCAAGACTTCTTGTCACGCCAATATGCACCTGTAAATACATCATATCGGGCCTATGTGTTCCGGAGTTTCTCGCGCACCATCTGGGCGCGGACGAAATCGCGCCGGTTGTTGTCCATCTCGGAGCCGTAGAACCGCTGGAGGTGGGCGGGCTGCGACAGCAGGAGCATGTCGTTGATCTGGGCCACGCTGAGGAAGTCGATGATGCCCATGGCCTGGCCCAGCCGCACGGCAGAGAGCAGGTTCATCACCTCTTCGGACGTGAGCACGCGGGCGTGTTTGAGGATGCCGTAAGCCCGCCAGATCTTGTCCTCGATCATATCGGAGGCCTCGTCGACCAGCCGCCGGCGGGCGGCGGCCTCCTTCTCGATGATGTCGCGCGTCACGCGCATGATCTGCGCCAGGATGTCGTCCTCCGTGATGCCGAGCGTGTTCTGGTTGGAGATCTGGAAGAGGTTCCCCAGCACGTCGGAACCCTCCCCGTAAAACCCGCGCACGATGAGGCCGGTCGCGGTGATGTGGCGGATGACATGGTCGATCTCGCGGGTGAGGACGAGCCCGGGGAGGTGGATGAGGACCGAGGCGCGCATGCCCGTGCCGGCGTTGGTCGGGCAGGCCGTGAGAAAACCAAAGTCCGGGTCGTAGTCGTACTCGAGGTGGCGGCCGATCTCCTGGTCGTACTGCTTGGCCGCCGCGTACGCACCCCGCGGGTCGAGTCCGGAGGCCAGCGCCTGTATCCGCAGGTGGTCTTCCTCGTTGACCATGATCGACACCTGTTCCTGCGACCCGATGTAGAGGGCTTTGGGGAGGTCGCCGGAGAGGAAGGCGGGGGAGATGAGGTGGCGCTCGACGAGGAAGTCGCGGTCGAGGGGGCTGATGTCGCCGGCGCGGACGTAGCGGCCGCGGCCGAGAAGGTCGGAGCGGGAGACGGTGGAGTCGACATAGTTCACGATGCGGGTGCCGGTTTCGCTGTCGGCCGAGGGGGGATATTTGCAGCCGGCGATGTTGCGGGCCAGGCGAACCCGGCTGGACAGCACGGCGGCCGATTCCTCGCCCTTGCCCGACAGCCAGACGGCCGGTGACTTGACCATATCTTCAAACATCGTCCATCTTCCCCATCTCCCCCCGCGGCTACCGGTGAAGGGATGATTCCTCGCGGATCGTTTTGAGTTTGTCGCGGATTTCAGCGGCCCGCTCGAAATCTTCGCTCTCGATAGCTTTGGCCAGCTCCGCCTCGAGGCGCTCCTCCTCTTTGACGGGGATGGCATCATCGTCCGCCGCGCCGTCGATGACGGTGACGGGGCGCTGGCCGCGGTGGAGGGAGGCGCCGTGGATTTTGCGCATGATCGGTTCGAGGCGGGAGCGGAAAGCTTTGTAGCATTCGCCGCAGCCGAAGCGGCCCTGGCGGGTGAAAGCCTGGAAGGTGAGGCCGCAGCCGGGGCAGGTGAGCGGGTCGCCGGTGTCGACCGGCGGCGCGCCCTGGGGGGAGGAGGCGAAGCCGGAGAGGATTTCGGCCAGGGGGAAGGGAACGTTTTCCAGGGGGGAGTGGAAGCCGCGGGCGGCCGCGCACTGCTTGCACAGGTTCAGCATCGTCTTCTGGTTGTTGACAATCTGCGTGAGGTGAACCGTCGCCTCGTTCTTGTTGCAGTCCTGACACAACATAGTCACATTCCCATGCGGTTACGAGCGCTCGCAGAACTTGCCTTCGACGATCTCCAAAGTGCGGTTGCAGCGGTCGGCCAGTTCGCGATTGTGGGTCGCGATGAGGAGGGCGATGCTCTGTTCGCGATTGAGGCGGAAGAGCAGTTCGTGAAGCATCCGTCCCGTTGCACTGTCGAGGTCGCCGGAGGGTTCGTCGGCCAGAACGATCCGGGGATCGTTGGCCAGGGCCCGGGCGACCGCCACCCGTTGCTGTTCACCGCCGGAGAGCTGCGCCGGGCGGTGGTTCTTTCTCTCACTTAAACCGACCATGTCGAGCAACAGTTCCGCCCGCCGGCGGGCCTGGGTGCGGCTCTGGCCGGCGACGAGGACGGGCATCATGACGTTTTCGGCCGCCGAGAAATCCTCCAGCAAGTAGTGAAACTGGAACACGAAACCGACATTGCGGTTGCGGAACGCCGCCAAGTCCGCCTCCGACTGGTTGTCCACCCGGGTCCCGTCGATCTCGACTGCCCCGGCCGTCGGCCGATCCAGGCCGCCGAGGAGGTGCAGGAGGGTCGATTTGCCGACCCCGGAGGCGCCGGTGACAGCCACGGTGTCGCCGCGAGGCATGGTCAGGTTGATGCCGCGCAGGACGTGCAGGGTCGCGTCCGGGGTCCGGAACTCGCGGTGGAGGTCAACGGCTCGCAAGATGGTGTCGTCGTGGGTGTCCATCGTTCGGTTTACTCGTCCTCTTGGGCCCCGTTACGGGCATACAGTAGTATTTTCGCCAGAATTCCGTAAACGTTTACCATTGCGCGTGTTTTCCGCCATTTAGCGCCGCAAAACCTCCACGACCGACACCCGCGAGGCCTGGTGGGCCGGATACAGGGCGGCCAAAAAGCAGATCGCCACCGTCACCAGGCCGGCCAGCAGGAAATCGACCGGGTGGATATCGATCGGGAGGTAGCTGATGAAATAGATGTCGGGGGGCAGGCTGACCAGATGGTACCGGTTTTGCAGCCAGGCAGCCGCCAGCGCCAGCCCCCAGCCGCCCGCGACGCCCCCCGCGCCGATCCCTAAGCCCTTGTACACGAATATCTTGCGGATCGATCCGGGAGTCGAACCGATCGTTTTCAGAATGCCGATTTCAGCCCGCTTCTCCATCGTCAACATAACCAGTGTCGAGATGATGGAAAAAGCGGCAACCAGCACGATCAGAATGAACCCCAGGAAGAGCACCTTCTTCTCGATGGCGATCCAGGCGAACAGATTCCGGTGGAGGACGTTCCATGGGACCACTTCGAAACGGTGCTCGAGGAGTGAATCGACGACCGGGCGGATCGCCTCGGCCCGGTAGACGTCGTCGAGGCGCAGGTGGATAGTGGTGACGGCGTCGCCGGTACGGAAGAGTCTCTGGGCCGCGGGCAGCGAGATGTAGGCGAGCTCGGAGTCAAACTCGAACATGCCGCTTTCGAAGATGCCGGCGACATAGAACTTGGCGACCCGCGGGCGGGTGTTGCTGCGGATTTCATCGCCCTTGAGGGAGTAGAGGACAACCTCGGAGCCGAGGACGGCGCCCAGACGGTCGGCGAGATTCTTGCCGAGGATGATGCCCGGCACGGTGTCGTCGGCGATGACGATCTCGTTGAAATTGTAGGTTCCCCCGACGATGTTCTTTTCGATCTGGGAGGCGCGGCGCTCGAGTTCGGGGACGATGCCGCGCACGATGATGCCGTCACCGGCGCTTTCGGAAGCGATGGCGGCCTTGTAGTAGATGAAGGGCGAGGCGGCGGCGACGCCGGGAACGCGGGCGAGGGAATCGACCAGGGCGCGGTAATTCGCGATGAACTCCTCCCGAACCGGGAAGATCGAGATGTGGGAGGTGGTGCCGAGCAGACGGGTGCGGATCTCGGCCTCGAACCCGTTGTGCATGGACATGACGAAACAGACGACGCCTACGCCGAGGGCCACCCCGAGGATCGTGATCCAGGTCGAGACGGAGATGAAGAACCGCCCCGACCGAAGATATCGTCGCGCCACAAAACGTTCATAGCCCATGCATCCATCCATCCCTGGTGCAAAACCGGCACGGCACTCATTGTGAAGGCCGGTGCGCAGCGGCACTCAGGGTATTATACGCCCCGCCGGAGGCAACGCAATCTTTTTCGGACCGGCGGACCATGCGGCCCCCTTGACAGCAGACGGAGCACATGCGAAGTTGAGGCCGGCAAGAACCTGAAGTATCCGGTCAGCAGTCAACCGAGCCGCGGGTGGGGGCGTCCGACCCGGCCGCGGCTGAAGGAGGAGCAAATGGGACAGCCGGTCGTGCATTTTGAAATCGCCGGGCGGGACTACCGGAAATCAATCGCGTTCTATCGAAACCTTTTTGACTGGACGATCGAAGAGGTCGGCGCCTTTCCCTACGGCATGGTGCAGGCGGCCGGAGAGCGGGCCATCGGCGGCGGGATCAGCCCGGTCGCGCCGGGCGGTCGGCCCGGGGTGACGGTGTACGTGATGGTCGACGATCTCCAGACCTACCTCGAGCGGGCGCAGCAGCTCGGCGGGAAAACCGTGACGCCGCCCTCGCCCATTCCCGGCATCGGGGAATTCGCCATGTTCGCCGATCCCGACGGGAACGTGATCGGGCTGTTCAAGGCGAAGTAGGCGCCGGACCGCACCCGCCGCCGGAACCCCGGCGGCAGTCGGCGTGTTGGGGGGCAGGGGGATGACAGATTGACTTTTAAACGTGCTTGCGACAACCAGGAGGAACGATCGCCATGACCCAAGCTCCCGCCGCCGCCCGCGTGGCCGTGCTCGGCGCATCGCCCAAACCGGACCGCACCTCTTTCCAGGCGGTCCGTCTGCTGAAGGAACACGGCTTTCACCCCATCCCGGTCCACCCGGCCGGGCATGCGGTCGACAGCGTCCCGGGGGTGAGCTCGCTGGACGAGGTAGCGCCGCCCCCCGACACGCTCACCGTCTATGTCAACGCCGGCATTTCCTCGGATCTCCGTGACGCGATGCTTCGCCTTCGCCCGCGGCGCGTGATATTCAACCCCGGGGCGGAGAACGATGATCTGGCCGCGGAACTGCGGGCGCAGGGGATCGAGGTGGTGGAGGCGTGCACGCTGGTGATGTTGCGGACAGGTGTGTTCTGACCGCGGAGTGTGCCCGGGCAAACGGGGGCGCGCGCAGGGGCCGCGAGGGACGCGCATAAAACCGGTTGACGATCGGGGCTGTTTGCGGTATCTTGTGGCAAGGATACCGTCATGTCCACGATCCGTGAAATCCGGGGGAGTGCCATGCAGATTGTCAGATTAGCCGCCGCGGTTGCGGCGCTCGCAATGGTCGGCCTGCCGGTGGCCGGTCTGAGCGCCGATCTGAAAATTGAGAAAGCGTATCTCGCCTATCAGGGTTGCCCGGGGGACGTCTCCGTTTCCGTTGAGAATCTCGATTTCGCGCTGGGTCGGTTCCGCCTGCTGATTGCGGTCAATGAGGCGGCGACGGCGCCGGTGCGGGTGGATCCGGGAGCCACGCTCGCAGCGTGCGGGTACGAGCAGTTCGGCTACCGCCTGATAACCGATACCGCGGGGAACTACGATCTGGGACCGTTCACGCGGCTGATCGAGATCACGGGGACGCTGGCCGCGCCGGGCGGCGACTACCCCTGCGCGGGTGCCGGCGCGACGGTCGAACTGGCCCGCCTCCACCTCTTGGCCACCAACGATCGGGATTGGGAGTGCCTCGCCGTGCCGGTGGTGTTTTTCTGGCGGGATTGTCTCGACAACGCTCTTGTCAGCCGACAGGGAGACACCATGGAGGCGGTCGGGGCGCTGTTCTCCCTTCAAGGGGAGGACATCAGCACGTTTTACGCATTCCCCGGTTTCGGTCCTCCGGATCCATCGTGTGAGGGGCCCGCGGGGGTGACGCTGGTGCGCGGACTGAACGGCCACTGGGGGGGAGTCGATTTTGTCTGCTCCGACCGCGCGTGGGACTGCAACGACTTCAGCGGCGACCTCAATCTCAACGGCTTCCGGCTGGAGGCCTCCGACCTTGTCCTCTATGCAGACTACTTCCAGTTCGGGCTGGGTGTGTTCCGGGTGAGTGTCGAGGGGCAGATTGCGGCGAGCGATATCGACTGCGACGGGAGCACCCTCTCGGTTCACGACCTCT
>Ga0116149_1003834_pt1 | contig 15230 bp, 13 predicted proteins | sample AD_UKC057_MetaG_FD_89787 | JGI IMG/M metagenome (GOLD analysis project Ga0116149, IMG submission 89787) | Active sludge microbial communities of municipal wastewater-treating anaerobic digesters from USA - AD_UKC057_MetaG | ecosystem: Engineered > Bioreactor > Anaerobic > Digestate | place: USA... | reverse complement strand
GTCGTCGACGAACCCGACGATCTGGAAGCCTAGCTCGCGGTGGTCGAGGATCCGATCCACCACCACGCGCCCCAGGTCGCCCGCGCCGGCGATCAGCACCCGCTTCAAGCCGATCCCGGCCCGCCACCGGCGCTCGAGCAGCTGGCGCATCATCTCGCGCGACCCGAAGGTCAACGCGATGTTCGCCACCAGGAACACCGCCCAGACGATCTGCGACACCTGGAAGGCGCCGACCTCCTTCAGGGCGGGGCTGGCGTAGTAGGCCTGGAAGTACAGCGTGGCGACGATGCCGAAGATCACTGCGAGGACGGTGCCCACGAAGACGGCGAAGAAATCGTCCACCCGCGAGCGGCCGCGCCTCAGCCGGTAGAGACCCTGCAGGTGGTACCCGAAGGGCACCAGGATCGCGACGACCGGGAGAATTCGCAGGTACTGGGAAAGGGGAGGGTAGCCCTTGGTGACCGGCACGAGCCCCGCCTCGAAGCGGAGCAAATAGGCCAGCATGAACGCCGCGGAAGCCAGGATGGCGTCGGAGAGGACGTGAACGGCCGCCAGCAGGCGGTTGTAGCGCTTCACCATGTGGTCGGGCTGGCCCCCGACGCCAGCGTCTCGTCAACGATCGCCGAAATCCGGGCCTTGAACCTCTCGCGGCCGAACGCCTCGGCGTGTCGGCGCAGCACCGCCTCGTCGAAGCGGGTCGCCCGGACGCGACGGATGCCTTCTGCCAGCGCCTCGGCCGACCCCGGCGCCACCAGCACGCCGGTCGTCCCGTCCACCACCGTCTCGAGTGCGCCGCCGGCCGCCGCCGCGACGACGGGCCGGCCGCAGGCCTGCGCCTCCACCGGGACGATACCGAAGTCCTCCTCGCCGGGCAGCAGGACCATCGCGCACGAGCGGTAGAGCTCGCGGATCTCCTCGTCGCTCAGCGTGCCCAGCAGTTCCGCGCCGCCCCGGGCCTGGGCCCGCAACCGCCGCTCTTCGGGCCCCCACCCAACGATTCGCAGTGGAATCCCCGCGAGCCGGCAGCCCTCGATTGCGACGTCGAGGCGCTTGTACGGGGCCAGCGCGGAGACGGCGAGGGCGAAGTCGCCCGGCAAGCGCCCGTCCGGGTGGAAGAACCCGGTGTCGACCGGGGGTGCGACCACCTCCGCCCGGCGATTATAGTATCGGTGGATCCGGCGCGCAACGTGCTGTGAATTCGCAAGATAGCGGTCAACCCGCCCCGCCGTCGCGGCGTCCCACCGGGCCAGCCAGGCGAGCACCGGCCTGAGGGCCCGCGATCCCGCCCTGCCGAGTCGCTCGGGCCCGAAGTACGCGTCGCGCTGGTCCCACACGTACCGCATTGGCGTGTGGCAGTAGCTCAGGTGCCGGGCCCGGCCCGGGCGCACGATCGACTTCACCGCGCAGTGGCTGCTGCTGATCACGAGATCGAACTCGTCGAGGTCGAACGTCTCGGCGGCAAGGGGGAAGAGGGGCAGCAGGTGCCGGTAGTAGCGCCCCACGCCGGGCAGCCGAGACAGCCAGGCACCGCGCGGGTGGTGGCGTGCGATCGTCCTCGACTCGGTCCCCGGCACGTGCACCATCGTGAAGACCGGTGCCTCGGGGTACAGCTCGCAGAGTGCCTCGAGGACCTTCTCGCCTCCCCGCATCCCGGTCAGCCAGTCGTGGACGAGCGCGATGCGCGGCAAGCCGCGCCGGCGATCACGGCTCATAGGGCTGCGCCATCACCTCGTCGTACACCTCGCGGATGCGGCGGACCGACTGCTCCCACGAGAACTCCCGCGCCCGCGCCAGGCCCCGCTCGCGCAGCGTCGCCCGCAGTTCCTCGTCGGTCAGCGCGGCCCGCATCCCCTCGGCAATCGAGTCGGGGCTGTAGGGGTCCACCAGGATTGCCCCATCGCCCACCACCTCGGGCAGCGACGAGATGTTCGAGGTGACGACCGGCAGGCCGCACGCCATCGCTTCGACCGGCGGCAGGCCGAACCCCTCGTAGAGCGACGGGAACACGAAGACGCTGGCGAGACGGTAGAGCACGGCCAGCGTCTCGAGCGGCACGAACCCGAAGAACCGCACCTGCTTGTGCAGCTTGTGCCGGTGGACGGCGCGCCGCAGCGACTGGTACTTCGAGATCTGGTCGCCGATGATCAGGAGCCGCAGCGCCTCGAATCCCGGCTCGCGCCGCAGGCGATCGAACGCCTCGATCAGGCGCTCGAGGTTCTTGTGCGGCTTGATGTTCCCGACGTACAGCGCGAACGGGTGGTTGAGCTGATAGCGCTCCCGCACCCGCGCGAACTCTTCAGGGCTCGGCTCGGCGAGGAGCCGGACGTCAATCGCGTTGTAGACGACCGTGATCTTGTCGGCCGGCACCCGGAAGCGCCGCAGGATGTCGAGCTTCGAGGTCTCCGACACCGTCAGGATCCGGTCCGACCGCCGCGCCGCCCCCCACAGCGACGCCCGTGCGTAGAGGTGCGCCAGCCGCCCCGGGAGGTACTGCGGAAACAGCAGGTGGATGATGTCGTGAATCGTCACCACCGACCGGCAGTGGATCAGCGGCGGCAGCACGTAGTGCGGCGCGTGGAAGAGGTCGACCCGTTCGCGCCGCAGCGCGATTGGCACCCGCACCTGCTCGGCAACCGAGTAGGGGGGCGCCGGTTCGACGACCGGGCGGAAGTTCTTCGGCAGAAGGGTGGCGATCGCCTCGCGGTCGGCCTCGCGGCACAGCAGGACGTACTCGGTCTCCCCATCGATTCGTGCCAGCTCGCGCACGATGTTCCTGATGTAGGTGCCGATGCCGAAATCGAGGTACTTGCGGGCGTCGATCGCGATCCGCACGGCTGACAGTATAACGGGAGGTGCAGGAGGTGCAGAGGGCTTGCCCGCCGAAGCCGCTCGCGTAGCGAGCACTTGGCGAAGGCGGGTGCAGGAGGGAGTAACGCTGTCAGCTGTCCGCTGTCAGCCGTCAGCTGTCCTTCGGCAGTTGGCCCTTCAGCCGGAGGTAGGCTCTCAGGACCCGGTGCCAGGCGGGGTGGTGCTTGGCGTAGAAGGCCAGCTGGCTCCGGCGATAGTGGGCCGACGCGCCGCGCGGATCGTGCGAGCGCGACCGCCCCCGAAGGTGGACGACCTGCGCCGCCGGCGTGTACCGCACCTGCCGCCCCTGCGCCCGGATGCTGGCGCAGAAGTCCACGTCCTCGGTGTAGAGGAAGAACCGCTCGTCCAGCAGTCCCACCGCGTCGGCGTCGGCGCGATGCACGAGAAGGCAGGCCCCGCTCACCCAGTCCACCGCCTGGGCCGCCGCCAGGCGCCGCTCGACCAGGCGAGTCACGAGCGGGAAGCGCGCGTCGTACAGTCGGCCCGCCAGCTTGCGGCGCAGCTCGGCCCACGGTGTCATCATCTCCCCGAACGACCACTCGGCGCGCCCCGAGCCGTCCACCAGCCGCGGCCCCGCCACCGCCACCTCGGGGTGCGCCAGCAGGTCGGCCACCAGGGCGTCCACCGCCCCGGGCGGGACGACCGTGTCGCTGTTGAGGAGCAGGATCAGGTCGCCGCTGGTCGCGCGGATTCCGAGGTTGTTCGCCCGGGCGAACCCGATGTTGCCGCCCGCTTCGATCACCCGCACCTCGGGAAAGCGCTCGCGCACCATCGCGGTGCTCCCGTCCGACGAGGCGTTGTCCACCACGACGATTTCGTGCGCGATCCGAGGCGGGGCAACCGCGAGCGACGAGAGCGCGCGCTCGAGGTCGCGCCGCGCGTTGTAGCTGACGATGACGATCGCCAGGTCGGCCTGCATCTCAGGCGCGCCTCCGGGCCGCGTCGAGCAGCACCGCCAGCGTGTCGCGTCCCACGCGGTCCCACGAGTACCGCGAGAGGGTGGCCGGGCCCGCGGCAAGCAGCCGCCGCCGCGTTGCCGGATCGAAGAGCGCAGACTCCAGGGCGGCCGCGATCGCCCCCACGTCGCCCGTGGGCACGTAGAGCGCCGCGTCGCCGCAAACCTCGCGGGCCACCGCGGTCTCGGCAAGCACCGCCGGCACGCCCGCCGCGATCGCCTCCAGCGGCGTCAGGCCGAACCCTTCGTAGTCGGAGAGGAACGCGAAGACGGAGGCCTTTCCGTACAGCACGGCCAGCTCCTCGTCCGGCACGTACGAGCGCAGCGAGAGGCGTCCCTCCATCCCGCTCGCCGCGGCCGCCGCCCCGAGGTCCTGCGATGGGTAGGTCCGGTCCTCGCCAACCACCTCGAGACGGACCTCGGGGTGCCCGAGCGCCAGCTTCCCGCACGCCGCGATCAGTTCGGGCAGGTGGCGGCGGTTGAAGATCGACCCGACGTAGAGCACGAGCGGCTCGCGCAACAGGCCAGGAGCCGCGGGCGGCCCTCCCGGCGCCAGCGGAACGACCCGCACCCGCTCGCGGGCGACGCGCAGGCGGAAGGCAATCTCGCCCCGCGAGAACTCGGAGATCGTGAAGACCGACACCGCCCGCCGCGCGGACAGCCTGGCCAGCAGCCGCCGCCGCAACCCGCTGCCCGCCGGGAACCACTCGGGGTGTGCCAGGAACGACACGTCGTGCAGCGCGACGACCACCGGCACGCCCGCGGCGAGCGGCGACGTGTAGGCGGGACAGAAGAGAACGTCGGGGCAATCGCGCCGCACGGCCGAGGCCAGCCGGACCTGCTCCCACCAGGTGCCGCTTGCGCCGGGGAGCACGCGGGTGTGAACCCGAAGATCAGGCGGCAGGCGGAGGGGGACCTCCGGAACGTAGAGGAGGTATTCGTGCTCGCGCGCCTCGGGCAGCTTTGCCCACGCCGCGAGCAGGTGGGACAGGAAGCGGCCCACGCCCGTCGGGCGTCCGCACAGTTCCCGCCCGTCGATCGCGACCCGCATCAGGCGGCTCCCCTGGCACGCCGGACCAGCGCCCTGCGGTAGGCCTCGAAGGTCAGCTCGGCCGTACGGCGCCAGCTGAAATCCCGCGCGCGCGCCAGGCCGCGTTCGGCCAGCCGCCCGGCCAGCCCCGCCTCGCGCAGCACCCGCTCGATGCCCGCGCAAATCGAACCGCGATCGTCGGGGTCTACCAGCAAGGCGGCCCCACCGCACACCTCGGGCAGCGCGCCGCGATCGGAGGCCACGACCGGGATACCGGCACTCATCGCCTCGATGACGGGCAGGCCGAACCCCTCGTCGAACGAGGGAAGCACCAGTAACCGCGCCCCCTCGTAGAGAGCCCGCCGCTCGTGGCTGGGCACGTACCCCCGGCACTCGACGTGCCCGGCGAGCGGTGGACGCAGCGTGGCCTCGAGCCAGCGCTCGGCCTCGGGCGTGCCGTGGCCGGCCAGCACCAGCGGCGGCGCCTGGGGCCACCGCGTGACGAGCGCCGCGTAGGCATCGAGCAGCCCCTGCACGTTCTTTCGGGGCTCGAGCGTGCCGAGGAAGAGGATATAGCGGCCCCCGGGGTTGCCCCTGGCCTGCGCCGGGTCCGGCTCCCACCCCGGCCCTCCCTGCGGGCACACGCACACCACCGAGGCGTCCAGCTCCAGCAGCCCGGCCGCGACCCGCCCCACGTGGGCCGACGGAACGATGACCAGCTCGGCCGTATGCGCGGCGCGACGCACGAAGGCGGGGTAGTCGCGGCGGATCTCCTCCCGCGTCCGCTCGGGGTGCAGCAGGAAATCGAGGTCGTGGATCGTGATCACGCGCGCGGCGCGGCGCGAGGGCAGCAGCAACGGGTGCGGCGAATGGACGACATCGTAGCGCCCCCCCGCGAGCAGCTCGGCCGGCGGCCACCGCAGGCGGTGCCATGCCCAGTTCAGCGTTCGAACCGGCACGCGGCGATCGACGACCCGGACCGGTCCCAGCTCGGCAACAGCGGCAGGATCTGGCCGATCCTTCCACGAGCTGGTGAACAGCTCGACCGTCAGCCCGCCTTCAGCGGCCCCGTCCTCCGACAGCTGGACCAGTGCCCGCGCCAACTGGTGGACGTACTCGCCGACCCCGGTGCGTTCCCGCAAGGCGGGACGATAGTCGAGCAGCAGCCGCACGGTGGGAACCTACCTTGGCAGAGGTGGCGGTGGCAAGAGCAGGAATCGGGATTCAGGATCGGGAAAAGGGCCGGCGCGGCTCGATCACCAAACCCGCCGATCCTTATAAGTGCTTGCGTATCAGTAGCTTGACTCGATTATCCCGGTTGTGCTACTTTCGGGCTCTTTGAGTGGTCTCCCGCCGGGAGCCGACGCGCATGAAGCTGTCCGTCATCGGGGCCGGGTACGTGGGGCTGGTTGCCGCCGCCTGCTTCGCGGAGAACGGCAACGACGTGGTCGCCGTGGACCGCGACCCGGCGAGGCTGCGCCTGCTGCGGCGCGGGGCCATCCCGTTCGTCGAGCCGGGCCTCGAGGAGATCGTGCGGCGGAACCGCGCCGAGAAGCGGCTGGTTTTCACGAGCCAGGTTGCTACGGCGGCCCGCCACTCGTCGATCGTCTTCATCGCCGTCGAGGCCGCATCCTCCGTCGACGGCGAGGCCGCCGCGCAAGGCGTTCTCGACGCCGCGCGCGAGGTGGCGCAGGCGATGAACGGCTACAAGGTGCTGGCCATCGCGAGCGCTGTCCCGGTGGGCACGGCGGCGAAGGCCCGCGAGGTCGTGCGGCGCGAGACCACGCACCCCTTCAGCGTGGTCAGCAGCCCGGCGTTCCTCCGGCAGGGCACCGCGGTCCGCGACTTCCTCGAGCCCGACCGCGTGGTGATCGGCGCCGAGGATCCGCGGGCCACGCAGCTGCTGGTGGACCTCTACTCGCCCTTCACCCGCACCGGCGCGCCGGTCCTCGTGATGGACTGTGCCAGCGCCGAGCTGTCGAAGCTGGCGGCCAGCGCGCTGCTGGCCGCGCGCATCTCGTTGATGAACGAGGTGGCGCGGGTGGCCGAGCTTGCGGGCGCCGACGTGGAGCAGGTGCGCCGCGCGGTTGGCGCCGACCACCGCATCGGCCCGGCCTGCCTGTTCGCCGGCGCCGGCTACGGCGGGGCGAACCTGGCGGGGGACGTGCGGACCCTGATGGCGCTGGCGGCAGGCCTCGGGTACGGCTTCCGCGCGCTCGAAGCGGCCGAGCGGGTGAACGCCGAGCAGAAAGAGTGGCTGGCGTGCCGGATGCAGCGCCACTTCGGGTCGCTCGAGGGTCGTGTCATCGCGGTCTGGGGGCTTGCCTTCAAGCCCGGGACCGGGGACGTGCGCGAGGCCCCGGCCCTGGCGCTGGTCGAGCGGCTGCTCGCGGCGGGGGCACGTGTCCAGGTGTACGACCCGGCAGCCTCGAGCACCGCCAAGGCGGCTCTTGCCAGCCGGGTGAAGTTCTGTGCGCGCAGCTACGACGCCCTCGTGGGGGCCGACGCGCTCGGGCTGGTCACCGAGTGGAACGAGTTCAGGGAGCCCGACCTGTCCAAGATGCGGAAGCTCATGCGGGCGCCGGTCGTCTTCGACGGCCGCAATCTCTATCGACCGGAGCGGATGAGGGCCCATGGCTTCACGTACTACGGCGTCGGGCGCTAGGGGCAGTGCCGTCCTGGTGACCGGCGGGGCGGGCTACATCGGCAGCCACGCCGTGAAGGCGCTTTGCGAGGCGGGCCGCCGCGTGGTGGTCTACGACGATCTGAGCGAGGGCCATCGTGCGGCGGTGCCCGGGGTGGATCTCGTCGAGGGCGACACGGGCGACCTCTCGAGGCTGCGCGAGGCGATCGCAACCCGCGGCGTCACCGCAGTGATGCACTTCGCCGCCTGGACGGCGGTGGGCGAGTCGGTGGCCGAGCCGGCTGGCTACTATCGCAACAACGTCGGCGGGACGCTCGCCGTGCTCGAGGCGATGGCCCGCGAGAAGGTGAGGGTGTTCATCTTCTCCTCGACGGCCGCCGTCTTCGGCGAGCCCGAGCAGGTGCCGATCGACGAGCACCACCCGGCGCGCCCGATCAACCCCTATGGCGAGACCAAGCTCGTCGTCGAGCGGGCGCTCCCGCACTACGAACGCGCCTACGGCATCCGCTCGGTCTGCCTTCGCTACTTCAACGCCGCCGGTGCCGACCCGGCCGGGACGCTCGGGGAGGACCATCACCCCGAGCGCCACCTGATCCCGCTCGCGCTGCGCGCGGCAACGGGGGGCACGCCCCTTCAGGTCTTCGGGAGCGACTACCCGACGCCCGACGGCACGTGCCTGCGCGACTACGTTCACGTCACAGACCTGGCGCAGGCGCACCTGCTCGCTCTCGACGGCCTCGAGGCGGGAAGCCCCTCGACCGTCTACAATCTGGGCAACGGCCGGCCGTACTCGGTTCGCGAGGTGATCGCGGCGGTCGAGCGGGTGACGGGGCGGCCCGTCCCGTACGCCCTGGGGCCGCGGCGCCCGGGCGACCCGGCCGTACTCTACGCGTCGAGCGCGCGCATCAAGGCCGAATTGGGGTGGAAGCCGCGCTACGAGGAACTGGACACGATCGTCCGCACGGCGTGGGCCTGGCTCGAGGCACACCCGAACGGGTACCGAGAGGTCCGCGCATGAAGACGGAGGTCGTGGCCGCGACGGCGCCCGCGGCGGGGCTGAAGGGTGGCCTGGTCGATCCCCTGCTGTCGGTCGTGATGCCCGTCTACAACGAGCGTGACACGGTCGAGGAGATCATCCGGCGGGTCCACGCCGTACCGCTCAGGACCGAGCTGATCGTCGTGGACGACGGGTCCACCGACGGGACGCGCGAGATCCTCGGCCGGCTGCAGGCCGAGCTGGGCTTCCAGCTGCTGCTCCAAGAGCGCAACCAGGGCAAGGGCGCGGCGCTGCGCCGCGGCTTCTCGGAAGTGACCGGCGACCTGGTGGTGATCCAGGATGCCGACCTCGAGTACTCGCCCGAGGAGTACCCGCAGCTGGTCGAGCTGATCTGCTCGGGGCGCGCCGACGTGGTCTACGGCTCGCGGTTCCTCGGGCGCCACCGGGTGTTCATGTTCTCGCACTACCTCGGCAACCGCATCGTGACGCTGCTGACCAACGTGCTGTACAACACGATGCTGACCGACATGGAGACCTGCTACAAGGTGATGCGCGCGGAGATCGCGCGGGGTCTCGATCTGAAGTCGAACGGGTTCGGCATCGAGCCCGAGATGACCGCGAAGATCTTCAAGCGGGGTTACCGGGTCTACGAGATCCCGATCACCTACGACGGGCGGGGCTACGAGCAGGGCAAGAAGATCACCTGGCGCGACGGGCTGGTGGCCCTCTGGGTTCTCCTGCGATACCGGTTCACAGATTGAACGCCCTTCGACGACTCCTGCGCTTCGCCGCCCCCTACCGCGGACGCCTCCTGGCGGCCTTCGCCTGGATGGTCCTCTACGCGGCGGCCTCGGCCTGCCTGGCCGCGCTCATCAAGTGGGTCTTCGACGACGTGCTCGAGCGGCAGGCGAACGTGGGGGTGGTGTCCTCGGCCATCGTGGGCTTCTACCTGCTGAAGGGGCTGGGCAGCTACTTCTCGACCTACCTGATGGCCGACGTCGGCCAGCGCGTGGTCCGCGACGTGCGGCAGGCGCTCTACGGCCACATCATCGGGCAGTCGGCGTCCTTCTTCGCCCGACGGACCACCGGGCAGCTGATGTCGCGGCTGACCAACGACGTCTCGATGATCCAGCAGGCGGTGTCCGAGACGCTGGGCGACCTGGTGCGCGAGTCGCTGGCGCTCGTCGGGTACGTGGCGCTGCTGTTCTACCTGGAGGCGAGGCTGGCGATCGTCTTCCTGACCGGCGCGCCGCTGGTCGTCTACCCGCTGGTGCGGCTGGGACAGCGGGCGAGGCGGACCACGAGGCGCAGCCAGGAGGAGCTGGAGCGGCTGTCGCACCTGAGCGCGGAGACGTTCACGGGGCACCGGATCGTCAAGGCGTTCGGCACCGAGCGCGAGGAGCAGCGCCGGTTCGCGGGGGCGGCCGACCGGGTGTACCGGGCGAACATGAAGGTCACGGCGGTGCTGTCCAGCCTGCCGCCGGTGATGGAGCTGCTCGGGGCGCTGGGGATCGTGGCGGCGCTGTGGTACGGCAGCCGCGAGATGACGGTGGGGGAGTTCACCACCTTCATGGCGGCGCTGATGCTGATGTACGCGCCGGCAAAGAAGCTGAGCCGGGTGAACGCGACGCTGCAGCAGACCATCGCCGCGTCGGAGCGGATCTTCGAGCTGCTCGACACCCACAACGAGATCCTCGACCGGCCGGGCGCCCGCCCGCTGGCGCCGCTCTCGCGCGGAATCGAGTTCCGGGACGTGGGCTTCGGGTACGAGGACGATCGGCGCCACCCGATCCTGCGCGGCGTCTCGCTCTCGGTCGCGGCCGGGGAGAAGGTGGCGATCGTGGGGCGCAGCGGCGCGGGGAAGACGACGCTGGTGAACCTGCTGCCGCGGTTCCACGACGTCACCTCGGGCGCCATCCTCATCGACGGGGTCGACATCCGCGACGTGACGCTGGCGTCGCTGCGCGGGCAGATCGGGATGGTGACCCAGGAGACGATCCTCTTCGACGACACGATCGCCAGGAACATCGCCTACGGGTCGGCCGGGGCGACCGACGCGGAGATCGAGGCGGCCGCGAGGGCGGCGTACGCTCACGAGTTCATCCGGGCGATGCCGCGCGGCTACCAGACGGTGATTGGTGAACGCGGCCAGAGGCTCTCGGGCGGCCAGCGCCAGCGGATCGCGATTGCCCGGGCGCTGCTGCGGAACTCGCCGATCCTGATCCTGGACGAGGCGACCTCGTCGCTCGACTCCGAGTCGGAGCAGCTGGTGCAGGAGGCGCTGGCGAACCTGATGGCGAACCGCACGGCGATCGTCATCGCGCACCGGCTCTCGACCGTGCAGCGGGCCGACCTGATCGTGGTGCTCGATCGCGGGCGGGTGGTGGAGACGGGGCGGCACGAGGAACTGCTGGCGCGGCCTCGCGGCGCGTATGCCAGACTGTATGCCATGCAGATGGCCGCCGGGCGGCGCGGCGGGCCGGAAGCCGGCGCGCTGCACCGGGAGACGCTCGGCCTGCCCTGGGGCGAGGGCTGAACGGACAGGCTCAGGGCTCAGGGCTCAAGGCTCAAGGCCCCATCGTGAGCACCACATGATTCGATCGATGACCGGTTTTGCGTCGGCGGCGCGCGAGGACGAGAGCGCGGCGGTGGGTGTGACCATCCGGGCGGTGAACCACCGCTACCTGGACCTGCAGCTGAGGCTTCCGCCGGGCCTCGCCCCGATCGAGGGGCGCCTGCGTGCCGCGGTCCAGCGGCAGGTGGCACGCGGGCGCGTCGAACTGAGCGTGTCGGTGCAGCTGCGGCAGGCGCCGCCCCCCGAGGTCGAGTTGAACGAGCCGTTCGTTCGCCGCCTTACCGGGGCGTTGGAGCGCGCCCGCGAAGAGGGGCTGGTGGACGGCGCGCTGACGCCGGGCGACCTGCTGCGCCTGCCGCAGGCGCTGGTCATCCGCGAGGCGGCGAAGGAGGACGTCGAGGGCGTTGACGCCGGCACGCTCGCCGAGGCGGCGGTCGAGGAAGCCCTCGCGGCGCTGAACGAGATGCGCGCACGCGAGGGTTCGCACCTCCAGGACGACCTCGAGGCGCGCCGCGCGCTGCTGGCCGACCTGCTGGAGCAGGCGGCCACCGCCGCCGAGCGCGGCCGCTCGGCGCTCGAGACGCGGCTCGCCGAGCGGGTGCGCGAGCTGGCCCGCGAGGTGCCCGGCGACCCGGCCGCGATTGCCCAGGAGATCGTGCGGGTGGCGGCCCGCTCGGACATCAGCGAAGAGGTGGTGCGGTTCCGCGCGCACCTGGCCCACTGGGCGGCGCTGACCGCGGCCGAGGAGCCTTGCGGCCGCAAGCTCGACTTCCTCCTGCAGGAGATGAACCGCGAAATCAACACGATTGGCAGCAAGGCCGACGGCGAGGGAGTGCCGGCCCTGGTGGTCGCCGTGAAGGCCGAGCTCGAGAAGGTCCGCGAGCAGGTGCAGAATGTCGAGTGAGCGCGGCCGGCTGTTCGTCGTGTCGGCCCCCTCCGGCACCGGGAAGACGACGCTGGCGCGGCGGCTCGTGCAGCTGATACCCAACCTCGGCCTCTCGCGGTCGTACACCTCGCGGCCGATCCGCGAGGGCGAGCGCGACGGCGTCGACTACCACTACGTCACGCCCGACCGCTTCCTCGCCATGCGCGAGGCGGGCGAATTCCTCGAGTGGGCCGAGGTGTTCGGGCGGTTCTACGGCACCGCCGTCGCCGACACCGAAAGGCGGCTGGCGAAGGGTGAAGACCTCGTCCTCGTCATCGACGTGCAAGGTGCCGCGAAGGTCCGGGCGCGCGGCCTCCCGTTTGTCGGGATCTTCGTGCTGCCGCCTTCTTTCGAGGCGCTCGAAGCGCGCCTCCGCCAGCGCAGCCGCGACCCCGAGGAACAGATCCGCTGCCGCCTCGAAACGGCTCGACGCGAGATCGCGGCCCTCGACGATTACGACTACGTGGTGATCAACGACGAGGTCGAGCGGGCCGTCGATGGCCTGCGCGCGATCGTGCTCGCCGAGCGTGCCAGGCGCGAGGCGATGGCGGGGAGGGTGGCGGGCATCCTCCGATCGTTTCGCTGAGGGCCACAGAGATGCCTACCATCGCCCTGGGAGTGACCGGCGGGATCGGCGCCTACAAGGCGGTCGAGGTGGCGCGCGGCCTGCAGAAGGCGGGCCACGAGGTCGTCGTCGTGATGACCGAGGCAGCCCGGCACTTCGTCGGCCCGCTCACCTTCGAGGCGATCACGCGCCACCCGGTCATCACCGATCAGTTCGCGCCGGGGGCCAACGCCGACATCGCCCACATCCAGCTGGCCACCGACGCGGCGCTGCTGCTGGTGGCGCCGGCAACCGCCAACTGCCTCGGAAAGATGGCGCACGGGATCGCCGACGACTTCCTGTCGTCGCTGTACCTGGCCACGCGGGCGCCGGTCGTGGTCGCGCCGGCCATGAACACGTTCATGTGGGAGCACGACGCCGTGCGCCGCAACCTCGAGGTGCTGCGCGAGCGCGGCGTCCGCGTGGTGGAGCCGGGCGAGGGCTTCCTGGCGTGCGGCTGGATGGGGAAGGGCCGCCTCGCCGAGCCCGACGCAATCGTGGCCGCCGTGCTCGACACCCTTCGAAAGGGCGCAAGCCTCGCCGGGCGCCGGTTTCTCGTCACCGCGGGTCCGACCTTCGAGGACATCGACCCGGTCCGCTACGTCGGCAACCGGTCGAGCGGGCGGATGGGGTTCGCCATCGCCGAGGAGGCGGCGGCCCGCGGGGCCGAGGTGACTGTCGTTGCCGGCCCGGTCAGCGTCGCCCCTCCACCTGGCGTCGCTCTCGTCCGGGTTCGCGGCGCGGTGGAGATGCGCGACGCCGTCATGGCCCGGGCCAAGGGGCAGGATGTCATCGTGATGGCGGCCGCGGTCGCCGACTACAGGCCCGAGCGCGCGACGGAGAAGATTGCCAAGGAAACCCAGACGCTCACGCTGGTCCTCCACCGGACCCCGGACATCCTCGAGGGGCTGGGGCGCGAGCGGGCGGAAGGGCGGCTGCCCGGGACCCTGCTCGTCGGGTTTGCGGCCGAGACCAGCGAGGTGGTCGCGCGGGCGAGAGAGAAGCGGCGCCGGAAGCAGGTGGACCTGGTCGTCGCCAACGACGTGTCCCGCTCCGACGCCGGCTTCGACGTGGACGCCAACGCGGTGGTGCTGGTAGCCGAGGACGGCGAGCAGGAGCTGGGGTTGGCGCCGAAGCGGGAGATCGCGCGCGGCATCGTGGACCGGATCGAGCGCCTGCTCGGCACGAGGAAGGAGTAAGGGTGGATTCGCGAAGCGCGCTGGCCGATCATCTCGAGTTCCTGGGCGAGCTGGGTGTGCCGGGCCTGAGCGGTGATCCCGCGTGGCGTGAACGCCCGGGAGAAGGCGCGGCGCAGGGAGCCGAGGCGGCGGCCGGGCTGCAGGGCGAAGTGGCGGAGGCGGCAAACGGCATCGCTGGCGACGAACTCGAGGCCGTCAGACTGGACCTGGGCGAGAACTGCGAGCGCTGCAAGCTGCATCGTCTCGGCCGCCGCCAGGTGGTCTTCGGCGTCGGCAACCCCGAGGCGCGGCTGATGTTCGTCGGCGAGGCGCCCGGACGTGACGAGGACGAGCAGGGCATCCCCTTCGTCGGGCGGGCGGGGCAGCTGCTGACGAAGATGATCGAGGCGATGGGCTACAGCCGCGAGGAGGTGTACATCGCCAACGTGATCAAGTGCCGGCCGCCCGAGAACCGGAACCCGCAGCCCGACGAGGTGTTCGCGTGCGAGCCGTTCCTGTTCCGGCAAGTGGAGGCGATCAAGCCCGCGGTGATCGTCGCGCTCGGCACCTTCGCCGCGCAGGCGCTGCTCAAGACGCAGGACTCGATCTCCCGGCTGCGGGGACGGATCTTCAGCTACGGCGGGGCGCGCCTGGTGCCCACCTTCCACCCCGCCTACCTGCTGCGGAGCCCCGAGCGCAAGCGCGACGCGTGGGAAGACCTGAAGCGAGCCAAGGCGCTGCTCGATCAGGACAGCGACCCTGCTTCGGAAACGTAGAACGTGGAAGGTAGAATGCGGGAGCATTCCGGCTTCTACGTCTTCCTGTCCCTGTCCCGTCCATGTTCGTCTCCGTCGCCCTCCCGGTCCCGACGCTCGGCCTGCTGACCTACAAGGTCCCAGACGGCCTCGAGGCGCCGCGCCCCGGCACGCGCGTGCTGGTCCCGCTCGGCGCCAGGCGGCTCACGGGGATCGTCGTCCAGGCTGGCGAGGGGAGGCCTGGAGGCTTGCCGCAGCCGGGCGAAGGCGCTTCCATCAAGACGCTCATCGACGTTCTCGACCCGGAGCCGCTCCTGCCGGCGATGGTGGTCGGCCTGGCCGAGTGGGTGGCCGACTACTACGCCTGCGGTCCGGGGGAGGCGCTGGGCGCAGCGATGCCGCCGTTTGCATGGGTCGAGAGCGAGCTGCGCGCCCGGCTCACGCCTGCCGGCCGCGCACGGGTGGAAGCATCCGCAGGCCGCCGGGCGGCCACCCTGCGCGGTGCCGTCCTCGGACTGCTGGGAGACGGCTGGACACCCCTCCGATCGGTGGCGTACCGGTTGGAGCACGGCGGCGCGGGACGCAGGCGGCCGGCGCCCGCCCGCGCGCTGGTGCGCGCGCTCGAGCGCGAGGGCCTGGTCGAGGTCGAGCAGGTGCTGAGCGGGCGGGCCCGCGCCTTCAGGACCCGGCGCGTGGCCG
>Ga0116149_1003832_pt1 | contig 15232 bp, 10 predicted proteins | sample AD_UKC057_MetaG_FD_89787 | JGI IMG/M metagenome (GOLD analysis project Ga0116149, IMG submission 89787) | Active sludge microbial communities of municipal wastewater-treating anaerobic digesters from USA - AD_UKC057_MetaG | ecosystem: Engineered > Bioreactor > Anaerobic > Digestate | place: USA... | reverse complement strand
TCGAAGGTGGCGGCGGGCGAGCGGGTGAGAATGCCCTCGAAGGCGAGGATCGACCGGACCTGCGAGACCGCGTCACGGGGGACGAACAGACGTTCGCGGACCACGCGGCAGGGGATCCCCCTTTCCTGGAGCAGCGACTGGGCCGAGGCGAGTTGCTCGACCGCCAGGGGCTGGTCGAGCACGGGCGCCATGACGGGCTGTCCGCCCGCCAGCGTCAGCCACAACCCGCCGGCGACAGTCAACACGCCCAGGGCGCCGGCCAGCAGCCGCGCCCGGACGCCCATTCCCGCCAGGCGGGTCCTGATCTGCGCTATCCCATTGCTCAGTCTGCTCATCGCTCGGTCCTCCCTGACCGAGTGGCGGCACGGCCGACGCCGTGCCCGCCGGTTGCATGCCTACGAGGCGTCCAACTGAACGAAATACTGTCGGATGTACTCCATCGACTTGCCTTGCATCTTGAGCTGGGCAACCTGGTCCAGCCGCTCGAACACCATCTCGTCATAGAGCCGGTGCCCGCCGTTGGTCCACCGGCTCTCGTGGATCAGGCCCATCGCGGTGTAGTTGTGGATCGTCTGGCGGCTCAGGCCGGAGTACTCCACCACTTCGCCGATGCGATACAACTTGGGCGGGCGGCTCCTGCGAACCTGCCCGCGATTTGTGGTCGGCCCGGAAGTGCCGTCCTGCCCACCGTCCGGCAGGCCGCTGAACGGCGGTGGGCCGGACTCGCCGGCAGGTCCGCCCCCGCCGGTAATGGCAAAGGGGTGCGAAAGCCGACGCCCGGGCGGCTGGTCAGGCCGCGAATCGTGCCGGAAATCCACTGTTGTCTGATGCCTCATCCCAGCCGCCGCTCCATCCGCCCGGCCAGTCGGGACTCGCTCCGGGCACTGCTGCGGGGCAGTCTTCTGCTGACTCTCTGTTCTGCTCCCGAGATCCCGACGACAGGCCAACCCGTACGAGATGCATTGTACGTTGTGTAAAACGTAAAAGCTGTTTGGGCCCCCGTCAAACAAAAACTGAAGTTTTTTTGTCGCGCTGCCCGATATGGGGAGATTCGTCAGCACCGATCCGCGTAGGGAGGCCGGAGGATTGAGCCCACGCGCCCGGACCCGGTGACCGGCGGGTATCGGCCTGGCGGACATCGAATGTCTTGGCTTTTCCGCTTGCCTCCAGGCCGTCACGTTGTATGATGGTGCCGTTCAGGCATCCCGGAACACGGTGCGAATCCGTGGCGGACCCGCCGCTGTAATCGGCGAGGGACCTGGCAACGGGCGTTTCGCCCGCCACTGCCGCAGCCCACTGCGGCGGGAAGGCTGCCAGGCCCCCACGACCCGAGAGCCAGAAGACCTGCCTGGGCCATTGAAGACGGAATCTGAAGGCAAAGGGTTCCGACAGTCCCCCGCTTGGGGACCGTCGGAGCCCTTTTCTTTTTGGACGGTCGGTGAAGAGTCGGTTCGTTGGTTCTTTTCGGAAAGGACGTCGCATGAAGAAGAGCAGCAAGAAGGTCGTGATCGCCGTTCGCAAGAGCTGCAAGGCCCGCGGGACGGGGCTCAGCCACTACATCCTGATGGACAGGAAGGCGAAGTAATGCCCGGTCGCACCCGCACGCTGGACGGAGCGGCCCCCTCGCGGGGCCGCTTCGTCAACAGCGGCAAAGGACCCACGCTCCAGAGCGTCGACATCGGCCACGCCGATTATTTGGCCCTCATCGAGCCGGACTCGGCCTTCTGGGCCCTGGTGCGACGCGACAAGCTGGCCGACGCCTTCAGCGGAAAGCTGCCCCGCTCGCTCGCCCGCAGCCGGCCCGCCCTGCAGGCCGAGATGGACCACCTGCGCTTCGGCCTGACCCCGTCAGCCGTCTACTTCAACCCCACCGAGCGATGCAATCTCGACTGCACCTACTGCTACATCCCGCCGAAGATGCGCCGCTCGGGCAGGCACATGCCGGCCGAGCGGGTGCTCAAGGCGATGGAGATCCTCCACGCGTACTTCCGCCGCACCCTGGGCCGCGGGCACACGCCGCAGATCATCTTCCACGGGGCCGAGCCGCTGCTCAACCGCGACGCGGTCTTCGAGGCCATCGACCGCTACAAGGGCAAGTTCCTCTTCGGCGTGCAGACCAACGCCACGCGGCTGGACGACTCCGCCGTCGAGTTCCTCACCAGCCGGCGCGTCAGCATCGGGCTCTCGCTGGACGCCCACAGCCTGGCCGTCGCCGACCGCACCCGCCGCACCTGGGACGGTCGCGGCGTGTACGGCGACGTGCTGGCGGCCATGGACCGCCTGAAGGGCTACGACAACTGGAGCGTCATCTGCACCGTCTCGAGCGAGAACGTCGCCCACCTGAGCAAGGTGGTGGACTTCTTCCACCGCCGCCGGGTCCCCACGTGCCTGATGAACATCCTCCGCTGCACCCTGCCGCGTTCGCGCCAGGTCAAGCCGGACGACGCGACCGCCGCCAAACGCTTCATCGCCGCCCTGGAGCGGACCAGCCAACTGTACCGCCGCACCGGGCGCAAGCTCGTGGTGGGCAACTTTGCCAACATCCTGTTGGCGATCCTGGCCCCGTCGGCGCGGCGGCTGATGTGCGACGTCTCCCCCTGCGGCGGCGGGCGGTGCTTCTTCGCCCTCGCCCCTGACGGCGGGATGTTCCCCTGCAGCGAGTTCATCGGACTGGAGAACTTCCGCGGGGGCAACCTGTTCACCGACAACATCCCCGACGTGCTCAAGACCCGTCCGTTCGAGTTGGTGACCGGCCGGAAGGTCGAGGACATCGAACCCTGCCGGCGATGCGCGATCCGCCACTTCTGCGGCTCGCCCTGCCCGGCCGAGGCACACGAGATGAACGGCGGGATGAACCGCACCGGGGCCTTTTGCGAGTTCTATGAGGAGCAGGTCCGCTACGCCTTCCGCCTGATCGCGGACGGCCGGCACGAGGAGTTCCTGTGGGACGGGTGGGATGAAGGGCTGAAGGACACGGTGGCGATGGCGTATTGACCATTGTCAATTGACGATTGACTATTGACCATTGAATCCCCGCTGCCACCGGGCTTGTGTGCGTGTATGATGGCGCACCGGATGAGCATCTGGGACGACATGTCGGCGGAGTTGGAGCGGATGGCTGCGGCGGGGTTGCTGCGCCGCCCGGTGACGCTGGAGTCCGCCATCGGCCCGAGGGTCCGCCTGGACGGGCGCGAGGTCGTCTGCCTGTGCAGCAACGATTACCTGTGCCTGGCCGACGATCCGGAGATCAAGCAGGCAGCCGCCGAGGCGGTCGCGACGTGGGGCGTGGGGAGCGGTGCATCCCGGCTGGTCTGCGGCACGAGCACGGTTCACCGCGAGTTGGAGCGCCGGCTGGCCCACTTCAAGCACGCGCAGGACGCGGTGGTGACCTCAACGGGGTGGATGGCCAACGCGGCAGCCGTGCGTACGCTGGCGGGCGCGGGCGATCTGGTCCTCTGCGACAAGCTCAACCACGCGTCCATTTTGGACGCCGCCCGCTCCAGCGGCGCGCAGATGCGGACGTATCCCCACCGCGACATGGGCCGGCTGGCCGCCATGCTCGGGCGGCGGCGCAGCCAGTATTGCCGCTGCCTCATCGTGACGGACTCCCTGTTCTCCATGGACGGCGACCTGGCGCCGCTGCGCGAGCTGGTGGAATTGAAGAAGCGATTCGACGCCCAGCTCCTGATCGACGAAGCCCACGCCACCGGCGTGCTGGGCGAGAACGGGCGCGGGGCGGCTGAGCTGCTGGGCGTCGAGGGTGAGATCGACGCGACGGTCGGCACGCTGTCCAAGGCGCTGGGTTGCCTGGGCGGGTTCGTGGCCGGGCCGGCCCCGCTGATCGACCTGATCCGCAACACGGCCCGCCCGTACATCTACACCACCGCCCCCCCTGCCGCCCTGTGCGCCGCCGCCGTCCGCGCCCTGGAGATCGTGCAGTCCCAGCCGCAGCGACGTCGCACGGTGCTGGCGCGCGGCGAATTGCTGCGGAGCCTCCTGCGCGGCGCGGGCATCTCCACGCTGGATTCGTGTTCGCAGATCGTTCCGGTAGTCGTCGGCGAGGCCGGTGCCGCCGTCGAGCTGAGCCGCCGTCTCCTGGACGCCGGCTTCCTCGTGCCCGCCATCCGCCCCCCCACCGTCGCACCCGGCACCAGCCGACTCCGCATCAGCCTGTGCAGCGGGCACGAGGATGCAGACGTGAAGCGCCTCGTCGCTGCGCTCGGAGCCTGCCTGCCGTAGGCAGGTGCGCCCGTAAGGGCGTCGGAGCGCAGTCCTGTGCGATGGGCGCGCGGAGGACCGCCTTACGGCGGGACTACAAGCGCAGGCTTCGATAGTCACCGCCCCTGCGTCTGTCCCGGCTGATACCAGAACGACCGCCAGTACGCCTCGTCGGTGGCGTAGGCGTCGAAGGACGGGCCGAGGGTGAACTCCGGCGGCAAGATGCCGTATCGTTTCATCTCGCGGATGTACTGGTGGCTGGGGTGGTCAGCCGAGCCGCCATCCATGATCGCGTACGTGCCGTTGGCGACGGCGCCGCTGTCGAGCCACAGGCGGACGATCGCCCGCTCGCGGGGCGAGCAGTTCACCTTGTAGTGGCGAGCGTCCAGGCGGGTCATGAGCTTGCTGCCTCCGCTGCCCGTGGCGCGCGGCGGGCGGTTGCCGTGGGCGTTGCGCCCGTCGACGACCTCGCCCAGCCGGCAGACCAGCGCCACATACGAGCTCTGCACGTGTCCGCGCCCGTGCGAAGGCATGCCCTCGCCGGAGTCCAGGCGGAGGTTGCCGTCGGCCTTGCCCGGCCCGTGACACGAGACGCAGTGGCGGTCGAGGATGGGCTGGATGTGGCGGCGGAAGTCGACGATCTGCGGCAGGTCGGCCAGGGGCTCGATCCGGCTGGGCAGGCGCTTGAGTGCCGTCAGGGTCGCTCCGCGCCCGTTCGCGGGGGCGACGACCCGCGGCTCGTGGCAGCCGACGCAACTCGTCGTCTCGCCCGGCTGGAGCGTGACGAAGCTCTGCATCTTCTTGACAGCCAGGTCGTCCCTGTCCAGCGCGACGAAGAACAGGCTCCGCATCGCCGGCGCCCGGAAGTGGGCCGAACCGTCCGCCTCCACCGGCACCGTGCCGAGGATGCGCGCGATGGTGAACGGCCCCCACAGGCTGATGCCGTCGAAGCCCGGGCTGTCGTGGAAGGGCCCGGGCAGTTGCTCCATGACCAGGAGCTTCTTGATCTCTCCCGCAGCCACGCCCGTCATGTTGCGGCCGCGCGCCACGTCGGCCAGCACGAGCGTGCCGTCGGCCTGGGCGGCGTCGCGGCGCGCGGGAGAGAGCGGCTCGCGCGGGCGCGGGCGCAGGGGGCGCGGCTCGTGGAGCATCCACTGGGGGGGCAGGCCCGCAAGCGTGTGGAGCAGTCGCGTGCGGCCCTGGTCGTCGACCAGGTGCAGCTCGTTGCGCCGGACGGCCAGGAACAGGTCGGCCGCCACCGGCCAGGGGTCGCGCCAACTGCCGCTCTTGTGGATCTGCCTGGCCGAGGGCAAGTCGTCGGGCCCGTTGCCGGGGTCGACGATGGTGAGGAATCCCTCGTGCTCGCGCCGCCCGTGCCCGGGCGAGAAGCTCGCGATGATCTTGTCCGTGCCGGGGATCGGTCGCCCGTCGAGCATGGCCCACGAGCCGGGGACGTTCTCGTACGCCACCACGTTGCCCTGCCGTCGGGCGATGTTGTACGGCATCCCCGTCGGGTGCATGTTGCCGTAGAACGTCATCACGCCCGTGCCGTCGGGGTTCATCGTCCACAGGTGGTGGTAGGCGAGCTGGCTGCGGTCGTTGTACTCCCACCGCGTGTAGATCAGCCGCCCGTCGTTGAGCACCGCCGGCGTGTTCTCGGTGACGGCGTTGGAGCTGAGCATGCGGATGTTCCGCCCGTCGCCGTCGCAGCGGTACAGGATGGCCACCGGGACGTGCCAGCACATCACCCAGCGGTTGCACCGCGACGAACAGAATGCGATCCCGCCGTCAGGCAGGTACGTGGGCTCGATGTCGTCGTGCGGGCCGTCGGTGAGCTGCCGCAGGGCCGTGCCGTCGATGTTGATCTCGTACAGGTGGTACTGCTCGCTGCCGCCCCTGCGATACGAGAAGAGGATCTTCCGCCCGTCATAGTGCACTTGCGGGTCGCGGACGCCGCCGCGGTCGTCGCGCAGAAGGGCCTTCCGCTCCCCCGTCCGCACGTTCAGCCGCCACAACGCCCCGCCGTCCTGTGGGTAGGCCTTGCGGTTGGGGTCGGCGGAGTAGTAGCCGAAGTTGGCGTAGTAGTGGCCGTCCGGGCCGTAGGAACGCGTGGCGAAGACGATCTCGTCCAGGCCGGCCGGCAGCGGAGGGCCCGGATCCACGGGGCGGGCAGGCCCGGGCACCGGCCGAGGCGCAGCGGACAGGTCGCTCACGGCCGCGCACACCAGCAGGGCTGCAAGGAAACACCCGCGCACGTAACGTATTCGCGTTCTCACGCTGGAAGAAACGCACCGTATTCCGATGGATTGTCCACGCTGGTTATCCGCAGTGACTGGCCCGACCGCAGGTCGCTGCAATAGACCCCCCGTCCGCCGCGGACGAACAGCCGGAGATGCCCCCCAACACGTCAAGAGCAACTCGCGCCACGGCCGATGGCCTTTGCTCGCTCCTCCCGCTACAATACCCGTGCAGGTCACGAGATGAAGAAGAAACGAATAGTCATTGGCTTATCCATTGTTGGGCTAGTGTGGATACTGACCTTGGGCCTGCATTGCTCGCACTTTGTCCGAGCGTATTGCCAAGGCCATGAAGCATACGACCAGCCAGAGGTCTATGTGTTCATGGATCCCGTCTATGACACTGTGGGCATTCCCTGGGTATATACCCAGCACTGGGACGTGCTTCCCTATCCTCTTGAGATTGCCGTGACTGTGGATGACCGTGTCCCCGGGGAGGGCGCTGTGATCGAATCCGTCGAAATACAGTATGACGACGGCGAGACAGTGATGATCGTCCGACCCGAGTATCCGCGCGGGGGGCCATTCGGGGTGTTTGAGCCAGTCGAATCAGACAAAACCCCGGGGAGGACCTTCAGACGTGCAAGAGTGGGTATTCCAGAAGCAATCAGGCGCAGAGGCAGCTTCCGGATGGTGATCAAAGGGTATGTTTACGGGGAGAAGAAGGTACCGTTCGAACGACACTTGCGAATGGACTACTCCCGAGACGCTGCGCTGTATACTGGCTGGACGCTATTGGCAGGTGCAAGCTGTTGAGGCGGCTTACACGAGTGACGCAATAGTCGGCCGGTGAATACTCCCAATGACAGAACGCGCGAGGTGGCACCTTCAAACCGCAAGCCCAAAGGGCTGGAGGTTTGGGGGTGGCCAAGGTCGCCTGCGTGACCGAAGGCATGGAAAACGACAAGAGTTGCCCGGGGAACCTCGCGGTGACGGACGCCCGAGAGCCCACGAACTGACCTTCTCCTGCTATCGGCGTCAAGCCTCCCTGCCGCATTCAGGTGGATTGTCCAAGCTGGTTATCCGCAGTTACTGGCCCGACCGCAGGTCGTAGCAATAGACCCCGTCGCCGCCGCGGATGAACAGCCGCCCGTCCACAATCGGGTAGACGATCGGCTGGGAGTTGTATGCGGTGGTCTCCACGTGCGGAGGCAGCCAGATCAACCCCAGGTCGTGCAGGTCGCGATCCGGGAAGACCAGCCGGGCCACGCCGTGCTGGCCCTCGGGGCTCAGCAGGAGCCGCTCCCCCACCACGCCCAGCCAGGCGTTCGAGCCGGGCCCGTGCTGCTGGAACTTCCGCTCCGTCACCTGCCGCCCGGTCGCAGTGTCCAGACAGCGGATGAGCTGCTTGCCCAGCAAATACGCCCTGCCGCCGCTGACGGTGACCGGAACGTTCTCGTCGCCCGGAAACTCGGCGTCCTGCCAGATCCGCCGGGCCCCGTCGGCCGACAGCTTCCAGCCTTCGTAGCGGACGACGTTGGGCCCGCCCCTGGGCGGCGGCGGAGCCGCCAGCAGCATGTCGCCCGCAATCACCGCGCTCTGCGGCGCGACCGCCTGCACGTCCGTCTCCTCCTGCCACAGCACGCGCCCGTCACCCGGGTCGATGCAGCTCAGCTTGCGCTTGTCCAGCCCCGTCAGCGTGACCAGGCGGTCCTTGCCTTCGCACGTCCATCGCATCACGTATGAACCGGGCGCCTGCCACTTCTCCTTGCCCGTGTTCGGGTCCAGGGCGTGGACCTTGCCGTCGAACCAACTACCCCAGGCGACCAGCAGGTTCCCGGCGATCAGCATGGGCGAAGGCGTCAGCGGCGGACGGACGGACGCCTTGGCATCCGGCGCGGTGAAGGCGGGCGTCTCCCATTTCAGTCGCCCCGTCCCGGCGTCCAGCGCGTACAGCCGCGACGCGTGGTTCGGCACGTACAGCGTATCCCCCGCCGCCAGCGGCACGCCGAACAGCCCGCGGTGCTTGTGCGTCTGCTGGTTGGGCGAGCGGAGCGGCAGGGCCGTGTGCCACTTCTCAGCCCCCGTGGCCGCGTCGATCGCCACCACGTGATCGTCCGCCAGCGGGCGAAAGTGGTTGAGCAACTGTTCGACCTCGCGAGGCGTGGCGTTCAAGGCGGCCATCCGGGCCTGGAAGTCCGCATCGTCCTTGTAGCGCCAGAAGGGGCTGCCCTTGGTGGCTGGCTCGGATTGCGGGCTGGGCCTGTAGAAGTACACGAAGACCGTTCCGTCCGCGACGACCGGCGAACTGCCGCCGCCGCAGTTGCCCGAAACGATCGCCCGCGTGAAGTAGCGGTTGTCCGGCGCGTTGCCGTAGCCCGTGGGCACATACGTCTCGCTCCGCCACACGGGGCGGGCGCGTGACAGGTCGGCCACCAGCGCGGGCTGCTCGCCGCAGCTCATGTCGTGCCGGCTGCCCCAGAACGACGACCAGGAGCCCTTGGGCGAGACAGCGTCTTCCGCCGGCGGGCGCGTCAGCAGCACCCCGGAGGCGGCGCCGGCGGCGGACTTGTACGGCGTCTTGTCGGCCGCGATCTCGTACCGCCCGCTGAGCTTGCCGTCCGTCACCGCCAGATCGAGCTTGAGTGCCACCGTCACCTGGGGGCTGCCCCTGTTGAACGTCGTCCGCAACTCGACCTCCCCCGCCAGCGACTTCTCCGTCAGCGCGAGCGTGGACCGCTCGACCATGAGGCGGTTATCGCCCGCCATCGGGCGGACGAACCACAGGTTGGCCAGCTTGCCCCCGCGCAGGGTGATCAGCAGCCGCTGCGAGCTCGGTGCGGCCTTGTCCTTGACATCCTGCAGGCCCGCACCGATCTCCAGTCGCGCCACGACGTAGCCGCCCGAGGGCAAGGTCGTGACCGGCTCGATCGAGGCCGGCTGGGCCCAGACAACGGCGGCGGTCAGCAGGACCGCGAGAAACAGGAACGGTATTGGACGTGTCGCAGAGTTCATGTCGCGCTCTCCGGGGTGACGCGCGGGTCAGCGGGTCAGCATATCCCGACCGTCCCCGGTGTCAAGGTGCAGTCGGGCCGCGGGTGCGGCGGCGAAGAAACTCCCGAGCGCCGTGCTGAAACGAACGTTCTACTGATAGTCGTCCGGCAACGGCCGGTCGCAGGTTCTGCCCGGCCCGCAAAGGGAATCCGCCGCGAAGGAGAAGCTATGCAACGTCGCAGGCTGGTGTTGTTGGGTGCGTGTGTCCTGGTGTGCGCGGTCCTGCTGGCCTTGCCCGGGCGGGCACGGGCGGCCGGCGACAAGGTGAAGGTGTTCATCCTGGCCGGGCAGTCCAACATGGAGGGCAAGGCCCCCAACGCCCTGCTGGAGCACCAGGCCGAAGCGCCCGAGACCAAGGACCTGTTCAAGCACTACCGCAAGGACGGCAAGTGGATCGTCCGCGACGACGTGTTCATCAAGTACCTCGACCGCAAGGGGCCCCTGACGATCGGCTACGGCTCGCCCGGGCGGACCGGGGCGGAGTTGGAGTTCGGGTGGATGATGGGCGACCGCTTCGAGCAGCCGGTGGTGCTGATCAAGGCCGCGTGGGGCGGGCACTCGCTGGTCAAGCTGTTCCGATCGCCCTCGGCTGGAATGCCCAGCGAGGAGAAATTGCAGGCCGAGTTGACCCAGGCCCAGGACCGCGTGAAGAAGGCCAACGAGAAGAACAAGAAGAAAGCCCCCCTGCCGACGATGGGGGAGATCAAGGAGCCGTACGGCTCGTCCTATCGTGCGATGATGGCCGAGGTGAAGGACACGCTGACCAACTACGAGACGATGTTCCCCGCCTTGAAGGGTAAGCAGCTCGAGGTCGCGGGGTTCGTCTGGTTCCAGGGCTGGAACGACATGTACGGCGGGGCCGAGAAGGAGTACGCCTCGAACCTGGCGCACTTCATCCGCGACGTGCGCAAGGACCTGGGCGTGCCCAAGCTGCCCTTCGTGATCGCCGCCATGGGCCAGAACGGCTCCAAGCCCGCCGGCGGGGCCATGCTGGAGGTCCGCGAAGCGCAGATGTCCCTGAACGGCGTGCCGGAGTTCAAGGGCAACGTCAAGGCCTTCCGCACCGACCTGCTGGTGGACAAGGCGGCCGAGGAACTGTTCCCGACCTGGAGCAAGAACCTCGAGCAGTGGAAGAAGACCGGCGGGGACCGCCCCTATCACTACCTCGGCAGCGCGATCTGGTTTACCCGCATCGGCCACGCCATGGGCGAGGCCATGCTGGAGCTGATGAAGTAGAGCATCCGCCGCCTGGCTGGCGACTTCCCAAGCGGCATGGTTTGGAGTACACTTGCGTCGCAAAGCGAAGGCGCTGAGCAGACAAAGACACTCTTTCAGGGAGCGAACATGAGCACACGGATCATTACGGACGGGCTGACGAGTCGGCGGGCGTTTCTGGGCGGCGTGGCGGCCGTGGCGGCCGGCGGGCTGCTGGCGCGACGCGGGCTGGCCGCCGCGGGCAAGCCCAACTCCACCTTCGGCGGCGTCCGCATCGGCTGCATCACGTACAGCTTCCGCGGCGGCAAGATCAACACCGCCCAGGAGACGCTCGACGCCCTCATCCAGTGCGGGCTGAGCAACGTGGAGCTGATGGGCGGGCCGATCCAGTCCTTCATGGGCAAGGGCGACCGCGCCAGCCAGCTCGAGAAGTGCCGCGAGCTGCGCAAGATGTACAACGACGCGGGCGTCAACATCCACATCCACAAGATGGGCTTCGGCAAGAGCGACGAAGACATCGACTTCGCCTTCGAGGTGGCCAAGGCCATCGGCGCCATCGGCATCACCACCGAGCGCAACGACGCCGCGGCCAAGCGCCTGGCCCCCTTCGCCGACAAGCACAAGATCTGGGTCGCCTTCCACAACCACACGGGCAACGTGCCGGTGATGGACAAGAAGGACCCGATCCTGGAGTACGGGCAGTACATCGGCTACAACTTCGACATCGGGCACTACGTCGCGGGCACCAAGGGCAAGTCGCCCATCCCGGTGATCGAGAAGTACCACGACCGCATGGTCAGCCTGCACCTCAAGGACCGCACCGCCGACGGCAAGAACCTGCCCTGGGGCCAGGGCACCACGCCCATCAAGGAAGTCCTCCAGTTGATCCGCAAGGAGAAGTGGACCTTCCCCGCCGACATCGAGCTGGAGTACAAGGTCCCGGCCGACTCGAACAGCGTCGCCGAGGTCGCCAAGTGCGTGCAGTTCTGCAAAGAGGCGCTGGCCTGAGACCGCGATGCCCGGCGAGGCGTCTGAATAGAGCGAACAGCCGTTGACGGCAAAGCCCGCGGAACATTCTCTGCGGGCTTTGCTTTGCGCGATCTCACTTCGCGTCCTGGCAGACGACGCGGAAGCCCACGTTGAACACCCGCTGCCAGGGCCGGTAGCCGGTGCGGCAGGCGGAGCGGGCGAGGTCGGCCCGGTCGTACCAGGACCCGCCGCGGACGCTGCGCCGGCCGCCCGCCGCCGCGTGGCGCGGGTCCCCGGGCGAGAAGGGATACGGCACGTACGCGCTGGACGTCCATTCGGCGACGTTGCCGTGCATGTCGTACAGCCCCCAGCGGTTGGGCTGGTACGAGCCCACGGGGGCGGAAACGGTGCTCTTGTCGTCCACCGGATCGACGGCCATGAACGGGCGCACCTTCTCGAGCCTGGCCAGCCTGCCCAGATCGAGCATGGCGGAGTCGGCCAGGTTGGCGAAGGAGGCCGAGGCCGCGGGCGAGTTCGGAAAGCTCCATCGCTCCGCGCTGCCGGCGCGGCAGGCCCATTCCCACTGCGCCTCGCTGGGAAGGCTGAACCGCTTGCCGGTCTTGGCCGACAGCCAGTCGCAGAACGCCCGCGCCTCCTGCCACGAGACCCGGCAGACGGGCTGCCCGGGGCGGTCCAGGTTGAAGAAGTCGTCCCGGCTCCATTTGAGCCACAGCTTGGGCTCGACCCCGCTGGAGTGCTCGGCGTCGAAGAGGGCGTACTGCTCGTTGGTGACTTCCGTCGCGCCCATCCAGAACGCCCGCTCGATCCTCGCCCGGCAGGCCGGGCGTTCGTCGGCGTAAGCGGACGACGCCTCCCCCATGACCATCTCGCCCGCCGGGATGAGGACCAGGTCCATCTTCACGCCCGGGGCGAGTTCCACCGACATCGCGGTCCGTTCCCCGGCCTCTGCCTGGCGGCGCCTGGCCTGGTCGGCCGGGAACGGCCAGTCAGCGGCGGTCGGGACCGGGCCGGCGGGCAGGGGCGGAGGCACCACCGGCGTGACGTCCGGCCGAGGGGTGTCCGGGATCGCTTCGTAGTCCTCCGCGATTCCGCCGTAGCGCCGCACCAGGTCCATGCGGCGGTCGCGGCAGGCGCGGACCTTCGGGTTCCCGCTGACCGTGGGCACTTCCATCCACGTGCCGTAGGCCGGGGCGTTCATGTCCAGCCAGGTCACGATGCGGTCCCAGGCCTCTTCGTTCAGTTGCACGCCTCGGTGTCCCTTGCGGAGCATCTGGACCAGCGGGTTGGCGTCGGCGTGGTAGTCGGCGACGGGGAGCAGTTGCGGGTCGCCTTCGAGCCCCGGGCTGCGGACGAACCGGCGGAGTGCGTAGAAGGAAGGCGGGAACGGCGCCGGCGACAGCGGCAGCGATCTCGCCGCGGCCTGGCGCAGGTCCGGCTCGGCGCCGCCCGAGGAGGCCGCCCAGCCGTTGTGGCAGCCGACGCAATACTTGTCGAGCACCGGCTGGACCTCGCGGTCCCACGAGAAGCCCCGCGCCGGCCCCCGCCACGGCTGGATCTGCGCCGGCCCGCCGGCCAGGGCGACAGTCGGACGGCTGGGCGGGCCGCTGTTGACGCTCTCGTGGCACCCGACGCACGAGACGGCCTCGCCGGGCATGGCCGTGAACCAGCTCCGCATGAGTTGCAGGGCCTTGCCCTCGGCGTCCAGGGGCTGGACGGCGATGGGCATGTTGGCCGGCACTTCGAACCACGCCGAGCCGTCCTCGGCCACCGGCACGGTCCCCAGCACCCGCCTGACGTCCCACGGGCCGTCCATGCCGATGTAGTCCTCGATGCCCGAGGTCCCGAAGAAGTTGAAGTGGTACGTGAAGAGTCGCAGCTTCGTCACCGTGCCCCGCGGCACGCCGCGCAGCCCTTCGCCCGCGTAGATGTCGCTGAGGTAGACGCTCGCCTTCCGCGAGGCCAGGTTCACGCGGTCGGGGATCACCGGCGGGCGCGGCGCCGAGCGAAGGGGCACGGGCTCGAACAGCACGCAGCCGTCCTCCTCGCAGAGCAGGACGCTGTTGTCGAACACGTCCACCAGGTAGATGCCCCAGCGCGAGCCCGCCGCCGGCTGGCAGGAGACCAGGAAGTACTTGTCGCTGAGCGGGTGCGGGTGGAGGAACTTCGGCCAGGAGCGGTCCACCAGGTTGTCGACCATCTTCGGCTGGACCTTCCTGCCCCAACCTGGGATCCGCTGGACGACGCCATCGGCCTGCGTGCGGCCCAGGGCGACGTCGAACAGGACCAACTCGCCCGCGCGGGCCGTGCCGTGATGCCCGGTGACGATGCCGACGAACATGTTCGGCCGGCCGGGAATGGCCCGGGCGTAGAAGATCCGGTTGGGCCAGTGGCTGCTGCTGGCGTAGTGGGCCCGCTGGAGCGTGCCGTCGGGATTCATCGTCATCAGCCGGGCGCTGAAGGCGTGGGCGATGTCCGTGTACTCCCATCGCGTGTAGAGGACCCGCCCGTCGGCCAGCAGCGTGGGGCAGAAGTTGTGGTCCTGGTCGAAGCACAGCCGGCGAATGCCCGTGCCGTCGGCGTTCATCACGCAGAAGTTGGCCACCTCGTCCAGCCGGCGCTCGCACGGCACGGACTGAAAGCACGCCGACGAGGCAAAGAGGACCCGCCCGTCGGGCAGGTAGCAACTGTCGTAGTTGTCGACGTCGTTCTCCAGGCCGGGCGTGACCTGGCGGAGCCCGCGTCCGTCGGCGCCGATCTCGAAGACCTGCCAGCGATCGTGGCTGCCCACGGAGGAGAACATCAGCCTGTCCGCGTCGAAGTGCAGGTTCAGGTTGCCCACGTACACGTCGCGCTCGGGACGGTACAGTCTCGTGAGCTTCCCGCCGGGTCGCACGGGGGAGAGGACGGCGATCTCGTTGTCGAACGGCAGCTCTCGCAGGTAGCTGTTGCCCTGGAAGTTGATCGGCAGGCCGTTCAGGAAGCCGATGGCGTCGTTGCCGTAGAAGGAGGCCGCCTCCCCGCGAACCTGCGGGCGGACCTTCATCGTCCGCGCGTCGCGGCGCTTGACCAGCAGGAGCTTGTCGAAGTCCAGCAGCGGGTTGGCCAGCAGGGCCTCCGCCCGCAGCGCCTCCACCGCCGCCGCCAGCGCATCCAGGCGGCCGGAGTCGCCCGCCTGGCCCGCAGCCGGCCGGGCGGCCACGAAGGCCTTCTCCAGTTCCTCGATGCGGGCGAGATACTCCCGCCCGCGGGCGTAGCGCCCCGCGAAGGTGCGAACCAGGTCTTCCACCGCCAGACGCAGCGATCGCAGACTCGCCTCCTGCCGCGTGGCCCGCCAGGCCAGCGGGTCCGACGGCAGCACGCGTTGCAGCTCGCAGCGGCTGAACGACACGCGGGCAACGTCGCTGCCCGCGCCGCCCGACCCGCCCACCAGCGCCGGATACCCCTTCACGCCGGGGTCGATCTCGTCCCAGGTCACCTGCCAGTCGGCCGGCTCGCTTTCGCCCTCCAGCCAGGCCTTC
>Ga0116149_1003830_pt1 | contig 15237 bp, 13 predicted proteins | sample AD_UKC057_MetaG_FD_89787 | JGI IMG/M metagenome (GOLD analysis project Ga0116149, IMG submission 89787) | Active sludge microbial communities of municipal wastewater-treating anaerobic digesters from USA - AD_UKC057_MetaG | ecosystem: Engineered > Bioreactor > Anaerobic > Digestate | place: USA... | reverse complement strand
GTAGGGGCGCTGCTTGCCGCGCCCTGTGCGCATGCCAGAGACCCGATCGCCCGCCCGTAGGGGCGCTGCTTGCCGCGCCCGAGCGCGGGCACGATGGCCGTCGCTTGTCGGGTGACAGGGGCCCACGGTCCCACACGCCGCCCACGCCGCCGGTCTGGTAAAATGGCCCTCGCCCAACAACAGGAACACCCCCCCGCATGATCCTCACAGTCACCCCGAACCCCTGCGTGGACAAGACGGTCTTCATCGCGCGCCTGGAGCCCGGCGGGCGCTTCCGCAGCCCGAAATGCACCCACATCCCCGGCGGCAAGGGCACCAACGTGTCGCGCGCCGTGAAGGCCCTCGGCGGCGACACGGCGGCCCTGGTCATCGTGGGCGGGCACACGGGCCGCCACGTGGTGGAGATGATCGAGCGGCAGGACGGCGTGCGCTGCGTGCCCGTGTGGGTGGACGGCATGACCCGCGTCATCACCACGGTGCTGGAGACGGATGTCCACCGCCAGACCGCCCTCTTCGACCCCGGCTCCCCCGTGACCGCCGAAGAGGGGGACGCCGTGGCGGCCGCCTTCGGCCGCGAGGTGCGCGGCGCCGCCGTCGCCACGTTCAACGGCTCCGTGCCCGACCCCGCCCTCGTGGACCTCTATGTCCGGTGCATCCCCCTCGCGCGCGAGGCCGGCGCCTTCACCATCCTCGACTCCTACGGCGAGGAGTTCCGCCGCGGCATCGCCGCCGGGCCGGACATGGTCAAGCCGAACCGCGAGGAGGCGGAGCGCCTGCTCGGGCGGAAGCTGGAGACCCGCGCCGACTGCTGGGACGCCGTGGACGCCTTCCACGGCATGGGCGTGCCGCTCGTCGTCCTGTCCCTGGGCGCCGAAGGCGCGCTGGTCTCCCGCAAAGACGGCCCCCGCCTCGAAGTGACCCCGCCCCCCATCCAGGAGGTGAACCCCGTCGGCTCCGGCGACGCCCTCGTCGCCGGGTTCGCCGTCGGCATCGAGCGCGGTCTCCCCCTCGACGAGACCGCCCGTCTCGCCGTCGCCTGCGGCACCGCCAACGCCCTCTCCTGGGACATCGGCCACTTCACCGCCAAAGAGGTTGAGGAGCTCGCCGCCCGCGTGCGGGTGGCGGCGATGAAGTCATAGAAGGCGGATTCTCACACGGAGGCACGGAGGCGCGGAGAGGGGGGGGAACTTGCTTCCTGAAGTCTGAAGTCTGAAGTCTGAACAAAGAAAAGCGGACGCGCGCATGGGCGCGCGGTGCCAGGCTAGAGCCTGGCGATCCCAGGGAGGAGGGACGCCGGGGGAAGCTGTCAACGTTCAGTTCTGGCGGACGGCTCTTGCAATTGGCGGGCGCATGCGCGAGAATAGGGGGCGCAAGGGACCGGGCACCCGGTGGCCATTTCCGGCGGGGGTTTCCGCCGGACAACCGAAGGAGACACAGGACATGGAGATTTCCCGCAGGCATTTTCTGAACTCGTCGGCGGCGGTGCTGGCGGCGGGCGTCATGGCGCACGGGCGCGTCTGGGGCGCGAACGAGAAGATCGGGGTGTGCGTCGTGGGCGTGAACGGCCGCGGCGGCTCGCACATTGAGGGGTTCAGCAAGAGCCCGGATTCGGAGGTGGTGGCGCTGTGCGACGTGGACGCGCGGGTGCTGGAGCGCGTGGCGAAGCAGGTGGAGAAGGAGACCGGGAAAAAGCCGAAGACCTACCGCGACATGCGGGAGGCCTTCGCGGACCCGGAGGTGGACGCGGTGAGCATCGCCACGCCGAACCACTGGCACACGCTGGCGGCGGTCTGGGCGGCGCAGGCGGGCAAGCATGTCTATGTGGAGAAGCCGGCGACGCACAACATCTACGAGGGCCAGCAGCTGGTGGCGGCGGCGGAGAAGTACAATGTGGTGATCCAGCACGGAACGCAGTCGCGCTCGGACAAACAGTGGCTGCGCGACATCGCGCTGCTCCAGTCGGGCGAGATCATCGGGCCGCTGTACATGGCCCGGGGCCTGGGCTACAAGAACGGCAACCGCGGCTCCATCGGCAACGAGCCGGACTCGGACGCGCCCGCGACGCTCGACTGGGACCTCTGGCAGGGACCGGCGTCGCGCAAGCCGTTCAACAAGATGTACCACCCCTACAACTGGCACTGGTTCTGGCACTGGGGCAACGGCGAGATCGGCAACCAGGGCATCCACCAGCTCGACATCGCGGCGTGGGGCATGAACCGGGGCCTGCCGGTGCGGGTGGACAGCGTGGGCGGCCGCTACACCTACGAGGACGCGGGCGAGACGCCGAACACGAACGTGGCCACGTTCATCTATGAGGACGGCACCATGCTGGTCTTCGAGGTGCGCAACCGCTGGACCAACGACGAGGGCGGCCGCATGCTCGGCGACAAGTTCGCGGGCGGCGTCGGCGTGGGCAACCTCTTCTACGGCGACGGCGGCTACTATGTGCAGGACCAGGGCTTCTTTGACACGAAGAACAACCCGATCCCGGTGGACGCCACGAAATACCCGTTCCCGGAGTCGAAGGGCTGCTGGCAGAACTTCCTGGAGGCGGTGAAGGCGAACGACAAGACGAAGGTGTACGGCGACATGAAGGCGGCGCACGTCTCCTCCGGCATGGCGCACCTGGCGGGCATCTCCTACCGCCTGGGCACCTCGCTGAAGTTCGACCCGAAGACCGAAACCTTCACGGGCGGGCCGTCCGAGGCGAACGCGATGCTCACGCGCGAGTACGCGAAGGGCTTCGAGGTTCCCAAACTCGCCTGATACCCGGTTAGTGAACAGCGCCGGGCGCGGCCTTTGCAGCCGCGCCCGGCGTTCTTCTTTGGGTCCGGCTCAGTGGTGGGAGAAGCAGCGCTCCAGGGTGAAGAGCATGGCCGCGCCGGCCTCGTTGCAGGCCTCGATGGCCTCGTAGTCGTTCATGCTGCCGCCGGGCTGCACGATGGCCGTGATGCCCGCGCCGGTGGCGGAGTCCACCGCGTCGCGGAACGGGAAGAAGCCGTCGGACGCCATGACGGCGCCCTCGAGCGACTCGGCGCCCTTGTACTTCGCCTTGGCCTTGGCGATGGCCTGCTGCACCGCGCCGACGCGGTCCTGCTCGCCCGTGCCGACGGCGAGGGTCTGGCCGTTGCGCGCGATGACCACGCCGTTCGACCGCACATGGATGTTCACATACCAGGCGAACAGCAGGTCGTCGAGCTCCTGCGGCGTCGCCGCGCGGGCGATGTCCATCCGGCCCTTCTTGGGGTGGTCGTTGTAGGCGGGCACGAGGTCGGCCGTGGAGCGCACGCGCGACAGGTAGGGCTTCGCCAGCACGATGCTGCCATCGTCGAAGACCTTCATCTCCCACGCGCGCGGCGTGTCCTCCACGTACTTCGGCAGCGCGGCGAAGTCGGGCGTCTGGATGATGCGGATATCGCGGTTCTTCTTGAAGCGGTCGGCGTCCTGGAAGGCCTCTAGGGCCTCGGGCGCGAAGGCGGGCGCCACCACGCACTCCACGATGGTCTGCATGATCTCCGCCGCCGTGTCGCCGTCCACCTCGCGGTTGAACGCGCACACGCTGCCGAAGGCCGCCTGCGCGTCCGCGTCGCGCGCGCGCTGGTACACCTCCACGAGCGGCTGGCCGCCGTTCTGCAGCGCCACGCCGGAGGGGTTGCAGTGCTTCATGACGGCGCAGGCCGGGCGCGGCATGAACTTGAGGATGCCGAGGGCGTGCTGCATGTCCTCGAGGTTGGTCTGAGACAGGCCGGCCTTGCCGGTCTTGAGCATCTTGTACGCGCCGAGCACCAGGCCCTCGCCGTCCGCCGGACGGTAATACGCCGCCGGCTGGTGCGGGTTCGTGCCGTAGCGCAGGTCCTCCACCTTCACATAGGCGCGCCCAATCACGTCTATCGTCTCCGGGAAATCCCCCTCGGTCCGGGTGCGGTACATTTTCTTGAGGTCCTGGTCGGCCATGGCGTGCGTCTCCTGGGTGGGGTTGCGGTTTGACGCCGCCTATTGTGCCACAGCGGCCGCCGCCGGGTCATCCCGGGGTCGGGTGTTGACACCCTGAGAGAAACCGGCTATAATTCTTTCCAGTTAGGGTTATAACTGGAAACAATTCTTACCGGATGGGCGACCCATGCTGGAGACCGTCAAATCACTTGTGGCCGATTTCGCGGAAATGCGCCTGGACACCGGCGTCCCCCGGCGTCTGCGGATGGAGACGGTCAGGAACAAGGCCGCCGTGTGCATCGGTGTGCGGCGGAGTGGAAAGTCCACTTTTCTCTTCCAGGCCATCGAGCGCCTTGTCGCCGGGGGCGTTCCCCGGGAGAACATCCTCTATCTGAACTTCTTCGACGACCGTCTGCACGGCCTCCGGCAGGACAATATCGGCCTCGTCATGGAAGCCTATTACTCCCTGTACCCTGAAAAGAAGGGCCGGGAGACTGTTCACTGCTTCTTCGATGAAATCCAGGCGGTGCGGGGGTGGGAGTCCTTTGTGGACCGGCTGATGCGGACGGAGAAGTGCGTTGTGACCCTGACGGGCTCCTCTGCAGGCATGCTTTCCAAAGAGGTGGCCACGCAGATGCGCGGGCGGGCGCTTTCCTGGGAGATGTTCCCCTTCTCCTTCCGGGAGTTCCTTGACTTTAAGGGCATTGACGCTTCAGCGCCCCTTTCAACCCGGAAACGGCTGCTGGTAAGGAAGTCCTTTTCCGAATACTGGGAGGCGGGGGGCTTTCCCGAAGTCGCCGGCCTGCCCCGTCACCTGCGGGTGAAGATCCATCAGGAATACTTCCAGACGATCCTCTTCAGGGATCTTGTGGACCGGCACGATGTCCGACACCCCCGGGCGGTGACAGATCTGGCGCACCGGCTGGTGGACAACTCGGCCTCCCTTTACTCCGTCAACCGCCTTACCGGTTACCTGAAGTCGCTGGGGCACAAGGTGCCGAAGTCCTCCGTCTCGGACTATGTGGCGTGGTTTGAGGATGCCTACTTCCTATTCTCTGTTCGCGTGTTCGACGCTTCGTCCGCGCGCCGGGAAACCAACCCAAAACGCGTGTACTGCGTGGACCACGCGCTGGTGTCCTCCGTCTCATCGGGCGTTCTGGTGAATGCGGGGCACCTTCTGGAGAATTTGGTCTTCGTCGCGCTGAGGCGTATGCATCCGACACTCCACTATTACAAGACAAGAACGGGGCACGAGGTGGATTTCGTCGTTCCGGGGCGCGGCGGCGCCCGTGCGCTGGTTCAGGTGTGCGAATCCCTGGCGGAGGAGGAAACACGGAAACGGGAGGTCACGGCCCTGGCGGAGTCCATGTCCGAGCTGGGCCTCAAGGAGGGAATCATCGTGACACGCGGCGAGGAGGAGGACATCCGAACCGGGAGCGGGCGCATCCTGGTTGTCCCCGCGTGGCGCTTCCTTCTAGAGCTTCCGGACATGCCCGACTAGACGGCCCGGCCCGCGACGGGCGAATCCGTTGCATTTCGGCGGAGTCCGCGATATGATGGGGGCGGCCCGCGGAGGCGGGACAACGCGCGCGGCGCAGGAGGTCTTATGCACAACGATCCCATGGAAAGACGGCGGTACCCGCGGAGCCGCAGGGGCGTCTCGCTCATTCACGACAACGAGGGGCCCGGGGTGCTGAACCATGTGGACAACATCAGCGCGTCGGGGGTGCTCTGCCACACCGTGAAGCCCCTGCCGCTGATGATGAAGATCGGCATGGCGCTGGAGATGCCGAAGCCGTGCGCGCGCCGGATTGACGCCGAGGGGGTGGTGGTGCGCTGCGAGCAGGACGACCTCGGCGACGACCATTTCCAGGTCGCCATCCTCTTCACGCACATCGCGCCGGAGGACCAGCAGGCGCTTGAGGCCTTCGTGGAAAACGACCTGCAGTGCCCGGACGCGGAAGACTGACCCGGCCCGGGGCCCAACCAAGGAGACGGACCGTGCTGGTGACGACCTGCCTTTCGCTTTTCTGCGCCCTTTCGGCGCCCGGGGCCCCGGAGGACGCGCGCGCCGCTGAGGCGCGGCACACGGACACAGTGTTCGAAATGACGAAGTTCGCGGACGCGGCGGCATGGGAGGCCTTCGCCGACCGGCTGCGCAAGCGCATCCTGCTGTCCTCGGGCCTCGTGCCCATGCCCCCCGAAACACCGCTCGACCCCATCGTCTTTAACCGGATTGAGCGGGACGGATACTCCGTGGAGAAGGTGTGCATCGCGGTGCGGCCCGGCTTCTTCGCCACCGGCAACCTCTACCGCCCCAAGGGCGACGGGCCCTTTCCCGCCGTGGTCAACCCCCACGGCCACTGGGAGCACGGGCGCCTTGAGGACTCCGACAAGTGCTCGGTGGCCGCGCGCTGCATCACCCTGGCGCGCATGGGCGCGGTGGCGTTCACCTACGACATGATCGGCTATGTGGACAGCCGGCAGTTCGTCCACGGCTGGAGCCGCGAGCAGGAGAAGCTCTGGGGCATCCACCCCTTCGCCCTGCAGCTCCTCACCAGCCTGCGCGCGGTGGACTTCGTGCTGTCCCTGCCGGAGGTGGACCGGGAGCGCGTCGGCTGCACGGGCGCCTCGGGGGGCGGCACGCAGACTTTCGCGCTGACGGCCATTGACCCGCGCGTGAAGGTGTCAGCCCCGGTGAACATGATCTCGTCGATCATGCAGGGCGGGTGCGTCTGCGAGAACGCCCCCCTCATCCGCCTGGAAAACTCAAACATGGAGATCGGCGCGCTGGCCGCGCCCCGGCCCCTCCTGATGGTCTCGGCCACCGGCGACTGGACCAAAAACACGCCGCAGGTGGAGTTTCCCGCCGTCCGGAGCGTCTACGCCCTCTACGGCGCGGAGGACAAGGTGGAGAATGTCCATCTCGACTTTGGCCACAACTACAACCAGCCCAGCCGCGAGGCGGTGTACCGGTTCTTCGGGAAGCACCTCATCGGCGGGCGCGACTGGTCGGCGTTCACCGAGCCCCCGTATGTGAAAGAGCCGGATGACGCCCTGCGCGTCTTCCCGGACGAGCCGGGTCCGCCGCCAAACACCAAGGGACGGACTGAGATCATCGCGGACCTGGTGGCGATGCAGAAGGAAAAGTGGGCGGCGGTCCTCCCGAAGGACGCCACGGGGCTGGACGCGTTCCGGCGGGACTACGGCTTCGTGCTGAACGGCGTGACGGGGGCCGAAGTGCCCGCCCCTGAGAGCCTCCGCTGCGAGAAGACGGCCACGGAAACCCTGGGCGGATTCACCGCCGAACGGTGGGTGCTGGGCCGGGTGGACAGGGGCGACGCGGTGGGCGCTGTGCTCTTCCGGCCGCAGAACGCCGGGGCCGCCGAGGCGGTGCTGCTGACGCACGGCCGCGGCAAGGGCGCCCTGCTCGACCCGAAGACTGGCGGGCCGGGGGAACTGGCCGCCGCGCTGCTGAAGCGCGGGGCCGCTGTGCTGTGCGCCGACCTTTTCCTGCAGGGCGACGGCGCGCCGAAGGAGCGCGGGGAACCCGGCAAGTTCGCGGACACCTTCAAGCCGACGGACACGGCGGAGCGGGTGCAGGACATCCTGACCGCCGCGGCCTTCCTGCGGGGGCCCGCGGGGCTCGATGTGGCCGCCGTGGCCGGACTGGAGGAAGCGGGCCTGTGGTGCCTGCTGGCCGCCGCAATGGACCCGGCCGTGGGGCGCGTGTTCGCCGATCTGAACGGGTTCGCCCTGGACGACGACGACGCCTGGGCGGCGCGCCACTACATCCCGTGCATCCGGAGCGTGGGCGATGTCCGCACGGCCCTCGCCCTCGTCGCGCCGCGCCCGTGCCTCCTGGCCAACGCCAACACCGGGGAACTCCCCGCACTCACCTGGCTGGGCGCGAAGGCGGCCCCGGACATGGAAACCCACGTCCTGGCCGAATGGCTGAGATAATGTCCCCGGAGGACGCGTCCGGCGACCGGGTGGTCCACGCCACGGACCCGCATTTCTGGCACGTGACCCTGAACCCCGCCCGGCTCGCGGGGAAACGCGCCCTGGGCATGGCCAACCTGGTTCTGCGGCGGCGCCGGCACCTCCGGACGGATCTGGCGGAGACCTTCGCGCGGGAAATCGCGGCGACGGGCGCCGGGACGGTCATTGTCAGCGGCGACCTGACCACCACCGCCCTGGAGGAGGAGTTTGCCGCGGCGCGGACGTTTTTGGACGCCCTGGCGGCCCTGGGGCCCCGGCCTCTCGTCATCCCCGGGAACCACGACGTGTACACCTTCTCCTCGGCACGCCGCCGCCTCTTCGAGCGGTTTCTCGGCCAGTACCTGCCTGCGCCCGAACTGCCCGCGCGGATCCTCCTGCCCCGGGGCGCGCCGGTGGTCTTCTATCCGGGAACGGGGCCCAACGTCATCACGTCGCGCGGCCGCATGGACCGTGCCGTGATCCGTCGGACGGCGGAACTGGTGGCGGGCGCGCCCGCGGGGCGGCCCGTGCTGCTGGTGGGGCACTATCCCCTGCTTTCGCGCACGGAGGCCTACCGGGAGGCCTGGTCGCACCGGCTCCCCCGGGCCCGGGAGTTCCGAGAGGCGCTGGCCGCCACGGGGCGGACGGTCCTGTGCGCGGCGGGGCATGTGCACCGGTTTTCGCTGGTGAATGATCCGGAACACTCCGCCCTTTTCCATCTTGCCTCCGAACCGCTCTTCCTGCGCCGGACGGTGCAGGAGGGCGCTTTTTCCTCCATTCTCTGTTCCCCGGCGGGGTTTTCGGTCTCGCGCTGCCTGCGCCGGGACGGGCTGTGGGACACGATGCCCCCCGCCCAGCTCCCCTGATCCCCCAACCAGCCGGACCGGTTAAAACAAGAAAGCCCTCCGGCGTTTAGCCGGAGGGCTGGAAGTTGTCGTGGAGATGCCGGTAGGGGGCGACCGGCATCCCCGGTGAGGTGCGTTGCTCCGTCAGGGGGGGACGGAGCGTCACAGAGGAGAACGGATAAGACCAGTGGAGATGCCGGCAGGGGGCGACCGGCATCCCCGGTGAGGTGCGTTGCTCCGCCGGGGAGGCGGAGCGTCACAGAGGAGAACGGATAAGGCCAGTGGAGATGCCGGCAGGGGGCGACCGGCATCCCCGGTGAGGTGCGTTGCTCCGCCGGGGAGGCGGAGCGTCACAGAGGAGAACGGATAAGGCCAGTGGGAATGCCGGCAGGGGGCGACCGGCATCCCCGGTGAGGTGCGTTGCTCCGCCGGGGAGGCGGAGCATCACAGAGGAGAACGGGAACTCTTCCAAACCGGAACCGCTTCCGGTCCGCCGCGCGGCACCCATCCCCTGTGAAGGGGGCGCGCGGAATAATAAACGGATAAAAACGGGAGATGCCGGCAGGGGGCGGCCGGCATCTCGGGGTGAGGTGCGTGCCCTGACTGGCGTCAGGGCGGGTAGAGGATTGGCATCCTCTGTCTTGGGGGCAAATCTATTGTCTCACCTGAAAAGGCGAAAACGCAACACCAGAAGAAGCGCCGCCGCGGCGGCAAGTCCGACCGCGATCAGAACGCCCCGCGGTCCGCGGAATGATGCTCCACGTCCCGGCGCCGGGGCTTCGGCCTCTCTGGAGAGTGTGCTGTTGTTGACCGTTTCTCCGATAGCTCGCTGTTCAATTGTCAAAGAGCGCGGCGCGTCTTCCGCGCGCCCGGTATTCGTCCCGATGCCCGCGGCGGTGGTTTCCGCCGCGTCATCCGGTCCGGTTTCAGGAACGCCGCCACCCGCCAGGGGGCCATCGCCCGCCTGTTGCCGCAGGATCTCCACGGCGTTCCGCAATTCCGCGCTGGTTGGGGGAATGTCCGCCTCTTTCGTACCGCCGACCGGGGACTCCGTTACCGGGTCCTTGGGCTCCTTCTGCGCGGGGGGCTTTTCAGAGGGCCTTTCCCCGGCGAGGGTGGTCATTGGCGTCGGTGCCCTGCCCGGCTGGCTGCCATCGGACGGCTTCTCCGGGGCGGGCGGCTCCTCGGGGGTCTCCCCCTCGGATTCACCCTCTCCCTCGGTGGTTTCCGGCCGCTCGGGAAGGGCTACTGCAACCGCGCCCCCCTCTGCGGGAAGGGCTTTGCCCTCCCAGGAGGCCAGCGTGGGCTGCTGCACGGCGACCATGGTGGTCGCGCCGTCCTCTCCGCCCGTCCGCCGCAGCAGCACCGAGGCCACCAGCCCGTCTTCCAACGGGGTCTGGTTGAGGCCCAAGACCACCACGATGTATCTGCCCGGCTCTGCGGCGTTGGCGGTGACCATCTTGTCGGCCCGCAGGGCGGCCGGGCCGGGTTCAACGGCGACCGGCTCAAACACGGCGGGATCGAACACAAGATGGAAATCCAAGGCCGCCACCTGGTTTTCACCACCGGACAGCAGAAGGGGCACCTGACATTCCCACTCTTCAACTGTAACCGCGCCCGGCTGAATAATGCCCGCCCAGCCTTGGGTCGCAACAGCGATTACCCAGATAAACCCGAAAATCGCTGTTCTTCTTACACCTCGGTTGCCCCGCTTCTTGGGGGCCACGTCCCTAGTGTATCGCATATGCCTCGGGAACGCAACCGGCCGGGGCTTGGATAACGCTTGGGGTGTGTATTGCGTAAGCATTTGTAAATAAAGGGTTAAGGTTGTTTTATTGGTCGGGAACAGGCGCTTGCTTCCCCGGGACTCTGACAACTGGAATCGACGCCGCAAATCTTTATTTGTAATCTGGATTACATATATTGATTTCGCCCCGCCGGAGAGCTTCTAGCAACCGCCATCGGCAGAGGAGGATCCACCTTTTCCGGAGTTCTTTGTCTCCTTGGATTCCGGTGCCGGGGGGGCCTCGGGAACACGCCGCCGCCCGCCTGAAAGAAACGTGGGCATCCGGCGAAACACCTCCGCGCTGCCGCCCAGGTAGTAGCGGAGCAGCAGCGAGGCCAGATAGAGCCAAAGAATGCCCTTGGACGCCAGCGTGGCCAGCAGGAGCCAGCGAAGCTCGGGCGAGGGGATGCGGAGCAGATCGGACGGATCCTGCAAAGGGAAGGGCATGAAGGCCACGAGGCCGAGCAGTCCCGCCTGCACCCCCTTGTCCCCCGCCTCGGCACCGCTGTCCCCCCCCTCCCTGCAGCGAAAAGCAATGAAGGATCCGACATAGGCGGACAGGGCAAACGTGACCAGCCAGGAATTGTTCACGAGGGCGGTGATGGTGGTCACACGCCCGGCCTCGCGAAGGAGGACAAAGGCGGCGTCGGGCACGAGGCCCGCAGCGAGCAGGGGAATCCACGCGGCCAGCGCGGGGAGGCGCCACCAGTCGGGCGATTGCGGGTGTGTGTCCAAAAAGCGCGGACTCCTTGGCCCCAAGCGGGCCCCGTCATTGGAACAGACCGGCGGCGCGCAAGTCAAACGGGGTCGCCGCGCGCGGGGCCGTTCGGGTAAAATGCGGGCCATGGCCCTCCGCGACGACAAACCGCTTTCCGTGACCGAGCTGACCCGCAGGATCAAGCTGCTCCTGGAGCGGGAGGTCGGCGCGGTGTGGGTGGCGGGGGAAATCTCCAACTGGCGGGTGGCCGCGTCGGGCCACGCCTATTTCACGCTGAAGGACGCGCAGGCGCAGATAGACGCCGTGATGTGGAAGGGGTCGCTGTCCCGGGTGCGCTTTGAGCCGGAAAACGGGCTGGAGGTGCTGGCGCAGGGGCAGGTGACGGTGTACGAGAAGCAGGGCCGCCACCAGCTGGTGGTGGCGGACATGCAGCCGCGCGGTCTGGGGGCGCTCCAGCTCCAGTTTGAGCGCCTGAAGGCCAGGCTGCAGGCGGAGGGCGTCTTCGACCCCGCCGCCAAAAAGCCCCTTCCCCTTCTCCCGCGGACCATCGGCATCGTGACGTCGCCGACCGGCGCCGCGATCCGCGACATGCTCAACGTGATCGGGCGCCGGTTTGCCAGCGTGCGCGTCGTGCTGGCGCCGGCGCGGGTGCAGGGGGACGGCGCGGCGGCGGAGATCGCCGAGGGCATCCGGCGGCTGGACGCCTTCGGCGTGGACGTGATGATCGTGGGCCGCGGCGGCGGCTCGCTGGAGGACCTGTGGCCGTTCAACGAGGAGGCGGTGGCGCGGGCGGTGCACGCGGCGCGCACGCCGGTCATCTCCGCCGTGGGCCATGAGACGGATTTCACGCTGTGCGACTTCGCGGCGGACCTGCGCGCGCCGACGCCCTCGGCGGCGGCGGAGCTGGTGGTGCGGGAGCAGGCGGCGCTACTGGAGCGGGTGACCGGCGCGCACCGGCGCGTCCTGCGCGCCGTCCGGCGGACGGCGGAGGGCGCCAGAATGCGGCTGGACCGAGCGGCGCGCCACTACCTGCTGCAGCGCCCCGACGAGCTGCTGCGCGAGGCGCGCCAGGAGGCGGACAGCCTGCGGGACCGGCTGGCGGCGGCGGTGACGGAGCGCCTGGCCCTGTGCGCGCGGCGGCGGGACCGGGCGGCCCACGCCCTGGCGCTGCAGTCGCCCGAGCAGCGGCTGGGGCGGATGCGGGAGCGCCGGGCCGCCGCGGCCGCGCTGCTCGCCCGGAGGGGCGCCGCCCTGACGGACGCGCGCCACCAGGCCCTGCGCGCGGCGGCGGGGCGCCTAAACGCGCTGAGCCCGCTGGGGATTCTGGAGCGCGGCTACGCCCTCGCCTGGACGCTTCCGGAGCGGGGGCTGGTGCGCGACGCGGCGGCGCTGTCGGTTTCGGACCGGCTGGAGCTGCGCTTTGGGCGGGGCACCGCCGAGGTGACCGTGGAAACAATCCGACCCGCCCCCGAGGGGCCGGGACATGCCGGGTCTCCCGACCCGGGGCAAGACTAAAGGAGGCCGTCATGGCGAAGGGAAAACGCGCGGAAGAGTCTTTCGAGAAGGACCTGGAGCGGCTCGAGTCCATCGTGGCCGCCCTGGAGGAGGGGGGCGTGCCCCTGGAGGAGTCGCTCCGCCAGTTCGAGGAGGGGGTCCATCTCGCGCGGAAATGCGAGGAGGTGCTGAAGTCCGCCGAGAAACGGATCGAACTCCTCCTCAAGAACCGCGAGGGGAAGCTGGAAACCGTGCCCTTTGCCGGGGACGACGCCCCCGCCGGCGCGGACACCCCGCCGGACGCGGACGACGCCCCCTGGGAGGAGGAGGAGGACGGCGACGACGGGGAGAAGGAACTGCTGTTTTGAGCGCGGCGGAGGATTTCCTGCGCGCGAAGTCACTGCGGACCGAGGAGGCCCTGCACGAAGTGGTGGCCGGATGGCGGGGCGCGCCGCCGCGCCTGGTGGAGGCGGTCCGCCACAGCCTGTTCGCGGGGGGAAAGCGCCTGCGCCCGGCGCTGGCCCTGGGGGCCTGCGAGCTGGTGCGCGGCGTGGACACCCCCGCCCTGCCCGCCGCCTGCGCTCTGGAGATGATCCACACCTACAGCCTGATCCACGACGACCTGCCCGCCATGGACGACGACGACCTGCGGCGCGGGCGGCCCACCTGCCACAAGGTTTTCGGGGAGGCCACGGCCATCCTCGCGGGGGACGCCCTGCTGACCATGGCCTTTGACACGGCCGCGGAAACGGAAAGCGTGGAGGTGGTGCGGGAACTGGCCCGGGCCGCCGGCATCTGCGGCATGGCGGGGGGCCAGCAGCTCGACATGGACGCCGAGGGGAGGGCGCTGACGCTGGACGAGCTGCGCCGGGTGCACGCCCTGAAGACAGGCGCGCTGATCCGGGCGGCGGCGCGCTGCGGCGCCCTCTGCGGCGGGGCGGACGCGGCGGCGCTGGGGGCCCTGGGGGAGTACGGCGCGCGTCTGGGGCTCGCGTTTCAGATCACGGACGACATTCTGGACGTGACGGGGGACGCGGCGGCGCTGGGAAAGCGCACCGGGGCGGACGCGGCGCACACCAAGGCCACCTATCCGGGGCTGGCGGGGCTGGACGCCTCGCGGAGACTGGCGGAGGAGGCGGTGGACGGGGCCGTGGCGGCGCTGGAAGGGTTCGGGCCGGAGGCCGCCCCCCTGCGGGACCTTGCGCGCTTCGTGCTGGAGCGCGACCGCTGAGCGCGGCGCGGACGCCTTACCCGAAGACCTGCCGCATCCGGTCGCAGTAGTACCGCACGTTGTCGTATTCCGCGTCGGGGGCGATGCGATGGTCCGGACAGGGGATGTAGCCGCCCAGGTCCACCAGGGGGCGCAGCCGCTCGATTTCCGCGTCCACGGCGGCGCGGTCGCGGCTGAAGACCACCTTGTTCATGCCGCCGACCCCGCGCAGCTCGCTTCCGTACTGTTCGCGCCAGGGGGCGATGCTGGCGTTCCAGGTGCCCACCTCGATGGGGAACATGGTGTTGAGCCCGTTGTTGATCCACGTCGGCACGAGGGCGTCTATGCACCCGTCGCAGTCGAGGGAGATGACGGAGACGCCGTGGTCCCGCAGCAGCCCCGTGACCCGGCGGTAGTGCGGCCCGACCAGGGCCTCGAACAGGGACGGGATGATGAGGGGGCCGTTCTTGAAACAGATGTCCTCCCAGAAATGCCCGAAGTCGAAGAGCGCCCCCTGCTCCAGGATGAACCGCGTGTTCTGGTAGGACAGCTCGGCGATGGTGTCTATCATTTCGACAAAGAGGTCCATGTCCTCGGCGAAGAGCGTGCTCTGGGCGCCGATGATGTCGCGCACGTACCCGTAGAGGCTGCCGCAGAAGAGGCCGTGGGCGTATTCGCGCCCCGGCCGGCGCAGCCAGTCGATCCCGCCGTCGTCAAACCGGAGGCGCTCCCCCGTGTCCGTGGTGACCCAGGACTTCAGCACCCGGTCGGGGTGCCACTGGAAGCGGTGGCGGTAGTGCTCCTCCCAGTCGGCGCGTGTCTTGAGGGTGTGGTCGAACTCCATGGGGATGGAGCGCGTCCCGGGCTTCTCCAGGATGACCACGCCCTGGGGATTGAGGGCCTTGCGCGACCCGTCCGGGAACTCCTCGAGGATGCGGGGCTCGAATTCCGGCATCAGGTTGGCGTTGGGGGAAAAATGCGAGGCCCAGTTGAAGTCGAACCCCAGAATATCGCACAGCCGCCGGTCCGCGGCGTTGCCGTCTGCGTAGCCCTCCACATCGGCGGGGGTGAGCCGGCCCTCGTCCACCCACTTCTGGAGCGTTTCCCCCCAGAAGCCGAAATGGACAACGGGAAGACGGTCAAACGGCTGGTAGTTCAGCACCGCCAGGGCGCGCTCTCTGTGGTTCATGCCGCGGGGCCCCCTTTCCTGGGATGGTGGTGGTGAAACGAGACCCCCCCGGCGGTCGCCGGAGGGGCCGAAAGCGTGGGG
>Ga0116149_1003813_pt1 | contig 15290 bp, 9 predicted proteins | sample AD_UKC057_MetaG_FD_89787 | JGI IMG/M metagenome (GOLD analysis project Ga0116149, IMG submission 89787) | Active sludge microbial communities of municipal wastewater-treating anaerobic digesters from USA - AD_UKC057_MetaG | ecosystem: Engineered > Bioreactor > Anaerobic > Digestate | place: USA... | reverse complement strand
TCGGCCACATTCACAAACCGCTGCCCGACAGGTTTGATGTAGCCGATCCGCGGGTAAAAGCGCTGCAAGGTCGAGGCCAGCCCCAACGAGATCGTCGTCTTCCCCTCGTTCTGGCGCGTGGCCGCGATAAACAAACGTGGCGTGGTGGTGTTCATGAAGGCAGAGATCGGCCGGACACCCTATTCGCCCGGCAGCCGCTCGCCCGCGCCGGGGTAGAGGAGCTGATAGTTGACCGCCTGCACGCCCACAATGGCGGCCACGCCCAGAATGTCGTGCGCGCTCGATCCGCGCGACATGTCCGCCGCGGGCCGGTCGAGACCGAGCAGGATCTGGCCGTAGGCGTTCGCGCGAGCGACATGGCGCAGCAATTTGCTGCCGATATTGCCCGAGTTCAGATCGGGAAAGACCAGGACATTGGCGCGCCCGGCCACCCGGCTGTCCGGCACTTTGCGGCGGGCGATCTCCGCCACCAGTGCGGCATCGAGCTGCAGCTCGCCGTCGAAATCGGCTTCCAACATCTGCTGGTCAGCCCGCTGCTGGGCGAGAGCCGTCGCCGCCTGCACCTTGCCGATCGTCGGGTGCGTGGCGCTTCCCTTGGTCGAATACGACAGGAACGCAACCCGGGGCCGGACGTTCAACAGGTGATGCGCCAGCCGGGCGGTCGCGACCCCGATGTCGGCCAGTTGGTCCACTGTCGGATCGGGAATCACCCCGCAGTCCGCCATGCAGAGCACGCCGCCTTCGCCAAACTTCGAGTCCTCGACCTCCATCACCATGCAGCTCGAAGCCGTCTTGGTCTGAGGCGCCAGCTTGATGATCTGAAAGAGCGGGCGCAGCACGCTGCCCGTGATTTCGTCCGCCCCCGACACCAGGCCGTCGGCCTGATGCATGGCAACCATCATCGCGCCAAAATGGTTGGGCTTGGTCATGATCTGCCGGGCTTCGGGCTCCTCGACCCCCTTCGAACGCCGCAGCAGAAGAAAGCGCTGCACGAACGCATCGAGGTCTTCGCTGTCCGCCGGGTTGATCAGCCGCACCCCCTCGAGCGAAAGATTCAGACTCGCGGCCACCGCCTTGATCCGGGCGCGGTCTCCGAGCAGAATCGGAGCGCCCAGCCGCAGGCAATAATACTGCCGCGCCGCCTGCAGCACCCGCGGTTCGGTTCCCTCAGGGAAAACAATCCGCTTCGGATGCCGCTGCAGCTTCTCGATGATGCTGCCAATGAAACGCATGGGCCCTAGCCTACCGCCCCATGTCCAGACTGCAACAGGGAAGCGAGTTTCTGCCCCCATTTGGGATTCCCGATCCATGGGCTCCCCGGTACACTCCCCGCATGGCGATCACACTACCAAGATCCCGGTCCTGCTTCGTGTGCGGAACGGAGAATCCGCTCGGGCTGAAACTCGAATTCAGCGCCGAACCCGGGTGCGTCCGAGCCCGCTTCGAGCCGCGGCGCGAACACGCCGGGTTCCAGGACACCGTCCACGGCGGGCTCACTTCGACCGTCCTGGACGAAACCATGGTCTGGGCTTGCGGGGCGGCGACGGGCCGTTTCACCTACTGCGCCGAACTGATCGTGCGCTTCCTCAAACCTGTGCGGCCGGGCACAGCCTACGAACTCATCGGAAGACTCAAGGAGAACCGGCGCAACCGCCTCCTGCTGGCCGAGGCGGAGTTGCGGGATCCGTCCGGCACGCTCATGGCGTCCGGCTCGGGCAAGTACATGCCGATCGACGAACGGGCGGTGGGGCCGATGCTGTCGGATTTCCAGAGCGATCCGCGTGCGGCCTTTGCCCGGATCGGCGGCCAAGAGCCGTCCGACGCTACGGTTTCACCGTGAGCACAATGCCCAGCCGATCCAGAGTGGTCCCCTCCTTGAGCGCAAGATCGGCGAGGGCCCGGTTGTAGGTGCTCAGGGCGCTGATTTCCTCGTACCGGCGCAGCGTGAGTTGGCGCTGGAGGACGAGGACCTGGAAGCTGGTGCTCTTGCCGTTCTCGAGCTTCTTCTGCTCGGCTTCATAGGCCGCCTGGGCGAATTCGCTCGCCTGCCGCCGGGCTTCGATCTGTTCGTAGCTGCTCCGGGCCTCGGCGATTGCGTCCTCGACCTCGTGCATGATCTGCTGCTCCTGCCTCTTGAGTTGCAGCAGGGCCTGCTCGATCTCCTGCTTCGACATCCGGTAATTGTAGCGGGCCTGCCGGTTGCTGAGCGGCACCGAGAGAACCACCCCGTAACTGTACGAGTTGCCCACGCCTTCCCGCATGTCGTCGAGCGCATCCCAGAACGTGCTGCGCCGTCCCGACTGCCCGTAACTGCCCACGATGTCCAACTGCGGATACAACTGGTTTCGGTCGTACCGCAGCGTGAGTTGGCGCTTCTCGAGCTCGACCTTCATGCCGAGCAGGTCCGGACGCAAACTCAGGGCCTTCGCCCAACTGTCCGATCGGCTGAACGTCACCGGCACGGCCGAAAGCGATTCGGTCGGCGCCAGATCCACCTCCGCCCATTCCCCATACTGGTCGGTCACAAGCGCCTTCAAGGCATTCTGCCTCAAGATCAGATCCTTCTGCGCCGCCAACAGGTTGGCCCGGCTGGCCGCGACCTGCGACTCGGCGTCCTTCTCGTCCAGCGGCGCCATTACCCCCACCTCGACCCGCTTCCGGTTTTCGCGCAGTTGCTGGTCCGCTTCCTCGAGGGCTTGCTTCTGCACTTTGACCTGCTCGACCGCGGCGATCAGACCGTAGTAGGCCGTCTCGACGGACGTCACCGTCTGCATGATCCGGCTTTGCAGCGCGAATTCCGAGGACTGCAGTTCCTTCTTGCGCAAGGTGATGTTGTAACGCGCCGCGTCGATCCAGAAATTCTTCAACAAAGGCTGCGTCAACGTCGCCGCCGCCGCATTCGCGTCGCTGGTGCGATAGGGCGCCCGCCCCGAAGGGTCCAGCGCCGTCGGAGCCGGCTGGGTGCCGACCGTATGACTGCCGTTGGCAATCAGTTCGTATCGACCGCCGGTCGGCAGCAGCCCGCCGAGGCCCAAGCTGCCCGAATCGGTGTTATCTTCGGTGCCCACGGTCAAGGTGTTGATCGAGGTGTCGTAGCCGCCGATGCCCATGTTGTACCGATGACCGTAGCGGCCGGTGAAGGTCGGGTCGTAGGCCGAATAGGATCCCCACAAATCCAGGTTCCGCATGCTCGGGTTGAGCCGCTCGATCTGCAAGTCCAGGTTGTGCTCCAACGCCAGCGAAATGCACTCCTCCAAAGAGATCGGGCGGCTCTCCGCCGCCCGGATCGGCCCGGCAACCCAGGCGACCGTCATTGCCACAAGAATCCAGCGTGCGCGGTTCATGAGAGGCGGAGACTGAGGCATCCGGCGCGGTTCGTCAAACGCCGATCGCAGCCGCCGATGATGGGCGGTTCACCTGGTTGTTGTCGGCATTACGTCGCCCGGTGAGGGCACCGGGCCTACAACGGACGGAGATTGTCGGTGTAGGCCGCGTGCCCCCACGCGGCGCAAGGACAGACATCGGTACAAACGCCGCGTCGGGGGACCCGGCCAACAAAGTGTTGCTGCTGTTGTAGGCCGCGTGCCCCCACGCGGCGCAAACTCGATTCCCGCCGACAACGTACAGGTGCACTGTCAAGGACACGGCAGGGTCTTTTCCTGTTTTAGCGAATGCGGTTCCCCAGTGACTCGGGCCGCCTCGTTTTCACGGCTTGAAAGGAACGCGAGGCGGGGCCACACTCTGATCCGTGATGCGCGCGTTCGAGTCGTCAACACCGGTTCCATCCTGCACTCCGTGTCGAACTGACGGAGCTGGGGCACAACAACAGCCTCGAGGGCTGCGGCCTGTCCTCACCCGGAGCGCGAGGCCCTGTAGACAACGCGCATTCACTCTCATCGAACTGTTGGTTGTCATTGCCATCATCGCCATCCTGGCCGGCATGTTGTTGCCTGCGCTGGGACGAGCGAAGGCCAAGGCCCAGGGCATCGGCTGCATGAACAACCTCAAGCAGCTCCAGGTGGCCTGGTTCATGTACGTCCAGGACAACCAGGACCAGCTCCCCGGCGTCACCGGTGGCTCGTTCGCGGGCTCGAATACCTGGGCGTCCGGTTGGCTCGATTTCAGCAGCAACAACCCCGACAACACCAACACGCTCTACCTGACCGACGTCCGCTTCTCCCAGATCGGACCCTACGTCCAAACCCCCGCGATCTACCGTTGTCCCGCGGACCGCAGCATGGCCCCGTTCGGCGCCAAGTCCTACCCGCGCGTCCGGAGCATGTCGATGAGCTGCTGGATGAATTACATCCTCAATGTCGATATCGGTCAGGACAAGTACGTCATCTACCGAAAGTACTCCGATATCGTGAATCCGGGTCCATCGATGACCTGGATCCTGATCGACGAACGCGAGGACAGCATCAATGACGCGTTGTTCCAGACCGACCTGAAATCCCGCGGCCCGGCGGCGCGGATTGTGGATTACCCGGCCAGCTATCATGGCGGCGCGGCGGGCATCCTGTTTGCCGACGGCCATGCCGAGATCAAGCGCTGGCGGGATCCCCGCACCACGCCGCCCGTGAAGAAAGGCACGGCGATCCCCCTGAACGTGCCGTCGCCGAACAACCCGGACGTGGCCTGGATCCAGGAACGATCGAGCTGCTTAAAGTAGTCGCAGATCTTCGAATGCGGCTCACCCGCTCTCAAAGATCGGAGGAACGATCCCGCGGCTGCGCATAGGCGTCAGCCCAAGGCCGGCTGAGATGCACAGATCCTGCAGATCTGCTTGGGCGGGAGGTTTCTCGACGACGCCAAGCGTCTGGAGGGGCGACGTCCTCGTCGCCCACGAATGTACTGTGCGATCTCATCCGCCGGGGACGAGGCCGTCCCAGCTCCACTGCCGTTTCGACAAAGGCTGTTCTCCTTCCGCACGCCAGCCCTTGCCCGCGAATGGGATGGCCGCAAGTGCATGCATCTTGGCCGCGGATCCGGTTCAGCGCGCAGCTTTGTGATCGATCCGGGCTAGCCCGCAGGGTGTATGGAGTGGTGACCACGGCGAAGCCGAAACCTCCGAAATGCGGACCACTGCGGGCTAGCCCGGATCAGATATCGCGCGAAGCTTGGGATCGATCCGGGCTAGCCCGAAGAACCTCATCGCGGGCCCATTGCCGCGCCCCCTCGAGGTCGGCGAACCGGCCCTCGAGCTGAGCCTCGAACGCAGCCGCCAGCAGCGATCCCATCGCCTTGCCCTGCGGCACGCCAAGAGCACAGAGATGACGGCCCTTGAGAATCGGCTTCGGCGCGGACTCCTGCAGTTCGAGCTGCGCGGCCTTCTCCCGGAGAGCGCGCAGCCCGGACGGCGTCTCCCATGGTCTGGGCGGACGTCCAAAGGCATCCGCGGTGATCACGACGCTCAACGCCTGAATCGTCTCCGGCTCGAGTCGCCGGGCCAGCCGCCGCACTGAGCGGTCGGTCGCAGTCTGCAGATGAGCCATGTGATTGGTCACCAGCGGCACGACACGCCGCCGAATGGCTTCCGGCGCTCGAAACCGCGCGAGAAACGCCTCGACGACCGGCCCGCCCGCGTCTTCGTGCCCGGGCGACACCACGCGCCATCGTCCCTCGCGGAACACGCTCTGCGTTGTTTGGGGCTTTCCGAAGTCGTGCCCCAGCACAGCCAGGCTGTACACGATGCGGGTCTGGGGATCCGCCGCCCGCCATTCGGCGAGTTGGACCAGCGCATCCAGGCAATGGCACGTGTGCGTGAAGACGTCGCCCTCGGGGTGCCACTCCGGATCCTGGGGCGTGCCGCGCAAGGCATCGATCTCGGGGAAGTGCCCGAGCCACTCCGTCGCTTCGAGTAGTCGCAGTCCGACTGAAGGGCGAACGCTCTGCGATGCCCATTTGAACCACTCCTCGCGCACCCGCTCGGCGGCCAGTTCCCCGCACGCTCCCTTGATTGTGCGGCAGAGCGCCACCGTCTCGGGCGCGGGCCGCAAATCCAAGCGCGCGGCCAATTGCATGCCGCGCAGCACGCGCAGCGGATCCTCGGCAAACGCCGGGCTCGTGTGTCGCAACACGCGCTCGTCGAGATCCCGCCGGCCGCTGAAGAAATCGAGCACCTCGTTGCGGCGCGGATCGAACATCAACGCGTTGATGGTGAAATCGCGGCGCGCCGCCGCATCCGCGGGCGTCATCCCGGGATCCGTGGCGATTCGGAATCCCTTGTGACCGGACCGGATCTTCGAGTCGCGCCGGGGCAGGCTGAAGTCGAAAGTGCGCCCGCCCGGCATGGTGAACTTGACGACCCCGAACGAGCGCCCGACGAGATCGACGCGTCCATGGCGTTCGAGTGCGGCAGCCAGTTGTTCGTAGCTCACGCCGAACACCTCGACGTCGTAATCCTTCACGGGAACGCCGAGAAGCGCATCGCGCACGCAGCCGCCGACAAGGTAAGCCTGCCCCAACTCGGGGAGCGTCCCGATCACGGTCGCCAGTTCATGCGGAATCGGCACAATCATCGAATCGCCGCAACTCTACCCGCGATCGGCGGTTTCAGCCAGCGTGACAGGTGGATCCGGTTGTTGTCGGTCTTCACTCGCCCGGTGAGGGCACCGGGCCTACAAGCCGATGATGCCCGTTCTGTAGGCCGCGTGCCCCCACGCGGCGCAAGGACAGACATCGGCGCGGACGCCGGGTCAGGCGACCCGGCCTCCAAGCTGACGATGCCCATTCTACGCGGCCTCGCCCAAATCCCCTTTGCGAACCCGGTCGCATCCAAGTATGGTCCCGGCCAGAACAATGAAAATCACTCCCTACGGTGCCGCGGGCGGCGATGTCACCGGGTCCGCGTACCTGGTCGAAACTCCCCAAGCCAAGGTCCTGGTCGATTGCGGGCTGTTTCAGGGTGGGAAGGAGGCGGACGCGAAGAACCAGTCGCCGGTCGTGCCCCGGACGCGAGACCTTGATGCCGTGCTGCTGACGCACGGGCATCTGGATCACACCGGACGCCTGCCGCTGCTCACGCTGGCCGGCTTCAAGGGACCGGTTTACGCCACGCCGGCGACGATCGAAATGACGGGGTTGATCCTGCGCGATTCCGCCAAGGTCCAAGCCCAGGATCTCGAGCGGCACAACCGCAAGCGGGCCCGGGCGGGAGAGCCGCCGCTGGCCCCGCTCTACACCCACGACGATGTCGAGCGTCTCCTCGAACACCTGCGCCCCACGCCCTATCACGATCCGTTCCCGGTCGCGGCGGGCATCCGGGCCCGCATGGTCGAGGCGGGCCATATGCTGGGCTCGGTGAGCCTTCAACTGCTGTTCGAGGATGATGGACGCGAGCGCGCGGTGGTGTTCTCCGGCGATCTGGGCCCCCTGGGCGCCCCGATCCTGCGGGACTACGAACCGTTCTGCCGCGCGGATGCCGTCGTGCTCGAGTCCACGTATGGCAACCGCGATCACCGTCCCTTCCGCGAGACGGTCGACCAGTTTGTCGATGTCCTCAAACAAGCCGTGGCCGACCGCGGCAAGGTGCTGGTGCCCACGTTTGCCGTCGGACGCGCCCAGGTCCTGACCCTGCTTCTGGCCTCGGTGTTTCGGAAGGGGCTGGTCAAGCCGTTCCCGGTCTTTCTCGACAGTCCAATGGCCATCGAGGCATCGAGGATCTACGAGCGCCATCTCGAACTGTTCGACGACGAGATGCTCGAGTTCCTGCGCGAAGGATCGATCGAGCGCGACCTGGCCACACTCGAGTTGACAGCCACCGCAGATGAATCCAGGAAGATCAACGACGTGTCGGGACCCTGCGTCGTGATGGCAGGCGCCGGCATGTGCAACGCCGGACGTATACTCCATCACCTGAAACAGAATCTCTGGAGGCCGGAGACCCACGTGGTGATCGTCGGATACCAGGCGCATGGCTCCCTGGGCCGCCTTCTCGTCGAAGGAGAACAGCGGGTCAGCATCCACGGCGAGAAAATCGCCGTGAAAGGCAAGGTGCACACCCTCGGCGGATTCAGCGCGCACGCCGGCCAGACCGACCTGCTCAACTGGTTCGCGGCGCTCGCTCCCAGCCGCCCGCGGGTGGTCCTGACCCACGGTGAAGACGAGCCGCGCCGGGCCCTGGCCCGGAAGATCCAGCAGGCGCATCGGATCGAAGCGCTTCTTCCGAAGCTCGAACAGACCATCGCAATCTGAAAGGAGGCCCATGAATACGAATAACACCACGACACCGGGCCGCCCGCCTGCCCGGACCTCTCCCGCGCTGAGCCGCTACGAATGCGGCCCGTTCACCTTCTCGCACAAGGATTATTATGACCGCCACCTGATGTTCGATCATGCGGTCGACATCCCTGAAGCCTCGCCGCGGCAGCGTTACGAAGCGGTGGCCTGCTCGGTGCGCGACCTGCTCACCCAACGCTGGATCCGAACTCAGCAGACCCACGATCGGCGCAACGCAAAGCGCGTGTATTACGTCTCGATGGAGTTCCTCATCGGGCGCGCCCTGGCCTCGAATATCCTCAACCTCGGCGTCGAACGCTGGGTGGCCGAGGATCTCCAGTCCGACCAGCGTGACTGGCGCGCCGTGTTCGACGAGGAACCCGATGCCGGCCTCGGCAATGGCGGTCTGGGACGCCTGGCGGCCTGCTTCATCGAGTCCCTCGCCACTCTCGAAATCCCCGCCTTCGGATACGGCCTGCGTTACGAGTACGGCATCTTCCGACAAGGGCTGGCCAACGGCTGGCAGAACGAACAGCCCGACAACTGGCTGCGTTACCCCGATCCCTGGGAAGTCGCGCGTCCCCAGGAGTCGGTCGAGGTCAAGCTCAACTGCTCGTTCGAGACGCGCAGCGGCGCCCTCAGGGTCCTTCCCGGATGCCCCTCGACGCTCATCGGCATCCCCTATGACCGCCCGGTCGTCGGCTACGGCGGCAAAACCATCAATACACTGCGGCTCTGGGCGGCCGGCACGCCGGATTACTTCGATTTCCAGCAGTTCAGCAGCGGCGATTTCGTGGGCGCCCTGGCGGAGTCCCTCACGGCCGAAACCCTCACCCGGGTTCTCTATCCCGACGACTCGACCACCGTGGGCCAGGGTCTCCGGTTTCTGCAGGAGTACTTCCTTGTCGCCTGCTCTCTGGCCGACATGATCCGCCGTTTCCGCAAGAGCAACACCGACTGGGCGGACCTCCCCAACAAGGCGGCCGTCCAGCTCAACGACACCCACCCCGCTCTGGCTGTGCCCGAGCTGCTGCGGCTCCTGCTCGATGAAGCCAAACTGGGCTGGGACGACGCCTGGCAAATCACACAGGCCACGCTGGCCTACACCAACCATACCCTCCTGCCCGAAGCCCTCGAGAAATGGCCGGTCCGATGGCTCGAAGCGCTCCTTCCACGCCACCTCGAACTCATTTACGAAATCAATCGCCGCTTCCTTGACCATGTCCGCTCACACCATCCCGGCGACGACGCCCGTGTCCGGCGCGTCAGCCTGATCGAGGAAGGCGCCGAGCGCAAAGTGCGCATGGCCCACCTGGCCATCGTCGGCACCCATAGCACCAACGGCGTTGCGGCAATCCATACCCGGTTGCTCAAGAGCCGCGTGGTTCCCGATTTCGCCGCCCTGTTCCCCGACCGCTTCAACAACAAGACCAACGGAGTCACGCCCCGCCGCTGGCTCCTGCAGGCCAACCCGCCGCTGGCCCGCGCGATCACAGAAGCCATCGGCGACGCCTGGATCACCGACCTCGCGCAACTCGAGAGGCTGCGCCCGCTCGCCGACGATGCCGGTTTCCGCGCTGCCTTTCGGCAGGCCAAGAGGGCCGCCAAGGAGAGTTTTGCCGCGTGGACGAGGAACGCCCTGGGACAAGAGATCAACACCGAAACGCTCTTCGACTCCCAAATCAAGCGCATCCACGAGTACAAGCGCCAGCTCCTCAACGCCCTCCACATCGTGGTGCTGTACAACCGGCTGCGCAACAACCCGCACTGCGACGCGCCCCCGCGCACGTTCCTGTTCGCCGGCAAAGCGGCGCCCGCATACCGGCTGGCCAAGCTGACCATCAAGTTCATCAACGACATCGCCGCAACCATCGACCGCGACCCCGCGGTCCGCGGGCGCTTGAAGGTCCTGTTTCTCCCCGACTATTGCGTCTCGCTGGCCGAACGCCTGATCCCGGCCAGCGAAGTGTCCGAGCAGATCTCGACCGCCGGCTACGAGGCCAGCGGCACGAGCAACATGAAGTTCATGATGAACGGCGCCCTCACCATCGGCACGCGCGATGGCGCCACCATCGAAATGGCCGAGGCGGCCGGCGAAGAGAACCTGTTCCTTTTCGGCCTCACCGCCGAGCAGGCAGCCCAAAGCCGCGGCTGGTACAGTCCGCACTGGCATTACCAAAACGAACCAGAGACCCGCGACGCCCTCGACCGAATCTTCTCCGGCCACTTCGGTTCCGCCGACGCCGGAGTGATCGAGGGTCTCCGCGACGCCCTTCTGAACCACGGCGATTACTACCTTCACCTGGCCGATCTCAAATCGTACGGCGAGGCGCACGAACGCATTGGACAGCTCTACGCCGACCCGGAGGCCTGGGCACGCAAGGCCGTCCTCAACATCGCCGCCTCCGGACGATTCTCGAGTGACCGGGTGATCTCCGAGTACGCCCACGAAATCTGGAACACCCCGCCCTGCCCCGTCCCCGACGAGGCCTGAGCCGCGGCCAGGGCTCGCCTACCCGATTCACATCGACAACCTCCAGATGCACGGTCGCGTCTCCACGCAACCGGATTGGCATTGGTTGCGCCGCCCCCTTCTGCTAAACAACACCGGTGCTGCACGCAGGGCAGAACCCGTTTCTCCGCCACCCGCGGATCGCACTGGCGGTGACGGCGGTGCTGGCATTGCCGCTGCTCTTCCAATGGGCCCGCTTCGGCGTGAGCGCCGAGACCCGCGCGCTTCTAGCCGGAGACGAGCGCAACCTGTCCAGCTACGAGAAGGTCCGCGATGTGCTCGCGGGGACGGAGCTGGTTCTGGTGAGCCTCGAACACGACGCGCTCTTCACCAAACGCGGGCTGGATGCCGTGCGGCGGGTCAGCGACGCCTTCGAGCAACAGCCGCGCGTCTCGGACGTGAAGAGTCTCACGCACTCGGTCAGACCGGTGCGGAAAGGTCTGAGCTTCGAGATGGTGCCCTTCGTGCCGGACGATCCGCTCGACTCGAACACGCTGGCCCGATTGAAGGAGTTCTCGCTCACCCACCCGCTGGTCCGCAACCTCATGGTCTCGGCCGACGGACGACACACCCTGATCACGGCCACCGTGCCCCGCGCGCCGCAGTCCGCCGACGAGCAGCGCGCGCTGCGCGCCGGGATCGACACCGTGCTCGAGCCGTTCCGGGCTGAGGGACTCCGCTTCACCGTGCTGGCCCTACCCCTGGTCGAGGAGGAGATCCGTCGAACACTCGGGGCGGACCTGCGGCGGTTCGTGCCGGCGGCGTTGGGCCTGCTGCTGGCGATTCTCTGGATGGCCTTTCGCTCGTGGCGCCTGCTGCTGCTGGTGGTGATCAACCAGGCGGTCCTGCTGCTGCTGCTGCCGGGGGCAATCCAACTCGCCGGGTTTCGGCTCAATCTCTTCTCCGTCATCCTCGTGCCCCTGTTGACCGGCATTCAACTGACCCTCCTCACCCACCTGTTCTCGGCTCTGCAGCGCGCCTTGGCGGACGGAGCCGAACCGGACGCCGCCCTGATCCAGGCCTTGCGACTCGTGGCCAAACCGGCCCTGTTCGCCTCCCTCACGACGATCATCGGCCTGTTGTCCCTGATGGTCGGCGGGGTCCGCCCGGCCGCCGAGTTCGGTCTGATGGCCGCCCTGGGCCTGTGCCTGATGCACAGCCTGACCTTCGGACCGGGCCTGGCCCTGTTGAAACTCGCGTTGGAACGAGGACCCGGCTGGCGCGAGGAGATGGCCGGGGCGTCCAGAAGACGCGGGACTCGCATGGCAAAATCGCGGTGGCCCCGGCGGCTGATGGGTTGGGCGCGCGACCGCGGCGGGCGGTTGCTGGCCGCCGGTGTCGCTGTGATCGTGATCACGGCGATCGGCATCCGCTCGGTCCGCACGGACATCCGGGCCGTCGAGTTTCTCGACCCGGCCAGTTCCGCGCGGCGGGCGATCGAGCATTTCGACCGCGTGTACGGGGGCATCAACGTGGTCCAGATCGAGTTCGACACGGGCAAGCCGGGCGGCATCAACGAGCTTGCCATGCTGCGCTATCTCGATGCCGTGCATCGGGAAGCCGAGTCGCGCCCGGAGTTCACCGGGGTGTATTCCTACGCCCAGTTGCTCGCCATGATGAACCAGATCTGGGAAGGCGAACGCCCGGGAACGCTCCGCCTGCCCGAGAACCCGTGGCTCGTGCAGTTGTTCGTCCTGGCGCTGCGCAGCTCCAACTTCCCATTCCTGAGCGGGCTGGCCGACCCCGCGCAACAGACCGCCTACCTGGTGTTGCGCACGAGCGATCTGCCTGCCGACCGCTACCTCGATCTGATCCGCGGTGTGGTCCGATTCGCCGAAGCCCACCGCCCTCCGGGCGTTGCGGTTTCGGCCGCGCAAGGGCTCCATTCGATTCTCGAAGCGGACCGCCGCATCGTGCGCAGTCAACTGGGCAGTGCTGGCCTGACCTTCGGTGTCATCGGGCTGGTGCTCGCGTTGGTGTGGCGCTCGCCCGGCCTCGCCCTGGCGGCCCTCCTCGCCAACGCGCTGCCGGTGGCGACGGTGATCGCGCTGGCCGGATTCCTCCGTGTGCCGCTCAACTCGATCACGGTGATGGTCGCCGCCATCGCGTTGGGCGTGGCCGTGGACAACGCCATCCATTTCATCGCGCACTGGCGAACGGAAAGGCAGACCGGCGCGAGTCCGGCGACTGCCGCGGAGCGCGCGCTGCAAGTCAAAGGACGCCCGATCGTCTGGGCAGGCGCGGTGCTGATCACGGTGTTCGCGGTGTTCTGGTGCTCGTCCTTCCCCCCCGTCGTCCACTTCGGCCTGTTGTCGGCAGCCGCCTTCCTGGGCGGCCTGGGCGGGGTCCTGATCTTCCTGCCCGCAGCCCTCTGCCGCTGGCCAACACGCTGACGAGTCAGTTCTCATTTCACGCGCAAGGGCTCGGCGCCGGGTGAGGGCACCCGGCCTACAACATGAGCAACAACTGCGTATGGTAGGCCGGGTCCCCGGGCCCGGCGCTCTCAACTGCTGCTGACGAGTCCGCTTGCGTTTCCGGGATTCGCGCTCAACAGTACGAGGCAGAGTGCGCGGGCGCGCTGGTGTGCGCCCGTGTCGCTCGCAACACACAGACTGCATGGGGAGCATGTTCGAGAATTGGGGCCGTGCGGTGGGCCGGCTGAGCATGCCGGCCTTCCACAAGGCCAAGTGGGCCTGGCAGAGCCTGGCCGGCTCGGAAGAGGATCGCCTGAAGGCCGAGCAGGAGCTGGGCGGCACTCTGGCGTTGAAGATCCGCTCGTCGTCCACTGCCCCCGCCGCCGACGCGGATCTCAAGCTCGTGCGTCGAATCGGAGACGCGCTGGCCGCGCGGCTCAGAAACCGGCAACTCCGCTTTCGAATCGATGCGATCCAACTGCCGGAGCCCTCGGCTCTCGCATTGCCCGGCGGGTACATCTTCATCAGCGTGTCGCTGTTGGATCTCTGCCACCGCTACGAAGACGAGATCGCGTTCGTCCTCGGACACGAAATGGCCCACGTCATCCGCGGCCATGCCACCGACCATTTCCTCCAGGAATCGTTCATGAAAGCGCTGGCGAGCCGACTCGGACGCGCGACTCCGCTCGGCGGCCTCGTCAAGGACACCACGCTTCAGTTGTTATCCAGCGCCTACTCGCAGGAATGCGAATTCGAGGCGGACGAATTCGGCTCGCGCCTGGCCCAGGCCGCGGGGCACCACCCCCTGGCGAGCATTCGCCTGCTCGAGCGTCTTCAACACTTGCACGGCGATCAAACACCGCTCGGCCAGTACTTCAGTTCCCATCCCCCTCCCGCCGAGCGCACGGCCCGGCTTCGGCGGGTCTGGAGCAGCAGGCTTCGAGCGGCTTCGCAGGAGGCTTAACCCGCATTTCTCACCAACTGTTGATGTCATCTGACCGGTCACCGTCACATTCCACCTGAAATGCGGGTTAGCCCGGATGTTTCATCAAGCTTCGCGGAGTCTCACATCCGGGCTCTGTCACCTCCCGAATGCCGCAGCCGGTGCCGGGAGAGTGCGCCTGATCTCGTCGAGGCGATAGCCGAACCCGGAGCCGCGCACCGTGTTCAGGTCGACGTGCCCGTGGCGGCGCCGGTACACCCCCGGGTGCACTTGCGCTTCCGGTGCGGAGGCCGCCGGATAGAACTGCATGCCGTTGGTCTCGACCCCCATGATGGTGCCGACGTGCGCCGCCAGCAGCAGATGCGGGATCTGGGCCAGCATCGGATTGCTCAGATCCTGCACCATCAGAGCCATGCCGTGCGCCTTGGCCCAGCACGCGCTGAGCACCGCGCCGGTCTGGGTTTTGCAGGTCTTCAGCGCGACGCCCGACCAGCCCAGTTCCCGCCCAAGTCGAATCAGCTTCCAGTCGTGCGCGCTCTCGTCGAGGAAGATCGGCTTGCGCGCCGATACGCCGCGGACATCGATCCGATGCCGCTCGAGGTCATAGGGGAAAGGCTGCTCGACATAGAGGAGCATGCGGTCCAGGCACGGATGCTCGGCACGGAAACGATCGAGAATCGCGTTGACGTAGGCCGGGTCGGTCACGGTGCAGTTGAAATCGGCGCTGAGCCGCTCGACGCCGTGCGCCAGGCCGATCTCGCCCGCCCGCACCAGCCGCTGATAGTCCCAAGGCGCGTCGTTGCCGCGCAGCTTCACCTTCAGACACGTCAATCCGTCCGCGCGAATCCAGTCCTCCAACAGCACCGGATACCCGTCCTGCGGCTCGAGTCCGGTCAGTTCGGAAGAATCGAGCGGATCGAGTCCGCCCACCAGGTGCCAGGCCTCGAGGGTGCGCTCAGGCTCGGATGCTAGAAACGCGTCCGGATAGCGGCCCCGGAAATCGGGGGTGGCACCGGCGGCCGGGGCGAGAAAATGCGCGAGATCGCGGTTGAGGCAATCCGCGCCGTAGGTCGTGTAGGTCGGGCGTTCGAGCCTGTGGCCATAGGCGTCGTGGATCGCCTGGTCGAACACGGAACAGCAGACCAGAGCGGCCAGCCAGGGCATCGGTTCGACCGTCGGTCCGCGTTCGGCGTTGAAGGCT
>Ga0116149_1003811_pt1 | contig 15297 bp, 8 predicted proteins | sample AD_UKC057_MetaG_FD_89787 | JGI IMG/M metagenome (GOLD analysis project Ga0116149, IMG submission 89787) | Active sludge microbial communities of municipal wastewater-treating anaerobic digesters from USA - AD_UKC057_MetaG | ecosystem: Engineered > Bioreactor > Anaerobic > Digestate | place: USA... | reverse complement strand
TACAGCGTTATTCCCGAGCCGACCACCATCGCTCTGGGCATCCTCGGTTTGAGCAGCCTGCTGCTCTTCCGTCGCCGTGACTAATTTGAAAATAACTTGTTAGTTATTTTGTAACGAAGCCGCCCCGGTACACATATCGGGGCGGTCTTTTTTTGCACTGCCGCGGGGTTCAAAAAAATTTCCCCTGCCCGCTCTTCCGGATTGATAAAAAAAGCTCCCGGGCTTATTCTGTCGTGGGTGGATTTTTTGTTCTTACTTTTAGGGCGTATGGAAACGGTTGAGAGAGACCCCGTGCGGTTTTTTGAAGAGAAAGGAGAAGGCTGATCAATGAAAGTCGGATTTTGGAAAAGAGGGCTCTTTCACCTGGGCAGAGCGGTTCTTCTCATCTATTTCCTGCTCGGCGCGGGAAGCTGGTTTTTTCTCAACGACCTGATGTTTCATCCGCCGGCGCTGCACAGCTCCGAGCCGTTCAAGAAGCAGCTCATTGAACTCAATTCGTCCGACGGCAACCGGATATCGGCGATTCATCTCAAAACCGAAGGCCCTTCCAAAACGCTTATTTACAGCCACGGCAACGCTGAGGATATCTGGGATCGCGCCTGGATGCTCACGCGCTTTCGGGAACACGGCCTTTCGGTTCTGGCCTATGATTACCCGGGCTACGGCATGAGCAGCGGCCCCCCGGATGAACAGAGCGTCTATGCCGCCGCGGAGGCCGCCTATCGCTATTTGACCGAAAAGGCAGGAGTCCGACCCGAAGATATCATTATCTATGGGCGCTCCATCGGCAGCGGCCCCTCCTGTTACCTGGCCCAGATGCATCCGGAGGTGGGCGGACTCGTGATCGAGTGCGGCTTCACCAGCATCACCCGGGTGGTCACCCGCATCAGGATTTATCCCTTCGACGCCTTCCCCAATATCCGGCGCATTGGCGATATTTCCTGCCCGGTTCTCTTCATCCACGGAGACCGCGATGAGATCGTCCCCTTCAGCCATGCGCAACAAATGTACGAGCGGGCCAATGACCCCAAATACTGCTATTGGGTGCCGGGCGGCGACCATGCCAATCTCGAGGGCTGTGCCGGAGAGGCATACTGGGAGAGCCTGGAAAAATTTGTCCAAACCCTGCCACCTCCGAAGCCCGCTGGCGGCGATGAATTTAAACCCAATAACTGATACACCCCAAAACACTAATAACCATGAAACTGAAAACAACATCAATTACCTCAATCCTTCTCTGCTGCGCTGCCTGGGCGCTCCTGGCGCTGCAGGCGCAGGCCGCATTGATTCAAGAGGGAAAATCTGATTACCGGATCGTTCTCTCTGAGGGCGCGATTTCTTCTGAAATCACGGCAGCCAAAGAGCTGCAAACCTTCCTCGCACAAATCACCGGGGTCACGCTCCCCATCGTTCAGGAGAAAGGCTCCGGGCCCGCCATTCTGGTGGGTCAATCGCCGGAAGCCGCCCGGGCGCTGGGAGGATTGGATTTCGCCTCACTGAAGAGCGACGAGATCATTTTGAAAACGGTGGGCAAAGATATCATCCTCTGCGGCGATCGGCCCCGCGGCACTCTCTATGCGGTCTATGAGCTTCTGGAGACGGAGTTCGGAGTCCGCTTCTGGAGTCTGGATGCGACGGATGTGCCCCAGAAAAAAACGTTGGAACTCCCGGTGCTCGATCACCGCTACGCTCCGACCCTCTTCTATCGCGAGGGCTACTATGACGTCCTGCAGAATAACCCGCAGTTTGCCGTCCGGGCCCGCAATAACGGCCACTGCATCGCCATTCCCGAAGACTGGGGCGGACACCTGACCCTGCACGGCTTCTGCCACACGTTTGATCTCTATCTGCCCTCCAAGGTTCATTACAAGGATCACCCGGAGTGGTACGCCTTTCGCGACGACCGCCGCCGTGAAGGTTATTCCCAGCTCTGCCTCACCAATGAAGAGATGCGCAAAGCGCTCCTGGAAGAAATCCTCAGGCGTCTGCGCAATGAACCCGATACGCGCATTCTGGACCTGAGCCAGAACGATAATCAGCACTTCTGCCAATGCGAAAAATGCGAGGCCTTCGTCAAAGAGCACGGCAATCAATCCGATCTCCTTATTGACCTGGTGAACTACGTCGCGGCGGCCATCGAGAAAGAATTCCCCAACGTGATGGTGGAGACTCTGGCCTATCAATACACCCGCTCGGCTCCGAAGAGCATCTTCCCGCGCAAAAACGTGATGATCCGGCTCTGTAGTATTGAATGCGATTTCGGCCGTCCGCTTGATTCGGAGAACAACCGCTCCTTTGCCGATGACGTGCGCGCCTGGTACAAGGTGGCGCCGGTCCTCTACATCTGGAACTACGTCACCAATTTCACCAAGTATTATCTGCCGCATCCCAACTGGGAAAATCTGGCAGGCGATATTCGCTTCCTGGTCGCTCACCGGGTACGCGGCATCTTCGAGCAGGGCTCCAGCGGTCCCCTCAAGATCGCCGATTTGCCGGAGCTGCGCGCCTACCTCCTGAGCAAGCTGATGTGGAATCCCGACCGGGATGAGAACAAAATCATTCAGGAATTTCTGGAGGGCTTTTACGGTCCGGCAGCACCGGAGATCGCCGAGTATCTGACGATTATGAAACGGGCCATCGCCGAGCATCCGGAGTTTAAGCTTATATGCTACCAGAACGCGACAATCCGCTGGCTGAGCCACGAGAATCTCGTCGAGGCCTGGCACGTCTTCGAGAAAGCCAAGGCGAAAGTCGCGCAGGAACCCAAGTTCAAAGAACGGGTGGAATTCGCCGCGCTGCCGATCACCTTCGCGATGCTCGAGCGTCCGGAAACTTTCTGGGATAAGAGCCTGGAAAAAATCGACGTCAAAGCGCTCATCGATCACGCCATCGAAATGTCGCGCAAAGCCGGCACGCGTATCTTCAGCGAGAATGGCCTCACCGAAGAGAGGGTCCGCGGAGATATCGAGCGGCTGAATCGTATTTTTGAAAGCAAGGGGCCGAAACCCGACTTCGTGCAAGATCAGAAATGGTTCGCGATTTCTGCAGAGCAATGTATGTGCGGCTCGGGCCGCTTCGTCTTCTCGGATAACGACGCCGCTGCCGACGGCGGCAAGGCTGCCCGGCTGCCCAACACCACTTCCGAGTGGGCGATTCAACTCCAGGCGGCCCCCAGGGGAAAATATGAAATCCATGCCGAGCTGCGCTGCGACCACGACGCCGAAGGCAACGCCTTCACGGCGGGCATCTACAACACCCGCTCGCACGAAACAAAAAACATGGCAGGCAAGGCCGTCGATATTGCAGGCGAAACCTATAAGACGGTAAAAATCATGGAAACCGAGCTCAACTCGGATATCTATTTCTATGTGGCCCCGGCGAAAAACGAAGCCGCCGGCAACCTCTGGGTTGACCGCCTCATCTTTGTGGAAATACCCTGAGAGAGCCGCTGAAGCCTGATAAAATATCCGGTGCTTCCCGTAAAAAAAAGAGGACACCGGATATTTTTTCTCCCCTATTCCTGAACCTCTTTGAGAGCTTCGACCGCCCGGCGAATCCCCTCGGCGACCTTCTCCCAATCGGGGATATCCTTGCCCAGCCAGGTGCCGCCAATGGTCATCACCTCGGGTATCTTGAGATACTCCATTGCATTGGCCGGAGTGAGCCCGCCGGCCGGAATGAAATGGATGCCCAGGTGGCGGTAGGATGCGATAATGGCCTCCAGGAAAGCTGTCCCTCCGAGCGCCTCGGCCGGGAAAAACTTGAGGATAGTGCAGCCCAGCGCCACCGCCTGCTCCAGTTCGCTCGGAGTGCAAATTCCCGGAATGAATGGGAAATTCCTCGCAATCGCGGTTTGAACCACCTGCGGATTGAAGCCCGGTGCCGTGCCGAACTTGGCGCCTGCATTCCGTGCCCACTCCAGATCGGTCAGGTTCAGAAGCGTACCGGCACCGATCAGCATTTCGGGGAATTCCTCGACGGCCCGGGCGAGAATCTCTTTGGCCTCGGGCGTGCGAAAAGTGAATTCGGCCACGGGGAGTCCGTTTTCGCAGAGCAGCTCGCACATCTTGAGCGCCTCGTCTACATCATCCAGGACCAAAACCGGGATGATGCGTGATTCCAAATCCGGGAATAGTAATTCTAAATTATCCATATAAGTTGATCGTTGATCTGTCTCCTGGTGTTCTTTTTCCGGGCTGTTTTGCCGTTGCCCGTTCCTGAGCTCGCGAAGTTTCAGGGTTTCAGGCTTCGTTTTGTAAAAAGGCTCCGGCGGATAGCAGCCGCAAAACCATGTCGGCATGCGGTGCCTGAACCGATCGCCGGCGTATGAAAAAAACCTTTGCGATGAACTCGGCCGGGAGTCTGACGGATTTCGTGGATTGTGGCGTTTTTACTCTTCCTTCCACAAGCAGGTCCATTCTAATGCAAAAAGGCCCAAAACGCAACACTCCGCCGGGCAAATCTCCTAAACCCCGCACCGATTCCGATCTCGGCCCGGGAGATAATTTACTCGACAAAGTTCTCGGGGAATGCGAGCGTGTTGCCGATGTTGATTGAGAGGGCTTTGTCGTAATCATGAGGCTGCAATCTGTTATAATCTCCGTTTTTATCTGGGCCGCAACCCTGTGCGCCTCTGCGGCAGAGGCTCCGGCAACCGCGCCGGATACCCCGGATCAGGCACTCCGGCTGGCCGAGGCGCTCCGGCTGCAATCCGCCGCCGAAACCGCTTTTCTCACGACAAACCGGGCCCGTGGCTTCGAGATATTGAACGAAATTGAGAAATCCTTCCCCGAATATTATGAAATGAATCGTATCCGTTTCCTCCTGCTGGAGGCTCTGGCACTGGAAGAGATGGGGCGATATCCCGATGCGGCGCAAAAGCTCGCCATGATTCATGACCGGATGCAAAAGGGCGCTCAGGCCGGACTTATCGAGAGAGAATCCATCCGCACCAGACTCGAAAACTATCAGAAATCGGGCTGGCTCGATGCCGAATACCGAGCCCTCCCGGAGCAACTCCGCAAACCTGCCCCTCCGAGCAAAAAAAAGAATTTCCTGGGATATACCATCGGCTCCCTTCTTATTTTGCCGATCTTTTTCGCGGCCGTCTTCTATTCCAGAAAGAAGAGGCTGAAGCGCCTGAAAGCAATCATGAAGCAATAAGGGCTTTTGTTTGAAATCGTATTCCCCTTGTGGTATACAAGGCGGTGATATGAATGATTCAACAAAGTCGTTTTGGAAAAAATGGTGCCCGGCCGGCCTCCTCACGCGGGCGATCGCTTTCGGCGCCCTGATTTCTCTGGGCTTTTGCGCTCAAACGCTTGCCGAGCCGGCACAGCCCAAGCTCACAGCCAAGTGGATATGGAAACCCCGGAGCGCTCAGGGCGAAGTCCCGGCCTATCGTGGCTATAATCAGACCGTTCTCCTGACCCGGAGTGCGGTCATCCCCTCTTTTGAAAAGGCCATGCTCTATATTACGGCCGACAGTTGGTACCGACTCTCCATCAATGATACCTGGGTTGCCGACGGACCCTGCCGCGCCTGGCCCGAGCATTACCAGTATGATGAACTCGATGTCACTCAATACCTGAAACCCAATGCCGAAAACAGAATCACCATCATCGCCAGATATTTCGGTGTCGGCACCTTCCACGTCATCCCGCAACAGGCCGGGGCACTGGCCCAGTTGGACCTGGACGGCAAAACCTTCTTGGGTACCGACGGCTCCTGGATGAGCGCCGACCTGCCGCAATGGGTTTCCAATACCCCCAAAGCGAGCATCCAGATGGAGGCTTGCGAGTGGTATGATGCCCGGCTGGAAAATAAAGGCGATTTCACCCCGGCGGCGGAACTCTTCCCGGCCGATGGCGGTCCCTGGAAAGACCTGAATCCACGCGACGTGGCCCTCTTCAGCCGCACGCCGATGTTCTTCAAGAGCTTCATGGGTGCGAGCGTGGTCAAATCCGAAGGGCTCAATTTCTGCATTCAGCCCACGCAGCAGAATTACCCGGGCATGATCGAAGCCAGCCACACCACCAGTATGGCCGGCGGGATGATCACCCTCCTGGAAAACAGGGAAGCTTGCGATATCGATCTCCACACCGGGGATATCCGCGGCGCTGAGCGCTTCCGCATCGCGGTGGACGGCGTCGAACGCAGCGGCAAAATGACGCTCGAACCGGGCAGGCACCTGATCTGCGCTTTTTCAGCCGGGATATCCGGCCATGACCGCGAGAAAACGCTCCGATTCAGAGGCAACACCGAGGGCTTCAAACTCATCAACCCGCTGGAGGCGAATTTCGAGAATCCCTGGACCTATATCCATTTGCCCGAATGCTATTACGCCACCAACGACTACTCCCGGCCGCTGCCGGATATCGACCGCAAGAACAGGCTCTACTCCGAAACCATCGCTCAGATGCTCAAAATCAAAACGGCGGAGGAATTCCTCGCCGGAGCCAAAGAGCGCCTGCGCAATTATCCCGCCACTCAGATGCTGCTTCAGGATTTTTACTGGCCTTTTTATGACAAAGAGGTTCTGGAGTCCGATGCACGCGCCCTGGTCAAAAACCCTGCCGGGCTCATTCACAATAACGCTCTGCCGACTACCGTCTATCCCGATCCGCGCGGAGACGTGGAACTGGCCTACGACCTGGGCGAACAGAGCTGCGGCTACTATTCCTTCCGCATGAAAGCTCCGGCCGGAACGATTCTCGATATCGTCCAGCTTGAATATATCTCCCAGAGCGGTGAAATCCAGACCCCGCGTGAAAACCGCAACGGGATGCGCTACATCGCCAAAGAGGGCGTCAACGAGATGATCTCGCTCAAACGCCGCAGCGGACGCTATATTTACCTGACCCTTCGCCAGATGAGCGGCCCGGTGGAAATCCAGAATTTCCATCTCATCGAATCGACCTACCCTGTCGATTATCAGGGCAGCTTCGCCTGCAGCGATGCGCGCCTCACCCAAATCTGGGATATCTCCACCCGCACCCTGAAGCTCTGCATGGAAGATACCTACACCGATTGCCCGCTTTATGAACAGACCCATTGGGTGGGCGATGCCCGCAATGAGTCGCTCTTCGGCTACGGCGTTTTCGGTGCCGAGGACCTGGCCCGCCGCTGCATCAATATCACCGCTCAATCTCTGGAGCACTATCCCTTCGCAGGATGCCAGACTCCCAGTTGCTGGGATACGCTCCTGCCGGCCTGGAGCTTCCTCTGGGGCATCTCCGTCTGGGATTACTATTGGCAAACCGGCGACAAAGAATTCGTCAAAGAATACTTCCCGGCCGTGATGCAGAACCTCAGAGGCACCGCCGCCTATATCAACCGGGATGGACTCTTCAGCGGTCCCTTCTGGAATATGTTCGACTGGTCCGGAGCCGATCAGGGCCCCGACACCGTCACCCACAACAGCATGTTCATGGTGGGCGCCATCGATGCGGCGCTGAACCTCTCAAGCGCCATCGGAGGCACGCCCGATGACAAATGGCTGCGGGTGACCCGCGGTCGCCTGGTCGAGGCCATCAACAAGCTCTGGGATGAGAATAAGAAATCCTATCCCGACTCGATTCACAATGACGGCAAGATCAGCCCCAGCATCTGCCAGCATACGAGCTTCCTCTCCCTGCTCTACGATATCGCCGAGCCGCAGAACCGCGAGGCGCTCCTCAATAACGTCCTGAATCCGCCCGCCAACATGGTGAAGATCGGCTCTCCCTTCGCCGTTCTCTATCTCTATGAAACGCTGGAGAAATTCGGCTATCAGGATGTCATCATCGAGCAGATTTATAAAAACTATCTGCCGATGCTCGAGGTCGGTTCCACGACGGTCTGGGAGAGCTTCCCCGGCGGAACCACGATTCCTAAATTCCCGACCCGCAGCCACTGCCATGCCTGGTCCTCAGCGCCCAGCCGGTTCCTGCCGCGGGTGATTTTGGGGATTGTCCCCACCTCTCCCGGCGCCGCAACCGTGGAGCTGAGCCCGCGCACCTATGACCTCACCTGGGCCGAGGGCGGCGTTCTCACCACCCGGGGCGTCGTGAGCGTCCGCTGGAAAATTGAGGACAACAGGGTGCTCAACATTACCTCAAAAGCGCCCGAGGGCGTGCGGGTAGAGTTCAAGAGCAACCCGACTCTGGCCGGCTTTGACGCAATTATGCTCAATGGTCAACAGGTCAAATAGGGTCTCTCTGTGACTTGGAGAGGGATGGAGCCTCCGCTCTGTCCCTCTCTCACACTTTGCCAAAAAACAAATCCACATCTCCACTCCTCATGAAATACAACGAGCAACAGCAACTGGCGATTCAGGCCGAAGGCAACGCGATCGTATCGGCCGGTGCAGGCTGCGGCAAAACCTCTGTGCTGGTCGGCCGCTGTCTGGAAAAAGTCCTGGATGAAAATAATCCGGTCAGCCTTCAGAATATCTTGATGATTACCTTCATGAAGGATGCCGCCGCCGAGATGAAAGACCGCATCCGCGATGAGATCAACCGCCGAATCGAGGCGCTCCGTACACAGAAAGACCCCGGGTTTATGGAGAAGGTCAGGAGATTGGAGAGCGAACTCGTCCACCTGGAAACCGCGAGCATCTGCACGATTCACAGCTTTTGCCTGAAACTCCTGAGAGAGCATTTCGACCTCTTCCCCGCGATGGGGCTCAACCTGGGCAGCAACCCCATTGCACTGGATGAATCGAGTACTTTCATCCTGATGAAGGAGGCCTTCACTCTGGTCATGAAGAGGCATTATTCAGAGGATGACCGCCTCAGGAAAGAGCAGAACGAGCAGAAAGAGGAGGAAAAGGGCGATCCGCTCGTGCTCTTCCTGAGAAACCACCTCGACAACGAGGAGGCCACTCTCCGGAAAATGCTCTTCGATATCTACAATTTCACCCAGTCGCTGGCCTACCCCGAAGAGTGGATTGAAAAACAGAAAAAACTCTGCGATGAAGACTACCCCCACCATTGGGAAGAGATGTTTTTCGGCGCAAAGCCCGACGAACAGGGAGCGTTCCTTAAATTCCTCTCGCCCCACGGAGAAAACATCTGGGGAAAAAATGCAACCCCTGAAATGCGCAGCGCCCTCGCAGAAGCCTTCGGTCACCCCAGCCGAGAAAACCAGATCGCTCTCCTGCGCAAATTCGTCATGGCCACGAAACCCAGGTCGGGCTGTCTCACCACCAGGATTAAGAATCTCCGAGATAAAATAATCGCTATCCTCTACTGTTTCGGTCTGGAACCGGAGATGTTTTTTGATTGGGACGAGGTAAAGAAAGAGCTCACTTGCCGGTGGAATGAAACCCGCTGGGTCGCCACGCTCATGCTCGATCTTTTGGATGAATTCCAGGCAGAATTCAAACGTCAGAAAGAATTCCAGAACGGCCTGACTTTTTCTGATCAGCTTCAGTTTGCGCTCCGGCTCCTGCGTGACCCGAAGACAAAAGAGCCGACCCCGATCGCAGAGTCTCTGCGGGAAAACTACCACTTTATTTTCGTGGATGAATTCCAGGATACCGACAGCGTCCAGGATGCACTCATCTCGGCCATCGCAAACCAAAACAGATTCATTGTCGGCGACGTCAAGCAGAGCATCTACCGCTTCCGCCTGGCCAACCCGCGAATCTTCCGCGAATATGAGGAAAAGGCACGTGACCGCCGGGAAGGCTGGAACCTTTACCCGCTCAATAAAAACTACCGCAGTCAGGCCGATATCCTCAACTTTGCCAACGCCTTCTTCCTCGATATGATGAAGAAAGAGGTGGGCTCGGTGGAATTTGATAAAAACTCGATGCTGGAGGCCTGCGCTCCGCCGGTCCCCTCTGAAATCCCGCGCGTCCAGATTATCTGGAACGTCGAAGATAAGAGCAGGTCTTCAAAACAGCAGAAAGAAGACGATGCGTCCGGGGAGGATTTGGACACTATTGAGAAAGAGGCGATACTGGCAGCCGAAAAGCTCTTGAAACTCAAAGAGACGATCCGGATCAGGGTGGATTCCCACAGGGGTGAGACAAGCTCTGACTCACCCCAGACTCGCCCGATGGAGTGGTCTGACGTGGCGCTGCTTTGCAGAGGCGGAGTGGAAAAAAAAGCCGCCACCTTCATCCGCGAATTTGAGCGCCGCTCCATTCCCATCGTGGCGCCGGGCATCCAGCTCTTTGACTGCGTGGAGGTGATGGACCTCATGAATATCATTCAGCTCCTGGATAACCCCCGGCAGGATTATCCCCTGTTGGGCTTTCTCTTCTCACCATTTATCCGGATCACCAAGCTCGAAATCATCCAACTGCGCACGCTCTATCGCCACGGTTTTTTCTGGGAGGCCGTTGCCGATGCGACCCGGGAGGCCGCCAAGAGCGAAAGCCGCATCTGCCGTGAATACCCGAGCCTGGCCCAAAAGCTCATCGATGCCCAAAATAAATATCAGGATTGGAGAGGCCGCCTGCGCTACCTGACGATCTCGGACCTGCTGGAAAAAATTATTGATGATAACGGCTACGAGGATTGCCTCTATGCGCTGCCCTTCCCGGAACAGAAAATCAAAAACATCCGCCGTTTCATTTCCCTCATCCGGACCTTCGATGCCTCAGGCAGCCAGAGCATCCCCCTTTTCCTCAATTTCATTAAAGAACTCCGGGAAAAGGATTCTTCCGATTACACCAGCGCGAATTCCACAACGGGCACGAACGCTGTGCAAATCCGCACCGTTCACAAAAGCAAGGGGCTGGAGTTCCCGATCGTCTTCCTGATCGGCCTGGGACCAGTGAATAAAAAAATCTTCGAAAATGAACTCGTTCGTAATGAAGAGGACGGAATTTTCCTGCAAGCCAGGAGCTTCAGCCCGAAAGGCTACCCGCACCGCAAGGATACGCTCGGACTCTGGTGTTATGGGCAAAAGGAAGTGCGCGAGCTCATCGGCGAAGAGACGCGGATTCTCTATGTGGCCCTGACCCGTGCGCGCGATTATCTCTTTCTATGCCTCAGCGCACCGGCTCACGAATCACAGGAACCTGAAACACCTGAAAAAGACGAAGAAGAGGGAAAGACTAAAAAAACCGGAAAAAAATCTAAGAAAAAGAGGGCCCCTGAAGAAGCGGCTTCCTTCTCGGCTTTAAGCACCCTCATGGGGGAAAAACGCTACGCCGGTTGGTTCCTGAGCTGGTTAAACCAACATATCCCCGCCGACAAGGCGAAGGATATTTATGCACCGGGAGAGAAGCGGCTCACGATTCCGACCGATCCTCCGCTGGAGATAGGACTGCAAATTTCAGAGAAGGTCAGCCAAATCGAGACGGAAAAAGAGGTCATCCCCGAAGAGATATTGATCGATAACTACCTGAAACAGCTCCGGCAAGAGCGCGAGAAAATAACCCCCTGGGTCTATCCCTATCAGTCTATCGTCGATATCCCGGCCAAAAACTCGGTGACCAGCCTCAAAAGGCTTACCGAAATGCGAAGCGGCTCCGAAGCGAACCGCCGCCGGATGCCCTCGCGGGATACAATGCGCGAGGCGGCCGAGAAAGGCTCGCTCTTCCACAAAATTATGGAGCGCCTGAAGCTCAGCCCGAAATTCGCTGAGACTCCTCCGCCTTCAAGTTTCTACGAGGAACAGTTGGAAAAGATGATCGCTTCCGGCACCATCTCGCAGGATGAGGCCCTGCCGGCACGCTCGGAAATGCTCCCGCAAATCGAGCGATTCTGGCAAGACGATATCGCCCGGGCTTTCCTGCAGCGCTGGAACTGCGTGGAGCGTGAAGTCTCCTTCTCCATCCTGCTCAAGGATGAGGAACTCACCCGAGTCGGCTTCGGCTCGATCCTGAAAGGCACCGATGAAGCGATCGTCGTCCAGGGTGTCATAGACCTCCTGATGCTGGGCGAGGACGAAATCTGGGTCCTGGATTACAAGACCGACGGGGTCAGCGCGGAAGAAGCCCCCGGGAAAGCCCTCTCTCACGCACCCCAGATTAACCTCTACGCTTATGCGATGGAAGCGATTTACCATTTGCCGGTCCGCAGGAAATATATCGCTTTCGTTAAACCCGGCAGCATTATCGAGCTCCCCTGAAGAAGGCATTGAGAAGAAAAAGCTCCTTTCGTCTTGAGAGTTTTTTCATTCGTGCTAACTTATTCCTTAACAGGGTGGGAGCTCTTTCCTCCTGCCTCTTTACGGTATACCCAACATTAAGGATTTACTTAATAAACAGATGAGCGCATTGAAAGGTTTCCTGAAAAGACTCTTCGGAAAGAGATGGGCTTCCGGCGCCTTTGACCCGGAGATTGAGCTGGTCGAAATTCCTCCCGGAAAATTCCTCATGGGCAGTCCCCCGGGCGAATTAGGCCGTCTGAGCGACGAGACCCAGCATGAAGTGACCTTGACCCGTGGTTTCAAAATCGGCAAATACCCCGTGACCCAGGCCCAATGGAATGCGGTGATGGGCGACGAGCACTCTTTCTTCGCACAGCCGGACCCGAAGATTCCTGCCGATAGCCTCAGCCTGGAAGACTGCGAGGAATTCCTGAGCAAGCTCTCCATAATCACCGGCAAAACCTGGCGCCTGCCTACCGAAGCCGAGTGGGAATACGCCTGCCGTGCCGGAACCAAAACCGCCCTCAACAGCGGCAAAGACATTACCGATGAATTCCAGTGCCCAAACGTGGATGAGATCGCCTGGTACGGACGCAATTCTCAGAAAATGCCTCATCCGGTCGGCGAGAAAAAACCCAACGCATGGGGCCTCCACGATATGCACGGCAATGTCTATGAGTGGTGCTCGGATACCTACGCGCCCTACCCCTCCCGCCCCCTGACCGACCCCGACGGCTCCTCAGTCACAGACACTCAGACTCTGGTCCTGCGCGGAGGCTGCTGGCTGGTCAGCGCTCGCAGTTGCCGCTCCGCCAACCGCGGCTATGGCCACCCGGATGACAACCACGAAATGTACGGCATGCGCGTGGTCTGCGAACTGGACTAGCTAAAATCCCTTTTCAGTGCGCCTGTTTTTGAGGAGATACGCGCACTCTTTTGTTTCTTCCCTGCTCATATTCAGAGACATACATATGTTTTAGTGCGTTCTTTTTGAGGCAATGAGATCGTTTATTTCGACATTTTTTTCGTTGTCTTTCGGTCCTGAATGTGTTTCACTTTTTTGCGAGTTTGACGACTCCACGTCTAACCGTTCAAAAATAAAGGCCCGGCAAGATTCCTTTAGAAACCACTTGGAAGCCCTCGCTGGCGTTTGTTTTTCCAGAGACTAACTATAAAAAGCATGAATCTCATAAAAGCTATCCTCTCTTCCGTAGGGAGAAAATATATCATGGCAATCACCGGACTCGCCCTGGCGGCTTTCGTGTTTGTGCATCTGTTGGGCAACTTGCAGCTTTTTTTAGGGGCTGACGCCCTGAATAAGTATGCGGTGTTACTGAAGTCCAACTTCGCCATTCTGTGGGGCTACCGGCTCGGCCTGGGGGCCATAGCATTAGTGCATATCGTCGTGGCCTTGAGCCTTTGGGTGGAAAACCGGGCTGCGCGCCCTGTCAAATATGTGGTCAATACCTATCCCTATGCGGATTTCGCCTCCAAGATGATGGTTCTGGGCGGCGTGGCCATCTTCTTTTTCGTCATCTGGCACGTACTGGACCTGACGGCCGGGGCAATTCGCCCCGAATTAACCGAAGCCAAAACGATGCTCGGTGACAAGGAGGTAACCGATGTTTACCATATCGTCCTGAAGGGAATCGGCCATCCGATCGCCGGCTTCTTCTATCTGGTCGCTACCTGTTTTCTCGCTCTGCATCTCTGGCACGGCCTGGAGAGTCTGCTCCAGTCACTCGGCTTGAGGAATTCAACCTACCAGCTCTATATCAGGCTCGCAGCCCGTGCGGCGGTGATCTTCCTTTTTGCGGGAATGTCGCTCATCCCGATCGTCTGTATGCTGGGAATCCTGAAGTAATCACTAGAAAGGATAAAATTTATCATGAAACTTGATGCCAAAATACCTTCGGGCCCTCTTAATGCAAAGTGGAGCCGCTATAAGGAGGAATGCAAGCTGGTCAATCCGGCCAATAAGCGCAAATTCAGCGTCATCGTGGTGGGAACCGGTCTGGCCGGTGCATCTGCCGCGGCCTCTCTGGGTGAGCTCGGTTACAAAGTCACCTGCTTCTGCTATCAGGATACGTCACGCCGTGCACACAGCATCGCCGCTCAGGGCGGTATCAACGCCGCCAAGAACTACCCCAATGACGGCGACAGCGTTCAGCGCCTTTTTAATGACACCATTAAGGGCGGTGATTACCGTGCCCGCGAAGCCAACGTCTACCGTCTGGCGGAGGTCAGCAACGCGATTATCGATCAAAGCGTTGCTCAGGGTGTCCCCTTTGCCCGCGAATACGGCGGGCTCCTGGCCAACCGCTCTTTCGGTGGTGCGCAGGTCTCCCGTACCTTTTATGCTCGCGGCCAGACAGGCCAGCAGCTCTTGATCGGCGCCTATCAGGCTCTGAGCCGCCAGGTCGCCAAAGGTCAGGTCAAAGTCTATGCACGGACCGAAATGCTCGACCTGGTTCTGGTCGATGGCGAAGCCAAAGGCATCGTGGTTCGCGACATGGTGACCGGCAAGATCAGCTCCTATTCGGCCGATGCGGTCGTCCTGGCCACCGGCGGTTACGGGAACGTTTTTTACCTGAGCACCAATGCCCGCGGCTGTAACGCCATGGCCATCTGGCGCTCTTACAAGCGCGGAGCCGGCTTTGCCAACCCCTGCTATACGCAGATTCACCCGACCTGTATTCCCCTCACCGGCGACTATCAGAGCAAACTGACCCTGATGTCCGAATCGCTGCGCAATGACGGCCGCGTCTGGGTGCCCAAAGTGAAGGGGGACAAGCGCCCTCCGGCTCAGATTCCCGAGAACGAACGCGATTACTATCTGGAGACCCGCTATCCCTCTTTCGGCAACCTGGCTCCCCGTGACGTGACTTCCCGCGCCGCCAAGATGATTTGCGATGAGGGCCGCGGCGTCGGTTCCAGCGGTCTGGGTGTCTATCTGGATTTTGCAGAGTCGATCAGCCGCCTGGGCAGAAAGACGGTCGAGGAGCGCTACGGCAACCTCTTCGAGTTGTATGAGCGCATCACCGGCGAAAACGCCTATGAATCGCCCATGCGTATCTTCCCCGCCATCCACTACACGATGGGCGGTCTCTGGGTCGATTACAACCTGATGAGCACGATCCCGGGGCTCTTCGTCCTGGGTGAAGCCAATTTCTCCGATCACGGCGCCAACCGCCTGGGTGCCAGCGC
>Ga0116149_1003806_pt1 | contig 15308 bp, 6 predicted proteins | sample AD_UKC057_MetaG_FD_89787 | JGI IMG/M metagenome (GOLD analysis project Ga0116149, IMG submission 89787) | Active sludge microbial communities of municipal wastewater-treating anaerobic digesters from USA - AD_UKC057_MetaG | ecosystem: Engineered > Bioreactor > Anaerobic > Digestate | place: USA... | reverse complement strand
GTGATCGTTAAATGAGGTTGTAAACAGGTTTTGGGTTAACCAGGTTTGAGTACCGATTGTTACAGCACTATAAATATTTCCATCGCCATCATATATCGTAAAATCTTCTGCAGTAGTAAATGTTTCGATATTTCCGTAGGCAACACCCAGTGTATTAACTGCATAGGCCCTGATGTAATATGTTGTTAATTCGCTGAGCCCTGTCAAATAACTGGTAAAAGTCCCGGCACCATTTCCATCCATAGTATAGCCTTCTGCATTGGCCAGTGTCGGGATTTCATCGAGTGACCAAATAACACCATAGCTACTTACCTGATAGCTACCTTCACTAGTTACTTCTCCACCGCAATCGGCAGAGTTATAGGTTATATTCCCGGGTAAGGATGTTACCACGGTGGGCAACAAAGCTTCGTCTTCGTTTTTAATACAACGGATAGACATACCCCCGGACATCGGCATCATTCCATTGGTTAGTTCGGTAGTTTGATTGCTCAGACTGAAATAAATACCCTGGTCGTCGGCTGAATATATTGTCCAGAAATTTCCGCTTTCACCCAAATTCCCGAATGCACCCGTTGATAAACGAATGCCTCCGGGGAGTGCTGTAAATCCGCTCGAGTTGGTGGCACCCAGGTTGGGGCTGAGCCAATGAGTTGTACCCGCTTCTTTAAGGGCAGCTCCTGCAACAGATTCCCCTCCAACTGAGAGTGCGAGGTTTGTCCAATCCTCTGCAATTGGCACATGCCAGCCTTCGGGACAAAGATTTCGTCCACCGTTTTTCAGAAAATCAATCGCATACCAATTATACAGCGCGCCATACACTATGCCATTTGCCGGGCCATCGTTGTTGTACCAGCAGTGTCCGGGGGTAATCAGTTCTGACCATGATAAATCGTCGGTTACTTCAACAATGGGCGTGTTGTCGGTATATTTTGTGGATTTCAGATTGCTGCGCATCCAGCACTGAGAACCAATAGAAACCGTTTGGTAAATATTGCCATCAACATCCGTTACGGTTCCACAATTGGCAAAATCGGTGGTTGGCGATTGTTCGCCCGAATAACCGGTTTGCGATTCGTTGCTTGCAAAAGCCCTCACGTAATAGGTTGTATTGGGTGTAAGACCAGTGGCCACACAAACGAAAGCTCCCAAACCGCTGCCCTGTGTAATCATTCCTTCGTTGTTATCGATGGTAGGATTCGGACTGGTGCTCCACACAATTCCGCGTGAACTTACAGGGGCTCCACCGCTTGAACTTACGGTGGCATTAAATGTGAATTCATCCATCATGATATTGCTTACATAGCCAACCGAAACATTAGGAGCAACCACCGGAACGGGATTTTTCACACAGCGCACCGACAAACCATAGTTCTTGGCCAGTGCATCAACAAAAACTGTCGCGGCTTGTGAACCTATCATTACACTCCATGCATTTCCCGAATCGATTGAATCCGCACTCCAATACCAAACATTAGAACTCATTCCCATATAAGTACCTTCGGGAAGCCTTTGGCCACCGGGCAAGGCTGTAAATCCACTCTTATTGGTTCCGGTATTTCCGGTTTCCCAATGCACGGTTCCGGCTTCTTTCAGCGGGTTCCCGGCGAGGTTTGCCCCACCCCATTTCGTTATCAGACTGTTCCAATCAGCACTATTGGCTACATGATAACCTGCAGGACAAATGTTATGTCCTCCATTGCTGCCTGTATCAATGGCAGCCCAGCTGTATAAAGCGCCATAGGTTGAACCGTACATAGCCTCATCATCGTCGTACCATGCCATTCCAACGGTTCCCTTGGCAGCCCAGTTACCTGAAACCACAGGAATTTCGGTGCCATCGTTGTAATGTTTGGATTTTATACTGGTTGATGACCAGAAATTCGTTCCAATTCTTACGGTTGTATACACATTACCATCAGCATCGGTAATATCTTCACCCTGCTCTGCAGTAGTAAAGCTAATCGTATCGGCATACACTACATCACCATTGTATTGAGCGTAGGCTCTTACGTAATAATGGGTTGCAGAGTTCAATCCGGTTATCTGGACATTGAACTGACCATTTCCGGGACCCTGGGTTGTATAACCGGCATAGTTTGTTAAACTTGGATTTTCGTCAAGGCTCCATACCAAACCCTTTTCGGTAATCACCTGACCGGCATCGTTGGTGATATTGCCACCACATTCAGCAGTAGTAAACGAAACATTGGTCACATCAACGGTTTCAATTTCGGGAACTATCGGAATCGATGCTCCTTGCACACAACGAACGGCTAAGCCGGCAGCTTTAACTGATGGCCCAGTCCATATTTCATCAACATGATACGCTAAATCACGGTTCCAAGCATACGTTGCATCAATAGAATTTGAGGACCACCAAAAAGCAATGTAACCTAGGTCACTAAAATTTGTAGTGTTATTAAAGCGATCACCGCTGGGTATGGCAGTGAATCCTGTTGCATTGCTATTATTTGGATTTAAAGTAACCCAATGGGCTATCCCTGATTCTTTCATTACTCTCCCAATGGTGTCGACACCACCCAAATAGTCTGTCAGCGTCAGCCAATCCTCATCGGAAGGCACGCGCCAGCCGGTTGGGCAAAGTTTTCCTGTATTCACTGCATACCAATTATAGAGTGCACCATATACCGATCCGTTTACTGCTTCGTCGTTGTCGTACCAGCAATATGCCGGAATAACGAGTTCGCTCCACAAAATACTGTCGGTTTCATTCAACAAGGGTGTTCCATCGTTTAAAGTGGTGGTTTTCAGGTTTTCGCGCATCCAGCACTGTGTACCGATAGTAACGGTTTTATATATATTTCCATCAAAGTCGGTAAGCAGGTTACAATTATCGTAGTCGGGGGTTGTCACTTCAATCGCATCACCATAAGCAACTCCCATGGAATTAATAGCATAGGCACGATAATAATAAGATGAGGTGCAGGTTAACCATCCAAACGATGCACTGAACATACCATTGCCATCGCCCGACGAAACCATTCCCAAATTGTTGTAAATCGTAATATCGGGACTATTTCCCCAAATTAAACCACGCGATGTAACTGTTGTGCCACCGTCGGTGATTACTTCACCACCAGCAGTAACTCTTACGGGGCTTATGTCGGTATAGTTTGCAGTAGTTACTACCGGCAAGCCAAGATTTGCATTGTCTTTAATACAACGCACGGATAAGCCGGCGTGTTTGGCGGCATCATTTCGATAAACCTGGGTTGAATCAAAATTCATGGCTCTGTGCCATGCATCCATGGTCGAAAATTCTGAGGATGACCAATAATAACCATACTCATTAATGCCTATGAACCCCCCTGCTTCATACAACATATATCCACCCGGAACCAAATCGAAACCCGAAGCGCCAAAATCGGGATCCGCTTCGAGGGCACCGTCGTTCCACAAGGTGTTTTCTCCTGCAAGGCGGCTTCCCTGATTGGTACCACGCCAATCGATAAGGTCAGCATCACCGGCTGACATTCCCAGTTCGATTTCGATTAATTTCCATTCGTAATCAACAGGTACATGCCAACCATTGGGGCATAGTTTCCCTGTATTTACAGCGTGCCAGTTATACAAAGCCCCATAGGTATCGCGGTTGCTCGGGTCGTTGTTGTACCAGCAGAAAAGACCTTCGGTGCTCGATTCCCACGAGAAGATATCGGTTTGGTTGGTTATTTCGGTTCCATCGCTGTAGCGGGTAGTTTTCAGGTTTTGTCCCAACATGCGCTGACCACCTACAGTAATAATGTCGTATATATTGTCGTCGACATCTTCAACCTTGGTAATGGTATCAGCAAATGTGGTAAAGCTCACGGGGTCTCCGTAACCCGTGCCGGCATCGTTGGTTGCATAGGCCCTCACATAGTAGGTTGTGGTATCATACAGACCGGTCATCTGACTGTTGAAACTGTCGGCACCGGTATAATTACTGGTAAATCCCATATTCCATTCAATGGTTATATTCGGGTCAATTCCCCAGATAACTCCGGCTGCTGTAACTTCACCTCCACCGTAATTGGTAATTGTTCCGCCCGAAACCGCTTCATGAATGGTAACACCAGTAACCGCTGTAGTTGTCAGTACAGGCGGATAGTTTTTCATACACCGCAGCGAAAGACCCATAATCTTACGACCATCCTCACGGTAAATACTGTTTACATCGTGTTGAAGTCCCCTGCACCATGCATTCAGGTCAAAGCTTTCATCAGCGGTCCACCAGGCTGTGTTTTCGCCTTTATAGAAGTAGTTTCCGGCAAAATTACGAATACCTGAAGGTTTTGCACTGAATCCGGACAAATTCACCAGATCACCTTCGTTGCTAATCCAGAAGTCTGTTCCTGATTCTTTTAATTTCCATGCCAGGTCGTTACCACGCCAACCGGTTCCTTCGGCTAAAGAATCGGTTAAACCAACGGCAATTTCGAGCAATTCCCACTCTTCATCGCCGGGCATATGCCATCCGGCGGGGCAAATTTTCCGGCTGTCAGTAGCCGCATACCAATTGTAGAGTTTTGGTTCCTGATTATCGTTGTTGTAGTAACTCCATGCGCCATTATTCGAAGCAACCCAGGCTTCGGCATCGGCTACCTCAGGAATGCTGCTGCTATCACGATACATTGCGGTGTTCAGGTCTTCGGCCATCCAAACATAATCGCCAATCTCGACGGTTTTGTACATGTATCCTTCGGCATCGAGGCAATTCACAAAATTAAAAGCAATACCCCTGTCGGGAAGATCCTGATCACTTTGATTCAGAATCATTGTTTTCACCGTTCTGTGTCCCTCAACAGAAACAGCTTCAATTAAAAGCAATTCGCCATATAAGTATGGCATATCAGTATCTGATTTTGTATTATTCAATTGGATTGCTTCGGGTTCATTATCGCTGTAAGCCATAATTTTTTCGATATTCAATCCGGTTTCCTGATATCCGGTTCCAACCAGTTTACCTGAGTACAAATAAGCTTCTGAACGAATGGTAATGGTATATACACCATAGCCGATTCCGTTTAATCGGAAAACATGCACAGCGCGGGTTAAATTTCCCGTCCATTTGAGCAAGGTTTTGCCACTCACGTCATTAACCGAAATTACCGCTGGACCAGCTTTATCAGCCATAAACTCGATATTACACGCATTTTCGGTCGGATTTGGGTAAATTAAAATATGACTGTTTCCGGATTGCAGAAAGCGCGAACCGGCACCGGGCACCAGATGCAGCACATCACCGCCACCCAGTCGCACTTCATTATCGGAAGAAAGGTTTTTCACGAATACACTATCAACCGTTTCACTGTCGCCGTAAGCCGAAAACGAAAGATTGAAAGTTTGCGCCTGCATACCGACAGATATGCCAATGAACATGCTTGCAAAAAGAAGAAAATGCTTCATAATAATGCGGTTATATTGTAAATATATTCAACAATTTATAAGTTAATCAGAAGATTATTTAAGAAAATACGCCAGGGTCACATTGAAAACCGAATTACGCGCAGTAATGGTCTCGTTGGGTTTGATATCGACAAAGCCCCTGGAATAACTTGCAGATAACCGGTATTTCGAATATTGTACTTTCAGTCCGAAACTTATACCTGAATCAAAGCGTTTATAGGAATTTAGTTCCTCGCCAAAAAATGCCGTTCCATCGTCGATGTAGGCATCGTGACCGGTTTCTTCAAAGTTCCATTCAAAATCGGGTTCAAGATCCGGATTCAACACAAAACTTTTCGTTCCTACGATGGCAATACTTGTGTATGGACCCACCATGGCAGTTATCTTAAAATTCCCGAGTGGAATTTTATAGCCGATTATCAGTGGGATGTCGAGATATCCAATCGATGCCCTGGAAGTAGCAAACTGGTCTTTTATTTTATCTCCTTTTTGCAGAAAACCAATATCGGTTCCCACTGATAAAAAACTCAGCACTTCATATTCTACGGAAGCACCCAGTTGGAACCCAAGTTTGGTATTTTTATTCAGTTCGCCTGCCCATTCGTTTCGTTCTAAGATAGTGGCCATGCTTAATCCGCCATATACACCGTAATGCAAGCCCTGCGAGAATACCTGAACCGCAGCAGCCAGAATAAAACCAATGATGATTAACTTTTTCATGTTATTGTTTTGTTAAATGATATTTCATATAAAAGTACCGGTTGACAAAAAGGGTAAAAAACCTAAAACAACAAATCGATTGCACAATTCCTAACCAACAAATGTATAATATATATTCAATAAATCCAACAAAAAAAAATCCTGTGATAATTTTTTATTTTAAGCCGGAAAAACTGAATGTAGAAAAGGAATAAAACTTAAAAATCCGGGGTGGAATCGGTTGACAGATTGCTTTCGAAAGATTCATCTGTAGGCAGGCCTTTCGAAGTATTTGCATTCATACTGGACCCGACAACGATGGCATTTCCATTGATAACAGGAGCGACGCCCCCGATTTTCACGTCAGGGTCGGTAAACTTTGCAAATTCACTTCTGAAACGCAAAATTATATTATCGGTTGCGCCGTTACGATGCTTGGCAACAATAATTTCGGCCATGCCCACGGTAGAATTTCCCTCTTTATCTTCGGTCTGGCGATAGTATTCGGGGCGGTGAATAAAAATAACCATATCGGCATCCTGTTCGATAGCCCCAGATTCACGCAAGTCGGAGAGTTGAGGGCGTTTATCACCGGTGCGTACTTCTACCGAACGGTTCAGCTGACTCAGTGCAATAATGGGTACATTCAGGTCTTTGGCTATCGCTTTCAGCGAGCGGCTGATGGTGCTTACTTCCTGCTCACGGTTACCTTTCATATCGGTCCCGGCAGTCATAAGCTGTAAATAGTCTATAATAATAGCCTTTACCCCGCGATGCTGCACCAGTCTCCGGCATTTTGCCTTAAGCTCGAACACCGAAATTGCTGCCGTATCATCAATGTAAACGGGAGCTTCTTCGAGAACTTTTATTTTAGATTCCAGTTGCGCCCATTCATATTGTTTCAGGTTCCCGCTCCGCAGTTTATCGCTCGGCAACTCAGCTTCAATCGAAATCAAACGGTTGACAAGCTGCAGGTTATTCATTTCGAGCGAAAAAACAGCGACGGGCTGTTTGTGCACAACAGCCATATTTCGGGCCATACTGAGTACAAAAGCAGTTTTCCCCATCGAGGGACGTGCAGCCACAATAATCAGGTCGCTGGGTTGCCACCCAGCTGTAAGCCGGTCGAGTTCCGAAAAACCCGAGGGAACACCCAACAATTTATCTTCGCGTTTACTGGCTTCTTCAATTTTTTCAGCAACTTCGTGCACCAATTGCCGAAGGCTCAGGGCTTCCTTTTTAATTTGCCCTTCCGAAACCCTGAAAACCTCAGTCTCGGCAAAATTGAGTAAGGTTTCAACATCGGCACTCTGGTCGTATGATTTAGTCTGAATTTCGCTTCCCACACGTATCAGCTCTCGCTGAATAAATTTCTGCTGAATTACCTTGGCATGATACTCAATGTGCGCTGCCGTCCCAACCCTGTTGGTGAGCGATGAAATGTAAAAAGGGCCTCCAATTTCGTCGAGTTTGCCGTTTTTGCGCAATTCTTCGGTAACAGTAAGCAGGTCGATGGGTTGGTGATTCCGGCTCAGCTTGATTATACTATCGAAAATTTCGGCGTGCTGCGATTTATAAAAACTGGCAGGACTCAGAATATCAGTAACCATGTGTATAGCATCTGTTTCAATAAGAATTGCTCCCAAAACCGCCTCTTCAAGATCGACTGCCTGGGGCGGAATTCTGCCATAATCCTCATTGAGCTGGGCTATTGTTTTTGCTATTGGTTTCTTATTTTCTGCCATATTATAAAATCGGATTACTGAGTCGACAAAAATAGTCAAGAAAACAGCGATTCCCCGAAAACGCGGTTTTGAGTTTTCAACATGTCAAGGGCTTATCGCACAAGCGTGTAAAAAGTTATCAAACCCGATTGTGAAAAAATGTTTATTTTTATGGCTTTAATTTAATTTTATGATTTCAGCAACTAACATTACCAAATCTTTTGGAACGCTTGAAGTAATTAAAGGCATCGACATCAGCGTAAAAGCGGGTGAGGTAGTCTCGGTAGCCGGTGAAAGCGGAGCCGGAAAAACAACCTTGCTTCAAATTATTGGAACTTTGCTTAAACCCGATAGTGGTTCAATTATAATTGACAAAACCGATATTTCGCAACTGAAAGAAAAACAACTGGCAGCATTACGGAATCAAAAAATTGGTTTCGTTTTTCAGTTTCATCATTTGTTGCCTGAATTTACAGCTCTCGAAAATGTTTGTATACCAGCATTTATTGCAGGAAACCCACGTAACAGCAGCGAAAAAGAAGCGAAAAATCTACTGAGCATGCTGAACCTCGATCACAGGCTGAATCATAAACCGAACGAACTCTCAGGCGGTGAAAAACAACGGGTAGCAATCGCCCGCGCGCTGATTAACAAACCGGCGGTTGTGCTTGCCGATGAACCTTCCGGAAACCTTGACTCAAAAAATGCGGAGGAATTGTACCGTATAATTTTCGATTTACGCGAAAAAACAGGGCAAACTTTTGTAATTGTAACCCACAATATGCAGCATGCCAAACTTACCGACAGAACATATACCCTGTCTGACGGAATATTTATTGAATAATTTTCAGCGGAAAACAACGGATTCTAAAATTATTCGTCTACCACACATGGTAACCGATTGAAAAAATATGTATATTAGCACGCTAAAACCACGTAAAATGAAGCATTATTTGTTAATAGTTCTGGTGTTTATTATAAGTTCGGTGAGTTTACAGGCACAAACACTTGAACAGTTTATTCAGGATAAAAACAACAAGATGCAATACGATGAATCGCGACTTGTTTCTGTGTCGGGAACCAATGTAAAAATGATTCCCCCGGAATATTTTAAAGTTGATAACGACATCAAGGGGTTTGTTCATCCGGGCTCAGCCTGTACCATTCAGGTAGTTGAAGTCCCCGGCATTGATTTTCACACTATCGAAAATGGCATGACTACCGACCACATTCAAAAACAGGGATATACTTTTAAAGAAAAAACATATTTCACAACTGCCACCGGAAAAGATGCCGTGTGTTTCTTGGTTGGTTTTCAAAGTCAGGGCACCGAGTACGAAAGACTGATGTTTTTTACAGGAACAGAAAACACCATCTGGGTTAATATTAATTACCCGCTCGAGTTAAAAAAACTGTTGTTCCCTGCGCTTATTGCATCTTTATTGTCGGTTCAATAAAAGTTTGATATGAAGAAATTTTTTACTCTGTTAATTGTTATTGCATTCTCAATCCCTTTGTTCAGCCAGAACAACGATCTGACCCACTCCATGTGGTACTCGTCGCACGACCAGAACATGTGGGGCCCCGACTGGGCTTACGGGATTGATGTTGAGCAATCGCTGTTCGATGTCAATATCGACGAGAACTGGGGTTTCACCGAAGTGACCGATATTCTCGGCATGCAACTGGGTGTTGGGTTTGAGGTGGGTATTCAGGCTATTCTCGCCAGTACCTTCGAAGCCCATGGCTTTTATACCGGTGAGTTTGATCTGGATTATCCCATCGAAGTACATCTCGATTTCCCAGAAGACACAACTTTCGATTACGGAGGCCCTGCTACAATTTATACTGATTATGAGGTTACCGAGGGTTGGGATTTAAGCACCCAATTCCCTCCTGTGGGCGTCATCACACTCGATTTCGAGTATATGTTCAATCCTTTTATGAATATAATTGTCTGTGTGTTCGGCTGCGACACAATTCCAATCATACCGCCTGCCGTACAAATACCCTACACACTCGACACTCTGTTCCACATTGATGGCGAGCATGAGTATTGCATCTATCCTTGCTACGTCGACGGTCAGTTTCAGTTTTGTCACGATTATTACCTGCCTATTGATGTTGACTTTACCGATCTTGTAGGGTTCAACTTCGAGGCACACATCAACCTGCCATTTGTTGAAACCGAAGACCATATCGATTTAGACAATAATTGTTTGATTGCGCAGGGCGATAGTATGTATCTTTTTGTTCACCTCGATGTAATCGGATTTCTTTATGTAATGGCAGGATTTATTCCACCACCTGAGGGGCCTCAGATACAGGAGGCCATCGATTTTCTGAATGACACAATTTCGTATCCGATTGAAACGCCTTTGGGCGATATCGTTTTTCAGATAGAATACAGCCTGCTGGAAGTAACCCTTATGATGCGGAACTATCTTCAACAGGACATTTATTTCTGTCCGACAATCTGGGGAACCTTTAATTTTCCGATACCACTTGAGTACGTCGTCAACAATCCCGACAACGGAAACGCAGTTGTCGAGACAGGGTTCAACGATTCTGTGCGGATGGCTATCGGTAACAACCTCACCATCACATATCCCTGTCATGGGTGGGATAGTATGTACGTCGGAGTCCAGTATAATATACAGCCAACCATAAGAAATCACACATGGGACAGCATGGCCTTTTCGATACTTATTGAAGCCCTTGAGGTAAACATTTCGATAATAACTCCTTTTAAGAATGAGTTTGCCGATATCGAAATACCTAAGTTCGAATTGCCACCGCTTACCGAAAATTCCGGGAACATTCCCGTACCTGTTTCTTCGCCACCCATCGAAATGACACTGTATTACGAAGAAAACGACACGGGTGATGAGGCTAAAGACTTTGGTCCATGGACAATCGGACCCTTATTTGTTTGGGAAATTCCACTTGGGTACATCCCCCTTACCTGGTTCGATCAAACCTGGGAATTAATGCACTTTGCCGAGGATATTGTATTTCCCGGGACCTACATAGTACCACGACCTAAATCGGAGGTGAACGCATTGTTGTTTGCCTCATCATATTGCTTTGGCGACCCGTATAGTTATGTACATGCCGAAGCACAGAACGGTGTCCCGCCATTTACCTACACCTGGTCGACCGGACATGTAACCCCGAATACCATGTCGGATCTTGACAGCATATATGCCCCTCCCGGCTACTATCTGGTTACTATTACGGATTTACATGGATGCGAAAGCTATGATTCCATATCAATTTCGGTAAATCCACCGCTATACTACAATCTGGAAGTAACCGATATTTTATGTCATGGTATGCACACCGGTACTGTTTATACAAATGTCAGTGGAGGCACGCCACCTTATTTTTACCACTGGGAGCCGAGCGGCAGTGAGGAGGCTAACCCAAGTACATTATCAGCAGGCTGGCACTATGTAACCATTTCAGACTGGGTCGGCTGCCCCATTGTTGACTCCGTATTTATCAATGAACCTCCGACAGCGCTCACATTTAACACGGTGGTTACCGATGTACAATGCCATGGCCTGACCAATGGAGCCATCAATGTATCTCCGGTTGGAGCAACACCTCCGTATAATTATTTATGGAGTAATGGAGCCACAACCCAGGATTTAACTGATGTGCCGGCCGGAGCATACAGCGTTACGGTTATCGATAATAATAATTGTAACTGGGTTGATCTATACGTAATTAATGAACCTGACACCCTGGTGGCTGTGTTATATCACACCGATTTAACCTGTAACAGCTCAAACGACGGCACCTTACTCACAGTGACCAGTGGCGGTGTAGAACCATACAACTTCACATGGTTCCATGATCCGGAAAATCATAACCCTAATTTAAACAACCTGCCTGCCGGATTCTACATGGTCTCAGTGACCGATTCGCACAATTGTTCCGACACTGCATTGGCAATGATAACTGAACCGGAACCCTTGCTACTAGAATTTACAATTACCAATGTAAGTTGCTTCGGATTATACGATGGTACTATTACTGCAGTTGCCTCAGGGGGTACTCCTGACTATATATTGCATTGGAGCAACGATCATTACGGGGAGACAATTTCGAGTTTGTTACCCGGCAATTATACGGTAACCCTTACCGATGCCCATGACTGTGAATTGGTACAAACTGTTACGGTAACTCAGCCTACCATAGTTGATTTCAGTTTCGAAGAAATTATAAACGTTTCCTGCTTTGGATTATCTGACGCGTCAGCCAATGTTGTTCCAACCGGCGGAACACCACCCTATGTTGTTGAATGGCAGAACGGGGTTGTTCAAACGGGTAATCTGGGTACCGGTATGCCAGCATATATGTATTTTGAGGTTACGGTTACCGACGCAAACGGATGCTGGCACAACGACAGCATCATGTTTACCCAACCTAATACACTCACCATCAACGGAAGCACTCTGCCGGTTGATTGTGGTGTAGCTCCCGGTCAGGGCTTTGCAAACGCATCCGGAGGAACAGAACCTTACAGTTTCCTTTGGTCGAACGGTGAAACAGACTCACACGCTGTCGGACTACCCACCGGGGCTGTCTGGGTTAGTGTAACTGACTTCAACGGATGTACTGCTTCGGTAAATTTGAACGTTTCGACTTCGGGTACCATAACGGCTACCGGCTCGGTCATCATGCCCAATCTCTGTTATGGCGACAATATTGCCGTTGCAAGCGTTGACTTGCCCACGGGTGTTCACCCGCTCAGCTTCAATTGGCCGGATGGTACGCTGAACGACACTGCATATAATCTGGCTGCCGGAAGCTACATTGTTACAGCAACCGATTTATACAATTGTTCCGATACAATACTAATCATTGTTAACCAACCCGATTCGATTAATCCGGGAATAACAGTTACAGCTCCAAGTTGTACCGCAATTTTTGATGGCGCAATTATTTCGAACACAACCGGAGGAACTAACCCATACAATTATCAATGGTCAGTTGGTTCAACACAAAACGAAATTCTCAACATCCGCGATGGGTTTTATTATCTGACCATAACCGATGCAAACAATTGCATCAGTGTTTCTGCTATCGAATTGATAGAGGCTGAGTTCTGCCTTATAGTTTTCAATACATTTACTCCAAACGGAGATGGGGTGAATGATATATGGCATATCGAAAACATTGAGCAGTTTGAATTCAATCAGGTATGGGTATACAACAGAAACGGCAACCTGGTATTTTCATCAGAATTCTATGCCAATAATTGGGATGGAACATACAACGGCAAGCCTTTACCTGAAGCCACCTATTATTATGTAATTGAACCGGGGGCAGGAAAAGATGCGTTAAAAGGTCATGTAACAATAATCAGATAGACGATGAAAAAGATAACATTTGTAGTGGCCATTCTGATTGGAGTTATCTTCAGCGTTTCGGCACAACAGCTTCCACAGTTCAGGTATCAGGAATTCAACAGTATATTCCTCAACCCGGCCAGTATCGGCAAAGCCAATTCACCCGATATATACCTGAATCACCGAAGTCAGTGGGTAGGTTTTAGCGGTGCACCAACCATTTCGAGCCTAGCAGGAAAATACCGATTCAGAGAAGACATGGCTGCCGGTGCGTTTGTTTCAAACGATTTAACAGGTCCTACCCGCCGGACTTTCATCAATCTGAATTATTCCTACATTTTGAAAACCGGTTTATTCAATATTTCTTTCGGTCTTGGATGGACTGTTACAAACTATAGGGTACGCGGCGATCTTATAACACTGCATGAACAGGGTGATAATTCGGTGGTGCAAAACTTAAACGATGCCGCATGGAAACCAGATGCAAACGCAGGAATCATGCTTTATTCAGATAAGTTTTTTGCTGGTCTGGGAATTCAGCAGCTTTTTAAATCGAAGTTTAAAATGTATGAATCTGACGAAAGTTTTGGAAACATACAGTCTGTCCGCCATGTTTACCTGAGCGGTGCATACCATTTTATTCCAACCTACAGCGAAAGTGTAATAACCCCGCATATAAATATGTATGTGGCACCGGGAACTCCATTTAAAATGGACATTGGGGTAAACTATCTTCACAAAAACAAAATATCAGCCTCTCTTATTTTTGCTACCGGAGATGCGCTGGTGTTGCAGGCCGGTTATCAATACAAGCAGTTTATCATCAATTACTCCTACGATATTGTTGTTTCCCGTTTGAGGAATGTAAGCAGTGGTGCACACGAAATAAGCCTCGCAATGTATATAAAACCCAAAGAGGAAGGAGTTTCGAGCCCCAGCTTTTAACACATTCAAGTAAGACTGAAAAATACAGTTTTGGCTGCCTGTATTTAACACATGAAATTAATGTTAAATCCTCATATACAAGGCTATTTATCAACATTTTGTTGATAAGAAATTACTGCTTTTTTTAATAATCGTCGTATCTTCGTAGTGCGTTTGAACTAGAAATTATCATTTATGAAAATTGTTGTAAGTCAATATAAAAGGCTTATTGTATTACTACAAATACTACTCATCGGATTAACCGGTTTCGCACCCTTATTTTCGCAAACTACCGATTATGCCGGTGCTGACCTGATAATCGGTAGTAACACCAGTCTGTGCGGCAACCACATCAATATTAACAATTTTGTAGTATCTGCAGGTGTTACAGTAAATCTATCTTGTTCCTTTCTGCATATTGAAGCCCAAAATATTATTATCAATGGCAGTATCGACGCAACGGGTGTGGGCGGTAACGGAGGTACAGGTGGTAACGGAGGTTTAGCAGCAACCGGTGGCGCAAGTTGCAGTTCGGGACAACCCGGCTTAGGTGGAAGCAATGGTTCAGGACCGGGAGGAGGATTAGCCGGTGGCAATGGAGGTTTACCTGCACTTTGTTTTGCCCGCAACTGCACCAATTCCGATGGATATATTGCCGGTGGTGGCGGCGGCGGCTCAGCCAGCGGAGGTTCTCACCATGGAACAGGTGGCAGCGGTGGAAATGGTGGACAAGCGTCCATCGTTTATGTTATAAACGGAGGATTAGGCGGTGTTGCCAACGGTGTTGCGGCTGCCTATGGGGATAACTCCAGCTTTTCGGTTGATGCCGGAAGCGGTGGTGGCGGTGGCTCCGGTGGTGGCGGTGGCTATACTGCCGGCGGTAACGGAGGAAATGGCGGAAATGGTGGTGGACGTGTCGAATTGATTGCTGCTAATACTTTTACTATGCCCGCATCGGGTGCAATTTATGCTAATGGAACAAACGGATTGGCAGGCGGAAACGGAGGCGGAGCATCATCCGACAATAAATACGACTGCTATGCAGACGGGAACATCGAAGAGGTTGATAATTGCGGTCCGGGCCTTATTTACGGGAACAATATTGGTTCAGGTGGTGCCGGTGGTGGTGCCGGTGGCGGTTCGGGAGGCGGAATTCTGATTTCGTCGACAAACGTAGCAAATATTTCAG
>Ga0116149_1003805_pt1 | contig 15309 bp, 10 predicted proteins | sample AD_UKC057_MetaG_FD_89787 | JGI IMG/M metagenome (GOLD analysis project Ga0116149, IMG submission 89787) | Active sludge microbial communities of municipal wastewater-treating anaerobic digesters from USA - AD_UKC057_MetaG | ecosystem: Engineered > Bioreactor > Anaerobic > Digestate | place: USA... | reverse complement strand
AGCGTCTTGGTTTGGGAATCAAGATGGTTATTTGCTCCTCTGGATGGATTGGGAGACGTTTGGACATCATAAAAAGGAGTTTATAGAAAATTTTATAAATCCTTTTCTTAATGAAATTAGTGAAAGCAAAAAAATTCATTTAGTATCCCCTGAGTATCTCTTGGGGAAATATCTCCAAAAAGAAATTGAAATTCCTTCGGGATCATGGTCTACATCGGCCGGTGATTTTAGAAACGGAAACTATTGGCCATTGTGGAAAAATCCTAATAATCAATTCCATCAATTGTGGTGGGAATTGGCTGAGACGATTTTGGAGACAAAGAAAAGAATTAAAGACGAAGAAGTCTTAACGGTTTTTGATAAAGCCCTGTATAGTTGCCAAACATGGCAGTATAGTATGGGAAATAGAAATTTGGCCATTAAGGGCTTGGAATACTTTAGAGAAATTGCTTCTCTAAAAGAAGTAATGTCTCTAAATGGAAAAACTAGTCAAATCAATACTATTATTGACGAGTTAGAAAAACTCTGTCAATAAAAATAGCGACTTATTAAGTCGCTATTTTTTATTTTGATTTCGATATTTTTATATATCTAAAAGCTTAATGTATTTAGTAGGATGTTCTAAACTTTGCGCGAAATTTCTTTAAAAGAAACTGCGGCCTCAGTTTAGCTCTGGCGAGACGCTCGAAAGTGACGAAATTCCTTCTTGATCCTCCTTCCGCCACGCCCTCGCTTCTAGCATTTCGACGAAAAATCCGGCGGCTAAATTATATTTTAGATAAAAATTTTGCTAAAACAAACTGCTCAAAATTTTTGGCTTCCTTATCGGGACGATTGATATATTCTTGGTAAATTTCAAAAACTAAATCTCGTAATTGATTTCTCTCAAATTTTTCAAAATATTCTTGCGATTTATTTTTGAAATCTTCAATTGAAGTTATTCCGAGCTGTTCACATCTTGCTTTTAAGTTTTCACTTTCTGTTAAAAATTTTTGGAATTGGTTTTCTGTAATACCAGAAATTTTTTGCATAAAATCTTCATATGTTTGCGGTTTTTCTCCTCTCTTTAAAACATCGTTATAAGTTCTTATAAATTCTTCACATAACAAGCTAAAATAATCCTCACCATAATCTTGTTTTAATTTTCCGCTGGTAAGTTGAGATATTTTTTTCTTTTGTTCATCTGTTAGTTGTTGAGATAACTTTTCAACAATTGGATTTACAATGCCATGTAAAAATTCGTGATCTTGATTATCAATATTATCAATGTGAGAAATTATTATTTGCTCATTGGGGAAAGTAGAAAAACTTATGCCATAATTTTTTTTATAAAGCGGGTTGGTTGGAACAAAGCTTAATTTTCTAACATTAGTTGTCTTGGAATCTGGTTTGAAAAAATCAATTAAGTTCTCAATTCTTTTTCTGGTTTCTGCTAATCTTGTTAATCGCTCACTCCTGTCCTGTTCTATTTCTGTGGCAAACTTTTTCGCTAATAGCGAAGTAGAAAAAGTTTGATCAAATGATTCCAAAAGGGCTAAAAGTTTTTGATGAACCTCTTCGGGATTTTTTACATGAGGTTTATATTTTGCCACCGTCTCTAAAACTTTCTCTGCTCTTTCCGGATGCCGATATGTAAGAGCTAAATTATAAAAAGTTTCCTCATCTACACCCTGCGCATGGAAATCTTTAATTGTTTTTATGATTTCGGGATTTAACGGATTATCTCGGAAATAATCCACCGTTTCTTTTGCTAAAGGAGTTTCAGTTTCTCCCCATTCCAGATTTTCTGCTTTTAACAATAAAGAAAATAGTTGAATACCTTTTTCTTCTTGAATAACAATTTCAGGAGTTTTCATAACTTCAAAATTTGCTTCTTTTTTCTCTGGTTTTTGAGGTTTTTCCATATTATAAAAAAATTTTAATTCAAAATTTTCTATAAAAATTATTTCAAAAACTCATCAGCTGGAACGCTAAGCGCATTAGCTAGTTTCTGAATTGTCGCTTTGACAGTCAAGCCACAAATCAGCGAGACGGAAATCTTGATCTATCTAAAACAGTGGACCTGGGGAGAATCGAACTCCCGACTGTACAATGCGAATGTACTGTTATACCACTTAACTACAGGCCCTAATTTAAAAAATTTTCAACTAAAAATTTACCAAGTTTTTCGGGATTATGACGAATTAAATTTCTTTTTGCCAAATTATCGCTTTTTAATTGAGAAGCTAATTGGCCATTAATTAAATTTGTTCCTAAAAACAACTTTCCATCATAGATAAATTTCTTAAATGATTTATAAATAATTGGTTTTGATTTTTCTTTTCTAAAATACTTTTTAACTAAATATTCTGGGGGTTCTTGATTATTAAAAACAACTGCGTCTAGAATAGATTTACCTAAATATCTTTCAATTTCGCTAGTAAAATCAAAAATTGTAAAATTATCGTTTTGGCCAAATTTGGTAACTAAATTAACAATTAAAACTTTTTTGGCTTTTGATTTTTTTAAAGCTTCGCTTGTACCATTAACTAAAAACAAAGGAATAAGACTAGTATACATATTACCTGGACCAATAATTATTAAATCAGCTGCTAGAATTGCTTTTTGAGCTTTAGGATTAATTTCTGCTTTAGGAGCAGTATAATATTTTTTAATTCCTACGGGTTGAATGATTTCACTAGGAGTAATGTTTCTTTCTCCTATTAACTTTGCTCCATTTTTTAAAACCATTACTAATTTAATATTTTTTAAAGTAATTGGAATAACTTCTCCTTTGATATTAATAATTTTGCCAAGCTGATCAATTGCTTTGTCTAAAGAACCACTTACTTTTTCTAAAGCTGATAAAAAAATATTACCAAAATTATGGCCTTTTAAACTGCCGCTTTCGAATCGATAATTCATTAGTTTTCTAATAAATAACGGAGATTCAGATAAAGCAACTAAACATTGCCTAATATCACCAGGAGGCAAAACCCCCAATTCATCTCTTAAAACTCCGGAAGAACCACCATCATCAGTCATTGCTACAATTGCTTGTAAATAAAGATCTTGATATTTTCTTAGGGCAGTTAAAACAGTGTAAGTGCCTGTTCCTCCGCCCATTACTACTACTTTTTTAATCTTTTTTGCCATTGTTAAGATATTTTATCATTGATTTAACTAAAATTACTCAACGGTTACTGATTTTGCTAAATTTCTTGGTCTATCAATGTCTTTTTTTAAAAATTTAGCACAGTAATAAGCAAATAAATGAAGAGGAGCTACTAATAAAATTGGCTGAAAAATTTCCAAAGTTTTCGGCACATAAATAATTTCTTCAACTTTTTTAGCTAAATCTTTATTGCCATTAGTTGTCAAAGCTATTATTTTGCCATGTCTAGCTTTGATTTCTTCTAAATTAGAAATAGTTTTTTCATAAAGATCATCTTTGGGAGCAATAATAACTGCTGGAAAATCTTTATCAATTAAGGCTATTGGTCCATGTTTCATTTCTCCAGCAGGATAACCTTCGGCGTGAATATAAGAAATTTCTTTTAATTTTAAAGCTCCTTCTAAAGCAATTGGATAATTAAATTTTCTTCCAAGATACAAGAAATTTTTATAGTGATTATATTTTTTAGCAAGAGTTTTAATTTTTTCTTCTTGGGAATGAGATAGGGTTTTATTTAAATAACTAGGAATTTTAACTAATTCCTGTAAATAATTTTTTAATTCTTTTTGAGAAATCTTTTTATTTTCTTTTGCTAAATAAAGAGCTACTAAAGCCAAAGCTACTAGTTGAGAAGAAAAAGCTTTAGTTGAAGCAACGGCATATTCAGAACCAGCATAAGTATAAATTCCAAAATCAACTAAGCGACTGATAGCTGAACCAACTACATTAACAATTCCCATTGTTAAAATTTTGTTTTTCTTTGCTATTTTTAAAACTTCTAAAGTATCTGCTGTTTCTCCTGATTGACTAATGGCTATAAGTAACGTATTTGGGGAATAAATAAATTTTTTATACCGTAGTTCGGAAGCAACTAAAGCTTCAGTTTCAATTCCGCTAAGATCTTCAATTAAATATTTTCCAAAAAGAGCTGCATAATAAGCACTACCACAGCCAGTAATAATAATTTTATTAATCTTTTTTAAATTGTTTCTATTAGCCTCTAATCCTCTAATTTTTATTTGGTCTTTTGATGGAGAAATTCTACCTCTTAGAGTATTTTCAACTGCTTTTGCTTCTTCCTTTATTTCTTTTAACATAAAATGCTCGTAACTATTTTTAGTTTTTCCAAAAATTTCTGGCTTTAAATTAATTAAAGATTTAGCAACTTTTTGATTATTTTTAAAATTAATAATTTTAAAATTAGAATTATCAATTTCAACTAATTCTCCATCATCCAAATAAACAACTTTATTAATATTTTTATCCATTGCTAAAATATCAGAAGCCAAAACAAAGCCATCTTTGGAAATTCCTAAAATTAAAGGACTGGAAAATTTTGCTCCAATTAACTTAGCCGGTTCGTTTTTATTAAAAATAACTAAAGCAAAACTACCTTTTAGAAACTTTAAAGATTTAATAACTGCTTTTTGATAATTTTTTTCTTTCTTAAGGTTTTCTTCAATTAAATGGGGAATAACTTCAGTATCAGTCTGGGAATCAAATTTATGACCACGAGCTATTAAAAATTCTTTAAGTTCTTCAAAATTTTCAATAATGCCATTATGGACTACAAAAATATTTTTAGAACAATCAAATTGAGGATGGGCATTTTTTATTGAAATTCCTCCATGAGTTGCCCAACGGGTATGACCTAGGGCTAAATTATAATAACCAGTTGTAATTTGAGATTTAAAATCTTTGATTCTTGAAGTACTTTTTTTGAAATATAACAAATTATTAGATTTATTAAATGCCAAAATTCCTAAAGAATCGTAGCCGCGATATTCCATTTTTTCTAAACCTTTAACTACTATAGGTAAAGCCGATCTTTTACCAACATAACCAATTATTCCGCACATAAAGATTAACTTTTAATAACAAAGTTTATAATTTTATCTTTGATAAAGATAGTTTTTAAAATAGTTTTATTTTCAAGCCATTTACGAACCCCTTCTAGTTCTTGAGCTTTATTAATAATTTCTTTTTGAGATAAAGATTTAGAAACAGTTAAAGTAGCACGCAACTTGCCATTAACTTGAATTGCGTAATTTATTTGGGTTTCTTTAACTAATTTAACATCAAATTTTGGCCAAACTTGATTATCAATTAATTTTTTAGGATTTAAAATTTGATAAAGCTCAGATGATATATGGGGCGCAAAAGGATAAAGCAAAACAAGATAAATATTCATAAATTCTTTAAAATCTTTTTTAGAAATTTTTGAAGCATTAATGGTTAATTTGTTTTCAAATTCCATTAAAGCTGAAATTGCGGTATTAAATTTTAAATTATTAACATCTTCAGTTACTTTTTTAATTGTTTTATGAAGAGTAATTTTAAGATCTTTAGAGATATCTTTATCTGAAGTTTTGCTAAATGAATTTTTAGCTAAATTAACTACAACCAAATTCCAAACTCGATTTAAAAATCTAAAAACTCCAATAATACTTTTGGTATCCCAAGGCTTAACCATTTCTAATGGTCCTAAAAACATTTCATAGATTCTTAAAGTATCTGCTCCATATTGACGAATAATTTCATCAGGATTAATTACATTACCCCTTGATTTAGACATTTTTTCATTGTCCGGACCTAAAATTAATCCTTGATTTATTAATTTTCTGAATGGTTCTAGGCTAGAAACCAACCCTAAATCATATAAAAACTTATGCCAAAAACGAGCATAAATTAAATGTCTCGTAGCATGCTCTACTCCCCCTACATATAAATCAACTGGCACCCAATAATCAATAATTTTTTTATTCCAGCCCTTGTTAAAATCTTTAATTTTTAAATTTTTACCTAAAGCAAAACCTAAATAATACCAAGAAGAACCTGCCCATTGAGGCATAGTATCTGTTTCTCTAAAAGCCTCGTTATGACACTTGGGACAAGTTGTTTTAACCCAGTTTTCAATTTCGGCTAAGGGCGATCTACCAGTAGTTGACTCTTTATAATATTTTACTTTTGGCAAAGTTAAAGGAAGCTTATCAATTTTTAAAGCAATCCAACCAGGATTCAAAATTTCGCCTTTGGAATAAGTATATTTTCCAATTTTATATTGGAAATCTTTTTTAGAAAATTTTTCATCAATTTTGAAATTAGCGCTTTCAATTAACTTTTTACAATGTTGACAAAAAACCAAGGGAATTGGTTCTCCCCAAAATCTTTGTCTAGCAAAAACCCAATCTTTTATTTTATAATTTATTTTTTTACTCGCTCCTACAAAATTAGCAATTTTATCTTTAGCTACTATTGATTTTAATCTATCAAAAGGACCAGAATTTATTAAAATACCTTCTCCGGTATAGGGTTCATTTAAATTATGGCCTTGACCATCAACTGAAATAACTTCTTTTATTTCTAAATTAAATTTCTTGGCAAATTTAAAATCCCGCTCATCATGAGCTGGCACAGCCATAATCGCTCCAGTAGCATAATCGGTTAAAACATATTCTGAAATCCAAATTGGAATTCTTTCACCATTGCTAGGATTAATTGCAAAACTCCCAGTAAAAACTCCACTAATTTCTTTTTCTTTAGTTCTTAAAAGCTCTGGTTTATTAATAACTTTATGAATATAATTTTCAACTTCAGATTTATTTGAAGAAGTTGTAATTTTAGAAACCAAAGGATGTTCTGGGGCTAATACCAAATAAGTTGCTCCAAAAATTGTATCAATTCTAGTTGTAAAAACATTAATCTCTAAATTAGTCACCTCTTTATTTTGATCTAAAGAATTTTGCTTGGGAGTAATAATTTTAAACTTAACTTCATAGCCAATTGATTTTCCAATCCAGTCTTTTTGCATTTCAATAACATTTGATGGCCAATCTAAATATTTAAGATCTGCTAATAATCTTTCAGCATACTGGGTAATTTTAATAGACCATTGTTCTAAAGATTTTCTTTCAATTTCAGAACCACATCTTTCGCATTTGCCGTTTTCCAAATCTTCTTCTGCTAAAGAAGTTTTGCAAGATGGACACCAATTAATAAAAGCTCCCTTTTTAAAAGCTAAACCTTTTTCAAACATTTTTAAAAACATCCATTGAGTCCACTTATAATAAAACGGATCAGTAGTTGAAAATTCTCTATTCCAATCATAAGAAAACCCCAAAGATTGCATTTGGTTTTTAAATTTTTTAATGCTCTTTTTAGTAATAATTTCTGGATGAGTTTTGGTTTTAATAGCATAGTTTTCAGTTGGCAAACCAAAAGCATCCCAGCCCATTGGATGAAGAACGTTAAAATTATTTAATCTTAAAAATCTGGAATAAATATCGGTAGCAGTATAGCCTTCAACGTGGCCAACGTGTAAACCTTCTCCTGAAGGATAGGGAAACATATCCAAAACATAGTATTTTTTCTTTTTCGAAAAATCAGTTGCCTGCCACAATTTAAAATTATTTTGAGCCCAGATTTTTTGCCATTTTTTCTCTATTTTTGAAAAATCGTATTTTTTAGTCATAAAAAGGCTTTTCTTTTTTTATTAATTCTTTTATTTTTTTAATTATTGTAGCACTATTTAAATCGCTCTCAAAACCAGAAGCATTAAAATGCCCTCCGCCATTAAAATAAGAAGCTATTTTATTTAAATCAATTTTATTTAAATAAGATGCGCCCCTTAAACTTCCTTTCCATTTTTTCCAGTCGAGTTTTCTTAATACCAGAGAAATTTTTATATCTTTAATTTCTAATAAAGAATCTGACAATTTGGAGTGCATAAATGATAATAATTTTTCATTTATCCCTTGGGGCTCTTCTTTAATAACACAGTAAACTAATGAAAGTTGTTTATCAATTTTTGCTAATTTAAGATATTTTGCAAAAAGCTTTAGTTGTTCTAAATTTTGCCAGTTATTTTCAAAGCTTTTTATTTTGGAAAGCATTCCTGGATCTCTTAAAAGATCGCCAACTTTTTTAAAAAGATTTTTATTAACTCTTTCATAAGTAAAACCCCCGGTATCATAATAAATCCCGGTTAATAGAGCTAAAGCTGCCTCTTTAGTAATTTGCCAGTTCATAGCTTTAGCTAAATCATAAACCATTTCTGAAGTTGAAGATTTACTAGTATCAATTAGTAGTAAATCTCCTTTTTGAGTTTGTAAAAAATGATGATCAAGAGTTATTAAAAAAATATTTTGATCTTTTAAAATTTTTAAAGCTTTTTTGTCTAATCTATAAAACTGACCATAATCTAAAAGAATTGCTAGATCATAATTTCGATATTGTTTATCAGTTATTAACTCTTTAAAAAAATCCCAAGAATAACCATCAAAAGAAGAAGCTATTGAAACATTCTTACCTAATTTTTTCAAAATCAAATAAAGACCAACTGATGAACCAGTGGCATCAAAATCAGGATTAATATGAGAAGCTATTAAAATAGTTTTGGCTTTAGTTATTTCTTTGCCAATTGATTTTAAAGAAGTTTTAGGCATTAATAAATTTAAATAGATTAATATCCTAAATTCTAATAGTAAAACTTCAAAAAATCAACAAACTAAATTTTGAAAAATCTTTCAACATTACTATCAATTTTTGAAACAAACTCATTATAATTTATATTTTTTAAAGCTGCTACTTTTTGATAAACTTTTTCAACATCAATTGGGGTATTACTTCTAATAAATGGCGAATCAGTTTCTAAAAAAATTCTATCTAAAGGAATATATTTTATAACTTCGTTATAATCATCGGTTAAGGTAATAACTGTTGAAAATGATAAATAAGCTCCTAAATCTAAAAATCTCTTAGCTTCAGTTTTGGAGCCAGTAAAAAAATGCATTACTAACTTATTTTGACTAGTATCTTTTAAAATGTCGAAAACCTCATTAAAAGATTCACGGCTATGAATTACCAATGGCTTATCAATTTCTAAAGACAGTTCGATTTGTTTTAAAAATAATTCTTTTTGAAGATTTTTTAATGATTGATCACTGAGCTTATAAAAATCTAAACCGCATTCTCCAATTGCTACGATTTTATCTTGGTTACTAATTACTAAATTTTTAAATTTTTCAAAATCTTTTAAATCATCAAGTTCTGTAGGATGAATTCCTAAAGAAGTAAAAATTAAAGATGATAATTGGAAAATTTCCAAAACCTTTAAAGAGTCTTTTAAATTAGTACCAATGGTTATAACTTTTAAATTCTTAATTTCTAATTCTTTAATAATTTCTTTTCTTTGATTGTCTTTTAAATATTGCAAATGACAATGAGAATCAATCATAGTAAGATCTTTAATAATTAAATTAGTTTTTTCTAGGAAATAACTGAGAAAAAGAATTGATTTGAATTTTTCTATTTTGATAATCGCCTACTGGAATATTGGTTAAATCAAAAAATGATAAAATTTTGTTACTGGTTTCTGGAATAAAAGGAAAAATAAGTTGGCTAATATTTGCTAAAAGAAAAACTAAAGAAGAAAGACAATTTTCAAAATCAATACTTTTTGAATTAGAATTCAAAAATTCCCAAGGTTTTTTAGTATTTAAACAATTATCCCCTTGTTTAATTAAATAATTTATTAAATCAAGAGCTTCGTTAAATTTATAATCTCTCATTAAACTATGATACTGGTTATAACTTTGATTAATATTTTCTTCAAAATCATTAGCTTTTAAATAAATTTCACCCCTATAAAGAGAAATTAGTTTAATTACCCGGGAGGTCAAATTTCCCAAACCATTTGCCAAATCTCCATTATAACGAGCCTGAAATTTTTCTAAAGTATAATCTAAATCATCAAATGGACTTGATTCTTTTAACAAAAAATATCTTAAAGGATCTGCGCCAAATTCTTGAACAATCTTAAATGGATCGATTACATTGCCTTGCGATTTTGATATTTTTTCACCATTAATAGTTATAAAACCATGGATAAAAATCGTTTTTGGCAAAGGCAAACCAGCTGACAATAAAATTGCTGGCCAAATAATGGCATGGAATTTAGAAACATCTTTTCCCAAAACTTGAACATCAGGGGGCCAAAATCTTTGAAAATTTGCCCCAGCTGATAAAAAGTCAACTCCTGATAAATAGTTGGTTAGAGCATCTGCCCAAACATAAATAATTTGACTAGGATCATCTGGAACCGGAATGCCCCATTGTAACTTTTCAATTGGTCTAGAAAAACTAACATCTTTTAAGCCTTGATTAATAAAAGAAATAACTTCGTTTTTTCTAAATTCTGGAAGAATTTTAATTTCTCCTTTATCAATGACTTCTAGTAATTTAGATTGGAATTTAGAGAGTTTAAAAAGATAATTTTCTTCTTGGGTTTCAATTGTTGGAATTTTGTGAATTAAGCAATTAAAATTTTCATCCATTTCTTTATCGGTTAAAAATGCTTCACATCTTGGACAATATCTTCCTTTATAAATTCCTTTATAAATATCACCATTATCTTTTAAAATTCTCCAGATTTTTTGAACAGTTGGCCAATGCCTTTGTTTATCTGAGGTTCTAATAAAATCAGAATTGGAAATATTTAAAATTTTATTAAGCTCTTGAAATTTTTGAGAATTTAGATTAACTAACTCCTCAACTGTTATTCCCAGAGATTTGGCTGTTTCTACCATTTTAAAACCGTGCTCATCAGTTCCAGTTAAGAAAAAAACATCCCTATTAAGCCCTCTATTATAACGAGCAATTACATCTGCTTGAATAATTTCTAAAGCAAAGCCAATATGAGGAGCGGCATTAACATAAGGAATAGTAGTAGTGATATAAAATTTATTTGACATAATAATTAGTTTAGCTAATTATAATAGCTAAAAAATAAATTTCAATGTTTTTTCTTTTAGTTTTTTAAGGCTTATGATAAAATAATTTGTAATAAGCGGGATTCGTACAGTGGTAGTACATCGCCTTGCCAAGGCGAAGGCGCGAGTTCGATTCTCGTATCCCGCTCAAAATTCTTATATAGAAAGATTTTACCGTATCCCTCGTTTAAAAACTTTAAATAAAGTGAATATTATAATTATATATGACAAATCAAATAAAAAATATGGCTCCCAAAATTTTGGAAGTCATTAAAAAATCAAACAAAATTTTACTACATTGCCATCCATATCCTGATCCTGATAGTATTGGATCGGTTTTAGCTATGACTAATGTACTTAAAAAACTTAATAAGGATGTAACTCCTATCATAGGTGATATCCAATATCCTCAAAATCTAATGGATTTTCCTAATCGCGATTGGATACAATCAAAAAACTATACCCAGATAAATCCAAATGAGTTTGACTTATTTATTATATTAGATAGCTCTTCTCTTTCACAAATTACTCAACTAAAAGATATAACTTTTCCAGAAAGCATGAATACAATTGTAATAGATCATCATGCCACGAACTCTAAATTTGGGAAGATTAATCTTATTGAACCTACATATTCTTCTACTAGCCAAATTTTATATGAACTTTTTAAACTATGGAGAGTAGAAATTAATCCCGACATTGCAATTTGTTTATTTATTGGGATATTTGCCGACACCGGCGGTTTCAAATATCAAAATTCAACTCCTGACACACTCAAAGCTGCTTATGAGCTGGCAAAAATTAACCCTCATTATCATAAAATAATTTTTAATCTAGAAAATAATAAAAAACCAATAGAAATAGAAATGACTGGATTAGCGCTTTCTTCTATAGAAAAGTATTTTTCTGATCATGTGGTTTTATCAGTGATCCCATACGAGGAAATTAAAAAGAGAAACTTATCCAAAAGTGAAGCTATGGAAGGGTTGGTTGCTGACTTACTTAGGACGGTAATTGGTTGGGATCTAGTAGTAAGTTTGGTTGAAGCAGAACCCAATAATGTTACTGCTAGCCTAAGAACAAGAGATGAAAATAAATTTGATGTTAGTAAAATTGCAAAAATGGTTGGAGAAAATGGTGGGGGGCACAAAGGCGCTGCGGGAACTATAATTTTAGAACCTCTAGATGAGGCAAAAAAAGCTCTCTTGACAGCTATTAAGGAAACTTTTCCTGAATTAGGAGAGCAATAATTAAGACCTCAATAAAATTTGCGGGTAATCGTTGGGCTTATTATTTTTCTTAAAAACTACCATTCCATTGAACTTATAAATACTAATATCATTATATTTTTCAGTTTTTGTTTTTTTTATAAGAAGTTTTAATCTAATGGAATAATTAAACTAGCTTTTGTTCTAATAAAACAAATAAAAATTAAATCCTTGACTTGTTTTTTACTGCTTGCTAAACTTGTACTTTAGTCATAAGCTATATTTACCTTACTTCAAGGAAATCGATCTTATATTTTTATGGATATCATCTTGGTCAAAAACTTAACAAAACAATTTAATAAACTTACAGCCGTTGATCATATAAATTTTGAAGTCAAAAAAGGAGAAATTTTTGGGTTTCTAGGCCCAAACGGCGCTGGTAAATCAACAACTATCAACATGTGTTCTACAATCTTACCGGTAACTGACGGTGAGGTTTTTATTAATGGTTTTAGTATCTTGTCTCAAAGAGATGAAGTACGAAAATCAATCGGTATTGTCTTTCAAGATTCATCTTTAGACGAGTGGCTGACTGCCGAAGAAAATTTACGTTTCCATGCCAAGCTATATGGCTTAACCAACAACGAATTTAAAAAACGAAAGCAGGAGGTTTTAGAGTTAGTTAATTTATGGAATAGACGAAAAGATGTCGTCAAGAATTTTTCTGGTGGCATGAAGCGACGACTAGAAATCGCGCGTGGCCTTATTCACTACCCGGCAGTTCTTTTTCTCGATGAACCAACACTAGGACTTGACCCGCAAACTCGTGCCAATCTATGGAATTATATTTTACGACTCAAGTACGAAAAAGAAATGACTATTTTTATGAGTACGCATTATATGGACGAAGCAGAACACTGTGATCGTATTGCTATTATTGATCATGGAAAAATCGTAGCATTGGACACACCACGCGAACTTAAAAAACAAGTTGGAGAAGATATAATTAGTATGACAAGCAAACAAAAAACAGAACTTAAAAAAGAGCTTGAGGAACGATATAAAAAAGAAGTAAAAGAAAAAGATGATTCTTTGCAAATAGAAGTTGAAGATGGAGAAAAATTTTTACCAAGACTTTTCAACGAACTTACAACTAAAATCGATTCTATTGAACTTCGCAAACCGACACTTGACGATGTGTTTCTCTCACTTACTGGTCGCGCTATCCGCGAAGAAGAAATATCAACTAAAAAACGTATACATCAACCTATCCAAATAAGACAAAGAAGATAAAGTATTTATCTTACATTTATGCGATTCATTCAAACAATTTACACAATTTGGCAAAGAGAAATAATCCGTTATTTGCGGGATAAAACACAAATTATCTCAATACTTTTTCAGTCGCTGATGCTCTTAGTTATTTCTGGAGCAGGTCTTGGACAAATGTTTACCTTAAACAATTTCGGCGTTAATTCTATTCAGTTTTTGTATCCAGGCATCATGGCTATAGGTGTTGCGGCTGTAGCGTTTTTCTCAACTGTCTCTACGGTTTGGGATAGAGAATTTGGTTTTTTAAAAGAAATTCAGGTGGCACCTGTATCGCGCATTGCTGTAGCTTTAGGAAAAACGCTTGGTGCTACAACAATCGCCTCTTTCCAAGGATTAATATCGTTAGCTCTAGCACCAATTATCGGCGTTAATTTGAGCTTTGTTTCTATTCCAAAAATCATTCTTTTCCTAATTCTTTTTGCTTTTGCCATCTCTGGCATGGGATTTTTTATCGCCTCGTTTATAAAAACAACCGAAAGTTTCGGCTTGCTCATGCAAGTAATTATTTCTCCGATGCTTTTTATTTCAGGAGCATTTTTCCCACTAACCAATGTTCCTCAGTGGATGAAAATAATCGCAAATATCAACCCACTTGCATATGGTGTTGATGTCTTACGACAAATTATTTTAAATAATCAAGTGAATGATATTTCAAACAACCTTTTCTTGCATAGTATTTCTACTAATATCCTCTTTCTTATAATATTTTCAATAATAATGGTAGGTGCTGCAGTATCGGCTTTTGATAAAAAAGAATAGCTAAAAAATGCATTGAGATTTTATCAACTAGTATAAGAAATGATAAAAATATATAGAAAGCTGATATTTAAATAAAAATAAAAAAGTCTAATCAAGACACCAAAAAGCTATTATCTTTCAAAGGTTTTTGATAAAATATATTTAAATATTAGAACTTTATGAAATCAGTTGTTTTATTAATTTTAGATGGCTTAGGAATTAGTAAAAAAACCCAAGGGAATCCACTTTCAGAAACCAAAACTCCAACTTTTGATTGGTTTAAAGAAAATTTTCCATATTTTTCCTTACAAGCTTCTGGAATAGCTGTTGGTTTGCCATGGGGAGATGCTGGTTCAAGCGAAATTGGACACTTGGCACTTGGAACTGGCAGAATTATTTATCAAAATTATCCTAAAATAAGTTTAGCCATTGAAAATAATACTTTTTTCCAAAAATCAGAATTTCAAGAATTATTTAATCACTTAAAAAAATATAACAGCAAGCTTCATTTAATAGGCTTGGTTTCTTTTTCCAACACCCATTCCTCTTTAGAGCATTTAGATGCCCTACTAAAACTTTGCAAATCCTATAATTTTACAAATGTTTACCTTCATTTAATTACTGACGGAATTGAAACTTTGCCAAAACAAGCAACAGAAATTATTTCTCGAATAGAAAAAATGATTTCTGATTACAAATTAGGGGAAATTGCCAGTATTTCTGGTAGATACTATTCAATGGATGTTAATCAATTTTGGGATAGAACCCAAAAAACTTACGAAGTTTTAACAACTCCAAGTAAAACCTTGAGCATTGATGAAGTTTTAAATCAAAATTACAAATTAAATTTATCTGATGAATTTATTAAACCGACTTTAATTAATGATAACGGCGTAATTGGCAATAACGATGCTTTAATATTCTTTAATTTTAGAGAAGATGGCTTAAAACAATTGCTTTTACCATTTGCTGATAAAAATTTTAATTTTTTTGAAACTAAAAAGTTTTCCAATTTATTTATTTTAACTTTTACTGAGTATGAAAAGAATTTGCCAGTTAAAATTTTATTCCCATTTGAAGAAATAAATAATTCTTTAAGCGAATATTT
>Ga0116149_1003804_pt1 | contig 15312 bp, 16 predicted proteins | sample AD_UKC057_MetaG_FD_89787 | JGI IMG/M metagenome (GOLD analysis project Ga0116149, IMG submission 89787) | Active sludge microbial communities of municipal wastewater-treating anaerobic digesters from USA - AD_UKC057_MetaG | ecosystem: Engineered > Bioreactor > Anaerobic > Digestate | place: USA... | reverse complement strand
TTATTCAAGGAAACTCGGCTGCTAAAGCACTCCCGTTTCTAAAAAAACGCACAGTTACGGCAGTATCGGCCTTAACGGTAATGGTTCTATGTTCATCAGTTTCTACTATAATAAGCCTCATAATAAACTCTTAAGTTCAGCCTTTTTTTATTGCCGTGAGCCCCGCGTTTTATGATATAATCATAAACATGAGTACTTCTGAATTTAATCCCGACAGTCCTTTTATATACGGACTGGCTTTTATTGTCATTGCTTTTATTTTAGCACAGTCACTTTTTTTCCTTATTCATGCTGTGAAAAGAGCAAATGCAATTGGAATGGACAAAAGAATTGTATTACGAACAATAGGTTCTACAGCGCTTTTTACCATTGCCCCCGCGGTCTCGATTTTGCTTGGGGTCATAACCCTCGCAAAGTTTTTAGGGCTCCCGCTTCCATGGATTCGTCTAAGCGTAATCGGAGCCATTACCTATGAGCTTCCGGCAGCAACATCTACGGCACAGGCAATGGGCATATCGCTTTCTGAAACAATAACCAAGGCCGAAAACTACTCTGCAATTGTCTGGGTAATGACATTAGGGATTCTCCCCAGCGTTATCTGTACACCCCTGCTCATAAAAAAAATTCAAAAGGGCGTACTCAATATTAAGTCTAAAGATTCGGCGTGGGGAAACATTTTTATGACGAGCCTTTTTATGGGAATGATATCGGCCTTTTCCGGCATGGTTTTTTCACGTGTTAGACAGGGGATTCCCGGTCTTTTACCTGTTGCAGTTCTTGCAGTTTCCGCCCTTGTTATGATCATCTGCGGTCTGCTCGTAAAAAAGGCAGGATGGAAATGGCTTGAAAACTATGCGCTGCCCTTTTCTATGCTCATCTCAATGACTTTTTCTGTCATTGCTGCCCCGCTATTTGTATAAAAAAAGGAAGGAATTCTATGAACTTTACTGAATATAACGAGTTAACCCACCGCCGCGGAAAAATCTGGATTTGGAGTGCAGTCTGCTTAATACTCTTTGTACCGATCGCCGTCTGTGTTAAATACAATGCATGGCCGGGCTTTCTTCCTGTTTTTAAGGGACTCCTCGGCGTCGCGCCGATCTACTGGACAGTAGGTATTATTGAAATAATTACCTTTACCCCCATGCTGGGGACAGGAGGAACATACCTTTCCTTCGTAACCGGCAATGTTACAGGACTCAAAGTTCCCGCAGCTCTTAATGCCATGGAAAGCGCCGGATACAAGGCTGAAACAGAAGAAGCAGAAATTACGTCCACCATTGCTATTGCTACAGCTTCCATTATTACAACAATCATAATATCTCTTGGCGTACTCCTCTTTGTACAGCTTAGTCCTCTATTAAATCATCCTTCGCTTAAGCCTGCCTTTGACAACATCATGCCATCTCTTTTCGGAGGACTCGGTGTTGTATACATAAGCAAAAATTGGAAAAGAGACTTCAACTGATATTGAACTGCCGGCAGGGACAGAGCATAAGCTTTCCGGATCACGAGATGAAACAGAGAAAGAGACTGTATCAGTTTGATCATCACAAACCGTAAAAACAGCATACTCAATTCCTTTGTAGGTAAAAATGCTTTTAATGCATCCCTCCCATAGAAGCAGTTCCTGATAAATATTTGTTAATTCCTCTGCGCGTATATTTTTTCCATCGTCCTTTAATGCAATACAGCCTGCATTCAGACGGTGCGGATTTTCCCTGAACCAGTCATAAATTTTTTCATTGCCGGGAAACTTATTCACTGCATATCTTTGAACACCCCGGACAGTTTTATATTCAGTCATCATCAATTCATCACGGGACGGAGAAAATTTGATTGAACTAAAAGGTTCTGTATGCCACAGCCATGATGACATAGTGCATAAGGGCACTTCATGCTGAGTATAAGCAGAACCAAGCGTTTGAAACCCGGTAATATCAGAAGTAAAACAAAAGCTGCCGTTCCCGACGCTTAGAGGAGCCTCATAATTAATGCAACAGTGAACCGGATTATTTGCGTCTACAATTTTTTTTCTGTCTATGCATTTCATTTGCAACAATTCCATCCTTTTTTTATATAAAACAGCTTCTTTTTAAAAAAAAACTCTTTACCTGCAAAAATCTTATTGACAACTTAACCCTGTTTTGTAATGATTATAACAAAACAGGCGGGAAAAATGACAATTAAAGAAATTGCAGATCGAACCAATCTATCTGTTGCTACAATCTCCAGAGTTATAAATAACAGCAATGCTGTAAAACCCGAAACACGGGAGAAAGTTATTCAGTTTCTTGAAGAAAACAAAAATAACTATAAGTATTATGCTCCCGCTCCTCATAAAACGTTAGCACTCATACTCCCCGATATTCACAATCCATTTTACGGCGAAATTATCCGCGGTGTTACCCGAAATGCCCACCTTGCATCCTACGATGTTCTTTTATTTGATACGCAGGATAATTCCTCAGACGAAATTGCTTATTTAGATAAAGCAATCACTCAAAAGGTCGACGGTATTATCCTCATGAGTTCAAGCCGCGGCGACCGCGATGAAGGGCTAAAAGATCTTCTTCTAAGTGCTAAAACACCCATAGTCCTCATCGACAAAGAAATCCGCGGAGTTACACTCGACGGCGTTTTCCTTGATGATACAGCAGGTATGGTTCTTTTAACAGAAACACTCGCTGTAAGCGGTCATAAAAAAATTGTACTCATAGCAGGGGAAGAAGATTCAAGCGTCACAAAAAAACGTGTAACAGCTTTTAAAAATGCTCTTAGGGAATTCGATCTTCCCTTTTCCCCGGAACAGATTATCTTTGCCAGCTACACCGACACCGATATTGCCGTTCCAATCCTTTCATCCGTCCTGACAAGCCCCGATCGTCCGACTGCGATCATTACCTGTAACGGCCTTCTTACTATGACCGCAATAAAATGCATACATCAGCAAAAACTAAAAATCGGGAAAGATATTTCCCTTGTTTCTTTCGACGAAGTCCAAACACTGCGCCTGCTGGGTATAGATATAACATCTGCAAGCGTAGACTTGACCGAAATGGGAAGGACAGGATTTGAACTTCTCATTAAAAAAATAGAAGACTCATCTTCATCCCGTCAAAAACTCATTATGGTTCCTTCAGTAATTAAGAGAGGGTCAGAATCCCTCTCTTTAATGTAATTACTTATAACCGAATTTTTTTGGTACTGTTTTTTCGACCATTTCATCAAATAAAGCTCTTGCTTCGTTAATACTAAGCTTGTGAATTTGAGGATCATTTAGGAAAACCAAAAAGGCTTTTTCTAAATTCCTTTCGAATGCGGCTTCAACAATTCCTTCCTGTATTCCGACATGAACCATAGTCAGCGAATGTAAAGACTGCGGGAATGCCTTTGCCGCAACAGGATTTACAGTGTCGCGCGAAAAAACAGCATTGGTCTCAACGACAGCATCCAGAGGGAACCCCGGCATTTGACCGCGGTTAGGAAGATTAACATTAGTTACAATATCGCCCAGCCCGAGAAGAGCCTTCATAAGGACTATGCCCTCCTCTCCAGAGTCTGATATTTCCATCTTCTCTTTGCCTTCTTTATAGGCAAGACTTTTTTTCTTCAAATCCTCGCGCATATTTATTCTAAAATTAACCGGTGTGAGTGTGAACTTCCACTCCTTTACCTGTTCTGGACTCGAAAGGTACCAGGAAGGAGGACAGAACTCTGCCAGATGCCGGTCTCCCGCGGCTGCAATGAGTCCGTACCTCTTATAAAGATCCATTTTTACACGGTCCATAGAGGAAAAAAAGTTATTCAACCAGTTGCTGTCGCCGCCCTCATCGTAGCCGTCCTGATAATATTTTTGTACAAAAGCATCCCATACCGGAAACAAGTCGACGTCGCGCCATGATGCTTTATCGATCCAGGTAAAGTGATTAATGCCGGCAACATTAGTTTTAATATCTTCCCGCTTAATGCTTCCCTTTGGAGCAAGTCCTGCATCTTCCGCTGCATGTGCCAGAAGTTTTTGAGTCCCGAATACTTCATGGCAGCATCCGAAAGCCTTAATGCCGGGAAACTGTTTATAGAGAGTACGCGTGCAGATTGTCATCGGATTAGTATAATTAAAGACCCAGGCATTCGGAGCATATTTTTCCACTGCGCTTGCTATTTCCTGATACATAGGAATAGTTCTTAACGCACGAATCATTCCTCCGGGTCCTGCAGTGTCCCCCACAGACTGATAAATGTTGTGCCGTTCTGGAAGGTGAACATCAACGGCCATCTCGGTAAAATCGAGAGGCAGAATTGAAAGAAAAATAAAATCGCAGCCGTTTAGTGCTTCTTTTAAATCGCTTACAGCCTTGAATTTCCATTGCCCCGGATTATGTTGAGCCATAAGATCGTTGCCTATTTTTTCATTTGCCTCTGCAGCCTCAACATCAATATCGTAGAGTTTAATGGTACCAGAAAGGTCTTTTTCAGCTGCAAGATCCTTCATGAGAACCCACGCCCAGTTCCGTGAACCCCCTCCTATATAACAAATATTCAAGTTTTTGGTTTTATTCATTCTTGTCTCCTATGCTTCCGTTCTATTGTAATTTTACGGTATACTAGTGTTCATCACACATAAACGTAAAAGAGCCGCAGTGCCAGTTCCCTGTGCCATAATACGATATCACTTGAGAATAATAAAGTCAAATAATTTATGTAATTTAATTACATTTATAAGATTTTTGACTTATATTTTACATATAAAAAAGCCTGCATCCTTAAGATTTTACCAAAAGATGCAGGCTTTTACAGAACCACGTATGAAATTTAAATGCTGTTTCTATTTAAGAGAATCAAAAAAGATTTTTCTATTTTTAGCTCTAAAAGGCCAGTCAATAAAGGGTATCCAGGGGGGAGTTGCCTTCTTCCAGTCCTTAAACCGGCTGTATTTTGAGGTTGTAATTATTTCCGCCATAATGGTGCTGCCCATAAAAAGAATTATAAGCACAGGAGCAGCAAGAAAAAACACATTAAATGATCCGAGCGTAAAAAAGGCAAAAAGCATTACAACAACCCATTGAGCCATCTCGCACACATAATTGGGGTGTCTGGAAAAACGCCATAATCCGAATGTATTAAATCCTAACGACAGGCGCTTGTAATCAGGATCCGATGTATCTTTTTTACGTGCATGATATGCAAACTGCTGGTTATCTGCAATTGTTTCAAGGATAAGAAGCACAAGATGAACCAGAGCTAATACAATATGTATGCCTTGTATTGAACAGCCTTCTGCGGCAGCAAGACCGGTAAGGTACACAGGATAGGTGAAAAGAAAAACAAGACCAAGCTGAAATCCTGTTATAAAAAAGAGATTAAACAGCTTAAAAAGAAACCTGTTTGGAATCTTTTCCCGAAGAATCGGCCAGCGGTAGTCTTCTTCATAGAAACCTTTTTTCCAGCTGAAGGCAAAGCCTCCGCGCCGCGAAAAATTCCAGGTAAGTCTGACGCCCCACATAACTACGGGAACAGCTGTCAGCCAGAACAAGGGATACTTCCCGAAGTCAAACGCCCAAATCAATACATACACCGGAGGCAGTACTGACCAAAGACGATCGACTTGAGAGTAATTACGGGTGATGAGTCCTGCCGTAAAGGCATACACAGCACAAACACTTAAAAGCAGCAGGGTAATTTGTAATGTTGTCATACCCTTATTTATACCTTAAAAGATGCTATAAAGGCAATAATACATTTTTTTTACTTCTGCACCGGTACTTCATCTTTCTTTAAAACACTTATATGCAGTGTACCCTTTTCCAAACTCGAGAAAAACCTCTTCTCAATAATGAGATACATAATAACAGTAATTACAGATGAAACAAAAATTGCAACCATGGTTGAACTCAGATTTTTTCCTATTACATAGGCGCCGAGTATACAAGCAGGAACATTGAGACCGTAAATTCTAATAATCGTAAAAATGAGACTTCTATTTGCAAAACCTGCTACCGACATAATAGTATTTGCCATAAACACAGGAATAGCTAAATACGAGGCAAGCGCCATCCAAAGAACAATTTGAGAGGCTAAAAGCAAAACCTGAGGGTCGCTCTGAAAAACGCCGAAAAGCCTCGAACTTGAAATAACAAACACAAAAAATAGAACACCGCAGACACCGAAACAAAGAAGACTTGAAACACGGGAGGAATCCTTCATCCTTTTAAAATCTCCAGCTCCTGCAGCCTGACCCGCAATAGAAGAAAGAGCACTCGAAACTGCCCAAATGGGAATTAAGGCCAGCTGTTCAAGACGTGAATACAGTGTAAAAGCTGTAATGATCATTGGATTAATGCTTACCATAATCCGGTTATAGAATATAAAGCTAATTGAAGCTAAAAAGTTCATAATGCTTTGAGGAAGTCCAACCCGGATTATTTCTCCCATAACAGGGAATGAAATATTTGAGATTTTCCAGTGAATTTTCACGGTAGACTTTCTTGTTAAAAAGACAACGAGAAGATAAACAGACGAGGATGCATTACCGATTACAGTTGCTAAACCGGCACCCCCTATTCCCATCTTTGCTCCGAAAATAAGAACCGGATCCATCACAATGTTTACAATGGTGCCTATCATCATAGAAACCATCATATGCTTTGTTCTTCCCTCTCCCTGCAGAATACCGGTAAAGACAGCATTAAACATCATAAAGGGGACTGTGGGCAGCACCCACCAAAGATACTGCTTTCCATACGCAAGAAGCTCATTCGAACCGCCGAACAGACGAAGAAGAGGATCTCCAAGCGGGTACATGAACCCAAGACAAATAAAACTTGCAGCGAGGGAAAGGAAAATACCGCTTTCTGCAGTTTTATCAAGTTCTTCTGTTCTCCCTGCCCCGATGGCACGGGCAACGAGCGATGAAACTCCTCCGGTAATTCCGAAACTGGCTGCCATAAATATAAAATAAATGGGAAAAACAAGTCCTGTTGCCCCGACAAGCCAGGGATTGGAAGTGTCAATTCGGGCAATAAAAAAAGTATCTACAAGATTATATAAAAGAGCGAAAACCTGTCCTGCCAGCACGGGTAGCGATAACTTTACTAATAGCGGCGCAAGGGCGCCTGTACGTATATCAATGTTTTTCATAGTGCGCAAACTATACTGCACACTAAAATTCTATACAAGTAGTTTTTTTAAAAATTATGTAAACAGGAAGTAGATACTTTTAGGGTAATTTCTCGATTGTACAATGGAAAATATAAGCTAAAATTAACGCATGAATAATAAACCATTTACCAAGCCGTGGGCTTTATGTATTGGAAGCGACAGAGTTTCCACCATGCTGAGAAGTGAATACTGGGAACATTTTAAAACCCTGCAAAGTATTATGAGCGTGAAATATATCCGCTGTCACGGACTCTTATGCGACGAGCTCGCTGTTGTCCGCTGTATAGAATACGAAGGGAAAAAAACCCTAGTATACAATTTTACCTATCTTGATCAAATATTCGACACCATGCTTTCCCATAATGTACGCCCCTATATTGAATGGGGCTTCATGCCCTCGGCGCTTGCATCGGGAGAACAGACTGTATTCTGGTGGAAAGGAAATGTAACTCCGCCTCAAGATTTTGATGAATGGTCGCGCCTTTTAAAAACACTGACAGAGCATTGGATTGAACGCTACGGGAGAGATGAAGTTATCAGCTGGCCTCATGAAATTTGGAATGAGCCAAACTTAGGTGTTTTCTGGAAAGATGCAGACCAAAAGGCATATTTCAATTTATTTGAAGTCTCAGTACGTGCATTAAAAGGCATAGACAGCCGTATTCAAGTCGGAGGACCTGCAATCTGCGGAGGCAGTGATCACTGGATCGACGATTTTTTATCATTTATAAAAGAAAGAGACCTGCCGCTCGACAATTTTACCCGTCACCTCTATACCGCAGAGCCTCCGGTAAAACAGAGCCCCGAGTTTTTGTATCACTTTTTGTCTCCAGCACAAAAACCCATCGATGAATTAGACAGTGTACGAAAACGCATTGATTCTCACGGGTTTTCAGGAGTTCCCCTTCATATAACAGAATTTAATACTTCTTACAATCCGCGCTGCCTCGTTCACGACAGTGCTTTTAATGCAGCCTACCTTGCCCGCCTCTTAGCAGAAGCAGGCAAGTACACAACGCTTATGTCTTTTTGGACCTTTTGCGATGTATTCGAAGAGGCGGATGTTCCTCGCGCCCTTTTTCATGGAGGATTCGGACTCATAGGAAGATGGGGCATTAAAAAACCAACGTTCTATTTATTTGAGTTCTTTTCCAAACTTTCATCAAGTGTTGTTCATCAGGATGAAACGAGCATAGCCTCTATTCATGAAGACGGTTCTATAACTCTTATTGCATGGAATTCCTGTCCGAAAGATTCTGATAACTCAGCCGTATGCAAAACAGTCACTTTGGACTGGAAAAAAGGAAGTGCGCTTGCAGTACGGCAAAGAATAAGCGAAGATTTTTGCAATCCATGGAAAATATGGAAAGAAATGGGACGCCCCGTAAACCCCCGACGAAAACTCATTGACTGCCTTAAAAAAGAAGCCGTACCGCATATAGAAACAGCTCTTATTAGTTCTGATGCAGATAAGATTTCTGTTGCTATGACGCTCGGTAAAAATGAGGTAAGCTGCATAGAAATATCAGTTTTTAATGATGAAAGCGGAAGCTATATTGGCCTTGATGACAACAATGTCGACGGTTATACCAATGAGATTAACAGAAATGAACAACTTTCCTAGTAAAATGCTAAGGAATAGTGTATTCTTTCTGTCCTTTTTTTAAATACTGTGGTAATTTATAAGTATAGTTTGAAAATTTTTTCTTTGTCTTTATTACAGGAGGATGTATGAATTTATTTGAATGGACGCCTGCTATTGCGGTTGGAATAACAACCATTGATGATCAGCATAAAAAACTTATTTCGCTCATAAACGATGTAAGCGATGCTATGAAAGCAAGAAAGGCTGCAGAAGTAATTGGCAGTGTTCTTCAGGAACTATCGGATTATACTGTTCATCATTTTGGAAACGAGGAACGGGCGTTTGAGAGATATTCCTATCCCGATAAAGAGGCCCATATGGCTGCGCACCGCATCTATGTCGGCAAGATACATGAACTTATTGAACGTAATAAGAAGGGCGAACTGGGAATAAGCATAAGTGTATTGGATTTTTTAATGGATTGGATTACAAATCATATTATGAAAACCGATATGCAGTATGTCCCGTTTTTTAAGGACAAAGATATCGGTTAAGATTGCTCTTTTAATTGAAAGGGATGCATACGGGAAACCGGGCATCCCTTTATTTTTGTTTTTCTTCAATGTAAACAGCCCATGCCTTGTCTGAACGGGCAATATGCGCAAAAAGCCAGGTTCCCAAAAACGAATAAAACTTTTCACCGGCTTCTCTATTTTGAGTATTTATGCTTGAGAGTAATTCTCTTACCTGGGATATAAAAGCAACATGCTCTTTTTTATGTGCATCAAAGGAAGGATACCCGTGTTTTTTCATAAGAGCTTCTTCTTCGGAAAAGTGATACTCGGTGTAGTCCATAAGGCTTTTTAAAGCTTTAGAAATGGCAAGTGTATAGTTTTTTGATTCAGAATTAAGAGCCAGTCTCACATCTTCAATAATAGAAACAAGTTTTTTGTGCTGAAGATCTACCTCGGAAAACCCGGTTGCAAGAGTTGAATCCCAAATAAATGTTGTTTTCATGAAAGCCCCCATACATAACTAACAGACTCCGGCATTTTGAAACAGCCGGGTCTGTCAGTTTCTGAGTTACAGTGTACAACGCTTAGCGTGCGGATTCAAGAGCAGTTATAGCAAGAGGGACTACATTTGCAGTAATTGTAGCGCCGGTAACAGCATCTGCCTTGCCGTTTGCAGCTACCGTAATTTTTTCCGGATCGCCTGCCTTAACAATTGCATCTGTTACTGCCTTAGCCTGAATATGCCATTCACCCTTAGTTGCAATTTTTTCCATTCCATAGCGGCCTTCTGCGGCTTCTACTAGTTTGGATTTTTTATCAGGGTTGTTGGATATAGAATTCCAGACTACATCAACTACCCGACCGTTAACTACTGTTACTAAGGAAGAATCCTTCCAGCCTGTTTTTGCATCAAATTCATCTTCTTCTGCATAATACCAGCCGTCTTTGGCATACGGGCCTTTAACAACTGCAGGTGATTTTAAAGCCTTGTTTACAAGCTCATAAAAATCGGTAACAGTAATTGTTGCACCGCTTATTGCGTCGGTCTTTCCTGCGTCATCAACCTTGTTAAATGCAGCATCCTGAGTTTTAAGCAAATAGGCTTCTACCGCTTCCGCCTGAACATCCCATTCACCCTGTGTAGCATACTTTTCCATACCATACTTGCCCATTTTTGCCCAGGCTTTTTTGTCTAAAGCACCGGCAATATTGGATACACCATTCCAGTTAACTGCAGAAATTTCAGCATCTTTTACAGTTACAACAACCTGATACCGCCATCCTGACTTTGAGAACTCATCCTGCTGTGCAAAATACACACCATCCTTAAGTCCTGCATCGCCGCCTTTAGAACTTGTTTTCACTACGGAAAACACGATTACAACAGCAGCTAATACTACAAAAGCTGCAATAAGTATTTTTTTATTCATATAGTTACTCCTGCAATGAACATATCAAATCACGCTGAGAAAGTCAATAAATACTACTAAAAAGCTAGGTTATTTGTGACTTAATCACAGTTTATTTTATGATTTATTTGTAATTTCTCATTGATACCCTCGATCAAGGAGGTCTGCTATGAAAAAATTATTTTTTTTTCTTTTAATTGTGTTTGCTTCGACCATGCTTTGGGCAAGGGGTACTAGTGAATCTTCCTTAGAACAGGACGCATCACAGCGGCCGCAAAAAGGCGGACTCATTAGTGCAGAAAAGGCTAAAGAGCTTATGGGAAAGGACAGTTCGGTAATTCTTATTGATGTACGTACACAAGAAGAGTATGACTCAGGCAGGATACCCGGAGCATTACTCCTTCCTTATGATCGAATCACAGAAAAAAGCGCGTCCGGGATTATACCGCAAAAAGATTCTGCAATAATCGTTTACTGCAGAAGCGGAAGAAGATCTGCAATAGCAGCAGACAGTCTACGCTCTCTTGGATACTCAACCGTCTACGATATGGGCGGTATTGGTTCATGGCCATACGGCTTAGAATAACTCCTTTTACCTTCCGTTTCCTGCTGACCTCCTCCAGCGGATTCGGAAGGTTTTTTTATTTATTATAGAAAAAAAAAGCGGAAGGACTAATCCTTCCGCCGTTCGCGTTACATCATGCATTATCATACGCTAGTTTTCCTGCACCGTTTCGCAGGGAGAATCCTCATCAGAAAGTCTGGAACTCTCTGCATTAAAAGGCTTTGTACAGAATACTGTTTCTACTGCCTGATTTTTTTCAAATTCTTTGTCTTTTTCTTTCATAATATCCTCCTATGTAGAAGATAAGCTTGAAAACCTGAGCCTTCAATATGCCTTCTTCCTTTTGTTATAAGTAATTCTATCATCCTGCTCTTTTTTATTCTGTGACTTTATTACCATATGAAAATATTCACAGCACAATGAATTATTGTTGTCAGATTGAAAAGCACACGATATAATGTATAAAGGAGAGTTCTTATGAAGCATAAACACGGATTTAGTGTTATTCTTTCAACCTTTGTTTGTACAGGCGCAGTCCTTGTTGCTTATTCCAGCCCCTTTTCACTGCCAATACGTTTAGCATTAATTATACTTACCACTTCCCTAATCTGTGTTATTGTTCTTTTATTGAGCCATAGAATAAATAAACAGCTTGCAGCTGATGATACAATCAAGAGTCAGCTCCTTGATCATCTTCCCGGCGTTGTGTTTCACTGTAAAAATGATGAACACTGGACCATGGAATATGTTTCACATGGAATAAGGGAGCTCTGCGGTTATAAGGAAAAAGAGGTAATTGCAAATAGCGCAATAAGCTGGGAAAATATTATTAGTCCTGAATACCGTGCGTATGTTCGTACAAATTACGAAAAGGCGCAGGCAAAGAATGATAAAGTGCAGATTGAGTATAAGATAATTGATAAAAAAGGAAATGAGAAATGGGTTTATGAACAGGGAATTTTTGTATACGACCGCATAGGAGATCTTCTGGGAATTGACGGACTCATTGTTGATATAACCGACCGCAAAAAAATTGAATCGGAACTCTACCGCCTGTCAATTTTTGATCATCTTACAGGTATTTTCAATAGAAGATACATTTTTGAACGAATAAACACGCTCATCGAAGAAAGTAAACGATACGAACGCTGTTTTTGTGTAGCCATATTAGATATTGATTTTTTTAAAACTGTAAATGACAGACACGGACATACCTATGGCGATTATGTACTGTGCGAATTTGCAACAATCTGCAAAAACAACCTCCGCCCCTACGATTTAATTGGACGCTATGGCGGTGAAGAATTCATAGTTATATTGATGAACTCCGGCAGGGCTGAAAGCTGTGAAGTTCTTCAAAGAATAAAGGACACTGTACAAAACCATACTTTTACCTATAAGGGAGTAGGAACAAACCTTGCGTTCAGTGCAGGGCTTTCATGCGTTCACGAATTTCCAGGAACATTAACCAGAGATATTCTTATTAATTCAGCTGATAAACGACTTTATTTTGCAAAGGAAAACGGCAGGAACAAAATAATTGACCAATAAATAAGCTTGTTCTTTTCAAAACAGGGTTCATACAGTAAAATAGTAAATTAGAATGAGCAGTGCTGCAGAAAAATTTGAACTTGAAAAAAATTTAAGCCTCGTATTGGGTAAACCCGTTAACCTTCATAATCCGGAAGTTCTTAAACTCACGCCCGATGAGTTAAAAAAAATTTATCACAAAAGAGCAAAGGAACTTCACCCCGATAACGCAGCGAGAACCGGAAAAGATCCTGTGTACCTTACAACTAAGTTTAAATCCCTTTCAGAATCCTATTCTTATGTCCTTGATTTTTGGAAAGAACGCAACTTTTCATCGGTAATAAGAAATTCCGCGGCAGCTCAGGCACCGGTATGCACACGGAACCGCACCCGTACTCATGAGTCTCCGGCCGGAAAATCACAGAATACTAAGCAGCAGAAGGTTCATACAAGGCAAAAAGATCCACAAGAAAACTCATTTGAAAAACGGTTTTACAACGGGCCCATGCCCTGCTTTCAGCTTCGTTTTGCACAGTTTATGTATTATTCAAAAAAAGCAGACTGGCACACCTTCATTAAATCACTATCATGGCAATGGAAGGTTAGACCGCGGCTGGGGGAACTTGCTGTAAAACAGGGACTGCTGCAGAATGAGGATGTACTAATCATATTAAAAAATAAGATGCCGGACGAACTTTTTGGAAAAGCTGCACTAAGGCTGGGATTTTTACAGCAAAAAGATTTATCTATACTATTGGGACGGCAGCATCTAATGAATAAACCGATAGGTCAGTTTTTTGTAGAGCAGGGCTGCATTGCACATCATGAAATTGATCATTATATTTCACAAATGCGCAAATACAACCTGCACATACGTACAAGAAAAAAGAATTAAACCTTAAACTGGTTAGCAGCGGCAGCAATTCGATCCGACAATTCCATATTGTTTTTGCCGAGCACTACTGTTCTGGAAAGAGACTCATCAATACTTCCCACGTTCTCAGTTATTTCTTCCACTGCACTCATAATTTCTGTACTCTCGGTATTAAGCCTTTCCATCTCACCTATTACAGCTTTACCGCCTTCCATCATCGAAGCAGAGTTGCTCTTTACCATCTGCGTAAGTTCATTTATGTGAGACAGGGCGCTCAAGATCTGACGGGACCCGGCAGCCTGTTCCTGCATGGCATGCTGAACTTCCCGTTCGAGCCGGTCAACATCGGTTACCCCTTCATTAATGCGGGCAAACACCGTTGTGGACTCCTGTGATGTTTCGACAACACCGTCAATATCATTCTGTACCTCACGAAGAGCCGAACCGATTATTTTTGACTGCTTTGCAGAGTTTTCTGCAAGCTTGCGGATTTCATCGGCAACAACAGAAAAACCCCGGCCGGCGCTTCCTGCATGAGCAGCTTCAATGGCGGCATTCATTGCAAGAAGGTTTGTGCTTCTGGCAATTTCGGAAATGATGCGGTTGGCATCGAGGAGAGCCTCGGATTTTTTATGAACTTCCTGAACCTTTTCTGCTACAGACAATGCAGAAGTTCTTCCTTTTTCAGAATCTGATACAAGCTCCTGAACGCTTTTTTCCACCATTGTCATATTTTTGGAAACAGACTGAATATTCGAAACCATCTGTTCAATGGAGGCGGAAGACTCTGTTACTGCAGAAGCCTGATCTTCGATAGCTTTATCGAGGTTTTCAATATTTTTTACCATTTCAGAGACCGTTGCAGAAGATTCTACAACACCGGAAACCTGTGATGAAACTAAGTCTTTTACTTTTTTCATCGACCCTGATATTGACCTTAATCCTGCAGAATTCTCCTCCATCTCTGAAGAAAGCGCCTTTCCGGTATCATCAAGTTCGACAGCAGACTTACCCAAATCTTTTATAATAACTGATAAATTCTCGATGAAAGTATTAAAACCCTCTGCGACAGAGCGGATTTCGTCCTTTGAAGTAACCGCAAGTCTCATACTTAAATCTGCTTCTCCGCTTGCAAGTTCACGCACCAGACCATCAAGCCGGCGGATCGGCTGCGAAATAGTCTGACGGAGGAAAATAAAATTAAAGAGAATTGTTATAAAAACAAGAACCATTATTATAATCCCCAAGGCATTGCCTCTCTGGCCGCTGAGCTTAAATTCAATAAACTCTTCGTTTGCAATCTTGGTAATATCCATAGTCATTTGATTAATCTGATCCCGAATAGTGTCAAATACAGGAAGATACTCCTTCTCATACCAGTACATTGCCTGTGTAATGCTCATCTGTGCGTATTCATTTATTATTGTATCATTTTCTTTGTTTATAACGGGAACTAAGGATCTATAGATATCTCTAGCCTCCTGTCTTGTTAAAGCCTTTCCTTCCGGTGCATCTTCTGAGAACTCCGAAGTAAGATCTAAATAAAAATTTATTCTGTCTTGCATCTGCTGTGCATTATTCTTTATCTCTGCAGTCAAATTGACAACCTTCAAATCTTCATCATCTTCTTCCGACTTTGAAGAAATCAGCTTAAGTATACCTACATGAGACTG
>Ga0116149_1003798_pt1 | contig 15331 bp, 12 predicted proteins | sample AD_UKC057_MetaG_FD_89787 | JGI IMG/M metagenome (GOLD analysis project Ga0116149, IMG submission 89787) | Active sludge microbial communities of municipal wastewater-treating anaerobic digesters from USA - AD_UKC057_MetaG | ecosystem: Engineered > Bioreactor > Anaerobic > Digestate | place: USA... | reverse complement strand
TGATAATGAAAATCCGTGATAAAACGAAATACCAACAGGCTTGAAAGGCAGGAGTACAATGACGGACACAGACCTGTACGCCATTCAAACTGGCCGTAGAATCACGGTCTTACTGCAGTATCCTCGACAGTCTCATTCTTTCGGGGTTCAACTTGAAGACACGTATAAACTGGGCAGAGAACAACGCTACCACATAGATTAAGAGCTGAATCTACGTTCCTGTTCTGTCACGACATATTTTTGACATTTTTTTTTCAATAAATTTTCTAGGAGATAAGGACATACCTACTTTGTTGTGCTAAACTTTTGCTGAGTTGACTTCATAACAAGACAACCTTTGTTGATTCCATTTATTGTAGCATTTATTGTATCGACGGAAACCTCGTCTGTGAAGTCAACCTGCTTCCAATCTACGATGGGATAACTGGCAATTCGCCTGAAAACATGGGAAGCGCCGGTATCTTTGCCGGTCTTTCCGGTGGCGCAAACTCGCTATGGGGGTCACGACCGTGGAAATAAACTTCTGGATATGCTTTAATACAAGAAGTACTGCGGCAGGGAACAAGAACCAATACCCATTCGGAAAGCCGAACCTATGAAAAACACAACCAGACCCTCTATCAGAATTGCCTGTGTCGCACGAAAACAAATCACGAACGCGCTTATAGCGCTTGTGGAGGAGGCGGAGGCGGGCTGGATTATTGAGAAGACACCGGATATTCCGACCCTGACCCGGAGTGCCGAGTCCCGCACCGCCGATTGTATTGTGTACGAAGTGACCCCAAAAGACATGGACCTCCGTACCTATATCACGTTTTGTGACGCCCTTCCCCGGGAACGGCCTCCGGTAGTGCTCATAACCGCCGCCCGTGGCTACAAGACGCTGCGCGCGGAAATTATGAAGGCCGGCATTCCGGATGTTCTCGTGGCGGCGGACAAGGCGGAAAACCTTTTTATGGTGCTCGAGTCCCTGCTCCACGGCTATCAGGCGGCACCGCTCCCCCCGATGCAAAAACGACCCTCCGAATCTCAGGGGGTTAGCGGGAAAGGCCTTCCGCCGCATCTTCAGGGACAAGGATACCAGTTCCTGCTGAAAACCTGCCGCGATGCCGTGATTGTCTTTGAAGCGGTTTTGACCGGGGAGACGATGATGCTTGTCAGGGAGATTAATCGCAGTGCCTGCCTGTGGCTTGGACAATCTCCCGCCGCGCTTTACGGTTCCGCATTCCGGAATATCTTTGTCTTTAAAAACGAAAAACAAACGGTAAACACCCTTGACGGCCTCCTGAGCAATCAGACAACCACCTTTACCGCTTCCATGCGCGGGGAAAGAGGAACCCTGATTCCCGTGGAGGCCGTATGCGACAACTTTCCTTCGGACCGGGGCACGCATTTTCTGATTGTAACAGCCCGGCGGCAGGACACAGCCTTATCTTCAGGAGAAATCAGAAATACAGCGAATGACTTTACAGGTTTGCCGGTACAAAGTGTTATCACCATGTATGAAGGAAACCTTAAAACCCAGGCTATGATTTGGGGCGGGGAAGTGGAGGAAATAACCGGATTCACGTCCCGGGAATTGAAACAGGCGGGATTAAGGGGATGGCGGGAGCGTATCTGCCCGGAAGATTATCATCGGGTAATCATACGCATCAATGAAGCCGTGCGAAAATTGGGTAAGTACCATCTTGAATACAGGATCGTGCACAAATCGGGGGAAATCAGGCATATTGAAGACCACGGCGTCATCCTGCCCGACGAGTCAGGAACCGCCGAAAGGCTTTTAGGCACCATGGGTGATATTACACTTCGCGTGCAGGAGCAGGAACAGCGGTTGCGCCTGGAACAAGAGCTGCAGCACTCGCAACGGCTTGAAAGCCTGGGCGCCCTCGCGGGAGGAATTGCCCATGACTTCAATAATATTCTCGCGGGCATCATCGGGCTTACCGACCTGGCGCTGCGTGAAGTGCCGGCAAACTCCTTTGTAAATGAGGATTTGAAGGAAGTGCTGCAGGCGGCGAACCGTGCCAAAGAACTGGTGAGGCAAATTCTCGCTTTCAGCCGCCAGTCGGGACAGGAAAAAAGTCCGCTCTATCTGCATATCATCGCGCGCGAAGTGATAAAGTTTTTGCGGGCGTCCCTGCCGCCCACCATTGAAATAATCGACAGCGCCGACATCCATTCGGGCGCCATTATGGCAAACGCGGCGCAGATGTACCAGGTTATCACCAATTTTACAACAAATGCCGCCCACGCAATGAAGGATAAACCGGGGAAGATTGAGATAAGCGTGCGGGATACGGACCTGAGCGAAAAGGAAGTGCGTAATTTTCCCGGCCTGAGGCCAGGGCCCTATGTGCGCCTGTCTGTGCAGGATACCGGGCATGGGATGTCAAAATCGGTGCTGTCACGCGCCTTCGACCCTTTTTTCACCACCAAAGGCCCGGGAGAAGGTTCCGGAATGGGCCTGGCGGTGGTCCATGGAATTGTCACGGACCATGGCGGCATGGTGACGGCGCAAAGCCGCCTTGGCGCCGGTTCCATTTTCGATGTGCTCTTGCCCCGTATCTCCGGGGTTAAGATAGAGGAAACTGAAAAAGGAAAATATGTCAAAGGGAGCGGCGAACGCCTATTGTTTGTCGATGATGACGTGGCTGTACTTCATTTTGCGGATATGGCCCTGCCCAGGCTCGGATTCGAGGTCACACTATGCATGAGTGGCGAGGAAGGGCTGCATGTGTTTATGGAAAACACTGATCTTTTTGATCTGGTGATAACCGACCAGATTATGCCCAAGATGTCCGGCCTTGACCTGGCAAAAAAGGTCCACGCCGTCGCTCCGCAGGTGCCTATCCTATTGTTTACCGGCTTCAGCGACATCATCCTGCCGGCCACACTTGCCGACCATGGCATTGAGGAGGTGGTATATAAACCCATCGTCATGAATGACTTGGTCTATGCCATTCAGCGGGCTGTAGACAAATCCCGCCATTCAACCGTAAAATAAGTCGCCAACCCTTACGGGAGTGGAGTTTTCCAGCATCCGGCGGTAGCCGTTGAGTTTAATTCAGGAGCGGGGAGATAGTATACTTAGCCGGGGGAGGCAGGGGAAAATAAACATTTAACCGCAAAGGATAGCTGCCCAATGATTATTGTAATGGCCTCGGCACGGAAAGAGGATGTTGACCATGTTGTTTCGCGTGTCGAAGAGCTGGGATATCAAGCCCATGTCATTCAGGGGGTGGAACGTACCGTAGTCGCGGCCGTGGGTGATGAACGTGGCAAGGAGCGGCTGACCTCGCTTGAAGCGCTTCCCTATGTGGAACAGGTTATCCGGGTATTGAAACCATTTAAACTCGCCGGGCGTGAAGTAAAAAAAGAAGACACAGTGATCTCCTGCGCCGGCACCAGGATAGGCGGTACCCATTTCGGCGTCATGGCAGGGCCGTGCTCGATTGAATCCGAGGAACAAATACAGGAAACCGCGGAGGCGGTCAAGGCGGCCGGGGCGACTATTCTACGTGGCGGCGCCTTTAAGCCGAGAACCTCCCCTTATAGTTTCCAGGGCTTGGAAATGGAAGGCTTGCGCATTCTTCGCCGGGCGGGCAAGTCGGTGCAAATGCCGGTTGTCACCGAAGCCACCACGCCAGAGCAGGTGCCTGTGGTGGCGCAATATGCCGACATGATACAAATCGGCGCGCGCAACATGCAGAACTACGGGTTACTGCGCGCCGTTGGAAAGGCACAGAAGCCGGTGCTGCTGAAGCGCGGCATGATGTGCACTATCAATGAGTTTCTGATGTCCGCGGAATATATTCTTTCCGAGGGCAACCCGAACGTGATCCTCTGTGAACGGGGCATACGCACGTTTGAAACGGAAACCCGCAATACGCTGGATATACAGGCGGTACCGGTCATCAAACTGCACAGCCATCTTCCTATCATCGTGGATCCGAGCCATGCGGCCGGCCGCTGGGATATTGTCATCGCCATGGCATGCGCCGCGGTGGCGGCCGGCGCCGACGGCATCATGGTGGAGGTCCATACAAATCCCGAGCAGGCGCTTTCAGACGGGCAGCAATCCCTGCGCCCGTCGAAGTTCGCCGCGCTTATGGAGAGAATCCAGCCGTTGCTCCAGGTCATGGGTAAGACGACCCGTTGACCGCCATGTATGAAACCGCAGGCCAAAGTGAAAAGCAGGTAGATTGCCCATGAGCGAAGATGTTCTGGATGATGAATTTATGGATGCCGTGGAGAGTCTGAGCCGTGAAGAATCCCGGGGCGTACTCTATGCCCTGTTGTTCGTCGGCGACAGCCCCGTGAGCGCGCCGCGCCTGGCCGAAGCGCTCGGCGATATGGATACGGATATTGTCGTTACCCTTCTTGGCGAACTGCAAGAGGAACTGAACGGACGGGCCGGGATTCCTTATATGCTGCGTGAAATAGCCGGCGGGTACCAGCTGGTGACAAAGCCGGAGTTCGCCCCGTATATACGGCGTTTCTTCCGCATCAAAAAAAGCAACCGTCTGAGTAAGGCGCTGCTGGAAACCCTGGCGGTTATCGCCTACAAACAGCCGGTAACCCGGGCGGAAGTGGAGGCTGTACGCGGGGTGAGCGTTTCCTATGCCTTTGACCAGCTGCAGGAGAAGCGGCTCATCAAAATATCCGGTATCGCCGACCTCCCGGGCAGGCCCAAGTTGTACAAGACCACGGATGAGTTTCTCGTCACTTTCGGCTTAAAAAGCCTAAAAGAGCTTCCTGCCTTGGATGAATTGCGGACCATGGAATAGTATGGAACAGGTGCGCCTCCAAAAATTTCTGGCCGAATGCGGCGTGGATTCGCGCCGGGGATGCGAACAACGCATCCGTGAGGGCAAGGTGCTGGTTAACGGCACAGCGGCCCAGCTAGGCCAGCAGGTAGTCCCCGAGGTAGACCGTATCACCGTGGACGGCCGCCCCGTAATTTCCGACAAAAAAATCTATGTGGTTCTCAATAAGCCGACTAACGTGATTACCACGGTCAAGGACACCCACGGCCGGAAAACCGTAATGGACTTCCTAAAAGGCGTTGAAGTGCGTGTCTTCCCGGTAGGCCGGCTGGACAGCGATGTGGAGGGCGTTCTGTTATTTACAAATGACGGCGAACTTGCGTTCCGGTTGATGCACCCCAGCTTTCAGGTTCATAAAACCTACCTGGCTTGGGTGAAAGGGTATGTTCAACCCAACGCCATCAAACGCCTGGAACAGGGTGTTCCCCTGGAAGACGGGATTTCCGCACCCGCCAAAGCGGAACTGCTTCAGGCGGGCAACCGGGTATCCCTGCTTAAACTGGTACTACATGAGGGGAAAAAGAGAGAAGTGAAACGCATGTGCGCCGCCGTCGGCCACCCCGTGGAAAATCTGCACCGGATTGACTTTGCCGGTATTGATGTAAAAGGGCTCCGGCCGGGTGAATGGCGCCGCCTTACCTCGGACGAAATCCGGCGCCTACGCCAGTGTGTCAAACTGTAAGTCCCGACCGGCGGAACGACAGGACGCCGCAATAGAAAGAGTAACCGCTTCTTATGCAGCATTTTGACTCTGATTATGCGGAAAGGCTTTGCGCGCGCATTGAAGGTATTCCCGAGGATCGGGCACCTTCATGGGGCAGCCTGGACCGGCAGGCATTGCTTGAACATTTCATCTGGGCACTCCGGCACGCCATGGGACGTTCTTCCAGGGTACCCGACTGCAGCACCAGGTTTACTCGTCGGATTTTGAAGCCGCTCATCTTTTCGGGCATCATTCGGATACCGAAAAATATTCGGCTACCCGAACCATTGACCAGACAGGGTATCCGGATGTGCGAACCCGGTGATATGGAAACACTTCAGGCATTGCTCGAAGAATATTTAAGGCGGGTGCAGGACGATGAACTTATCCCATCTCCCCACCCTTTCTTCGGCAAGATGGACATAGACGAATGGGACCGCCTTCATGTGTTACACTTTGAGCATCACCTGCGCCAGTTTTCCGCGGATACCTGACGGGATGAGGTCTTGGGTATCATCCAGGCACGTTTCGGGAAAACACGTTTCTCGCTGCAGTTGCGTTGCCGCATCGAGACGGCGTAAAGTGAACCTGTAAACTGAACGGCGCCAGAATCGGCGGAGCATCAAATTTCCCGGAGGAAGACCGATGAGTCCATTAAGTTATTTTTCGACACATTATATGCTGCGCTACAACTTACCCATCGCCGCTATGGTAGTGATAGGTGGGTTTTATCTTCTCCGCCGGGACAGCACCCGGAAACTTCTCGGACGCAAGCCCACGGCCGTAGTCCAGTACGTGCTTCTGGCCGCGCTGGCGGTCACGGCGCTCCTGGCGGTGGAAAACTACCGTGCCACGGATTACTATCGCTATGACAGCTATCTCAACGCCTACGAATTTTACCACTACTATATCGGGTCCAAATATGGACGGGAGGTCGGTTATACCGATATGTATGCCGCCTCGTTGATCGCCGATGCCGAAACGGGCATGAAATGGAAGCACCAAACCGGGACCATTCGTGATTTGAGCTCGGGGCGTCATGTCAACTACAAGGAATTTCTGGACAAGGCTGATGAATACAAGGCCAAGTTCACGCCGGAACGGTGGGAAGAATTCAAGAAAGATATCGTGTGGTTCAAGGCGCATCTCGTACAGTCTCGTTGGAGCGGGATCCTTCGCGACAAGGGCTATAACGGAACGCCCGTATGGACCATGCTCGTCGGCGGCCTGTTGAGCAACACCATTTCCACGGACAATGAATGGGGCATGATGTTTCTTGCTCTTCTGGATCCCCTGTTAATCCTGATTACTTTCATCATGGTTGTCTGGGCATTCGGGCCACGCACCGCATTTCTAATGATCGTGCTGCTGGGAACCAGCTATGTCATGAAGTGGTGGCACATGAAAGGGGCCTATCTGAGGACCGACTGGGCCATGTGCCTGGTCATGTCCGCGTGCCTGATACGGAAAAATAAATTCACGGCGGCGGGCATTGTGACCGGGTATGCGGCCCTGTCGCGAATATTTCCCGCAATCATGGTTTTCGGGGTCGGGGCGAAACTGTTCTGGGACCTCATCAATCTCATGGTTACGCATATCAAGAAACTCCATGACCGCCTGGAAATGGCAAAGCGGCCCCTGGAGGTGCGGCTGCTGTTCAGATTTACCGTCACACTCTTTATTTGTTTGCTGATTTGGCGAAGCTATACGCTGCTGTCGGGAGTTATCATCCCCTTCTTGTGTCTCGAAGAACGTAGTGCACATGGATTCTTCGGTCAACTGGTGTCCGGCGCCGGCGGCTACTCGCCCCTGCTGCAGGTGATTATCCTGGCCGCATGGGTCTGCATCGGTGTTTATTGGGCGGCACTCTTTTGCTGGGGATTCTGGAAAAAAGTTCTGGAGCGTCGTTACGCGTACTTCTTTCTTGCCTTTGCCGCCACCACCGTGGGCCTCTTGGGGGTTTCCTCGCTCTATTGGCACGGCACCGATTACTGGGCGCAATACCGGGCCAAAATCAGCAAGCACAACGAAGACATCAGCACCTGGCGCGTGGGGTACAAATATATCTTCATTGCGGATTTTGGGGACGATTTCAGTTATATTGAAAAACCCCTCAAGGCATGGCAGCCGCGGTCCCATTCCAGCTGGTTCAACGAAAAGAAAACGGAATGGTGGACCACACAGGTCTATATACTTTTACTGACGCTTTTTGCCTGCATGACGTTGAAGGATTACCGGGCGTATCTTCTCGGATTTATCCCCATGTTCTTCCTGATTTCCCCCACCTACTATTATTACATCATGTTGCTTGTGCCCTTGTTGTTTTTCGCGCCGCGCATTGAACACGGCCGGTATGCGGCGGGTATGTGTTTCATGTATCTGACCGGCATGTCCGGATACTGGTTCTACACTATGTGGCAGCAAAATTATGGCACCTATTACTGGATTTCCTTCCAGATCATGGTGCTGCTGCTGTATATGTTATTTCTGGCGTATATTGAAAATATCAAGTTCGCTGCGGAATGGCGTTCAGCCCGCCGGGCCTATAAGATGGACGCCTCCATTCCGGACACCATATAAAACATCCCGCGAATAAGTTCCGCCGGAACTTGTTTGCGGGTATAGGGGCTATAAGCCCGCTCGCGCACCAGCGCCGGGACGGGGCCACCTGCCTTTCCGGGCTACAACATGATCTCTCGGGTACTGTCCAGCCACGGGCGAATCGTAATACATACAGGAGCACAAATAGAGCCGGTGAATAGTGATCGTCAGGATAATCTTCCTTTTTTTGACATGCCGGACGGAGAGGGTATATTTGATCGGCAGATGCATATGCCCCTTTTCGGCACGCGCTGGGCTGCGCCCGTTGAAGTCATTGTGAAACGCGACGGGCGCAGGGAAGCCTTTGACAAACGCAAGATAGCCGCTTCCATACTGCGCGCCGCGCCTGAAGGCGCTACACTTGAAGCCGATACAGCCTCCAGCATCGCATCCGCCGTCTCCATCTACCTGTCCAAACGGTTGAACGGCGACCCGGCGAGCGCCGACCAGGTGAGCGATGCCGTCGAACGCGTCCTGATTCAGATGAACCAGGTGGATGCCGGACTGGCTTATGCCCGCTATAGAGACCGGCGTGCCCGGATTCGACGCCTCCGCAAGGGGGATATGCAGGCATTACTGAGCGAACTGGAAGAGGCGCGCCAGGAGCGCGGTGCCGGGCTGGCCAAAGACATGGAACTTAATGTGCAGACGAGCCAGGACAGGCTGGTCAAATGGAACCGTTCCCGGATTGTGGAAGCCCTGCAACTGGAGACCCGCTTGGATGCCGGCATGGCGAGTGTTATCGCCGCCGAAGTGGAAAAGCAGATTGAACAGGCCGGCATTACCGTATTAACCGCGTCGCTGGTCCGGGAACTGGTGGGCGCAAAACTCATCGAGCATGGGCTGGTCGAAGAAAACGACCTGCGCCGCCGCCTGGGCGTCCCCCTGTATGACGCTTCCCGTATTATCCGGGGCTGCACGGCCGAGGCCCTGTGTGCCACCCCGAAAGACACGGACAATATTTTGGCGCGAGCCGTAAAAAAAGAATATGCCCTCGCCGAAGTATTTTCCACCCCGGTTACCCAGGCTCATCTGCTGGGACGCATACATATCAACGAACTGGAGTTTGTGGACCGGCTCTATTCCTGCGAACAGCATGTTGCGACGGCTTCCGTATTCGGGCAGGTTCGAGAGGATATCCCGGAAATAAAGCATGGAAACGGGTCACCCGCGGCCGTTGTTGCAGCAATCATGAAACATCATGATTTTCTTCAGACTTTTTTCTCGAGGTCCGTCGACTGGCATGGTTTTAATTTCCTGGCAGCGCCCTTTGTCGCCCGGGCCGGCGATCCTGAATTAAGGCTTTTCGCCCGCACCATTATCCGGGAATTCGCGTATCGCGCCTTCCTCCGCAAACGCTCCCCCATGCGGATTTCCATTTGTTGGAACCTTCCCGCCCATATGGCCGGCATGGCCGCGCCCGGCCTGGAATCCGGTACGGGGGACTCGTACCACACCCTGGAGCCTGTGGCCCGAAGATTGTTTTCCGCCCTACTCGAAGCCTTTGGGGCGGGCGATGCTTCCGGGTATGATTTCACCGCACCGGTTGTAGAGGTGGTCCTGGATGATGGGCTTTTCCAGACCCTTGAAGGCAATGCCGGGCTGCTGCTGGCGGCACGCACCGCCTTGCAAAGACCCAATATCTGTTTTCGGCGTAAAGAGAGGGGGGCTGTACCCGAAGCGGTACTGTCGAAAACCGCATGGGGAAATTTGAATCTTATCTGGCATCGCGTGACCCTGAACCTGCCCAGGGCCGCCGTGGTCGCTGAGGACGAACAGGGCCTTTGGGAGGAGTTGGACCGGTTATGTGATATTGCGGTCAATGCCCACGAAGAAAAACGGGAGTTCCTGGAGGCACTACTGGACCCGGACGGTTGTGCCCCCCTTTCCCCGCTCGCCCGCGCACTTCAGCATGCACAGGACCCCGGCTTGAACACCGGAACCTTCATGGTTACCGTGGATGGCCTGTCCGAATGCGCCGAGATTCTGCTGGGAACCGGGCAGGCCGCCTTCGGTGCCAGGACCCGGCTCATGGAAAATATCCTGGCCCATTTGAGTGGTTCGCTAAAACAGAAATCGGGCAGAGCGGGAATCCTCTGCCTTTTAGCCGCCAATGCCGACCCCGAAATCAGCCGTCGTTTCGCGGCGGTGGATGCGGGGCTATATCCACGCCTTATGGATTCCATCATCAAGACCGACAAACAAACCCAGGTGTCATCCTACACCCCCGGCACCGCCCTGCCTGGAGACCATGCCCTGAATCCCTACGAGCGGGCGCGTGTTGAAGGTGCCATGCATGCCCTCTTGAAAGACTGTCCGTTCACGTGCATGCCTATTCCCCTCAGTGAGGCTTCGGAAACCACGGTGGCCGATTTACTGAAAAAAGTATTTTATCAAACCACCTGCAAAGGTCTTTGGCTGAAACGCAACCATTCCTGAACTCTCATGAGTCTAATTGTGAAATCGGCAGGACAGTGATATCATAAAGATAAATGTGATACAATAAAAACAGATTTTAAAAGAAAAGAAAATCACCGGTAACTGCGTATTCTATAAGCCGTAAACAAGGCATATTTTTTTATAAGTGGTGTGCTATGTTCCGGGTGTGTGTGCGGAGGCATTCTTGGAATCAGGCATGCTGATACTTGAATCGGCTGTAATGTACTACCACAAACTTCTCAGGGAGATGATTTCAATGGATGCCTGTAATCTATTCAGTTTAAAGGGGAAAACCGCCGTAGTCACAGGTGGCGGCGGCGTGTTGGGTACCGAAATTGCCTGCGGCTTGGCCGAGGCCGGGGCTTCGGTGGCCATAGGGGATTTATTACCGGACATGGCTGACCGGTGCGCCCGCCGGATTCTCGCAAGCGGCGGCACCGCAAAAGGCTACACAATGGATGTTTTCAATGCGGATACCATCCGGCAGTGTTGCACGGATATCGTGGACGATTTTGGCGGGATAGACATTCTGGTAAATGCCGTGGGCGGCAATATGAAGGGGGCAACGACCACAGCGGAGCAATCTTTTTTTCAGATTCCGCCAGAGGCATTGTCCAAAGTGATGGACCTCAACCTCCTGGGCGGTGTAATCGTGCCAAGCCAGATTTTTGTCCCGTCCATGTTGAAGAATGAGAATGGGGGCGTCATCATCAATATTTCTTCCATGAATGCATTACGGCCCCTCACCCGAATTCCGGGCTATAGCGCCGCCAAGGCGGCCGTCAGTAATTTCACGCAATGGCTGGCGGTCCATCTTGCTCAGGAATATCAGCCTTTAATCCGCGTCAATGCCATCGCCCCCGGATTCTTTCTTACGGAACAGAACCGGTACCTCATGACCGAAAAGGACACGGGGGACCTTACTGCCCGGGGACGTACGGTACTCAACCACACGCCCATGGGGCGTTTTGGTAATCCGGAAGACTTGATTGGTGCGACGGTTTGGCTCGCAAGCGACGCATCCCGTTTTGTGACGGGAATTGTTTTGCCAATAGATGGCGGTTTTTCCGCCTTTTCAGGGGTTTAAAAAATAAACATCGCTCTAAAAGAATAAAAAGGCCGAAGGGCGTGTTTTTGGGTACGGAATTTTGCGATTAGAGGAGACTTTGTTTTATGATGGATGCAGCGAAAGTGTTGAGGGACAGAAAACCTGAACACAAGTATTTAATTGCGATAGACAGTGACGGTTGTGCCTTTGACACAATGGAAATAAAGCAGAAAGAATGTTTTATTCCAAACATTATTAAGTATTGGTCGATGCAACCTATCGCGAAATACACGCGAGCGGCGGCTGAATTTGTCAATTTGTATTCTAGATGGCGCGGTTATAATCGTTTTCCCGCTCTTGTCAAAACGTTTGATCTTTTGGAGCAGTGGGATGCTGTAAAGGCACGAAACTTTGTAATACCGCGAATAGATATGTTAAAACAATGGATAACTGAAGAATCAAAATTGGGTAACCCGGCACTTCAGGCATGGTGTGCCCACCACGATCCGGAAGAAGCGCCGGATATGCACCAGACCTTGACATGGAGCCTGGCGGTGAACGAAAGTATCGCTGATATTGTTCAAGGCGGGTTGCCGCCCTTCCCCTTTGTCCGCGAATGTTTGGAGCGGGCGCAGGAAAGGGCTGACATCATGGTGTGTTCGCAGACGCCGACGGAGGCCCTGATTCGAGAGTGGGAAGAACAAGGGCTGAAAAAATATGTGTTTTGCATCAATGGTCAGGAGATGGGTACCAAAGGGGAACATATCCAGTACGCCGCGGAAGGCAAGTATGACAGGGATAAGATACTGATGATAGGCGACGCTTTTGGAGACTTAAAAGCCGCCCGCGCCAATGGCGCGTTGTTTTTCCCTGTGAATCCCGGCGAAGAGGAGCGTTCCTGGCAGCGGTTGTTTGAAGAAGGCCTGGACCACTTTTTCTCCGGAAGTTTTGCCGGGGCTTACGAAAAGACATTAATCGAGGAGTTTGAACAGTATTTGCCTGAAACACCCCCATGGAACCGCTAAGAGGCCCCGGGGTGCGGATACGCTGATTGGGTGGGGTTTCGGGCTTTCGGGATAGCAGGGAACCGGGGCGTCTGGAGTACGCCAGGTACCAGGTAGCGTGAATCCGCTATCGATGTTAGAGGAAAAGGTTTACAACATAAGGACGGTGAACCCAAGTGATAGACACAAAAAAACTGACGAATGGTCGTCACAATCGAACCCTGTCATGTAATGTGGCGGAAATACTGACGCGGCGCATTGTTTCCGGCGAGTACCAGGTAAGGTCCAAACTGCCCACCGAGCGCCTGCTTTCCGAAGAATTTGGCGTGAACCGGCATGCTGTACGAGAAGCGCTCAAGCGCCTCGAAGCCATCGGGCTGGTTGAAATCAAGCATGGTTCCGGCATCTATGTGCAACCACTGCATCTGACTGCGGGTATTGAAATCTTCGATGCCATGTTGTTCAGGATGGACGGCACCTTGGACCCGGTTATTTTGAGCAATATGCTTGATTTCCGGCGCCACGTCATGATCAACCTCACGGAGTTGTCCGTGCAGAGGCGCAAACCCCGTCAATTGGGCCGCATTTGCCGCGTGATCGATGACATCTGCTTCAACCGGCGCAAGAACCTGATGGAAGATGAAGGGGAGCTTTTCTACAACCTCTTCGAGAATATCGCCGCAGCCACCCAGAACCGGGTATATTCGCTGGTTTTCATAACACTCAGCCAGGTGTTCCGAAATATCCGTGCGACCCTCTCCGACAGGCTTCCGGATGACCGTTTTGGGACCGAGGACTTGATGAAACTGCGGGAAGCCTTTGAACGGTCCGACAAGGAAGCCGTATCCGAAATCATCTCGCGCTGGTTAAGTGTAATGGAAACGGCCCTTGCGCCCTACTGTGTACCCGAGGAAAATAGCCCTCAAGAATAATAACCGTTGCGGGGTCAATGATGTCCAAGGGTACTGATGTTCGGTGTGTGGGCACGGCCCTTTATTTTCTGCCGGTCACCACGCGGGTTCCTCTGAAGTTCGGGACCGAAACGCTTACATCGGTAACGTGCGCGCGGGTATGTCTGTGTGTTCGTGACCGGCAAGGCCGTTGCGCGGCGGGATGGGGAGAAACGCCTTTAAGCGTGCAATGGGTCTGGCCCGGAGCGCTTTCCTATGAGGAACGCCACCGGGCGTTGCGCCTGTTTTGCACCGAATTGACCGGGGCATGGGCGCAGTTCACTACTGACGGCCATTGCCTGGAGGTGGGCCATGCTTTTCTCGAGACCCGGCTTCCTGAAGTACTCAAGGACTTCAACCGGCAACGGCCCGGCCGTGAAATGCCCTGGCTGGCCGCCCTGGTATGTTGTTCCGCGTTTGACATCGCCCTGCATGACGCCTACGGTATGCTTCACCATGTTCCCGTATACCAGACCTACGGACCCGACTGGATGAACAGCGACCTCGAAGCCTTTCTGTCCCCCGCACGGGACACAAAAGTATCTTTCGCGGGGCGGTATCCGATTGATTTTTTCCGCCAACCGCCAAAGAGGCGGTTGGCCGCCTGGCATCTGGTGGGCGGCATGGACCCGCTGGATGCGGCAGGAGAAAACGGCAGCAAGCCTGAAGATGGATACCCCGTACTGCTGCGCGAATGGATTCGCCGGGACGGCCTTTATTGCCTGAAAGTAAAATTGCGGGGCAATGATGGCGCGTGGGACTACGAACGGCTGGTGCAAACAGGCCATATCGCCGTGGAAGAGGGTGTGCTATGGCTTACGGCGGATTTCAACTGCACCGTCACGGCCCCCCGTTATGTCAATGAAATTCTGGATCGTCTCCGGGACAAAGAACCGCGCATTTACGGTATGATTCTGTATGTGGAACAACCTTTTCCCTATGAACTCGACCAGCACAACATCGATGTGCATTCGGTCGCGGCACGTAAACCTCTGTTCATGGATGAAAGCGCCCACGACTGGCGCATGATTAAACGCGGCCGGGAATTGGGATGGACCGGGGTCGCCCTCAAAACCTGCAAAACACAGACCGGGGCGTTATTGAGCCTGTGTTGGGCTGAAGCGCACGGCATGGGCCTTATGGTTCAGGATTTAACGAATCCCATGGTGGCGCAGATTCCGCACGTGTTGCTTGCCGCACACGCGAATACCATCATGGGCGTGGAAACCAACGCCATGCAGTTCTACCCGGAGGCAAGCCGCCCGGAAGAGGCGGTCCACCCCGGCCTTTATCAACGAAGAGCGGGGAGCGTTGATCTGGCCAGTATATCCGGCCCGGGATTCGGCTACAGAATGCAAGATATCAAACGACCGCTGCCGGAACCGGAAATCACCACAGGGTTGTTCTCCGGAATCTGAAGACCTTTTCCTCACTAAAACAATTGAAGAGACCGGGTGCCTGTTCTTATGGATGCGGTACGTGTCCTAAAGACCTTTTTCTCGACATACAGTGCCTGTATCGTGTGTTCCGAAAAGGGGATTTGTTAAAGCGGGATATGCATCTTGCATAGCGAAGCGAAAACAGGTCCCGGTATTCTTCCTGCAGTACGCGTCTTCAAAAACGCCGGGAGACTCGGGTTAAGAGGTTAACAACCCCATCTTTCCCGTTGGCAGTTGCCGGAACTCCCAATAACGGCCGTCTTATTCGCCATACTACAACGGCTTTCTTCACGACAACCACCGTGAAGTCTATATATG
>Ga0116149_1003797_pt1 | contig 15336 bp, 9 predicted proteins | sample AD_UKC057_MetaG_FD_89787 | JGI IMG/M metagenome (GOLD analysis project Ga0116149, IMG submission 89787) | Active sludge microbial communities of municipal wastewater-treating anaerobic digesters from USA - AD_UKC057_MetaG | ecosystem: Engineered > Bioreactor > Anaerobic > Digestate | place: USA... | reverse complement strand
AGTTTTTTCATGATGCCTGTAGGTTACAGGCAGACGCCTCCGAAGCCGACTCTTTTTTGAAAAATTTTAGGGTTGACTTTTACCCCCCCCCCCCCCTAATGCGTACCAACCATGGGGCCGGGGGGTTGCCGGTCTACCCTATGGGATGGTAGTGGCTTAAAACGGTAAGGTTAAGCCCTTAACTACCCCACTGAGAGGCGATTCAGATGAAGAGTTTGGCATTGCGGCTATATGGAGCGAATGATCTGCGGCTGGAACGTTTCGACCTGCCTGAAATCACGGACGACGAGATCCTCGCCGATATCGTCACCAACAGCATTTGCATGTCGGATTATAAGGCGACGATTCAAGGTGCCGACCACAAGCGCGTGCCCAAGGATATCGACGTCAATCCGATCATCCTCGGCCACGAATTCTGCGGGAAACTGCTGAAGGTCGGCAAGAACTGGCAGCATAAATTCCGCGTCGGCCAGAAATACGGCGTGCAGCCCCAGCTCAACATCCCTGGCCATGAGCATTGGGCGCCCGGCTATTCGTTCCGCTGGATTGGTGGCGACGCCACGCGCATCGTCATCCCTCGGGAAGTTCTGGAGCTTGACTGCCTGCTCACCTATGACGGCGACGCCTATTACAAGTCCTCGATCGCCGAGCCGGTCTCCTGCATCGTCGGCGCGTATCGTTGCAGCTATCACTTCAAAGCCGGCGAGTACAACCATCAGATGGGCATTAAAAACGGCGGCTCCATGGTCATCCTCGCCGGCGCCGGCCCGATGGGCCTCAGTGCCATCGACCTGGCTTTGCACGGCCCCGAACACCGTCCCGGCCGCCTCGTGATCACGGATATCGACCAACCGCGCCTGGACCGCGCCGCTCAGATCTTCCCGGTCGAGCACGCCAAGAGCTGCGGCGTCGAACTTCATTACGTGAACACAGCGGGCCAGGATGACCCGGTCGCGTTCATCAAGGCCGTCAACAACAACCAGGGGTATGATGACGTCATGGTCTTCGCCCCCGTCCCCGCCTTGATTGAACAGGGGTCCGCGCTGCTAGCATACCTCGGCTGCCTCAACTTTTTCGCGGGGCCGGCGAAAGCCGATTTCAAGGCATCGATCAACTTCTATGACGTCCACTACATGGGCCATCACGTGGTCGGCTCGTCGGGCGGCAACACCGGGGACCTGCAGGATTCCATGAACTATGCGGCTCAAGGCTTGATCACGCCTTCGGTGATGATCACGCATGTCGGCGGTATCGATTCGGTTGCCGAGACCACCCAAATCCTGCCCAAGATCCCGGGCGGGAAAAAGCTGGTCTACACCCATGTCTCCATGCCCATGACGGCGATCGAGGATTTTGCGGCGCTCGGCGAAAAAGACCCCTACTTTGCGGCACTGGCCGAAATCTGCGGACGCAACAAGGGGCTCTGGTGCACCGAAGCCGAGCGCTACGTGCTTACCCATGCCCCGCGTCTGGAAGAGGACGCCTGAACGTTGCGCACCGGGAAGCACCGTTGCGCGTTCGGCGTTGACGTTGGGAGCTCCTTATGATCGCCTTCCTCCACGGCACGCTGGTCGAAAAGACCCCCTCAGCCGCCACCTTGGATGTTCAGGGTGTCGGCTATGAGGTGTTCATCTCGCTGAACACCTATGACCGCCTGCCCGCCACCGGCACATCCTGCCGCCTGCTGACCCACCACCATATCCGCGAAGACGCGCAGATTCTGTTCGGATTCGCCCAGGCGGAAGAGAAACGGATGTTCGAGCGCCTGATCAACGTCAACGGGGTCGGCCCCAAACTGGCGTTGAGCGTGCTCAGCGGCCTCACCGTGCCGGAGCTGACGGCTGCCATCGCCGAAAGCAACGTCAAGCGGATCAGCGCGGTGCACGGGGTCGGCAAAAAGACCGCTGAACGCATCGTGGTTGAGCTGCGTGACAAGGTTGATCCGCTGGAGGCCTTTGCCGGCCGCACGGGCGTCACTGGCGGCGAGAGCCGCAACGCCATGCTGCGCGATGCGATTCTGGCGCTCGGCCAACTGGGATTCCCTCAGGACCAGGCGCGCAAAATGGTGCAGTCCGCGCTCGACGCCGACCCGGCGCTCGACGACACCGAGGCGCTCCTGCGGCGCGCCCTCAGCAGCAAGTGACCCCACCGGCCCGGGCCTACAGGCCCTGGCCGCAGCACTTTTTGTACTTTTTGCCGCTGCCGCACGGGCACGGATCATTGCGCCCGACGCTCCGCGCGTCACCGGAGCGCGGCTGATTGGACTGCGTTGCCGGCGCACGCTCGGCGCGTTCCAGCGCCTGCATCATTGCGTCAAATCCCGCCACCGCCGATTCCGGCACGTCCACCGACAGCGGCCGCTTACCGGATTGCTCCGGCTCCTGCTGCGGCTGCGTGCCGCCCGCAAGCATGTTGACGTCCATGTGCACGGTCTGCACATGCGCCGGACCGGCCGACATCATCCGCTGGAAGTTCTGCAGCGTGGTCGCGCGGAACACCGAGGTCGCGACCTCGGTCTTGATGTTCGTCATCAGCTCTTCAAACATGCTGAAGGCCTCGCGCTTATACTCCACCAGCGGATCACGCTGTCCGTACGCCCGCAAGTTTACGCCGTGCCGCAGCTCGTCCATCGCGCGCAGGTAATCCTGCCACTGCTGGTCGATGCAACTGAGGAACACCGAGCGCTCCATGATCGGCAGCACCTGAGCATCCTCCACCGAACACTTGAGTTCGTAGGCTTCCGTGACACGCGCATACACCACCTCCGCTGCCTTCTCCGGCTCGCCTTTGAACGGCGCGATCTCCTCCACGCGCAGCGCCACCGGGAAGGTCTCCGTCACCCAGGCGACCAGCTCCTGCGGCTCCGCATCTTTGGCCGAGGTCAGATAGCGCTCGCATTGCGTCAGGATCAGGTCGTTGAACACGTCCAGAATCTGGGGATGCGCGCTCTCCGACATCAGCACCTCGCCGCGCAGGTCATACACGACCGAACGCTGCTTGTTCATGACATCGTCGTACTCCAGCGTGCGCTTGCGGATCGCAAAGTTCTGCTGCTCCACACGGCGCTGCGCCGTTTCGACTGAACGGTTCAGCCATTTGTGCTCGAGGGCCTCGCCCTCTTGCATGCCCAGACGCGTCATGATGCCGGAGATGCGGTCCGAACCGAACAAGCGCATCAGACTGTCCTCCAGCGAGATGTAGAACTGCGAGGAGCCGGGATCGCCCTGGCGCGCACAACGCCCGCGCAACTGCCGGTCGATGCGGCGCGACTCATGCCGCTCAGAACCGATGACATGCAAGCCGCAAGGCTTTTCGATCAGCAGCTCGCGTAGCGCTTTGTGGCCGTTGTCGTATTTGTCCTCCAGCTTGACCTGCGACTTGATTGTGGAATCCGGCACCCAGACCACACCCTCGCCGAGCTTGATGTCCGTGCCGCGGCCCGCCATATTGGTCGCGATGGTCACCGCGCCGGGCTGGCCCGCCAGGGAGACGATCTCCGCCTCACGCGCATGGTTCTTAGCATTCAGCACATTGTGCGGAATCTTCGCCATGCGCAACATGCGGCTCAACACCTCTGAGGTGTCGACCGTCACCGTGCCCAGCAACACCGGCTGACCGCGCTGGTGGCGCTGCTCCACCTCGCCGATGATCGCCTTGTATTTCTCGCGCTGGGTTTTGTAAATCTGGTCGTTGCCGTCCACGCGGCGCACCGGCCGGTTGGTCGGGATCACCACCACGTCGAGCTTGTAGATGTCGTGAAATTCCGAAGCCTCGGTCTCCGCCGTGCCGGTCATGCCGGCCAGCTTTTTATAAAGCCTGAAGTAGTTCTGGATCGTGATCGTCGCCAGCGTCTGCGTCTCGCGCTCAATCTCGACGCCCTCTTTGGCTTCGACCGCCTGGTGCAGGCCGTCGCTCCAGCGCCGTCCCGGCAGAATGCGCCCCGTGAACTCGTCCACGATGTAGACGTGGTTGTCCTGCACCACATAGTCCACGTCTTTTTCGTACAGGCAGTAGGCGCGCAGGAGCTGGTCGACATTGTGCACCCGTTCGCTGCGGATCATGAAATCGGCTTGGATCTGCTGGCGGCGCTTGGCGCGCTCTTCCGCGCTCAGCGCGGCGTCCCCGTCCAGCGCGGAGAGCGCGGACACCAGGTCGGGCATCACAAACATTTCGGGGTCCGAGGGCGAGAGCGTTTCGTTGCCGCGGTCGGTCAGCGCGACCTCGCGCGTCCGCTCGTCGATCGCGAACAGCATCTCCTCGCGCAGGTCGCGCGCCTCCTCCTTGCGCATATCGGTCATCATCATGCTCTCGACCTGCTCGTGCAGCCGGCGCACCGCGATCTCTTCAAGCATATGCAAAAACTGCTTGTGCTTGGGCATGCCGTGGTACACCTGATACAGCTTGCGCATCGCCGTCTCGTCGTCGCCCGCCTCCAACGCCTTCTTGGCCTCGGCAATGAAACGGTTACAGATCTCGTTCTGCTCGCGCACCAGCCGCTCGACCCGCGGCTTCAGCTCCACGTACTGCGCGGTCGAAGAGTGCGCGGCCGGGCCAGAGATGATCAGCGGCGTGCGCGCCTCGTCAACCAGGATGCTGTCGACCTCGTCGATGATCGCGAAGAAATGCCCGCGCTGCACCACCTGGGCCGGCTCGACGGCCATGCCGTTGTCACGCAGATAGTCAAAGCCAAACTCGCTGTTGGTGCCGTAGGTCACATCGCAGGCATACTGCTCGCGCCGCTCCGCCGGACTCATGTGGTTCTGGATGCAGCCGACCGTCAGTCCGAGGTATTCCAGCACATGCCCCATCCACTGCGCGTCGCGGCGGGCCAGATAGTCGTTGACCGTCACCAGCCGAACGTTCTGCCCCGAGAGCGCGTTGAGGTAGAGCGGCAGCGTCGCCACCAGCGTCTTGCCCTCGCCGGTCTGCATTTCGGCGATCTTGCCCTGATGCAACACGATGCCGCCGATAAGCTGCACGTCAAACGGCACCATGTCCCAAGTCAGCGTGTGCCCGCACACCTCGCGCGATGTGCCGCACAGCCGCCTACAGGCGTTTTTCACCGCGGCAAAGGCCTCGCACAGCAGATCGTCCAGCGACTCCCCCTTCGCCACGCGCTCCTTAAAAGCGGCGGTCTTGGTTTTGAGCTGATCGTCCGACAGCGACTGGTACGATTTCTCCAATTCGTTGATCTGATCGACCAGCGGCTGCATCCGCTTCAAATCGCGGTCGTTTTTCGTTCCAAAAATCGTTTTAATCAAATTCATGTGTCACCCTTACGCTTCACGGGCCGGAGCAAGCCGCCCTTTCAGATGAAAAAGTTTTTATTTAACCACACTCGACCGTCTGATTCCAGTTCAACCTTTCACGGTTCAACCTTTCACGACTGCCCGGCAACACGTCTCAACCCTGAAAAGAGGCTTCACCACGCCGTAAAGGTCAACGTATAGTGATCGCCTGCCTTGCGACGGCCGGCCACGGGCAGCAACGCAAACCGGTCGGTCACCAACGCCTCGCCGGCCGGCACGCACGTCACGTTGGCGATATCGCGCAGACGGAACGGCAGCAGGACGGCCAGCGGACGGCCGCCCCACTTCGGGTCTTCCCACACGCCGTCCCGGCGTACGGTCGCGGTCAGCGTCCAGCGCTCTCCCTGCCGCGTCAAGACCACGTCCGCCGCCGAGTCCTCAACCGGATAGCGCGCCGCCCAGGCGGGGTCGCCGTAAAAAGCCACGGCGTCACGGTCCCAAAGCAGGCCGAGTTCGTCGCGCGCGCGCACGGCGTGCCGCTGGCGGAAGGCATCGACACTGCGGTAGTCTTCCGTCCCCGGCTGCGCCTGCAGCGCGTGCGGAAAGCGACGAGCCAACTGGTGCAACAGCGACTGGTTGTTCAGGAAGAAAGCCTCGCTCAGCGTCAGGCGTCCGTCCTCGAACAGCAGGCCGGTCCCCCACCCCATATACCCGTAAAAGGTGACGGCCGTATAGCCGATCATCTGCACGACGCCCCCGCTGTGCAGCCACGCGGTGGCCATGCAGTCGTGTGTGTCGATGTGGCCGATCAGACAGTTGCCCACCGGCAGATAGACCTTAGGGTTGGGCGATTCAAACGGGTAGCGCGTCTTGTCGGCGCTCACTGCGCAGAGCGCGCCGCGCTCGTGGGTCACCGCGCCGCCCGGCAGGTTGTAGGCGATCTGCCAGTCCCGTTCGGTGGCGTGGCCGCTGGTGTAAAACACATCGACCGGTATCTCGCGGAACGCCTGCGCCAGGGCTCGTGCGGCATCAGGCGCCACGGCGCGGTGCGCCACCCCGGCGGTACCGGCGGGCTTCTGCCAAAAGTCCGACGGCGCGTTCTCGTTTGTGGCGAAGCCGACGTCCAACCGCTGCAACAGATCCGGGCCCATGCTGGTCGCGCCGCGCCGGATGATCAACGGTTCGCGGAGTGCGGCTATGCGCGCGGCGTCGTCCGCCGCGTAGCCGGTCAGAATGCCCCAGAGCAGATCTCCGTACGGATCGTCATCAAGACGGCGCGTCAGCCGGTGAAGTGTCAGCACAAAGCCGCGCCCGCAGGTCTCGGGCGGTTCAACGAAGCACGCGTAGTTCGGGAAGAGCCGCCGCAGGCCGGGCAAGGCCTGTTCCGGATGCCCAGTCGGATAGAGCACGACATCGGCCTCATATTTCGCGCGCAGGATTTCCACCACGCGACGCCACTCTGGCCGCGCAACCGTCGCTTCGCTCGCCAGCACCGCGTAGCTCCGCATCGGATCGAGCGCCATCGCGCCGGACGCGCCGGACAGACGCCACACCGCCATGTCCGTTTCCGGCCGCGCGGCCCCCGGAGCCAGCAGCAGGCTGACGATTGCAACCACCCGCCACGCGGCAGCGAGCCGGCATCCGCTGACACACGCCGCACTCATGCCAGCAGCACCCGGGTCTGTTCGATCTGATCGTCGTCGCCCAGCACCAGAACCACATCGCCGGCCTCAAGCGTGGCATCGGCGGTGGGATTCACCTGCGTGGCGCCCTGTCGTTCGATGCCGATGACGCTCACGCCGACGCGCGCCCGCAGGTTGATCGTTCTGAGCGACTGACCGCACACCGTCGAGCCTCTCCTCACGTGGAGCCGTTCGGTGTGAATGTCTAGAAGATCAGCGGCCGACTCAGCGGGATCGGTTTCGACCTCCTTGGTCAACACGCCCCGCAACGTCTCCAGCGACTCCGCGCCCAGCCGCCAAAAACGTTTCCAGCCGAACACCGCAACCAGCAGCAGGACCACCGCCATGATGACGCGCGCCCAGCCCTGCTCCGGCATGATGGAACCGCTCAGCAAGACGATTTCCAGAAAGAGGACGATCATTCCGGAGACCGCGAACAGCACGCGCGTGAGCCGCCGGAACGAGACCGCCCACAAAGTCTCCTGCACCTTGGCCGGGATCAGGATTTCGGCGACGGACGCGCCGAGCGCGCCGGCACGGAAAAAGGTGAAGATCGCATTGGGGACCGCCAAAAGACTCGCCGCGCCCCAAAGCAGCATTTTTTTATTCGCATCGACCAGCGGCGAAAGCCGCGCATAGTCCAACTGGGCCAACATCCCGGCGACGATGTAGACCACCGCCACCAGCGCCATCTGCAGCAGCAGCAGGGTCAGGTTCAAACGCAGCGCGCGCACTTTTTCGCTCGGCGCCGAGCTGTGCAGAAAGCGCTCGGCCCAGTTGGCGTAGGTCTCGAGATACTCCTTCCAGCGCACAGGCAGCTTGCGCTCGACCCAGTCCGAGAATGGATCCGAAGCCCGCATCAGGAAGGGATTCAGCAGCGTGGTCAGGACCGACACCCCGACCGCGATCTGGTAGAGGGAGCTGTCGACCACCTTCATCGTCAGTCCGATCAGCGCCACCAGATACGCGAACTCGCCGATCTGCGCCAGCCCAATGCCGGTCTGAATGGCGTTTTTCAGATCCTGGCCGGTCAGCAGCGAACCGAGCGTGCAGTTAATGCTCTTGCCGACAATCACCACCAACGCAAGCCCGAGGATCGCCGGCCCGTTCGCCAGCATCTGCGCAGGATCGATCAGCAGACCGATGGTCACGAAAAAGATCGCACTGAACATCGTGCGCAACGGCACGCACTGCTGGTAGATGCGCTTCAAGGGCTCGGACTCCGCGCCCATCACACCGACCAGGAAGGCGCCCAGCGCCAAGTTAAAATCGAGCCGCGCGGCGATAAACGAGACGAGAAAGCAGATGCCGAGCATGGTCAGGAGCAGTGACTCGTCATCCCTCAGACGGGCCACGCGGTTCAGCAGGCGCGGCACCAGCAGCAGGCCGAACACCGATACGCCGGTCAGGAAGAGCAGCAGCCCACCCATGCTGTACAGCATCGCGCCAACCTGCACGTCGCCCGATTTCACAAAGCCGGTCAACAGGGCGATGAGGCCGACGCACAGGATATCCTCGGTGATGGTGATGCCGAAAATGTATTTGGTGAAGCGTCGCGCGCCCCACCCCATTTCCTGAATTGTCTTGGCCAGCAGCGTGGTCGCGGAATCGCTGATCGCCGCGCCGAGAAACAGACTCTGCGCCGACCCCCATCCAAAAACCTTGGTGCCTATGAAATGTCCGGCCCAGATCATGACCGCCATATCCAGGAGCGCGGTGGGAAAGATGACGTGGCCAACCTTTTTGAGCTTCCTGACGCTGAACTCCAAGCCTAGCGTGAACATCAGAAAGATCACGCCGATCTGCCCGAGCACCTCGATGCTGCCCTGGTTGATCACCAGCGAGCCGCCGAAGGTGTACTTGCCGATCACGGCACCGGCCAGGATATACCCGATGACCTTGGGCCAGCCTGCGCGTGTGAAGAGTGCCGACACCGCGCCCGCCGCCGTCAGGATCACCGCCAGGTCTTGAATAAAAGAAGTTGTGTCCATCAGGTCGCCTGAGCCTTCAAATCATACGCTTTGCCGCCGGTCACGCGCACCGGGATGAACGTCCCGGGGCGCGCGTCGGACGGCACGCCGGTCACATGCGTCTCGCCGTCCACATCCGGGGCCTGCCGCGACAGGCGGGCGCTCCAATCGCGGCGCTCGCGGCGCAGCAGCAGCGCCGTATCCCGGCAGCCCGCGAGGGCGCGCGCCCGTTCGTCCACAACCGCGCGCTGCGCCGCCATCAGCCGGTCACGGCGTGACGCCGCGACCTCTGGATCGGGCATGTCTGCCATCTCGAAGGCCGCGGTCTCCTCTTCGGGCGAGTAGACAAAAACCCCGAGGTGGTCGAACTTCGCCTGCCGCACATACTCCAGCAGGTGCGCGAAGTGCTCGTCGGTCTCGCCGGGAAACCCCACCAGGCAGGTCGTGCGCAGCACGACGCCCGGCACGGCTTGGCGCAACCGCTGCGGCAGCTCCTGGATTGCGTCGACCGCCTTGCCGCGGTTCATGGCGCGCAGGATGTCCGGATGGCTGTGCTGCACCGGCAGATCAAGATAGCGGCAGATGTGACGCGAGCTGTTCAGCAGCGCCAGCAGCTCGTCCGTCACGCCTGCCGGATAGCCGTAGAGCACGCGCAGCCAGAACTCGCCCTCCAGCGCGTCCAGACGGCGCAGCAGTCCTGTGAGGGTCGCACCGTCCTGACGGTCCGCGCCGTAGAGCAGCGAATCCTGCGAGATCAGGTTGATCTCCTTGACCCCGGCCGCAACCATGCCGCGCGCTTCTTCCACCAGTTCGTCCGTACCGCGCGAGCGGAAACGCCCGCGGATGTTCGGGATTGCGCAATAGGCACAGCGGTGATTACAACCCTCCGCGATTTTGAGATAGGCGAACGGCCCGCCGGTAAAGAGCAGCGTGGGATAGAGCGGCGCATACAGGTTGCGCGCCTCGCCGCGCGCCGCGACCACGCCCGGGTGACGGCCGGCCGCCACCTGGCGCACGATCTCGCCGACGCGCGCCAGCTCATCCACGCCCAAGAACGCATCCACGTCCGGAAAGGCCTTTTGCAGCCGTTCTCGGTAGCGCTGCACCATGCAGCCGGCCACGATCACCGCGCGGCATCCGCCCTCGCGCTTGTAGGCGCAGGCGCTCAGGATCGCTTCCGCCGCCTCTTCGCGGGCCGGCTCGATAAACGCGCAGGTGTTGACCAGAATCACGTCCGCCGCTTCGGGCGAGGGCGCGAGCGCGATCTGACCGCGCTTGAGATAGCCCGCCATCACCTGTGAATCCACGAGATTCTTGGCACATCCAAGACTGATGAATCCCACTGAAACCGGCTTGTTTTCTGCTGCACGCATGCGGTCACTCCACCACGTCGCCGATCAGCATGAGCTGACTGATCCAAACACGCGTACCCTGGAATTTCGGTGTTTTGAGCTCTGCGTCCGGATTTTTGAGGCGGAACGCCACGCTCTTGCGGTCGGGCTGTTCGGGATGGATTTCGACCGTCACGTCGTAAACCTGCTCCGGATCGTCGCCGCCCCACACGGCGCCGAGGGTGGCGATGCGGTGATAGGTGCAATAGCTGTCGAAGCGTGGCACCGGCTTGGCCCCGCGTTGGCCGTTCACCGTGATGACCACCTGGCCGCCGTCCGGCCCGAGCAGGTCATAGAGCTTCGCGACCCGGCCCTTGAAACGGAAGCGCAGCGCGCTGCCGGGCTTCTCGGCGCTCCAGATCTGGCCCATGCGGGCACCAAAGGCTTTCTGCTTGCCGTCCTCGGGCGGCAACTCGGTCCACTCGCCGCTCAGCATCGCGCGCGTGACCGGCACCATCTTGGCCGCCTCCCAATGGTCGGCGACAAACGGCACGGCCAGTTTCGAGACATGGTCGGCAGGCGGCAGGGCTTTCATCTTTGTCAGGCCTTCGATGATCGACGCCCTGTAGAGGTCGTGACCCTCGTCGCGCGGATGCACGCCGTCGTTGGCGAAGAGCAGGCGCGGATCTGCGGCGATGCGTTCGCGGATCAGGCGGTCGCGGTCCGCCGACTCTTTGGGCACGGCGGTCTCGATCACCTTTGCGTCCATGACCAGCTTGTTCGCGTTGATCAGCGCAGCCACGCGCGGCCCGAAGTTGATGGAGGGAATCGCATAATGGTCGGCCAGAAGTTCCATAGCCGACGCTGAGCGGTTGCACAGTCCTTTGCAGTAGTCGTTCGTGAACGCGGTTGTGATCGTATAGGTGAAGACGATATCCGTCCGCGGATCCTGCCGCCAAGTCTGGCGCACGATGCCCTCCATGCTGCACCAGATCTGCTCCGGCGGCGTGCCGCCATCATTCGTGGCGAACTCCACAAACAGCAGGTCGGGATGATGGGCGAGCACATCGCGTCCGAGACGGAAGACGCCGAGGTCGCTGCCCGTGCCGCCGATCGCCGCGTGCACCTCCTTGAAGCTCGCCCGGGGATAGGTCGCCCGCAGCCACTCCGTCGTCTTGTTGCGCCAGCCGTTCATCGCAGTGATCGAGCCGCCCAGATAGGCCACAGTCACCTCTTGCCCGGCGTTGATCTTGGCCATCGTGTGGCCGATACCGCCGCGCGCGCGCACCTCTTGCGCCTCGACCTGACGATACGCCGGCGCCGCCGGCGCCGCCAGCGCCGCGCACCAAACACCCAGAGCCCACACCGACGGGAAGCTGATTCTCATGACGTTACCCTCTCCTTACGAGTATGTTGAAAGACGCGTCTGAATCATAGCCCATCCGCATCAGCGCCGACAAGCCCGCATTCCCCGCAAGAAGGCCGCAAGAAGGCGTTTGACATGCGGCGGCAACCGTGCGACGCTTTTTTCATGAACAGAAAGCTGGATGAACTGGTCTCGCTGCTGGACGGCACGCTGAAGTGCCAGGCGTTCAAGGACGTCTCGAACAACGGCCTGCAGATCGCCAACGCGGGCACGGTCACACGGGTGGTCGCCGGCGTCGATGCGAGCCTGCGCCTGCTTCAGGCTGCGGCCGAGCGCGGCGCGGACTGTGTGGTCTGCCATCACGGCCTGAGCTGGGGCGACTCGCTCGCGCGCATCACCGGCCTCAACCACCGCCTGGTGTCTTTCGCCATCGCGCACAACATCGCGGTGTACGCGGCGCACCTGCCGCTTGACGCGCACCCGCGCTACGGCAATAACGCGCGGCTCGGCAAAGCGCTGGGACTCGGGCGCCTGACACCGGCCTTCGTCTATCACGGCGAGACGATCGGCTTCACCGGCACGACGGCCCGACCGCTGACGCTCGACGCCTTCTGCGACCGCGTGCGCGCCGTGGTCAACCCCGAGCTGCGCGTTCTGGACTTCGGCGAGAAACGGATACGCACCGTGGGCGTGGTGTCAGGCGGCGCCTCGGACATGATCGACCAAGCCGCCGTGCTCGGCGTGGACGTCTATCTCACCGGCGAGCCCAGCCTGCAGGGGTACAACCAAGCCGAACAGTTGGGGCAGAACGTGGTGTTCGCCGGCCACTACGCCACCGAAACCTTCGGCGTGCGCGCGCTGGCCGGCCTCATCACGCGACGTCTGGGGCTGCCCGCCTCGTTCATCGATTTCAAGATCGGCTACTAAACCCCCGTGCCGGCTGAAGCCGCGCAGGGCGAGGGACAGTGCGAGCAGCCGTGCGTACAGCCGTTGGGCTTGGAGATATCCTCGCCGGTCCAGCAATAGGTGCAGAGCCGCTCGCGCGGCAGGCCAATGGCCTCCACCAGGTCGTCGAGCCGCTGATAGGCGAGCGAATAGAGCCCGAGCCGCTGCCGGATGCGCCCGACCATCTCCTGATAGGGCTTGCCGTCCGCATCGCGGTATGTCGCGATATCCGCGTCATCGCCCTCGATCTCGCGGATGGTGCGGCGCGTGGCGAGATCCATCTCGCTCTTCGAGCGCGAGAAGTTCAGGAAGCGGCACTGGTAGAGCAGCGGCGGACAGGCGATGCGCATGTGGATCTCCTTGGCGCCGTCGTCATAAAGACGCTTCACCTGATCGCGGAGCTGCGTGCCGCGGACGATGGAATCGTCGCAAAAGATCAGGCGTTTGCCTTGAATCAAACCCGGGATGGGGATCAGCTTCATCTGGGCAATCAGCTCGCGGGCCTTCTGATCCGGCGGCATGAAGCTGCGCGGCCAGGTCGGCGTGTACTTGACAAAGGGCCGTGCGTAGCGGATGCCGGCCTCGACCGCATAGCCCAAAGCATGCGCCACGCCCGAATCCGGCACGCCGCCCACGGAATCGGCCTCGACCGGGTTGCGCCGCGCCAGCGCGCCGCCGCAGCGGTAACGCGCCATTTCCACATTGCGCCCTTCGTAACCGGATGCCGGATAACCAAAGTAGACCCAAAGGAACGAACAGATCGCCATCTGATCGCCCGGTGCCAGCACCGTCTCGACCCCATCCGGCGTGCAGTGCACCATCTCGCCAGGCCCCAGTTCGTGTTCCACTTCGTACCCCAGATTGGGAAAACAGCAGGACTCCATGGTGGCGGCCACCGCCCCCTCTTTCTGGCCGATAATCACCGGCGTGCGCCCATACCGGTCGCGCACCGCATACAGCCCGCCCTCTTCGGTCAGCAGCAACAGCGAACAGGAGCCCTCGATCTTCTGCTGCGCGTAGCGCACCCCCTCGGCCAGCGTGGGCTGCGAATTGATGAGCGTCGCCACCAATTCGGTGGGGTTGATCCCGCCCCGGCTCATTTCCGAGAATTGCACCGCGTGGGTGGCGTACAGCTCTTTGATCAGCGGCGCAACATTGGTCACCACCCCAACGGTCGTAATGGTGTAGACGCCGAGATGCGAGGAGATGATCAGGGGCTGGTCCTCATTGTCACTGATCACGCCGATGCCGGCTTTACCCTCAAACCGTTTGAAATCGTTTTCGAATTTTGTCCTGAACTGCGAATTCGAAATATCATGAATCGCCCGCTGAAACCCCTTGTCCGACAGGACCGCCATGCCACCGCGCATGGTGCCCAGATGCGAGTGGTAATCGGTCCCGAAAAACAGGTCCGCCACGCAATCTTCTTTCGCAACCACACCAAAAAAACCGCCCATGCATCCACCTCCAGCCTCTGTTAACCGCCTCTGCCTTACGCCGTACGAAAATACGTTTTTTCACCGTCAAAATCAAGGAGTCCCTTCAGCCGCTGCCGAGCGCTTCGAGCAGCCGGTAGGCCGCGCCCAGGTGCCGCGCGAGCGCCGTCGCGCCGAGCGCGGTGCGTCCCTCGGCCAAGGCGGCCTCATCGCCTGCCGTGCCGTGCGCCCACACGGCCGTCGCTGCGGCTGTGTCCGCTGCAAGCCCCTGCACCCAGAGCGCGCCCGTCATGCCGGCCAGCACGTCGCCCATGCCGCCGCACGCCATGCCCGGGTTGCCGGTGCGGTTGAGACGCGGCACGCCGCCGGGCGCGCACACCAGCGTCCCCGCGCCCTTGAGCACGACGGTGGCCCGGTAACGTTCAGCCAGACGCCGCACCGCGCCGAGGCGGTCCGCCTGCACCTCCGCCGCCGTGATCCCCAGCAGCCGCGCCGCCTCGCCCGGGTGCGGCGTCAGCAGGCGTTCCTGCCCCGTGCGCGGCTGCCACGCCCCACCGGCCTGCAGCGCGGCCAGCAGCGTCAGCGCATCCGCATCCAGCACCAGCCGGCCCGGCACCGTGTCGAGCAGATGCGCGACCACACCGCGCGCCGCCGACGACGTGCCCAAGCCAGGCCCGGCCACCACGCCGTCGAACCGCGAAAAATCGCCGCCCCACTCGGCCAGCGCCGCGCCTGATAACGCGCCGCCCTCAGTCGGCAGCAGGTGCGCCATCGCCTCCGGCGCCCACGCGGCCGCCGCGGCGGCACCGGCAGCAGGCAGCGCCAGCGTCACCAAGCCCGCCCCGCTGCGCAGCGCGCCGAGCGCCGCCAGCACCGGCGCATGCGCCAATCCTTCCGACCCGCCGACGACGCAGAGATGGCCGAAACACCCCTTGTGCGCGTCCCACGCGCGCGGCACGAACGTCCGCGCCAACGCGGGCAGCGCGATCAACTGGCAGGGTTCTTCCGCCGCCTCGCGGTCGCACAGGTCATCGGGGATGCCGATATCCGCTACCGTCAGGTGCCCGACCCGCCACGCCTGGGCGTCATTCAGGGCACAGCGTTTGGGGCGCGCAAAGGTCACCGTGACATCGGCATGGACCGCCGCACCGGGCGTTTCGCCGGTATCGCCGTCCATGCCGGAAGGCAGGTCGGCGGCGATCACTGAGGCAAAAGGCCGCATGCGGTTGATCCAGAGAATCGCCTGTTCCGCCGCGCCGGTCGGGGCGCCGCGGCAGCCGGTCCCCAGCACGCCGTCAACGATCACGCCGTCACGCAGCACGGTGCCGGAGCAGACGGCGACATCCTCTTGCCAACT
>Ga0116149_1003792_pt1 | contig 15347 bp, 18 predicted proteins | sample AD_UKC057_MetaG_FD_89787 | JGI IMG/M metagenome (GOLD analysis project Ga0116149, IMG submission 89787) | Active sludge microbial communities of municipal wastewater-treating anaerobic digesters from USA - AD_UKC057_MetaG | ecosystem: Engineered > Bioreactor > Anaerobic > Digestate | place: USA... | reverse complement strand
TGGTCAGCGGTCGGCGTTCACTCAGCGTAAGGTCGTAGCGCCTGGTCTCGTAGTCCATGGTCAGCTCCATAACGCGGTATCGCCCCGTCATGCCCAGGTCGGCGTCGATGATCTCCATGCTGTCGCCGATATTGATACCCGTGGCCCCCATTCCGCTGTTAATAAGCGTCTGGATGATGGCCGGGTCCACCACGGCGCGGTAGGTCATCTTTGGCGTGGAGTGGTCTTCAAGCCACTCGGTCGCCTCCTCTAGCAGATCTGCCTCTGCGGATGACACGTATGACGATGGCTGGTTGATGTCGTACAACTTGAAGGTGTCCCCGACGGAGATCTGGAAGTCTTCACTGGGGAAGGTCCCGGCATGCTCGTCCACGATGGGCGCCAGAAAGATATACCCCGGTCCGGAGGGGTCCGCACTGGTCACGGGATCATATTTCGAGATCTCGAACTCCATACCCGCCAGGTCACCGTCCTGCATGGCCAGCTTGGCTGGGATCCCAAGCAGGTAGGTGGAATATCCTGATGCGTCAGTCTCCGCAAGGTTGAATCCAAGGGTGGCCGTCACGCGGTACATGCCCGCAGGCCATACCTCCTTGATGGCTTCATAGGATGCGTCACCGGTGACCGGAAGAACCTGGTCGTATGCGCTCACGGTCCCGGTGAAGGCGGGGTATATCTCGTCGAAATAGACGATCTGCTCGATGCGCCCGTAGGTGGCCGTGTTCTGCTCCAGCGGGTTTCCGGGGCACACAAGGCGCTCACTGCCGTAGTCGTATTTCAGGTTCTTATTGGCCCCGAAGGCGTACAGTACCGTGCACAGCTCCTCCCGGTCCATGGCGTCGCGCTGGATCTCCCAGAAGCCCTCGCCCTTGCCGTATTCCATCGTCCATGGCCACTCCTTTTCGATGCGCTCGGCAATGGTCAGGGTCCACACTGCCGATCCGTCATATCGCCAGATGAACTCCATTTCGTAGTCCTCGCAGATGGCCACCAGAACGTCCCAGCATGACTGCGCCGAGAACTTGTGCGTCTTGCGGACTGTCGATGGTACGGCTCCGTCGGAAACGAACACCCCGGCGCTGTATCTGGCCGTGTTTGCTATCAGCCGGTCGATGATCTCCTCCAGTGTAGCGAACCAGTAGAAGTCGCCCTCAAGGCTTTCACTCAGAAAGGCGATACTGCGAAGGCGGTAGGGCTCATGCTCGAAGCGGTAATTCACCACGTATTTATTGGATGACAGCTTGCGAACCTCCGGGTCTTTGTCCAGGTAATACTTTTCCGGAAGCGTGAACGATGACGAATATACCAGGATATAATCTTCGCGCTGGAATGACGGCTTGCTGTTCAGTTCCACCTGGCATGTCGCGTATGACTCCCCGTGCATGCGCTTCACCACTTTAAGGTCGCTCCCTGCACTGATATACCCGGCATAGCTCCCTGACGGGTGCTCCGGTGTTGCAGGTCGGTAGACGGCCATGGTGATGGCATATACGCTGTCGCCCACCACCTTCAGCCGCATGGTGAAGACGCCCCCCTGGCGGCTCATCACGTAGCTGGAGCGGCGGATCACCGGAACGGCATCATGAAGGGATACGTTGTCGATAATGCACCATGGCGTCGTCAGCGATTCCAGGCCCTCGGCGCTGATGGCGGCAAAAAATGCCTGGGCCGTGCTCATGAAGGATTCGTATGTCGATGCCGTTATCCAGCACGTCAGCGTTATGTCGCAGTCTCCCTTGAGAAGGCTCGCAGCCGGTAGCCAGTACCCTTTTCCGGTCTGGTCAAGCCAGTCGTGGCCCTCGTCCGTCAGAGCCGGGAAGTCCAGAACTCCACTGGATTGCTGCACATATACGCCGTAGTCGCTAAATAGGGTGTCTCCTAATTTCCATGCCTGTGTCATACCGTTACCTCCGTGAATGCTATGGTTACCGTCACCGTCCTTTTGTTTATGTTCACCCTTGCGCCGTCACGCGCCACGGCGTAGAATGATATGTCATGCCCGCTGATATTGACCTCGTGGATGTCATTGTCGCTGATCTGGTCATGGATGATGTCCACTGCCGGGAATATCTCTGCCTCGGTCGCGAATTTCTGAATGAGCGTCACCGTGATCACGCGCGGCTCGTAGACCAGGTCTTTTGCCTGGTATCCCTGTACCTTGAGTATCTTTTTGCGGGCGGGATGGCTCATGTGTCCCGTTACGGATGAGACCTTCCATCCGTGCGTCGCTGACATGTCTACGGCGTTCCAGTTCATAAATTCTTGATGTTACGGTTCAACTCCTCCAACCGCGCGTCGATGCTGTTCAATTTCTCGTTGTTGCGGGTGTTCTTTTCGATCAGCGCCAGGTGCGTCACGGTGTCGTTGATGGCCGCCAGCTGGTTAAGCCCAGTCTCTGCCATCTGGTGCTGCGTGGTGTTCATGATGGTCAGCGTGTCGCTCATGCGTACGGCGTTATCCCGGATGGTCGTGAACGAGTATTCCAGGTCCAGGGGGATCAGCTCGCGGATGCCCTTTGTCTCAACCGTCAGGGCTACGATGGCGTCGTTCATGGTAAGGGCGTCATCAAGCGATGGCGGCAGGTTCTCGGCCAGGTTTTTCACGTATTCCTTTATCGAGAGCAGGTTTTCGCGCATGGCGTAGAACTGCCCGGCGATGATCCCGGCGGTTTCCTCGGTGATGCCCTTGACGGCACCTGTGAGCTTGTTCGTGTCCCCTTCCGTGGGTGTCTGCTCGAATATGTCCACGCCGGTGGCCTGCCGGAAGAACTCCGCTGCGGATTGTGCCGACCATATCAGGCTCTGGTATGACTCCTTCAGCGTCTTGCGCTCTTCGTCAGTCAGGGTGCCGTCCTGCATGGCGTTGTAGAACATGTCGTAGAACGCCTTCATGGACTCTCCTTCCAAAAATGACGTCATCAACGCCTTGCGCACTGCCGTCTTGAGTACGTCCTCAAAATTGTCGGCGAAGATCTCAGTGGCGGTCTTGCCTTCCTCAAATCCCTGGATGATCGTGTTGGCGATGTCGTCCTTCGAGAATCCGAGCAGCTTCTCCGCCCGCTGGTTCATCAGTTCTGAATACTGGTTATACCATTCGATAAATCCGTCGAACGCCTCCTGCTGGCTTGCCGTGAGCCCCCCCTGCATCTCCGATAACTTCTGATAGTAGGCCACGACAACAGAAAGGTCTGTGATCCCAAATACTCCGGATAGTCCCAGGGGATCCCTTGCCTTGGTGAAGTCCGTTATTTTTTTATCGAGTTCATCGAGTTGGAACTGGGTAACCAGGAACCAGTTTTTTGAGTCCATGTTCACCTTGGCGTCATTGATGCTGTTGATCAGATCCAGCACATCACGCAACTCTTCAGTTACCTTTTTCGTGTCGTTAAGTCCGCCGGAGAGCATGTCGAGGAATCCGGCCAGCATGCCCGCCCCCGCGGTGATGGCACCCATTATGTCCTTATTGTCACCGGTCAGCGCTTTTGCGAATAATGTCGCGTTCACCAGGATATCCCCCATGTCGTCGAGGGTTTCTCCCAGCGACTCGTTAAGCTCCCCCACGACCCCGGTAACCGACCGGAAGGCGCTTTCGATTTTCATTATGGATCCCGCACTTTCCGAACTTGAAACATCGAGCCCCTTCAGGAATTCGACCAGCGACTTGATCGGTCCTTCGTACTCCTTGCTCCCCAGCTTCGTGTAGAAGGCGATCTGTTTCTGCGCCCACTTGACCACGGCGCTGTATTCTGCCTTGCGGTAGCTTTCACTGTCTGCGAAGTCCTTTTCACGCAGTTTCATCTTCTCACGCACCAGCTGGGCTTCCGCTTCGATCGTCTCACGGTAGTACTTGTCGTTCACCTTCTGCTCGGCATATTTCTGCGCCGCTTCGAGGTTCACGACCAACTCCTGGTTGGCTGCCGCCCTGGCTTCTTTTATGCGCTGGCGGTAGTAGTCGCGCACATCCTGAAGGTCGCGTTCACGGTCGGTTGCGAACTCACGGGTGACCACCTTCCACAGTTCCGATACTTTGGCGGCGGCTTCGCGTTCGATCTGAATGCGCTTTTCCGATGCCGCGCGCTGGGCTGCGGTGATCAGCTGGTCGCTGTTGGCATTGATGATTGTCGCCTGGGCGCTGTAGTCCGTGGATCCTTCCGCGGCTTTGAGAAGTTCTGCGCGCTGGCGTTCTATGTCGGCAATCTGCTGTTTGAGCTGCAGGTTAATCTCGGCAATCTGTTTGCGGGTACCGTCCTCCATGATGGCGATACGTGCCGCTTGCGTCTGGTTCTCCAGTTCGATGAGCTTGTCGGCAAGTTCCTTCTGGGCCTTGAGTTTCTCCTCTTCGATCTTGATTTGTTCGTTTGCCGCCTTTCGTGATATGCCGGTGAGCGTTTCCAGTTTGCCACGCAGGTCTTTGATGATGTCTTCCTGCGCCTTAATCTGGTCTTCCGTGGCCACGCTGTTGGGTTGGCGTAGTCGGTTAAGTTCCGCCTGTGCGTCGGTTATTGCCTTTGTGGTGTCGGCTATCTGCTGGCTTACGGTGCGGCTGATTTGTTCGCTGGTTTCCCCGATCTGTTCATCGGTGAGTCCGAGGGTGCGCAGGTATGCTTTGGTCTGCTCGTCTAACGATTTTGTCTTTTGTTCAAGGTTCACTTGTGCGTATGCTGCTTCATTGATACGCATCGCCAGTTTATTGGCAGTATCCGCGGTAATTTTATCGTCAGTGATGTTTTTATATATCGTAGATACTGCGCGCGATATCTCCTGTATGGTTACCGTAGCCCCGCTCTTTGCCTTTTCGGTAATGTTTCCCAGTAAATTGTCAAGCTGGCCTTCAAACTGACCTCTCTGAATGCCGCTGACCATGTCATCCATCAGGTTGGCGACCTTCTTCTTATAGTCTTCGATAGCATCTGTAACCTTGTCCTGTGCTGGTTTCAGCATTGCCTCCTTGTTTCGGGTGCTGATCGTTTCGATGATGGCAGCCGTCACTCCGCGCTGCGCCTTAGCCACCTGATCCAACGTTGATGCTTCTGTGAGCATGGCAGGTAGGTATGTACCATATTGCTGATTTACCGCTTTAATGGCATCTGCGCGTTCCTGAGTACCTTCCGTGGTCTTCTTGATGGCCTCAAACGCCTTATTAACGTTGTACGTTTCCGTTTCCAGTGAATCGGAGAACTCCGCCGCCGCCTGTGCCGCTTCGCGCTTTTTCTTGATTGACGTGGTCAGGATAGTGACGAATGCGGCGATTCCTGCGGCTGCCAGAACGTATGGGTTCAGTTTCATGGCCGTATTCAGTCCCATCTGTGCCGCCGCAGCCTTCAATGTGGCCCCGATTTGCAGTTTCTTGGTGGCGATGTCCATCACGGCGTACTTGGTGCTGATAGCCTGCCATGCCGCCACGGTCATCAGCGCCGCCTTGTATGTTCCGTAGGTGACCACCAGAACCTTGAGAATGTCGATGACCTTTTCGTAATTCTCGACAAGGCTGATGGCTGTCTTCAGAACGCTGCTGATAGCCCCTTCCTGCGACTCTCCGATCGAGTTGAACATCTGGTCGATGGCGTCCCGAAGCTTGCTCTGAAGCCCGATGATCGTCTTGGCCTGCTTGTCCATCAGGTTGGCGAAGCGCCCGCCCTCAGAACTCATGGACTTGAAGGCGTCGGCGACTTCCTGGAATCCGATGTTACCGGCGCTGACCATGTCCTGGATGGCCTGCTCGGACTTACCCAGGTTCTTGGCCAGTTCTGCGATGATAGGCACCCCGGCAACATTGAAGTCGCGGAGTTCCTTGCCTGTCAGCTTCGCCTGCGCCTTGACCTGCCCGAAGTTCAGAATCAGCCGTTCTATGGGTACCGACAGACCGGCAGATACGTCACCCAGGGATTTCAGCGTGGGGATGATCTCCTCGGCTTCGATGCCGAAGGCCAGAAGCGACTTGGCCCCTGAGGCCACCTCCTGGAGTTCGAACGGCGTTGTGGATGCCAGTTGCACCACCTCCGCCATCAGCGCATCCGAGCGCTCCTTATTCCCGAGCATGGTCTCGAAGGCCACCTCCAGCTGCTGGAACTCCCCGCGCACCTGGGCGATCTGCTTGACCATGTTGCCCGCGAAGTTGAAGGTGAAGTATGTCGCCAGCAATCCGCCGAGGTTGCGAAAGGTGCTGTCTATTCCCTTGCCCGCCTTCTCCACGTCACCCGTGAGGTTTTTTAACTGCTTGTTGATGTCGGCGATGTCGCGTTGTAGCTGCTCGCCGTTTATCCGTGCGTCGAAATATATCCCTGCCATCTGTTATTTGCTTGCGTATTTTCCGAACTTTCTGATCAGTGTGTCTGCATCTCCCGGTATGGCGTCGCGCTCCTGCGGGCTTACCTTGCGGTCGGCTTTGGCCTTGTAGTGGTAATATGGCATGTCGCGCATCTTCATCATCAGGTTGATCCAGCTCTCCTCCCACATGATTTGCCGGTGGTTGAGCATGAATGTCTTTTGTATCAGGGCGAGGGTACCCCAGAAGGTGTCACCGCCGCGGTGTTCTCCGTCGGCGTCCTTTTCCGTAGGAAGTTCATCCCCGATGTTAGTTGCATAATAAAAAAAAAGTGTTCAGCACCCATTTGCCGGTACACCAGAGCCATCAGCGTGAACAGTTCCGCCGTGCTTTCCACCCTTTTCAGCAGCAATCGCGAGAGCATCCCCGTCAGCCAGAAACGCCCAGGACGGTTCAGTATGGCCACGGCCGCCATGCGTGCTATCACCCGAAGATTGCCGCCGGTTCGCAGCATCTCGTGGATCATGTTTTCACTGTCGCTGACGTCCTTCAGCCGTGTGCTTTCCTGCGATAGGCGTACGATCGTCCCGGGTCGAAGAGGACGGATGCCCATCGGGATCATTATGCCAAAGAGCCAGCGCACCTTGAATTTTGCAGACTGGTCAAGTAGTGCCGCCCCTGCCTCTTGCTGCAGTTGCTTATCCTTGTCCGTTTCCTTTGTCATGTGTCGCATTTATAAAAAAGGCCGCCGTCATCGCTTCGGGCGGCCCTTCAATCAACCAATTAAACCAATTATGAGAAAGTATTGCATCAGGTGGTGGGGATGCGGAAGCGGTAGGGGGCCTGGTCCGTGGCGCCTGCTCCGGTGGTTTCCGGAGCCAGGGCGGTGGCTTTGACCTCCATTTCGAGCAGGTTCTCACGACCCAGTACCGAGTCGAAACGGGCAAGGCACGAAGCGCGGGGGATCTCGAAGACGATGTCATTGGTGGTGGTGATCTCCAGCGACCTTTCGATAGCCTCGACGCTTTCGGGACCGTAGTAGTAGTCTACGCCTGTTCCGGTGGCGGCGGTGCCGCCCTTCATCACGGCGATCAGGTCAGGAGTCATGTCGTAGGCCCTCCAGGTCATGGTGAGCTTTCCGGGGTCGGTAACGATCGAGTGTACGGGGGTGGTGACCTCCTCCACGTAGAACTCTGTGGTGGTGCTCTCATCCTCGGAGATCGTCAGCGAACCCTGGACGGTGTATGCCCAGGGGGTGAGATCGCCGGAGGCGGGCATCGCGAAGCCGCTGCCGGTAGCGACGACTGCGCCGTGTTTGACGGATTTTATTCCGTATAAGTATGAAGCCATATCTTACGTATTAAAGATTTTTACTTTTAAGCGGATGTTGCTGTAATGGTAACTGATAAGCGGTTCACGATGGTATTCCTGGCTCTCAAAGTCGATGTGGTAACCGATCCCGTCGGCATCCACGTCGGTGACCTCCTGCAGAAGGGTCATCAGCGTTGCGTTGCGGCACTCCAGCGTTTCTGTGTCCGGCAGGGCATTGGCCTTGTCGATGTCCGCGCAGTAGTAGTTCACATTGACGATCACCGTCTGCATGACCCCCGCCGAAATCGGCAGGGCGTTCATCACAACGTATTCGTCAGGCGTCACATTGGTAGGCTTGGTGTATTTGTACACCGGCACCTGGACGCCGTCCGCGGCTGTGAGGATGGCATATATGTAGTTGATGACCGTGTCCTGTGTCTTCATCGCATTGCTGTTTGAACCCCCGTCATGTCTACGTCAATGGCCGTTCCCTTGGCTGCTGCGAAGCGGCGCAGGCGCTGCTCCACGTTTGTAAGGGCGACCATGCCCTGGCTGGTGATCACGTTGAATCCCCGGCTTTCGAGGTAGCTGGCGTATTCCATTCCCGCGACTCCGATCAGCTGGTATCCGATGTTGACCTTTGGTACCTGCTGAAGGACGGTCATGGCCGCGCTGGTGGCCTCGGCCGGACCCTCGACCCCCCCGCGGATGATGGCCCCGTTCTGGAGGACATAATAGCCGATGGAGTTGCGAAGGTTGGTCGTGTCGTCGAGGTATTCGCCAGGGCCCCGGGGCGTATCCCCCTTCTTGCCCTTGCGCACTGCGGGGAAGGCGCTGCGGTCGATGTTGAGGTCACGTTTTGCCTGGTCCATGAACTCGGCACCGGTCAGATCCAGTCTGTTGACGATGCCGTTTTCGATGGTCTGCAGCTGACGTGCCGTTTCCGCCATTATTGCCTTCGGTGATGTGCGCAGCGTTATACCCATGACTTTGAGTTGAGCTGGTTATTTTCGTGTCGCTTCACGGTTCCCGTGTATTCCCTTCCCGCATGTGTCGTGATCGTGACCGGAGTCCCCGGCAGAATCTCGGTGGTGTGCACCGGCTGGTAGACGGTGTAGTCGTACTGGACGACCTGTCCGTCACGCGTGGTCACCGTGCCCTGCTTGCTGTTGTATTCTGCACGGCAGGTGGTGGTCAGCGTTGTCGGATCGGGTACGTACCAGTTTCCATCGAGATCCTGCGCCGGGGTTCCGGGGATCGCAAAGACTGCGGTATCGGGATATTGGGTTACCATGGATTGACGGCTTTGACTTTCGGCGCTGTGGCCCCCACGATCGGGTATCCCCATTTCTGGTACAGCGAATTGGCCAGCTTGAGCAGGTTGGCGCGGTCATTGACCGACACCGAGAACTGCCCTTCGCTGATGTTCGCCGCCGTTGCCAGAATCACGTACACATCGGCCTGCGCGAGTTCCATGGCTGACGAGTTGCCAGCGTATATCCCCGTACTGGTGATGCCCCGGTCGGTCAGTACCTTTGTGAAGGTATTGTCCGCTATGGGATAGCCTGCTGTGGTTGCTTTTATCGCTTCAAGGTTTGTCATCGCTTTCCGCTTTTATCAATTACGCCCAGGTGGCTGCATCCGCCGTGTACAGACTGAAACACTGGTCCACGTTGGCCCAGCTGGGGAAGACGTTGGCTTCGCCCTTGGTCAGGACTGCCGACGGGTTGAACTCCTTGCGGACGGAGAGAAGGACCGGGCCGCGCTTGCTCTGGATCACATCCAGCGGGCGCTCCAGTTCCTCGGCGATGGGTCCGGCGTAGAAATTACCGCACACCAGGTCGGGAAGGAAGGTGACGTGGTTTGCACTCCACGGGTCGGTGGCCGCTACGGTACCTGCGGCATTCTCGATGCCCACATAGGTGTCGATCAGAACAATCTGCGGCAGGCGCAGGGCATTCATCACGGTGTTGGCGATCTGAAGGCTCTGGTATCCCAGTACGGTGGGTTCACCCACCAGGAACTGCTTGGCGGCGCTCTGGTACTCGGTAGATGCGGTCAGAAGGTCGAAGGTGGTGGCGTTCATCAGCATATACCGAAGGTTAACGCCAATTTTGCGCCCTTCGAGCATCACGTTTTTGATGTCCGTTAAGGGCTTCATGGTGGCAGCGTTGGTTGAAGACCATACTGTGCCCACGACCTCCTTGTTGGCTGTCGGCATCCCGAAATCGATGGTCGTCTCGTTGATGATGCCCAGCGGGTTGTTGGTCACGGACAGCTTCATGGTGGTGGCGGACAGCGCCTGAAGGGCCATCCATTCCATCCGGGCCTGTACGCCGTCCCAGCAGAAGTCGAGGTCGTTGAAGTAATCTTCGATGACGGCAAGGTTGCCCTGGATCGAACGGGTGATCTGGTGTTCGAGGATCTCACGCTCTGATTTCCGGCGGGCGATGGCCACCTTGGGGATGTCGAAATATTTCACGGAAAGGGATTTCCGTCCCAGTTCCGGGGTCGTTGCGTCGTAGCTGATGATGTTCGCGGCCACGCGGTTTCCGCTGGCTCCGATGATCGTCTTGGCATCCAGTGTGTTCACGTTCTTGATGGGGAACAATGACGCCCAGTACAATTCTTCATACTGGCGGGCAGCCAGGTACTGCTCCAGTCCTGTCTGCGATACTCCGTTGATGATAGGTGATTTCATGCTGCGTCAGTGTTAATAGTTAAACGTGAGTTTTGCAAGCGCGGTCTTCTGGGTCGTGCTCAGCGGGTAGGTAAGGGCGCTCTCGCGAACGGATCCCCCGATGACATAGCTCCCTTCGGCGTTGTCGACAAGGGCCACGCCGTTACCGACGTAGATGTCGTCTTTTACCAGGGCGTAGGGCGTGTAAAGTGCGGTGGCCGTTGTGGCATCGGTGGCCACGGTCAGGACGGTGCCTTCTCCGGTTATTGACAGGTCACCGTCGAGGGCGAGTAAGTCCATGTCGCCGGAGGCGGTGATGGCCGTGATGGTCTGTGCCGTGGCTCCGTCATACACATGGTCGCCGACGGAGAACAGGTTCGGGGTGTCGATGTAGACTTTATCCGCATCGGAGGCGTCCACGATGGTCGCCGTCTTGACAAGGTAGGCCACGCGGGCCGACTTGTCAATGTAGACGGGGGTGCCTGCCGCGATGTACTCCGTGTCCGCAGGGACGTTGGATAGGTCGAAGCTCGCACCGCCGGGATAATCCTCAATCACTTGATCGAAGACTACCTTGCGTCCGGATATGGTTTCGGATGTAAGATTCATGCTTTCAAATGAATTTCGTTAAACAATCAGATTAATTTTTTACCTACTACTCCGCTGGCCACGGTCGGGTTGTTGCGTTTCTCGGCGATCATCTTGGCGATTGCCGCGTCTGCCTTCTCCCCTCCGCCTTCCTGCGGGTTATTCACGATGACCCCCTGGTTGACCAGATCCTGGCGAAAGGCGGTGTAGTCCGCTTCCAGGGATGCCACAAGGTTGTCGATGTCTGCCTCGGATTCAATGTCCAGCGAACGCCCGCGAAGGAAGGATTCCGGGATCTTCTTTTCAGCCAGCTTAGCCTTGGCTTTGCCGACGAGTGAAGTTTTGACCTCCCGTTTCTCCAGCGCCTCGAGTTTATCCATCAGGCCCTTCGCCCATGCCGGGATATCATCTCCGGGTTTCGGAGGGTCCGCAGGTTTTTGGTCTGCGGGATTGGGATCGGCGGGTTTGAGTTCCTTTCTGGTCTTCTCTACTGCACTGGTGACGCGTGCGTCGATGTCGCTCTGAAATGCCTTCAACAATGGTTCTGCCCCTGTTACGGCCGGTTCAACGCCGTTTTCTTCAGTCACGGTTTGGGCAAGGAATGCGGCCACCCCGGACAATGCTCTGTCGCCAAACCCCAGGTTGCGGTACTTGGTTTTCAGCGCTGATAAAATTTGTTCTTCCACGTGGTAGTGAATTTTAATTTGTTTGGGTAAAGATCAAGGTATAATTACGGGATTACGTGACGCGGAAGTTCATATTATGTCACGGTTCGGGATGTGTGAAAGGTTTTGCCCTAAGTGCCGGTTTCCCTGCATACACCCGGTCGATGATATTCTGGTTCTGGTTCACGAAGTAGGGCTGCTGCTTCCACCGGTCGAACTGCTCGCGGTGCTGGGCCATGTATGACTTGAAGCTATCGGGAACGTCGCCGACCTGCTGGATCTTCTGCCCGTTCTCCCATGCCTCCATCTGCTCGTCTGTCATGAATACCGGTACGTCAAAGCACATGCAGGCCGGGTGCCACCCGTGGAATGTGAATGCCTTGGGATAACGCCCCGCCAGCGCGTCGCAGATGTCTCCATTTGGCATCAATGCGGAGTGTGCGGCGCTCAGGCGCACCTCATACCCGAGGATCACCGGTGAACTGCGGTACATCTCCATGTTGGCGGCATGGTATGCCATGTTGATCTCGGTGCGGGCAAGGCGCCGGGCGTTCTGGTAGCTGGACCGGTAGACCCCGCGCCCGGGATGGTAGTCCTCCATCGGCTTGGATGGTTTGAGCACCCCCGTCAGCGGATCGCGGACGCGGCGGAATCGCCTGTCGGGCTCGTTGAGCACCTGGCGCACATCCCTGCCTATCTGGTCCGCGCTTCGTCCGGATGACAGCCCCGATTGAAGGTAGAACTCCAGCTGCTGCTGCAATCCACCGGCAAGGCTCCAGACGCGGTCACTCAGGCCCATCCCCGCTACCTTGCGGTCCAGGAACTTGCTCATGGCATCCAGGTTGCGGGCATAAGCCCCCGTGGCTGCCACATCCGCAAGTCCTGCCGCCTGCGCCCACCTCTCTATGATCCCTCCGGTACGATCTTCCGCCGCCTGCCATGAAGAGATCTGCTGTTGCTTGACGTACCCTTCAAATTCACTTACGAAGCGATCCAGTTCCTTTTTCATCAGCGCCTCGGTGGCGCGGTCACGGATCAGCACTCCCCGCGGGTCGAAGCGGTAGCGTTCCAGTAGCGGCGACACCCTGGCGATGTAACGCCGGAAGATGGCATTTACCTCGCGGTTGGCAGCCAGAAGGCGCTGGATCATCTGACGCTCTGCAAATGTGGGCTTCACCCCGCTGGGAAGTTCAATCATGGAGATAGGCGTTTACGGTGTCACGGAACTCATCGAAGGACCGGCATATCACGTACTTGTTGCCAGCATCCTCCGCAGACCTCTGCCACATTTTTTGATTTTCTGATTGTTTTCCTATTTCAGTCTTAAATTCAATACACAGAGAACCAAAACCATTTCTAGCAATAAGTAATATCATATCAGGACACCCACTGACAACACCTTCTTTTTTCAATATAGCACCAGTTATTTTATCGCGGCGTGAACCATTTGGTACTGCAAAACAAATCTGTCTCAACTTCGGGAATTGATAGTCGAACCATCTTTTACATGAACATTGAAGGGCAGATTCGTTATGTCTCATTGTGCATATATACTAATTATCAATGAATTATAAAAGCATTTCACTAAATATTTTCACGGTATATCATGTTTGAAATTATTTTTAACGTAATCCTTAATGTCTTTCAGGGGCGTTCATTCCGCTTGTCTCAGGTGTTTCTCACGGCGGCGGCGATCGCGTTCCGGCTTGGTCACCCAGCGGAAGAATGCCGTCCAAACGATCACGTTTACGGCGGCGGCGATGGATAATATGGTAATTTCACTCATGGTCCTTCTTTTTGAATATTTTCCTGACCCATTCTTTTATTTCTTTGCGGTTCCGCCATGCCTTGTCCAGGATGCCGGTACCACCGATAACGGTGATGGCGTTCACGGCGAAGTCCTCCCACCGCTCCGGAATGGCCTGCGGTGCCGCCAGGGTTACGGCCTGCAGGATCAGCAGCATGATCACGACGCTGGTGGGACGCGCTGCCTGCCTTGTGATGGTCTTGGCTCTCTCTATGCTCATGATGTTGCCCTCCTGTATCCCAGCAGCTGACTGCCCTGGTAGTCCTGGATGTTCACCTCGTTACTCTGGTTGCCGCCCAGCAGCCATATACGGGAGCCGTCCTGACGTACGAAGAATCCCACATGCCCCTGCCATCCCTGCGGGTCATTGCGCCATAGTACGGCGATATCCCCCACTTCCGGGTCCATGATCTTATCTCCCCATCCGAGCCATGACCGTGCCGCCAGGCTTTTGGTGTGCTGAAGCCCCGCTTTTTGAACGCACCAGCATACGAAGGCGCTGCACCATGAGGTCTCGTCGTTTTTAACATCGAATCCGCACTCGGTGAAGTATTTCACGACCTCGGGATTGTGGTTGCTGCCCGACCACTCACGTACGCCATACTGGGTCAGGGCGATTTTGAATACGTCACTTATCCGGTGCATTTTGTACATCCTCCATATTCGTTCTATAACGCTCATTTCTGCCGTGTTCTGGGCCTGGCATTGATTTCCTCCTTGTGGTCTGCAAATTGTGTGCAGATGGTGGTCAGGCGGTCATTCATGGAGAATAGGATGGATTTCAGCTCCTTGTGGTCCGCTTCGTTCTGCCTGCGTACCTCTGCTACCAATTCCTTGATTTCAGCGTGCACGGTGTCGATGTCGTTGTCGTGAAGTCTGCGCAGATCCTTAATATCCGTGGTGATCTGGTTGACGATGTTCAGTCGCTCCTTCTTCATTGCCTCGACTTCCTTGCGGACATTGGCGGTGTCGTTTTCAAGTGTTTTCATGCGTGATTCATGACGCTCGTACTCTGCGATAAGCTCCTTTTGGGATTTTTGGCGGATCGCCTTCAGTTTGTGGTTGAGACCCACGATGGCCACGACAAGGGCACCGGCGGTCAGGATAAGTCCTACGGACTCATTAAGAGATATTGTGTCCATTATCTTCTTTTTCGCCAAAGGTCGGGGGTGAACTTACGTGATCGTTATGTTAACGGCTTGTATTGCATCACGGTTTGGGGTGTGTGAATAAAAAAGCCCCGGGATCAATATCCCGAGGCTCGCTAACCTAACTAAACCAAACTTATGAAAACGTGCGGAAACATCCGCGAAGCTTCTATTCAAAATGGTTCAAATTGTCCCTCGATGTGAACTAAATCTTCACCCATCCATACACCCCAGGCTCCCATTATGTAGCCATCGGGGATTCTGCGGAATACCTTTCCTATGTCTGCTGTCAATGTCATGGTCTGTCATTTATTGAGTAAATATAATCTTTGTATGCTACCCAGTTTGATGCATCTTTGTAGTCTGCCACATTAGCGTCAGGCACATAAATACGGCAGGTCAAAGGCAATGTTCCGAATGCCTCTTCGGTAAGCGTAGGCGGTGTGGCGGTCTGGAATATAAACTCTTCTATCGAAACCATATCACCAAATGCGTATTCCCCTATGCTTCCTGTCATCCCTGATGGCAGGGTTAAGGATGCAAGGGAATAGCAATTATAAAATGCTGTGTCCCCTATGCTTCCTGTCATCCCTGATGGCAGGGTTAATGATGCAAGGGAATAGCAATCCTGAAATGTGTATGCCTCTATGCTTCCTGTCATCCCTGATGGCAGGGTTAATGATGCAAGAGAAACGCAACTAGCAAATGCTGTGTCCCCTATGCTTCCTGTCATCCCTGATGGCAGGGTTAATGATGCAAGGGAATAGCAATTATAAAATGCGGATGCCCCTATGCTTCCTGTCATCCCTGATGGCAGGGTTAAGGATGCAAGGGAATAGCAATTATAAAATGCTGTGTCCCCTATGCTTCCTGTCATCCCTGAT
>Ga0116149_1003789_pt1 | contig 15353 bp, 15 predicted proteins | sample AD_UKC057_MetaG_FD_89787 | JGI IMG/M metagenome (GOLD analysis project Ga0116149, IMG submission 89787) | Active sludge microbial communities of municipal wastewater-treating anaerobic digesters from USA - AD_UKC057_MetaG | ecosystem: Engineered > Bioreactor > Anaerobic > Digestate | place: USA... | reverse complement strand
GAACCTTACCCGAAACTAAATAAAGCTCAGTTTGAGGACCGCCTGAGGTTTTTGCCAGTTCATCAAAAGTCATCCGGGTAAGAGCCTTTACATTTATAATTGAGCCGTTTGCAACTACGACAGCTGAACTCTTAAAACTTGTTGATATATAATCACCCTTTTTGAGAACCTGATTTGGTTCAGCAGGGAACCATGTCTGCCCGTCGCTGCTGTACTCAACCTTTCCTTTAACACTCTTTATAACAGCATCATCTGCAAAAAGAATGACTGCCGTGAAAACTAATAAGAATGCAAGCATAAATTTTCTCATAGGTACCTCCAATGTATCAATCGATACAAACATGCTGATTTGCATAAATAATCAAATTACTTCGTACTAAAGTAATTCTAACACAGTAAACCTAATTTTATCAGGATAGATACCGGTTTATCTGCTTTTTTCTATTATTTTACACTCTGCTAAAGAGAAATTTGATGTATTTCTCTTTAGCAAGCCTCAATATCCTTCTTTCCTTGAAAATTAGATTTTCAATGTCGCAGAAAGAGATACCCTGAACGGAATAATATTAACACCTCTTATGACTGAAAAGGGATTAAACACAAATAATCCAGCTGAATACATGAAGCTGAACTCGCTGCTCACCAGGAAATTACCATATACAGAAAGCTCCCCGCCGACAAATAAATTAGGTCTGTTTACATTAAGGACCGGTAATGCAAAGCTGTCAATAGATTTGTTTAGATAACTGCTGAGTTTAAATCCATTTGAAAATACCGAACTGCGCTGGGTTGAAGTTTCAAACCCGATATAGGTAACCATATCATGCTTCAATTCCGGAAGTACGACCGATACACACTGTTCATTAACCGGCACAAATCCGGCAGTGTTGCCGTCTCCCCAGGGCAGAGTATATAAACCGCTCAAAGTCAAACTTGTAGCCTTTGATGGTATACGCAGGGAGAGATTACCGGTAATGAGCTGGCCGAAGTTAGAGGTATTATCAGATTGAAGTACGCCGAAACTTGTTCCGGCTGAATAGCGTAGTGTTGAAAAAAGAGGACCGGAAAGTACAGCAGAACCATAATAGGTATTAACTGAAGGACTTGCTTCAGAGCGGAGATCATTTTGTCCTAAGAACTCTAAACTGGCATTTTGCCGCAGCAGAAATTCCTGAAAGACTGCATATACTGAATAAACAAGACGTGATGGTCCAAAAACTACATCCTCGTTATCAATGTCTTCAGTATCCTGCGGGGAAAGAAATATAGAACTGTTGCTCTTGAGGGTTAAACCGGTATAGTAGGACTGTACACCAAGCGTGGTATTGTTGATACCCCAAGATACTTTCAAACCGTCGCTCTTTGTTGAAAAAATCTTCCCTGTTATATCATCAGCCTGAATACGGCCGGCAGCAAACCTTATACCGCTGGGAGTGTTTCCCGGCAGCGGTATAAATCCTGAAAATTCAAAGCTGCCGACGTCAAAATAATAAGGTTTAATATAAGATCCGGTTAGTGATGTCCAGATATAGTTAAATTTGTAAACTACAGAAGCGGCAAATGAAAAATCCTTTATGGGTGTATTAAGCCATAAGACAGTAGAATTAGTTTGACTGAATATATTTTGAACATTTCTGGAAAAATCGCTTACATTTCCAATGTTTAATCCAAAATCAACAGAGGAAAGAGGAAGAGACAGGCAAAGCAGAATAAGCATGCATACTAGTATTGGTTTTCTTTTCATTTTATTTATCCTCCGCATTAGCATCCACGGGAAATAAGGATATTGCTTTATCCAAAATTTTCAGAGCATCTGTACCCTTTACAGCTGAACCGGGATCCATAGAACCTGGAATCACATTTTTATGCACTAATTCTCTGTAAGAATAGCGGTCATTTTTGAAGACAGTGTAAAAAAGTCCGCCCTTAACCTTAAAAGCTCTTGCAATGAGCCGGCTGTACTGTGAAGTCTTAATGGGGCTTTGGGGATCCGGAATTTTCCTTATCCATTGTGTTTCGGTGAAAAGCTGCCATGCCTGATTTGAAGCAGCATCTTCCGGTAATCTTTCACTGCCTGCCATTACGAGATAGACTGCCTGTTCCCAGGAAACGGATTCAGCTTCCAGTACAGTGGTAAAAAATGCTGCACTTTGAGCAAATGAAAAAGAGCTCAAAGATATAAAAACCGTGATTACCATAATTGTTTTAAGACAGAACTTTTTAGTTTTCATACATATCTCCTGTAAACTTAAAATATATCTATAACTGCATTGTAACACATATTCAGCTATTTTAAAGGAAGTTTGCCTGCTTTTTTGGTTCTTTTTACACTGGATAAACCTTCTTCCTTTTGATACAGTACAAGGCGATGTATACCATTTATATAGTAGAAGATGACCAAACCATTGCAAATTCTCTTAAAAAACACCTTGAGTCCTGGGACTTTACGGTGTATTGCACTCACGATTTTAAACAGATACTTGACGAGTTTATTTTATGCAGAGCCCACCTCGTACTCATGGATATAACGCTGCCTTTCTACAACGGCTACCACTGGTGTACAAAAATTCGAGAAGTGTCAAAGGTACCGGTCATCTTTCTTTCTTCCTCTGCAGATAACATGAATGTTCTCATGGCTATAAACACGGGCGCCGACGATTTTATTGCAAAGCCCTTTGATCTTCAAGTGCTTACCGCAAAAATTCAGGCCCTCCTGCGCCGGACATATAGTTTCACCCCGCACTCTCAGATTCTTGCTCATAAAGATCTTCTTTTAAATATTGATAACGCCTCTTTTTCTTATAACGAAAAGCACTACGAACTTACAAAAAATGAGTTTCGTATTTTACATACACTGCTGGAACATAAGGGCAGGATTGTAAGCAGGGATACCTTAATGAACAGACTGTGGAGCGATGACTGTTTTGTGGATGATAATACGCTGACCGTGAATGTTAACAGACTGCGCAAAAAACTCGAGGATGCAGGGCTTGCAGATTTTATCTGCACCAAAAAGGGACAGGGATATATTGTATGAGTAAAAATATACGCGCCCTGATTATTCCCTACCTTCGAACAAAGATGCTCCTATTCATCGTTCTCTTTTTCTTCACGATTATTTTTGGAATACTTTCAATCATCTTTTCTCTTCCCGGAGAATTACTTTCGTATACACTCCTTCTCACCCTTACCGCCGCTTTTTCCGGTTTATGCATAGAGTTTATTCTTTTTTACAAAAAAGTACAAAAGATTGAAGCTGTCTGCGATGCAATTCCTCATAATGCCGATGGCCTTCCGGAAAACCCTCAGGGAGCAGAACAAAGCTATGACAGCTGTATAAAAAAGTTCAGCTCATGCTACGGGTCTATTGCAGCAGAATATGAAAAAAAGAAAACTGAAATCGAGGATTATTTTACGCTTTGGACTCATCAAATTAAAACCCCGCTTACAGCTCTTAAGGCTCACATGCAGTGTACTCAGGCGGAGGGGAAAGAGATTGATGCAGTCCTGACGCGGGAGCTTTTAAAAATAGAACAGTATGCAGATATGGCTCTCCAGTATATCAGGCTGAATTCGGTACAGACCGATTTTGTTTTTTCCAAGGTTGATATCAGCAGTCTTGTAAAACAATCGGTTAAAAAGTTTGCACCCTTGTTTATTTCTTCAAAAAATGCGGTACATATTGATGAGTTTTCTGTAAAAGTATTAAGCGATGAAAAGTGGCTTTCTTTTGTCATCGATCAGATACTGTCAAATGCAGTCAAGTATACTAAGAACGGTAAAATATCGGTGTATATGGATGCGCTAAAAAAAGATGTTCTTGTCATAGAAGACACCGGTATAGGCATCCTGCCGGAAGATATTCAAAGGCTCGGTGAAAAGGGCTTTACCGGCTGCAACGGACGGCTGGACAAAAAAGCAAGCGGGCTGGGATTGTATTTATGCAAGTCAATTCTTTCCATGCTCGGCCACTCATTGTATTTTGCCTCTCAAAGCGGCAGGGGGACACGGGTTTTTATAGATCTTCATAAAAACTCCTAATAATGGTCCAGTATTACAAAAATGTAAGATACGGGTACAAAGTGTCAGCTGTTCTTATGGATGCCTCTTTATTCATCCTGTAGTATTGCATCAATTATTACCTGCAAGGAGTTTAATCATGCCTTTACTGGATGTTAAAAATGTTAAAAAAGTGTATACCACCCGTTTTGGAGGCAATCAGGTTCAAGCGCTGAGCGATGTCTCTTTTTCTGTCGAAGAAGGTGACTATGCTGCGATCATGGGAGAATCGGGATCGGGGAAGACAACACTTTTAAATATTCTTGCCTCACTCGATAAACCGACTTCCGGTGATGTTGTCATTAATGACAAGAGTATTGTCGCAATGAAGGAAAAAGAAATATCAGAATATAGAAGAACTAACCTGGGCTTTATTTTTCAGGATTTTAATCTTCTTGACACATTCTCTCTTAAAGATAATATTTTTCTGCCTCTTGTCCTTGCAAAAAAACACCACAGCGAAATGGAAAAAACACTAGCTCCTATAGCTAAAAAACTTGGTATTACCGACATTCTTGACAAGTTTCCCTACGAGGTTTCAGGCGGTCAAAAGCAGAGAGCTGCTGCTGCACGCGCATTAATAACGAAACCTCATATTATTTTAGCTGATGAACCGACAGGAGCCTTGGATTCTCATGCAACAGACGACCTTCTGGATTTATTTAAGACAATAAACCAGGACGGACAAACCTTATTAATGGTAACACATAGTGTAAAAGCTGCATCCCGCGCGAAGCGTGTGCTTTTTATAAAAGACGGAAAAATATTTCATCAGCTGTACAAAACAGGAACAAGTGATCGGGAGATGTATCAGAAAATTTCTGACAGCCTGGCATTTTTAGCAAAGAAGGAGAGCGGCGATGAATAACTTCTTCTTTACAAAACTGGCTGTGAGCAATATAAAAAAGAATTCGCCAATATATGTACCCTACATTGTTACCTGTGTTATTACCTTTGCCATGTTTTACATCATCTGCTTTTTGTCGCTTAATGAAAGCATGAAGGATATTTACGCAGCCGGATACGCAATGTCCTTATTCAATATGGGACGCTATGTCGCAGTTATTTTTTCTGTTATTTTTCTTTTTTACACTAATAGTTTTATTTTGAAACGGCGGAAAAAGGAAATCGGTTTATTCAATATTCTGGGACTCGGGAAGCCTCACATAGCACTGGTGCTTTTTATAGAAACCCTTATAACCTTTGTTACAACCATCTGTCTTGGCTTTATACTCGGTTCCGTTTTCTGTAAACTCATATTTTTTATTATCCTGAAGATGCTGCACATGAATATTGCACTTCGCTATATTTTTTCTTTTAAGCCGTTACTCATGAGCTGCACTGTTTTTTCTGTAATATTCGCTCTTATACTGATTTTTAATCTTTTTAATATCAGTGTATCAAACCCGATACAGCTGCTTAAAGGAAGCAGCACCGGAGAAAAGGAGCCGAAGACGAAACTTATATCTACCATTCTCGGCCTGATATTCCTGGGGATCGGTTATGTTTTTTCGTTAACAGCCTCTTCAGGTCTTTCTGTAATAATTTTTTTCTTTCCGGTTGTCTTAAGCGTTGTAATCGGGACATACCTCCTCTTTACCGCTGGAAGTATAACGCTTTTAAAATCGCTTAAAAAGAACAAGAACTTTTACTATCAGACTAAAAACTTTACCTCCGTTTCCGGGCTTTTGTACCGGATGAAGCAGAATGCGGCAGGACTTGCAAACATCTGTATATTGAGCACCATGGTTCTTTTTATGATTTCTACTACAGCCTCTCTTTATATAGGAAGCGAAGATGCACTTCATACCAATTACCCGTATGATATTTCAATTGATATAACCAATGCACCCTTTGACTCGCTTGGCGACACCGCCTCAATTATCAGCAGAGAAGCACAGGAAGACGGAAAAATACTTGCAGATGCAGACACCTTACATCTTTTATACTCTCACAGCGATTCTGATAAACAGGTTATATCAGCAGAAAATCTAAAAGAACGGTCTTTTGTTTTATGCATCAGCATCGGGGATTACAATAGAATTATGAAAAAAAGTGAAACACTAAACGATGGAGAAGTTCTTTTATATGAGAAGCATCATCACCTTAAAGAAAACTCTTTTATGCTTGCAGACAAATCTTTCAGCGTTAAGAAATTCATCAACGAATATCCTTTACTAAGTCTGAGTACAGGAACTGTAATCACATCGTTCTATGTAGTCCTTTCTGAATCTGACTTTAAACGCGCTGCAGAATTTTCAGTTGATGGAAAGACTCCATCCTTTACCAAAAACTATTTTGCAGGCATAAACCTTTCTGACGCTTCTCCAGAAGAAAAAATGAGTTTTTCAAGAAGATTATACAGTACCTTAGAACCGCTTAAAAACAATGGAGCCGGATTAAAGATTGTTGCCCGCGATGCAGAAAGAGGCAGCTTATACGAAATGTACGGCAGCTTTCTATTTCTCGGTATTTTTCTTGGAGCGCTCTTTCTTATGGCTACTGTTCTCATCATGTACTATAAGCAGATAACAGAGGGTTTTGAGGACAAAGACAGATTCCTTATTATGAAAAAAGTAGGGATGAGCGATAATGAAGTTAAAACTTCTATAAACCGCCAGGTTATAATGGTGTTCTTTCTTCCCATAGGAGCAGCTGTTGTTCACATTGCCTTTGCTTTCCGCTTAATGACCCTGCTTTTAGAAGCTCTGTATCTGGTGAATATCGGGTTATTTCTTACAACAACGATAATAACTATTGCTGTATTCTTTGGTATCTATACACTGGTGTATATAAGGACTGCAAAAACGTACTATAAAATAGTACACGCAGCTTAAAACGAAGACTTTAGTATTAGAAATTTTCCTTTACTATAGGTCTGCCGGATTTGCAGCATACTTGCATTTCCGGCATTTTCTTATCATACTGTGAAGCATGATTACTATACAAAAAACATTTATGGATACACCTTTTCTAAAAACACTCGGACGTGTACCGCCTTTTTCGCCAAAAAACGGCGCCCTTCATACTTTCTGGACAGGGAGCGGTTTTGAAACTGCCGTAAAGGCCTGTGAGGTATGGGTCGAGATTGAAAGCGATTACACCGTGTATGAAAGCTGGGTAAGCGTCTTTATAAACGATGCCTGGATTGCCCGTTTTATGGTCCACAAAGGCAGACAATGGTATTGCCTTGCAAGAAATTTAAATGCAGAAAATGTTCAGCATATTAAAGTATTAAAAGATACACAGGAAATGGCAGGCGACAATAATCATATAGTAAGTTTCTGCAGTCTCAAAATTATATCTTCTCATGAAAATGAATCAGATATTTTTCATCCAGCTGATAAAAAGAAGGCTGTCATTGAGTTTGTCGGAGACAGTATAACATCCGGAGAAGGAACAATAGGAGCAAAGGGTGAGATGGACTGGATATCTTCCTGGTTTACCTGTGCAAACACCTATGCCTATATGACCTCGCAAAACCTCAATGCAGATTTCCGTATTGTAAGCCAGAGCGGATGGGGCGTGTACTGCAGCTGGGACAATAATATTACCTGTGCCCTTCCTCTGTATTATACCAAGATCTGCGGATTAGCAGCCGGTGAAAAAGCTGCGGAGTGTGGAGCCCGCGAGCTTTATGATTTTTCAAAAGATAAGGCCGATGCGGTTGTCATAAATCTTGGTACAAACGACACAGGATCATTTAGAAATGCCCCCTGGAAAAATCCAGAAACTGGAATAGAGTACAAGCAGAGAACGAATGAAGATGGTTCATTCAACAGCGAAGATGTTGAACACTTTACCGCTGCAGCATGCAGATTTCTTATTCAGGTACGGGAAAAAAATCCTGATGCAAAAATTATTTGGGCTTACGGGATGCTCGGAAGTGAACTTGAAAGCTTTATTCTTGAAGCGATTGAACGGTTTAAAAAAGCAGGCGGAACAAATGCGTATTTTGTAAAACTGCCGAATATGGAAAAAGAAGAAGCAGGTTCGCGTGAACATCCGGGTTATCCTTGTCATAAAAAAGCAGCAGATGTCTTAAGCACTGCTTTAGAAAAAATTCTAACACAAGACTAAGGATTGAAAATGGAACAGATCAGCCAATCTGATATTCAATCTGCTATAACAGACGAAGATTATTTTGAAGATCAGAAGTTTTCTCAGCTTGATTTTTCAGAGATAGAGTTTAACAAAAATACCTTTGACGGATGTTCTTTTTTACACTGCACTTTTAACGGAACATCGCTTTCTTATTTAACATTCAGGTCCTGTACATTTGAACACTGCACCTTTATTGTGACAGCGCTGGATAAGACAACAATAGACGGCTGTGTTTTTACAGAATGTAAAATAATGGGTTTAAGTTTTGCTGCCTGCTCATCATTCAGCTTCTCACCTTCATTTGATTCCTGTATTCTGGACAGTACGGTATTTTCACAAAACAACTTGAAAAAGCAGCTGTTTAAAAAATGCCTCATTAAAAACTGCGATTTTATGAACTGCAATGTATCTGAATCCAGCTTTGAAGGAACATCCTTTGACAAAACAAGTTTTCATGAGTGTAATTTATCGAAAGCTGATTTTTCTTCTGCAAAAAATTATTCCATAAATCCGTCTGAGAACATTATTAAGAATGCGCTTTTTTCTTTGCCGGAGGCACAGTCGTTTTTAGAATATCTGAATATCAAAATTATATAAAAAAAGGAAACAGCATGAAAAAAATTAACGTTCTATTTATTTGTCACGGAAATATATGCCGATCCCCTATGGCAGAATTTGTATTTAAAGATATGGTTCAAAAAAAAGGGTATGCAGAACTATTTCACATTGAATCTGCTGCAACAAGTACCGAAGAAATTGGAAACCCTGTTCACAGGGGTACGGTACGCATACTTTCATCGAAAGGAATTTCCTGCAGCGGAAAACATGCAAGACAGATTACAATCGATGATTATGAGGATTTTGATTTCCTCATCGGCATGGATCGTCATAACATGATCAACATGAAAAGAATACTCGGAGAAGACACTGAGGGGAAGATGCATCTTCTCCTTGATTTTACAGAACGTAAAGGAGACATTGCAGACCCCTGGTATACGAATAATTTTGAGCTCACGTACCGCGATGTACTGGAAGGCTGTGAAGGTTTTCTTTCTTATTTACATTTTTCCAGTACCAGTTTTTCAAATTTCTCTTCTGTCATAAGCTCATGAGTAAGAAACTTTCCCTTAAAATATACTCCGAAGGTTCCAAAGGGACTGCCCTCTTTTTTTGCGTCTTCACTTGAAGTAAGCTTTTTAATTTCTGATGAAAAACCGTTCCGCTCTGCAACAGAAGAAAAGATTGCGGCATATTCTTCCATGAACACACACTGATTACTGTACACAAAATAAAAGTCTTTAGTACTGGTGCATGTTCCTTTCTTTGCTTTATCAGAAAACTTTGGAAACTCTGCTGTATCGTTAAACCGCAGAGCAAGGAGTTCAAAATATGGAAATGCGGTATCTACAGTTTTAAATCCATTGTGAACATAAAACTTTTTATCAGTTAAAAAAGGACGATCCTTGTCAGAACTTACAACTGCAATACCGTCTTTTCGCCCTTTTTTTGCATCAGTAATACACTCATCTAAAAGTTTTTTAGACCAGCCCTGTCCTTTAAACCTCCCCGAAACCCAGAGACAATTAATGACAAGAAAGTTTTTACCTTCTAAGGGTTTCCATACTGTCTCAATCGGCATATATTCGATGAAAACCTTACCCCTCTCATCAAGGCGCTTGAATACGAGGCCGTCATCGAATCTTTGTCTCAGCCAGGCTTTCTTAGTCTGAGCCCTTTCTTTGTTTTCCTTGTCATTGCCGATTGCGCAGCAGATATGCTCACTGTCAATATTGTCTTTTGTAATCGATATGATCATTATTTTGCCACCGGATGCCGGAGCACAGTCCTGATGCTTTCGGGTTTTGTTTTTCTCGGATCATTGAGATAGATCTCATGATGGCAAAGAACCTTACCCTGTGCATTTTTTGTACCTATTGCATTTACGTATTCCGGGTGAGCCTTCATAAAAACATCCATTTTCGCTATTGTTGCAGGTTCATCATCATAAGGACCATTATGCATGCACTGCAGACACAAACCTTCATCATACGTTTCGAGTCTAAGCCTTCCGTCGGAAAGATAAGATTCAATTCTCTTGGATAATTCAGGATTTTTTTTCTTGTTTTTATCAACTGCAGCTTCGGCTGTACGAAGGAAAACTTCCTCAGTAACAAAATCCATCTGCCGGATCATCGAAGTCCAGTTATACTTATTTTTTTGAGAAGCATCAAAGTCCTTTGTCTGCTTATCCTTTTCACCAATCCACCATAATCCTTCGAGCGGGGGAACAACAAAGTCAACATAGCCTGAAATGTTCGTATCAGTCTTTTTACTCATCTTAATCGTGTATGACAGGGCATACAAAATTTCTACAGCCTTACTGTATTCCCCGTCTTCGACATTGGGATTGCCGGAGCCGTCTATCATTATGAAGTTCATAGGAGGAACTGTTATAGCATGAGGTTCTGACGAAGGAAGATACAGGTCCTTTTGATTTTTTTTAACATCAAGTACAGCCATACAACTACCTCCCGCAGCCTGAACAGCCTGCTTTCCAGGAAGTACACTGAATAATGCGTTTTCCGTTGTCGCCGTGTTCTTTGTCATATGAAAAAGATTTTAAAAGTTCACAGGGAAAGCTGCTGCATAAGCCGCAGTGCTCAAGTCCTTTTTCTTCACAGCATACCTTAACATCGCAGACACCCCACGGAGCATTTGTTTCCTTAGCACAGCCCCTGCAGTCAAAACCGAATTGTTCTTTACAATTGAACTCTGAACATAACAAACCGCATCGTGATTCTACCATTATAAATCCTCCATTTATTGAATAGTCTGTCTGAATTATATATCAGTTAATATGACAAGAGCATGTCATATTATAAAAAAAAAAGCGATAATATATTGATAGATTCTTCTAATCAATACATTATCGCTTTGTATTATTCTAACAAAATACTTAGTATCGCTTTACAACTCTAAACCCGACACTGTTCACTCTATCAGTAGGATTTCTTGTACTTCTGTTTGTCAAAGAACAAGCCCATGAATTACTTGCCCAGCTTCCACCGCGGAGTACACGTTCTTTTCCTGGATTAGCTCCGCTGATTGGATTATTAACAGGATTCTTTGTGTATTCGCCGTATTTATCGAAACACCATTCCCAGACATTTCCCGTCATGTCATAAATTCCAAGTTCATTTGCTTTCTTTTTACCAATTTCATGTGTTCTTTGATTACTATTATCTTCATACCATGCAACTGAATCTATCGTATTTAAACCGCTATAAGAATAGTTTTTGCTTTTCTTACCGCCGCGAGCTGCATATTCCCACTCAGCTTCTGTTGGCAAACGATATCCGTTAGCAGCCATGTCGCAGGATATTCCATCCCACTGAGAATTTCTGCTTTCTAAAGGAGAAGGGCCCCACATAACCGGATTAGTGGTACCATTTAAGGAATAGCAAGGTGTTAAGCCTTCTTTACTGCTTCGCATGTTGCAATATAAAATTGCATCATACCAGCTTACCTGTTCTACCGGACGGCTGAGCTGATTTTCTTTATTTGCGGGATTATTCGTAAAACTGCTGGAATTGCTTCCCATAACAGAAATCCACTCTTCCTGGGTTACTTCATATCTTGACATATAAAAACTTGTCAATGTTACATTGTGAACCGGCTTTTCATCGGGATCGCCCGAATCATTTCCCATTGAAAAAGTTCCCCCCTCAACTACAACAAAGCGTGGAAGAATTTTCTCACAGCTGGTAAAGAAGATACTTACCAGCAATACACAAGTTAAAGCAAGAACTCGCAAGGCACAATTTCTCATTTGTCTTTCTCCATTTTTACTATTTATTGTGTGCAAAAAAGATAGAACTCTATCAGCAGGGCACAATTCACCAAAAGTATAAACTACTTTAAATACTTTGTCAAAAAAACTTTCCCTTTAGATAGATAAAAACTCTGTTTTTTTTTACTTTCTTTATTATGTAACAGATAATTGTCGGGGTAGAATGAAATCGATGTAACTCTATATAGAAAAATATTCTTGACAGCCTTCTTATAGTCTCCTAGAATAATGCATATACTATCCAGAAAAGTTAATTTTTATGGAATATAGCAAGCTCATTAATAAAGGAAACCATTATGCCGCCAAAAAAAGGAGAAGGGACTTCAAAAACCACCAGTAAAACAGGTACTGTGAAAAAAACGACACCCAAAACAGCTGCTCCTAAAACCGCAGTTAAAAAGACAACTTCCAAGACAACTGCTGTAAAAAAAACAGCCCTAAAGGGAACCGCTAAAAAGGCGCCTGCGAAATCTGCCGTGAAAAAACCTGCAGCAAAAGCAAGTACACCAAAAACTACCGTAAAAACTCCGGTAAAAAAACCAGCAGCAAAAACAGCGGTAAAAGCATCAGCTAAGACAGCTCCGGTAAAAAAACCAGCCCTAAAGGAAACCGCTAAAAAGGCGCCTGCGAAATCTGCCGTGAAAAAACCTGCAGCAAAAGCAAGTACATCAAAAACTACCGTAAAAACTCCTGTAAAAAAAGCAGCAGCAAAAGCAAAAACAGCGGTAAAAGCAACGGCTAAGACAACTCCGGTAAAAAAGACAGCCGCTAAGGAAACAGTAAAAAAGGCCCCTGCTGCGAAATCTGTTGCGAAAAAACCAGCAGCAAAGAAAGAGCAAAAAAAAATGCCTGCTAAAATAAAGACAACAAGGACAGCCTCTACTAATACTGCAATTAATAAAACAGAGGTAAAACAAACTGCAGAAAAAACAATACCCAAGACTACAGACACTAAGAAGACAACCTATAAAAATGAATCTGCATCCAAAACTGAGGCAAAAAAAAGTTCCGTATTCGACAAGATCACGGGCAAAAATATTCCGGCGCCGGATTTTACTCCTGCTGAGGAACCTCAAATCAAAACACCGGCAGCCAAGGGAAGCCCTGCTTCCTTGCTGAATGCCGCATTAAAGGCAGAAGGGTTTTATGCATCAGGCAACGACTTAGCTTTATCAGTTAATGGAAAAATATTTACGTTTACATGGAGAACCGGAACAATTATCGGTACCCGGCATGACCGTAAAACCGAAATATCGGGAGGGGGAGGTTCTATTTCCGGACACACTCAAAACGGATATGGAACCATCACCGGAAAAATCGATCCCATCACAACAAGAAATACAGAAATAATTTCATTCTTTCTCAAAGACTCTGCCACAGGAGTAGAAAGACCCTATACGATCTACAACAATGATGTGCCCATCCGCGATGGTCAAACAATGACCATTGCCAGTGTACATCACAATAATAAAAGCTCTATTATCAGTTTTTGCAATGCATCGTCAAGACGCTGGAATTTAGCGCTTAATACTATCGACATCGCTGAAAATCTTGGACTTGGAAAAAGCCTTCACATGAAGGGTTCATACAGGAGTTCTCTTTTATTGTTTTTTGCGTTGGTGCTTCCCAGTATTGCATCATCCGTAATAATGATGTTTGTACCGTCCTGGTCAAGTAGGTACGGAATAATGGCAGGTTGTGTTGTCATAGGACTGCTTCTCTATTTTGCAAAAAAGGCTCAGCTGAAAGCAAAATACGCATGGCTTGATCCGTTTAAGAAAAAACTTGGAGCATTAAGCGGTTATCTTTGCTGATATTTCCCGGCAGCTTTAATAAGGGATTCCTGTATCTTCTGTCTTACACATTCAGGTTCCAGCACTTCCATGTGTTCACCGAACGATAAAAGATAGGAGCAGATCCAGTTTTCATCCGGAAGGCGGAAGGTCACTAGGATGCTTCCGTCTTTTTGTTTTTCCATCTCATCTTCTGAAAATTCATCAAGCACGCGAAAATACAGAGTGCTTTCTACACGAGCTTTTATTGTCAGGTATTTCTCTATTGAAGGTCCTTCGCCGTCAAAGACCCTTCCCGTTTTAAAAGGAATTATACATGAAGTATTTTTCACACTGATATTGCGTATTCTCGACATTTTAAAAAACCGTTCGTCATGTCTCAAGAGGCAGTAACCGAACATATACCATGCCTGCTCCTTGAACACCAGACGCCAGGGTTCGACAACCCTTGTTGACATTTGACCATTACTGCCGAAATAGTCAAATAGAACAGGATGTCTTTCTAAAATTGCAGTTTTAATAAGCTCAAAGGTTTTTGCACTTTGCTCACAATTATTCCAGCTTGAAAAATCGACTTCTATCCATTCGGCTGTATCAGTTTTAAAAACACTCTTGAGTTTCGTCCGGGCTTTTTCTAAATCAGTATCTTTCCTTTTACCGGTAAAACTCTGCGCTGTCTGCAGACTGTCAAGCGCATAAAGAACATGTTTTTTTTCTTTATCGGAAAATAGTGCTTGATCCAGCACAAAACCGTCAGAGACTGATATGCCCCCTCCCCTTCCCTTCGTCATATACAGGGGAATGCCTGCAATACAAAGCTGTTCAATCCAGCGGTATATGGTCCGTGTCGATACTCTAAAGTGTTTTGATAGTTCTGCAGCTGTTACTTTTTTCTTATCGAGAATAATATAGAGTACTTCAAATAAATCCTGAGCGATCATTCATTGAATTCCTTATAAGAGTGAACAGTTTTCTTATCAGATCGGGAAAATAAGGTAAACTCATTTTTATATGTTTTCAAAATACCTTCCTTTTGCAGTTTTGAAATTTCAGAAGACATTGCACTGCGGTCGACGCATAAAAAATCTGCAAGCTCCTGCCGGGTAAAGGGTATTAGAAATTTTTCACTTTTTGCAGTCTTTGCCTGGTCAGATAAATAGGAAAGAAGCTTTTCTCGTGTGCTCCTGAATGAAAGATACAAGAGCTTCCGGTTAAGCATGATGTTTTTTAAAGCAAGCACCTGCACAAAATTCCGGATAATTCTCGTATGAAATGTACAGGCAGAGGAACATACAGTGAGAATTTTATTAATAGAAAAAAACAAAATTTCAGCATCGCTTACTGCAAGAGCGCTGACAGTCAAGGGTTTTGTACCTTCAAAAGCAAAGGTTTCTGCGAATACCGAGCCCGGAGAAATATCGGATAATATTGTGCGGTTTCCCCAGAAATCCTCGGTAATAATATGAACAGAACCGCTTAAAACAAGGGCTGCATCTCCGCAGCTTTCTCCCTGGCGGAGAATAAAACTGCTTTTATTAAATTTTTTT
>Ga0116149_1003783_pt1 | contig 15369 bp, 16 predicted proteins | sample AD_UKC057_MetaG_FD_89787 | JGI IMG/M metagenome (GOLD analysis project Ga0116149, IMG submission 89787) | Active sludge microbial communities of municipal wastewater-treating anaerobic digesters from USA - AD_UKC057_MetaG | ecosystem: Engineered > Bioreactor > Anaerobic > Digestate | place: USA... | reverse complement strand
TTCATTGCGGCTATAGGAGAGTCCGAGCGCATCCCGTTCGACCTCCCCGAGGCCGAGGCGGAGCTGGTCGAAGGGTGGGCCACTGAATATGGGGATATACGCTGGGCCTGCAGATGGCCTCCGGCTACTTCCGCGCCTACATCCTCTGCGCGCTGTTCACCATGCTCTTCCTAGGGGGATGGGCCGGTCCCGAGTTCATCTGGGCGGAAGCCTGGTTCCTGGCGAAGACCTTCATCGTGTTCTTCTTCTTCATCTGGGTGAGGGCGGCCACCGTTAGGATCAGGACCGATCAGATCCTGAAGCTCGGATGGAGGCGGCTCCTGCCCCTCGCGGTGATCAACCTGCTAATAGCCGTCGCCCTCAAGGTCGCGGAGGTGTTCTGATGAGGATCGAAGAAAGGACCTACACAAAGGCGGACCACCTCAGGCCCACGGGCTACGTGCTCAAGTCCCTTATCGTCACGTTCAAGGGCCTTGTGCGGGCAACGAAGAACAGGCCGTGCACGGTCCTGTACCCCTGGGAGAGGCTTGTATACCCTGACAACTACCGGGGACGGCCGGGCATCGTCCTGGAGAGATGCATAGGCTGCGCCCGCTGCGCCAGGGACTGCCCCAACCGCTGCATCGAGATGGTCGAGGTCGAGCTCCCCGCGGGGGGCAAGGCGAAGCGTCCGCAGGTCAACGTCGGCCGGTGCATGATGTGCGGCAATTGCGCCGAGACGTGCCCGGTCAATGCCATGATCGTCACCCCAGAGTTCGAACTCTGCTCGTATAGCAGGGCGGACCTCATCTTCGATCCGGTGAAGCTCCAGTACCCCCACAAGCCGGGCTACGAGGTGAACTATGAGTTCGCCCTGCTGTCCGAGATGAAGAAGGGCGGGGAGGTGAGGACGTACGCCAAGAACGATCCCAACGTCCATGACAACGTGGTCCTGGACGCCCCCAAGTGCATCTCGTGCTCGAGGTGCGCGAAGACCTGCCCGGCGGGGGCGATCGAGATGGCGGAGACTGGGGAGCTGAACCCCAAGACCAAGAAGCCGATCAAGCGCCCCAAGTTCGACACCACCAAGTGCGTGGTGTGCGAGCAATGCATCGAGGTATGCCCCAAATCGGCGCTAAGCATCAAGGAGGTGTTGTGATGGACGGAACCCTGTTCTTCTTCATAATATTCGCCGCGCTCACCGTGGGATGCGCCATGATGGTGCTCATCTCCAAGGACATAGTGCGGAGCGTGGTGTGGCTTGCGGCCACCTTCCTCGGCGTGGGAATACTCTACCTGTTCCTGAACGCGGAGTACCTGTTCCTTATCCAGATCCTCGTGTACGTTGGCGCCATCAATGTGCTCATCCTCTTCGGGATCATGCTCACCAAGCGCCGGATGGGCAAGGAGGACGCTTGCGAGGAGTACGAGCAGAATATCGTCAAGAGGAGGCGGTCCCCATGAGGAAGGGCGATTCCACACAGAAGATCATAGTCAAAGTGCTGATCGTCGGGCTGCTTCTCGAGCTCATGCTGTACTCGGTGCTCTCCCTGGAATGGGGCGACATCGGCGACACGATGCTGAAGACCGTGGAGATCGGGACCATGCTGTTCAAGGAGTACTGGGTGGCGGTGCTCATGCTGGGCCTAATGCTCTTCTCCGTCATCATTGGCGGCGTGTTCATTGCACAGGAGGACGACGAATGATCCCGCTGGAGTTCGTGCTCATCGTATCATCGGCCCTGTTCGCCATCGGGGCGGCCGGGGTCATCCTGAAGAAGAACGCCATCCAGGTGCTGATGGCCATCGAGCTCATGCTCAACGCGGCCAACATCAACCTGGTGGCCTTCTCGACCTATTTCGGGGATGCCAAGGGGCAGGGCTTCGCCCTGATCTCCATCGGCATCGCCGCGGCCGAGGTGACCATAGGGCTCGCGATCCTGCTGAACCTCAACAAGCTGAGGAAGACCGTGGACGTGGACGACATTAACCTGCTGAGGTGGTAAAGATGGACATACTGGAATATGCCTGGTTGATCCCGGTCCTGCCGTTGCTCGCCTTCGTCATCGTAGGCTTCCTGGGCAGCAAGATGAAGGACAAGGGCGGCATCGTCTCCATCCTCGGGGTCGGGGCTGGAATGGTCATCGCGCTGTGGTCCGCGTACGAACTGCTCACCACCGGCCGGATCTATAGGGACTCCTTCGAATGGGTCATCCTCAGCTCCGACTACTCCCTGGAGATGGGGATCTTCCTGGACAGCGTGGCGGCCATGATGTTGATAGTGGTCTCCTTCATCTCCTTCCTGGTGGTCATCTACTCCACCGCCTACATGCACGATGAGGGGCCGAGGCGCCACCGGTACTTCACCGAGATCTGCCTGTTCGTAGGCGTCATGCTCGGCCTGGTGCTGGCCAACAACTTCTTCCAGATGTTCGTATTCTGGGAGCTCGTAGGCCTCTGCTCCTACCTGCTGATAGGGTTCTGGTTCGAGAGGCCCTCCGCGGCCCGCGCTGCCAAGAAGGCCTTCCTGGTCACCAGGGTGGGGGACGTCATGTTCATGATCGGCCTCTTCATCCTGTTCACCGAGCTGCACACGCTGAACTACGAGAGCGTGTGGGCCGCGCTCGACACCGCCGACCCGGCCATGATGGCCTTCGCGGCCTTCTTCCTGTTCGGCGGAGCGATAGGCAAGAGCGCCCAGTTCCCGTTGCACGACTGGTTGCCGGACGCGATGGAGGGTCCGACCACGGTGTCCGCCCTGATCCATGCGGCCACCATGGTCAACGCCGGTGTGTACCTGGTCGCAAGGGCCTTCCCGATCATCGCCACGAGCGCGGAGGTCAGCCTTTTCGTCGGCGCCATAGGGGGCATCACCGCCTTCCTCGCGGCCACGATGGCCCTTTGCGCGCCGAAGATCAAGGGGGTCCTCGCCTACTCCACCGTCTCCCAGCTGGGCTACATGATCCTTGGGCTGGGTGCCGGGGCGTTCCTATGGAACAAAGGCTACCACGTCGAGGCGTCGATCGCCTTCGGGGCCGGCCTGTTCCACCTGATGAACCATGCCTTCTTCAAGGGGCAGCTCTTCCTAGGCGCAGGATCGGTCATCCACTACGTGGACACGGAGGAGCTGAGCAGGATGGGCGGGCTCGGCAAGTACATGAAGGTGACCAGCATCACCATGCTGATCTCCTGCCTGTCCATCGCTGGTATCCCGCCCCTCTCCGGCTTCTGGAGCAAGGACGAGGTGCTCTCCGTGACGTTCGACGCCGGGGACGCCGGCCTGACCTTCATGGTCCTCTGGGTGCTCGGGGTGCTGACGGCCTTCATGACCGCCTTCTACATGTTCCGCATGTGGTTCATGGTGTTCAAGGGCCAGCCCAGGGAGGGCAGCAAGCAGGCCATCGAACACGGGCATCATCATGAGGCGCCGATCGCCATGCTCGCCCCATTGGTCATCCTGGCCGCGCTTGCCTTCGGGTCAGGCTTCTCCCTCTTCATAGGGGACGGGTTCTTCGGGGCGATCTACTATGAGCACGCGCACGTGCTGAGCATAGGCGAGCGCCTGGAGGAGGTGTTCACCTCCCCGCTGACCTATGTATCGATAGTGGCCGCAGTGGGAGGTATAATGCTGGCCTACTACAGCTTCTACAAGCCTAAGATTTCAGCCGAGAAGGTCGTGGCAAAGGGCTTCCCCAAGGCCATGCACCAGCTGCTGCTGGACCGCTACAAGTTCCCTGTGGCCTATGACAAGATAGGCTATGCAGGCCTGTACGGCTTCTCCCTGCTGCTCGACAAGTTCGATCGCTATATCATAGACGGCATTGTGAACGGCATCAGCGCCTTCCTGATCAGGGCGGGCGGGACGGTGCGCAAGCTCCAGAACGGCTTCGTACAGAGCTATGCGACCCTCCTCCTGTTCGGGGTCTCGGTGGTCCTGATCCTTCTCTATGTCGTAGGAGCGCTGAGGTGATCCCATGGAACTACCGATACTATCCCTACTGTTGCTCTTCCCGCTGATCGGTGCTGTGATCACCTTCATGATGGGAAAGAACCCCAAGATGGCCAAGATCTCTGCGCTGGTGTTCTCCGCGATACCGCTGGTGCTGTCCCTGCTCATGCTCACCGAGTATGTGCAGACCGCGGGCGGCTATCAGTTCAAGGAATCTTTCACCTGGATCGAGTCCCTCGGGATCTCGTACATCCTCGGCGTGGACGGGATCAGCGTCCCGATGGTCTTCCTCACCACTCTGTTGGTGTTCCTGGCGATCATCTTCTCCTGGGACATCGATCACCGCACCAACCAGTACATGGGGCTGATGCTGGTGCTGGAGCTGGGGGTGCTGGGCGTCTTCATGGCCCTGGACTACTTCCTGTTCTACATCTTCTGGGAGGTCGTGCTGATCCCGATGTACTTCCTGATCAACGTGTGGGGCGGCCCCCCCAGGGGGTACGCGGCGATCAAGTTCTTCATATACACCCACGTCGCCAGCCTCGTCATGCTGCTGGGGATATTCGCCCTCTACTTCGAGGCGGCCTCCGTGAACGGGTTCAACTCCTTCAGCATGGAGACGATCAACGCCGTGTCCCCCTTCTTCGGGAATACGTTCCAGGTGATCGTGTTCGGCGCCCTCTTCTTCGGCTTCGCCGTGAAGATGCCGTCGTTCCCGTTCCATACATGGCTTCCGGACGCGCATGTCGAGGCGCCGACCGGGGGGTCGGTCCTGCTGGCCGGCCTGCTGCTTAAGATGGGCTCCTACGGGGTCATCCGCATCGCCTTCCCGGCCCTGCCCGATGGCGCCCACGAATGGCAATGGGTCATGGTCGCCCTCGCCATCCTGTCCATAGTCTATGGGGCCATAATGTGCCTGGCGCAGAAGGACCTCAAGAAGATGGTGGCCTACTCCTCCATCAGCCACATGGGCATAGTGATGCTCGGATTCGCCACGTTCACGGAGCTGGGCATCGCCGCAGGCGTGCTCCAGATGTTCGCCCACGGCCTCATCACCGCCGTCCTCTTCATGATGTGTGGGGTGGTGCAGCATAAGACGGGCACCAGGAACATCCCCCGGCTGGGTGGGCTCGCGGCCAAGATGCCGTTCGCTGCCACGTTCATGATGATCGGGTTCCTGGCATCCCTGGGCCTTCCCGGGATGGTCGGGTTCGTGGCCGAATTCTCGGTCTTCACCGCGACCTTCGATGCCTTCGGTTGGCTGCTGCTGATCCCCATCACAAGCGTGGCCATCACCGCCGGCTACTACATCTGGGCGATGCAGCGGACCCTGTTCGGCCCGCTGACCAAGGAGGTGGACGTCGAGCACCTGCATGACGTGTACTGGTTCGAGGCGCTGCCCCTGGCCGTGCTCTCCGGGTTCATCGTGCTCTTCGGCATGTTCCCGGCCCTGGTCCTTGACTACATCCGGCCTGCGCTCGGCGCTGTGATCGGTCTACTGGGAGGGATCTAAGTGGACTACTCAGCGATCTATCCTGAGCTGATATTGGCGCTATTCGCCATCGCCGTTCCCGCGGTCAACATCCTCGTGAAGGACAGCAGGTTCCTTGCGGGGTTCTCCCTCGCGGGGGTGGGCCTGTCCATGCTGGCAGTGGTCATGCACTTCGTCGAAGGCACGGGCAGGGTGGTGTTCGACACCGGGCTGCTCGTCCTGGACGACTTCAGCGGCCTGTTCATGCTGGTGTTCCTGACGGTGGCATTCCTCGTCATCCTGGCTTCCATCAGGTACATAGAGGACGAGCGGCATAAGGCGGAGTACTACTCCCTGATCCTATTGGCGACCGTGGGCATGATGCTGGTGGCCGCATCCACCGACCTCTTCGTGCTTTACATCGGCATAGAGATCACGAGCCTGTCCTCGTATGCCCTTGTGGCCTTCCGCAAGAAGGACATAAAGGGGGCGGAGGCGGCCACGAAGTACTTCATCTTCGGAGGCATCTCATCGGCCTTCACCCTGTTCGGCATATCCCTGGTGTACGGCCTGACCGGGACGACGTCCTTCCAGGAGGTCGGCGTCCTCGTCGGCACCCTGGACGGCTACAGGGAGATGCTCTGGCTGGCGTTGGTCATGGTCATGGTGGGCTTCGGCTTCAAGGTGGCCATGGTCCCGTTCCACTCCTGGGCCCCGGATGTGTACGAGGGCGCGCCCACGACCATCACCGCCATGCTCGCGGCGGGCTCCAAGAAGATGGGCTTCGTGGCCATGTTCAAGTTCTTCCTGATCGGCATGCTCGCCATCAAGGCGGACTGGGACGTGGTGGTCGCCATCCTGTCCATAGTCACCATGACCCTGGGCAACCTGGCTGCACTGAACCAGACGAGCATCAAGCGGATGCTCGCCTACTCGAGCATCGCCCAGGCGGGCTATATCCTGATGGCGCTGCCGGTGGGAACGGAGTACGCGGTCACCGGAGGGATATTCCACATCCTGACCCACGCCTTCATGAAGGGGGGCGCGTTCATCGCGGTAGCAACCCTGGCCACCGTGGCCATAGGGGACAGGATATCGGACTACAAGGGATTGGCAAAGAGATCGAACTTCATGGCCTTCTCGATCACCATCCTGCTGTTCTCCCTGGCCGGGATCCCGCCATTGGCAGGGTTCGCCAGCAAGGTCGTGCTGTTCTCCTCCCCAATAATGGGGACGGTGGCCGGCTCGGAATGGATGGTGTGGCTGGCGGTCGCTGGTATCATCAACAGCGCCATATCCCTGTACTACTACGCCCGCGTGGTCAAGTACATGTACGTGGACGAATTGGACGAGGGAGCCCCGTCCGAGAGGCTGAAGCTGCCCAAGGGCATGGCCGCCGCGGTGGCCATCTGCGTGCTGGCGGTCATCGGCATAGGGGTGTTCCCGGAGTACTTCATCCAGCTCTGCCAGAATGCCGCACAGGCTCTGTTCGCCTGAGAACCCCTTCCCCTTTCCTTTTTTTTCCTAGGCGGGAACGCTGGACTTTCAGAGCTAACCAAAGCCAGTAACGGTTAAGTATAAATTTACCATATCGAGCGAACGATGTCCGAGTGCTGGGACTCCTCTATAAAGGACGAGTTGCAGATGGTGGAGGAGGAGATCCGCCGCAGCATCCGTTCGGAGCAGCCCATACTCACCGAGATCTGCGAGTACGTGATCTCATCCGGCGGCAAGCGTATGCGCCCCGGGGTCACCCTCCTCTCCTATTTGGCGAATGGGGGCAGGGAGACGGACGACGTGGTCAAGATCGCCGCGGCCTTCGAGATGATCCATTCCGCGACATTGATCCATGACGACATAAACGACCGGTCGGAGATGAGACGGGGACGGCCCTCCGCGTACAAGAGGTTCGGACTGCAACAAGCGTTGGTGGGCGGGGACTTCCTTTTCGTGAAGGCCTTCGCCATCGGCGGCTTCTTCGACGAGGAGATAGTGGGCTTGGTGGCGGACGCCTGCACCGCCATAGCTGAGAGCGAGATCGTCCAGTTCGAGAAGGAGGGGCAGATCGCCCCCTTGGACGTATATCTCAGGATCATCGAGGGCAAGACCGCAAGGCCGATCATGGCCGGGGCCCGCATAGGGGCGTACCTGGCCAAGGCGGGGCCGGACCGCATCCACGCCATGGGCGAGTATGGGCTGAACATCGGGATGGCCTTCCAGATCGTGGACGACATATTGGACATCATCGGAAAGCAGGGTTCGCTCGGCAAGCCCCTCATGGTCGATTTCCATGAGGGGAAGGCCACCTTACCCCTCATCCAGGCGATGGAGGACCCCAAGGTCGGCCCGCGCCTTTCCAAGCTCTTCAGGAAGAAGCGGAAGACGAACGCGGACATCGAGGAGGCCTCCGCGCTCATCGCGATGACGGATACGGTGGAACGGGCCAGGCAGAGGGCCAAGGGGTACGCGGAAAGGGCATTGGCGGCCCTGGAGGGGGTCCAGGACAGCGGGCACAAGCAGGGCCTCATCAGATTGGCGACCATGGTCGTCGAGCGCGACTATTGAGCGCGGCAAGGGGAGGGGCATGGCAAAGGAACTGAGGTACGACGTGGTCGTGGTGGGCGCGGGACCCGCCGGGTCCACCACCGCCCGGTTCGCGGCGGAGGCCGGGGCAAGCGTGCTGATGCTCGAGAGGCGCGCGAAGGTGGGAGTCCCGGTCCGGTGCGGCGAGTTCATGCCCAGCATGCAGGAGTTGAGGGCCATGTTCCCAAAGGCGGGGGACATGGAGGACATATTCGAGGTCCCCCCCGCCCTGGTCTCCCTGAGGTTCAACACCATCCGCATCTTCTCCCCCAAGGGCACAAGGTACGAGGTGCCCTTCAGCGGGTACACCACCTACCGTGACCGTCTGGACCAGTTCTTCGTCTCCCAGGCAACGGCCGCGGGGGCGGAACTGCTGACGGGGCAGCGCGTCACAAGGGTGGAGGCGGGAGCGGTCCACACAGCGGACCTGGACGTCAGGGCCAAGGTGATCGTCGGCGCGGACGGCCCCCTCTCCATCGTAGCCAAGGCCTTCGGGCTGTCCCATTCCGCGGACCTCTGCCCTGCGGTCACCGCGCAGGTGGCAGGGGAGTTCGAGCCGGTGCCGGAGATGTACTTCGGAACGGTGGCCCCCGGCGGTTACGCATGGGTGATCCCCAAGGCGGGCGGGGCGAACGTGGGGCTGGGAGTGTCAAGGAAGTTCGCCAGGATGCCGGTCAGTAAGTACTTCGACGCTTTCCTGAGTTCGAAGGGGCTGCAGGCCGGAAGGCCGATGGGCAAGGTGGTCCCGATGGCGATGCCGGTGAAGCGCACCGTGGCCGGCCAAGCCATGCTCGTGGGGGATGCCGCCGGCCAGGTCATGGCGGTCAACGGGGGAGGGATCCCGATGGCCCGCATCGTGGGCAAGGTCGCCGGCAAGGCAGCTGCGGCCCACGTTCTGAATGGAACTCCTCTCTCGGAGTATGAGCGGGAATGGCGCCGGCAGGTCTACAAGCCCCTCAGGACCGCGGCGCACACCAAGGTACTGGCGGAACTGTGCTTCGGAAGCGCCTGGCGCACCGATGCGGCCATGCGGGTCCTCGGCCCCCGCAGGATGAACAACCTCATCCGCTGCCGGCCGATCTTCCCCTAATCGCCCCTCAGGACGGCCCAGGCGGCCCGGGGCACGCTCCGCAGGAGCCCCTTCGCGGACCATTCCATCTCCCGCTTGTGGGTGATGGTGCTTTCCATAAGCTCCTCCGACCTCCGCTGCAGCTCTTGGAACGCCTTCCTGCGCTCTTCGGGATCGGGGAGGGCCATGGTCGCGTCCACCCTCCGCATCATGTCCACGGCCTCCGCGGAGCGCCTCAAACGGAACTCCAACTCCTCCTTGTCTATGAGGCCGCACTCGAAGCGCGCCCTGTTGATGACGTCGGCCGCCTCGTAGCTCACCTCGGCGATGTCATCCCTGGTCATCCATTTGGTCTCGTAGGACAGCACATGCTTCCACGAGGGCGCCAGCAGGCGGGCGCGGTGCTCCTCCAGCGTGCGGGCGAAGGAGACGTATCCGTATCTCTCCGGGTCCTCAAAGGCCATCGAGCCCGGGTCAAGGAACGGGGCGAGCGGGGAGATGAACACGCACAGCCGGGGGTCCTTGTCCGCCAGAAGGTAGAGGTGCCTGGCGTACTCGGCGCTCCGCACCGCCGACTCCCTGGTCTGCTTGGGCAGGCCTATCATGAAGAAGACGTCGACCCGCTCCGCGCCGTACCTCAGCGCGTTCCTTATCGACCCCTCCAGCTCCTCGTTCGAATACCTCCGGCCGAGGGCCTCGCGCACCTCCGGGTCGTGGGAGTCCGGGGAGATCTCCACCGCGAACCCCTCGGTGTTGGCGCTCGCCAGCCGGTAGAACTCCTCGTCCGGGGGGGTGAAGAACTCAAAGATGAGGGAATTGGTCACGCCCAGCCGCTTCACCTCTTTGAAGAATCTTTCCATATAGTCCACGCCTCCCCGGCGCGGGTCCCCGACGATGAACGTGGGGCCCTTGATGTATCGTTGGATGTTGAACACATCCTGGGCCAGCTTCTCCGGGGACCGGAAGGCCGGGCGCTGCCTGTTCAGGAACCCGCGCATTGCCTGGCATGAGCCTCCGCAGACCGTGCAGTTCAGATGGCAGCCCTTGATGGAGAGGGCCATCGTTATGGGATACCTGTCCCAGTCCTTGAACGGCTTGTGCCCCTCCAGATCCATGTGGCGGATCACGGAGCGCACGATCCATCCGTAGTCGATGTCCTGGTCGTCCAGGGTGTCGGGCACGTGGGTGATGGGATTGTGATGGTGCGCGCCGCCTTCCTTCCAGCTCAGGTTAGGGACCCGCTCCAACGGCGTGCCGTCCCGCAGGGCCTGCATGAGCTGCAGGAGCGGCTCCTCGGTGGAGTCGCCCTTCAGGACCATGTCCACCTGGGGATATCCCAGCAGTTCCTCGTGGTAGTAGGTCGCCGAGAACCCGCCCATGAGGACCTTGGCCTCCGGGTGATAGCGCTTGACTAGCTTGGCCACCTCCAGCGCCCCGTGGGCGTGGGGGAGCCAGTGCAGGTCGATGCCGAAGACGTCCGCCCTCAGCCTGGAGATCAGCCGCTCGACGTCCAGCCGGCGGTCGTTGAGCATCATGCTCGCCAGGTTCACGACCCTGACCCTGTGGCCGCCCTTCGCTAGATGGGCAGCCATGGTGGTGAAGCCGAAGGGGTACATCTCGAAGACCGGAGTGGACGGGACCATGTCGCTCACCGGCCCATAGAAGAGGAACTCCTTCCGGAAGTCGTAGACACTGGGGGCGTGCAGGAATATGATATCCTCTTTGCGCATACCTGTCCTCTGGCACGCTGACGCGCACGGAGCTATTTAAACTGCGCCTCAGTCATTTCCCGAAGCGCCGCTGTCTGGCCTGATAGGTGCGAATAGCCCGGAGGAAGTCCACCTTGCGGAACCCGGGCCAGTACACATCGGTGAAGTAGAGCTCGGAGTACGCGAGCTGCCAGAGGAGGAAGTTGGAGACCCGTTCCTCCCCGGAGGTGCGCAGCACGAGGTCGGGGTCCTTGAAGTCCGCGGTGTAGAGGAAACTGGACACCACCTTCTCGTCGATATCGTCCACGGCCAGCTCCCCCTCCTTGACCTTGGCGGCGATGCGCTTGATGGCCATTATCATCTCCTGCCGGCTGCCATAGGCGATGGCTATATTGTAGAAGTACTGGTCATAGTCCCTGGTCCTGCCCTCGGCGACCTCGATGGCCCTGATCACCCTCTCCGGTAGCAGCTCCCGCTGCCCGAGCACGGTGACCCTGATGCGGTTCTCATGGATGCGCTCATCCTCGGCCAGCCTCAGGAAGCTCTCCTCGAACAGGTCCATCAGGCATTGGACCTCGCCCTCGTCCCGCTGGAGGTTCTCGGTGGAGAAGGCAAAGACGGTGAGGACCCTGATCCCCATCTCCTGGCACCACTCCATCACCTCCTCGAGCTTATCCTTGCCCTTGACATGCCCCTCATGCACTGCCAGTCCGATCTCCTGGGCGAAGCGGCGGTTGCCGTCCATGATGATCGCCACGTGCTCCGGGATGGTGCCTTCCATCACCTCCTTGAACAGCCGCTTCTCGTAGGTCTGATAGGCGGTGTTCGCGATAATGCGGGTGATCTCATTGGACATCGAGGTTACCAATCCGCTCGGTGGTAATCTAACTTTCGAAGTCCTCGGGCAGGCCCGCCGCCCTCACGCCCAGGTCGAAGCACCCTATGGCCGCCACCGCCCCGATGGTGCCCCGGCGGCCAGTGATCTCCACCACCTCCACCCCGTTCCGGGAGGCCACGTCCCTCGCCTGCCCGATGTTATAGATGACGCTCTTCGCCCTCCATCCATACTCCTCGAGTTCCTTCGGGATCCGCAGGCCGACGAAATAGGCCATGGTGGTCTCCTGGGAGAAGGTGTTCTTCCGCAGGGCCTCCTTGAAATAGGCGAGCAGGGCTGGAAGGTCCTTCTCCCCGACCGCGAAGCTGACCCCCACGGAGACGCAGTTGGTGGTCTTCTCCGGCACGTTTGGGTTCAGCTGCACGATCTTATGCTCGAGGAGCGTCCCGACGGGGCACTCCCGGGCGACCTTCAGCACCATGGACCACGAGGCCCCCTGCTGCTTCGTGTCCGTGTCGTCCACGGCGATGATCACGCGCACCAGCTTGGGCGTTACGATGGTGACCTCCACCTGGTGGGCGCCACCGATGTGGACCTCGTCCGGGTACTCAGCGGAGATGGTGCCCGGGCCCTGGGGGAGGCAGGCGCCGATGCCGACGCTGGCCCCCGCAAGGCCCACCCACGTGGTGCGGACCTTGTCCCCGTCGACGATGAGGGAGCGCAACCCCTGCCCCCCCAGGTCCTTCGAGGCGGGACCGAAGCGCACCTCGCCCTCCCCAATGATAGTGTCCATGATGATGGTGTTACCCTCCACGGTGACCTTGGTCATCGCCCCTCCCGCGCGCTTGCGGTTGCAGGCGTCCCATTCCACCGGGCCCCTGGCCGAGCACTCCTCCCTGACCTGGGCCACCCCGTTCCTCTCGTCCACCAACGTGTACACGCCACGGCAGAACATCCTTCCGTATCTGTCCGTGACCTCCTCCGGCTTGAGCACTTGCACCATTCTGACATCCCTTGGACCGATTGAACGCGAAGGAAGGATATCGTCACGAGATATTATGGTTTCCAAGGTTCAGGGTGATGAAGCGCGACGGGACCCGGGCCATCTCCAGCATCAGTACCTCGCTGGCGCGCGGACGGTAGAAGAGCCACTTGCCCTTGCATCCCAGCACTTCGCCGCGATGCCTCCCGGCCACCTCGGCGAAGGAAACGCTGGCAGGGTCGAAGGGAGCGAGAGGATACTCATTCAGGGGCTGCACCGCCTCCGGCTCGACCCGCACCCCAGCTAAGGCGGAGAGGAGGCGGTCGAGCCTCTCCTGGTACGCCTCCCGGTCCAGCCTCGCGCCCTGGGCCCGCAGGAAGGAGGTCCTCCGGACCCATTGCGTGGCGTGCAAGGCCTTCGAAAGGGCGTTCTCGGCCTTTCTGGCCTCCAGCCGGTTGGGGTAGCTGCCGAGCTTGACTATGGCGTCCGCGCCCTGCTCCACCGCCCTTTCCATGAAGCGGGAGGAGAGGGTCATCCCCACCTTGATCAGGTCCCCGTAGAACGCCGCATATACGTGATGCTCCCGGGCGCAGATGCTACCCCCCTTGCACTCAGTGTGCACCCCGTCGCAGGTGGGCTCGAAGATGCAGGCCTGCACAGGGATCCAGGTGGAGGCGCAGATCGGGCACTGGTCGAACTGGCCGGAGACCACCTGGCGCAGCATGCAGGGCGCGTACCCTGCGTCGCCGAAGGAGCCCACGCAGCGCCTGGCCTCGGAGACGGTAAGGTCGAGCGCCTGGCCCGGCTGGAAGGGAGCGGAGAGCCCCTGGACCTCCCTCCGCTTGACGTCATACGTCACCAGGGACGGCCGGAACCCCTCCCACGTCCAGGAGAGGGCGTGCCGCTCGAAGGCCATCGCCCCCTTCCGCCGCATGAGTTCATCGGCGGTCTCGAACATAGGAATAACATCGAGGAACGCCGATTTATACGTGTGGCACGGTCCGCCGATCATGAGGAAGCGGTCCAAACACAGTATCAAAAGTGCGACCGCTTGAAAAAACCATTTATATCACATAGCCCGTAAAGTAAGTTAAATGTCCGTGATATCTGTCAGTGCAATTACTACGGCGGCCACCAGCAGCGCCGTATCCATCACCACTGCTATCGGGATAGGGGCGGGCGGGGCGATCATCGCCATCCTGCTCATCATGCTCCTCTCCTCCCGGGAGCTGATTTCCGCTTCCAGCAAAGGCTCAAAGAAAGTGCTGGCCACATTGGACTCGGCCATAGTCCCACTGCTCGTGGTCTTCTCCCTGACCGTTGTGTTCCAGGTCCTGGAGATCGTGGGCACGATAGGTGGTTGAGTTCGCCCAACGCCCCGTCATTCTTTTCCATCTTTTCATTGGTCCTCGAAGATCCTTTCCTGTGAAGGGTCCCTTAAAGGATAGAGGATATCGGCGTTGAGGGCGACGCCCTTCGCTCAAGGTGCCTCTAGATCGTCATGCTCCTCATCCGAACGGGTCAGGAACTCTGGCGGGATCTCATGCGCCAGGTATACGGTCCTTCCCGCTTGCGCGATGACGTTCCCAGCCCTGATGGCCGCCGCCGCGTCGATCTTCAGGATTATCGGGGACTCCACCCTCACCCTACCGGCGTTCATGGCGTCCTCGTACGTCTTCGAGAGGTGGACCATCTTGCGGTCCGAGGGCCTGAGACCGGTCTCGAGGATGATGTCCGCCTCCTCCGGGGTCGCGGGGTAGTAAAGACGGTCCGGGATATTGTCGGTGGGCAGCCTTAGCTCCAGGTCCAGCGAGTGGCCGTAGGTGGCCCTCATCAGGTCGTTGCTCACCTGGTACCTGCCCTTGGGATCGGTCTCGATGATCGCGATGATGTGATGCGGCCTTAACCAGTGGTAGCGGCGGTTGCTCTCCCGGAGCGCGGCTATGAACTCCCGGATGCTGACGAAGCCCTGCTCGTCCATGTCGAGCCCGAAGCGCTCCGGGAAGTGTCGGAGGACCCCTGCCATGGTGCGGCCCAGCTGGTCCAGCTCCTGGTCGCTCATCAGGAACTTGCCCGGCTCCCCGCAGACGGGGCAGGCGTCCCCTCGAAAGTACCCGTGCTCACCACATTCCCTCAGCATAACGTCCCCTCGAACGGGCAAGGGGTAACTTAAACTTTCGGCCCCCCTTGGCGCTCCAAGGCCCTCTCCGCAGCCAGCACCGTATTGTACATGAGCATGGCGATGGTCATCGGCCCCACCCCCTTGGGCACGGGGGTGATCGCCGAGGCCTTCTCCCGCACGGCCTCGAAGTCGACGTCCCCCACGAAGCGGTAGCCTCTGGGCGCGGCCGGGTCCTCGATCCTGTTGGAGCCGACGTCCACCACGACCGCCCCCTCCCTGACCATGTCCGCGGTCACGAAGCCCGCCTTCCCGACGGCGCAGACCAGCACGTCCGCCTGCGTGGTGATCGCCCTCAGGTCCCTGGTCCGGGAGTGGCAGACGGTGACCGTGGCGTCGGCGCCCTTCCCCTTCTGCATGAGAATGGCCGCCAGGGGCTTCCCCACTATGTTGCTCCTGCCTATTATCACCACATGCTTCCCGGCGACGTCGATGCCGTACGCAGCGAGCAGGACCTGGATACCATGCGGGGTGGCGGGAAGGAAGCCGTCCCCGCTGCCGATGAGCATCTTACCGACGTTGATCGGATGGAAGGCGTCCACGTCCTTATCCGGATCGATGGCCGCTATGACCTTGCCCACGTCTATGTGCTTGGGCACGGGCATCTGCACCAG
>Ga0116149_1003781_pt1 | contig 15374 bp, 10 predicted proteins | sample AD_UKC057_MetaG_FD_89787 | JGI IMG/M metagenome (GOLD analysis project Ga0116149, IMG submission 89787) | Active sludge microbial communities of municipal wastewater-treating anaerobic digesters from USA - AD_UKC057_MetaG | ecosystem: Engineered > Bioreactor > Anaerobic > Digestate | place: USA... | reverse complement strand
TAGTAAATAATATCAAATATATAACGCATTTTTAGGGCTGATTAAGGCAAGGGAAATTCCGAGGTAATGTTGATCAGGGAAATGAAAACTAAAGGAGTTGTTCAAAGGTCTCCCTTTGTCATTTCGAACGCCCCCTCTGTCATTTCGAACGTATGTGAGAAATCTTGTTTTTAAAGGTTCAGGATTCCTCACGCACCTTCGGCGGTTCGGAATGACAATGGAGATGTCATTTCGACCTTTCTGTCACTTCAACCGTCCCTATGTCATTTCGACCGAAGGGAGAAATCTTGTCCTCCCTTCTCTTTTCCCTCTTTTATCCTTATTCGATACAAACCGAATAAGCGACCTGTGCTGCTGTCCGCGGCAATTTCTTCCAGATCATAATTTTGTTTCAGCTCGCGCAGTACGCCCGTTTTGCTTTCCAGCAGGGCGTGGCACCAGTAGTTATGGTGAAAATAAACTTCTCCTTCATGCTTGCGGATTAAGTTCCGCATGAAGTCCGGGTTATTCAGCGATCCGTTTACGCTGACGGCGCTTTTCCCCCATAGCAGAAGCATCGAGGGAATATGACTCACCACGATGGCCCGGCCGGGAATATTTTTGACGAACTCCCGGGTCAGCCGATGATCCGCTCTGGCCTCCCAGGCTTCCTGCCCGACCAGGCGAATCATGGGCAGAAACTGGATCCAGGAAAAAAGCAGGATGAGAACCAGGATGATGGTCGCGTTGGTTCCGGAAACAATCGGCTGCAGCCTGTTTTTCATCCATTCGACGCCCAGTCCGGCCAGAATGGCCAGCGGGGCAAAGGATACCACGGCAAAGCGCACGTCGGCGCCGTAGCGGTAGCTTCCCGCGTAGAAGAAGAGGAAGATTCCCCAGAAGATGGCAAACCAGAGAAAAAGGATGATTTTCCACCGGGCGGAATATCGCGAAAAGAAAAGCCCCAGAAGGGCGAATAGCGTAAACAGCACCGGAAATTTAACGTTGTTGAGGTAATACCAGCCGTTGGCGGAAATGTTGTTTTGAAAAAAAGCCAGTGAAAATTTGGCGCCCTCGGCTCCCCAGGACTGGCCGCTTACGGCGTAGAAATGAATCAGCAGCGGCGCCAGCAGGATATAGGTGATGAGGCCCGCTCCCCAGAATGGCCTGCTTTGCAGACTTCCCGGTCTGATCAGAACAATGGCCAGCAGGGACAGGGGTACAATTAAAACGGATTCGGGGCGCATCTGGCCGGCGAAGGGAAGCAAAACGGCAAGAAGATACAGATGTCGCCACTGTTGGGTTTTCAGGTAGACCGCCAGGCCAAGCAGGCAGGCCAGCGCAAAGAATGCGGCCGCCGGTTCCGCGGCCGCCGTATTGGCCCACAGCAGGTTGTGCGGTATGAGGGAATAGATGAGCGCCGCCAGTATCGCGGGCGGGAAGGACCCCGTTATTTGCAGGGCAAGCATAAAAACCAGGCCGGCTCCCGCGGCAAGCAGGATGTTGTTTAATGTAAAGGCATGGGCTTCATCGACGCCGAAGATTTGAAAGGCCAGGCTGATCAGAAAAGGCCAGCCGCCGGGCTCTTTGTTGTAGGCCAGCCAGTCGGGCTGATATTCGCCATGAACAAATTCACCGTAGTTGCTGGCCGCGGCCTGGTGGGTAAGCGCGATGTTCTGGCCGATATGGGCATAGATGTCTTCGTCAAAATAGATCCGGTGGGTGCGGGGCGCAACAAAGGACGCCATGACCAGCGCAAATACGACAACCAGGACAAGCAGGATTCCCTGATAATTTATTTTTCGCGGCGGCAAGACGAAAAGTTTCTGGAAAAAGGCGGCGATCTCTTGCCGGCAGAAGACAATTCCGATCAGAATCAGCGCCGCATTTGCAAGGAGCACCCAGGGAAGGCCTTTGATCAGCATTCTCTCGATGGCGGCTTTCGGGCAATAGTCGATGGTATAAAGAAGAATGCCGGTGATCAAAAAGTAGAGGAGAAGCAGCAAAACGGGGTGATGAAAGATTTTACCGCTGCTCAGCATTTTGGTTTTCAATGATGAGGTCCTCCATAAAAAGATAAGCGATGCCGCTTTGCTTCATCATTTTGACGGCTTCGGCGGGCGAGCAGACCAGCGGCTCTCCGTGAATGTTAAAGCTGGTATTCAACACCACTCCCCATCCCAGCTCCTTTTTTACCGCCAGCAGCAGATCGCGGTAGGCGGGGTTTTCGTCCCGGACAAAGTGGGGGCGGCACGTGCCGTCAATATTGATGACGCCTTCCATAAAACGCCGGTGTTCCTTGCGCACCCGGAAAGCCATGGTCATAAAGGGATTGCTGCCGATTTGCCGCCCGTCCAATTCCAGGAGCTCCGCGGCATCCTCCGCCAGGATGCTGGGGCAGAAGGGCTGATACCAGACTCTCTTTTTCAAAATCAGGTTCAGGCGGTCTTTGATTCCGCGGTCGTCCGGCCGGGCCAGAATGCTGCGATTGCCCAGCGACCGCGGTCCCGCCTCCATGCGGCCGCAAAACCAGAGAATGACTTCTCCCTTCAGGATCAGCTCGGCGGCTTTTTGCTGCGGATTTTCCGCCGCCAGGATTTTGATCCCTTTTTCGCCGGCGACGGCGGCCGTGATTTCCTGATGGGTAAAGGCTGGTCCCAGGTAAATATCCTTCAGGTCATAATGCGCGATTCCGCATTTTTCGCGGTTGACGGCCATGGCCGCGCCGACGGCAAGCCCTCCGTCGCCCATGTGGGGAAAGACATAAACATCTTCCACACGGGGAAGCTCGGCCAGCGCCATGTTCATCTTGATGTTGGAAAAAACGCCGCCGGCCGCGGCAATGTGGCGAAGGCCGGTTTTTTGCAGATAATGGTCGACAAGGTCAACCGCGGTTTTTTCCAGGGCGCGCTGCGCCATAAAAGAGAATTGTTCGGAAGGATAATTCCAGAGGATTTTTTTCAGTGCTTTGAGCTGCGCGGTGGAGCTGCCGATGGAGATGATCCGGCCATCCTTGGCCTGGATGACGTTCAGCAAAGGGTTTTCCGCGTCCGGCACGGGATACGCGTAATTGGCCAGCGCCATCACCTTGCCCTCGTCCTCGAGTTCTCTCATGTTTAAAAGGTTGGTGACATGTTCAAAAAATATTCCGGGGGACGACCCGGCGGGAAATTTCCGCAGGAGCGATAGATGGCCGTTTTTCAAAACCCGCATGGAGCCGCAAAGTCCGTCGCCTACGCCGTCCAGGGTGACGACCAGCGCGTCCGGAAAACCGCAGCAGCCGGCGGCGGCTTCGGCATGAGCCTGGTGGTGATCGATCAGGTGCAGATCATAATTGTGGAAGCCCAGGGTTTGTAATTGCCGGTGGAGATACGCCCTGCTCAGTTTTGTGCTGATGAAGTTGGGGGAAAGCTCCGTAAACCGGTATTTAAAGGATTTCCGCAAAGGGTCAAGGGGGCGCGGCATTTTTTTCCGCCGCCGGATCAGGTAGTATTCCTCTTTGAGCGACGGAAACAAACGGGTGAGGGTTTTGGCCGGATCGGTTGTGCAGACCGCGATCAAAGAGATGTCCGCGGCGCGAACCCCCGCAAATTGCAGACAGGCCGCAATGGAGCGGCGGGGGAAAGCAATTTCCAGTTTGCGCCGGGTCAGCCGCTCCTCGTTGATGAGGCATTTGATTTCATCGCCCTGCAGCAGCGCCGCCCCCGAGTCGTGGCCATCCCAGATCCCTAAAATAAGTTTGGACATTCAGCCGTCCCTCGCAGTTCTTTCACCTGTCCCCCTGTCATTCCGACCGCCCACTTTGTCATTTCGAACGCCCACCATGTCATTTCGAACGTATGTGAGAAATCTTAAAGATTTCTCGTCGCTTCGCTCCTCGAAATGACACGGGTGTATATGTCATTCCGACCCTTCCTTGTCATTTCGACCGAAGGGAGAAATCTTGTCCTTTTGTCATTTCGAACGCCCACCATGTCATTTCGAACGCATGTGAGAAATCTTGTTTTTAAAGGTTCAAGATTCCTCACGCGCCTTCGGCGGTTCGGAATGACAATTTTTACGCTCCTTCGAAATGACACGGGTGTGTATGTTATTCCGACCCTTCCTTTCCTTGTCATTTCGCCCGAAGGGAGAAATCTTGTCCTTTTGTCATTCCGCCCGCCCACCATGTCATTTCGAACGTATGTGAGAAATCTTGTTTTTAAAGGTTCAAGATTCCTCACGCGCCTTCGGCGGTTCGGAATGACAATTTTTACGCTCCTTCGAAATGACACCAAGTGGTTGAAGGATTTCTCGTCGCTTCGCTCCTTCGAAATGACACGGGTGTGTATGTCATTTCGACCCTTCCTTGTCATTTCGACCCTTCCTTGTCATTTCGACCGAAGGGAGAAATCTTGTCCTTTTGTCATTCCGCCCGTCCACCATGTCATTTCGAACGCATGTGAGAAATCTTGTCCTTCTTGCCCCTCAACTCCTCTTTGAAAAAAAATATTTCATTTGTGCCCGAGGATCAATCATGGATCCTATACCACAGATTATCCGCGGACGCAGATAGAACTTTCTATACGCGTACCGTATGCATCGATCAATATCGCGGCTCTTCAGTTCCGGAAGATCCATCACCGCTCTGGACTGGGACATGACCACATCAGGCTTCAGCCAGCCTTGTTTGCCGGCCTGGGCAAAAAGTTTTGTGCCGGGAAAAGGGGTCGCCGCGTAGAATTGACCGATATCAAGAGGAAGCGACAGGGCGAGGTCCAGCGTTTCTTTCATGGTTGCCGCTGTTTCCCCCGGCAAGCCGAACATGAAGTGTCCGGCCGTTTTAATCCCCATCTCATGGGCCATCTGCACCGCCTGCCGCGATTGTTCCACGGTCATCCGCTTTCCCGATGCCTCCAGAATGCCGTTGCTGCCGGATTCGAGGCCGAAGCTGATCATCCAGAGACCGGCCTTTTTCATCAGCGCCAGCGTTTCCTCATCCAGGGTGTCAACCCGGCTGTTGCAGGTCCAGGCGATGGAAAGCTTCCTGTCGAGTATCATTCGGCAGAAGTTGCGCACATATTCCCGATGGACTGTAAAGGTATCCGCCCAGATAAAATAATCCCGAATGCCGTGGCGAGATATGCCGCCGGCAATTTCGTCAATGACGTTTTCTACAGGGCGGTAGCGCGGTTTCCTGCCGTAATAAATTTCTGCCGTACAGAAATTGCAAGCATAAGGGCAGCCGCGGATGGGCGCGATGATCAGGAATTTCCTGTTTTTTAAAGGCAGCCGGTAGCCGTTGAGGTTCAGGAAATGCCAGGCCGGCGCCGGAATGGTTTCCGGTTCAAGAAACGCGGCGTCCGGATTGCTGAGGATTTGACCGTCCGACGGATCGCGGTAGGATAGGCCGTCAATGCCGGCCCATTTGGCCGGAGCGCTGCGGCATAATTCCCGAATAATGCCTTCCGGCTCGCGGCGAATGACCGCGTCAATGCAGGGATTGGCCAAGGCCTGCCCGGGCAGGGCGCTGACATGTGTGCCAAAAACAGCAGTAATGGTTGAAGAGCTGTTTTCTTTAATCAGTTCCGCCAGCCTTACATCAAAGGACAGCGTTTCCGTGCCGGTCGGCCAGATGGCAAAATTTGGTTTGATCGACTGGATGGTTTCCGACAGGGACTTTCTTTGCGGGACGGCCGCCGAAAAATCAATGACGCTGATCTGATGCCCGTCTTGCTGGAGCATGGCCGCGGCGGTAGCCAGGGACAGGGGCGGCCAGACCGTGCCCCACGTATCGGCTTTTTGCGTGCAGCGGCCTTCACGGGTATAAGCATTTCCCTGGGAATCAGTGGGATTGAATAGTAAAATTCTGGCCATGGTTTTTTAAAAGCTGCTTAAAGCGTTATTTCGACCTTCCCCCCATGTCATTTCGTCATTTCTTCCCTGTCCTTTCAACCGCCCCATGTGTCCTTCGACCGCTCCCCATGTCATTACGACCTCTTCTCTTGTCATTGCGACCGCCCCATGTGTCCTTCGACCGCTCCCCCCATGTCATTTCGAGGAGCGAAGCGACGAGAAATCTTGTCTTTAAAGGTTCAAGATTCCTCACGCGCCTTCGGCGGTTCGGAATGACAATTTTTACGCTCCTCGAAATGACAAACTACTTCGTTCCTTCGAAATGACACCAAGTGGTTGGAAGATTTCTCAATCGTCTTGCTCCTTCGAAATGACAAGGGTGTGTATGTCCTTTCGACCGCTTCTCTTGTCATTGCGACCGCCCACTATGTCATTTCGAACGCCCACCATGTCATTTCGACCGAAGGGAGAAATCTTGTCTTTAAAGGTTCAAGATTCCTCACGCGCCTTCGGCGGTTCGGAATGACAATTTTTATGCTCCTCGAAATGACAAATTACTTCGCTCCTTCGGAATGACACCGTATAAGATTTCTCGTCGCTTCGCTCCTCGAAATGACACCAAGCGGTTGGAAGATTTCTCAATCGCCTTGCTCCTTTGAAATGACACGGGTGTGTATGTCATTTCGACCCTTCCTTGTCATTTCGACCGAAGGGAGAAATCTTGTCCTTTTGTCATTCCGCCCGCCCACCATGTCATTTCGAACGCATGTGAGAAATCTTGTTTTTAAAGGTTCAAGATTCCTCACACGCCTTCGGCGGTTCGGAATGACAATTTTTATGCTCCTCGAAATGACACCAAGTGGTTGGAAGATTTCTCATTCGCCTTGCTCCTCGAAATGACACGGGTGTTGCACCTTGCTCCTTCGAAATGACAAATTACTTCGTTCCTTCGGAATGATAACAATTTTTATGCTCCTTTGAAAGGAGACGGGTGGCGGTGTTGCGCTTTGCCCAGGGGAATTTTTATCGCCATCAGAAATATAAATATTTGACCATGCTGTAAACATAGCGGAAGGCAACTCTGCGGACGCTGATTTTGGAGTATCCCGCTTTTCGTTTGTGTTCATGCGACGGCACTTCCCCCATTCGAAAGCCCTTCTTCAGGGTTTTAATGATCATTTCCTGTTCGATGGTTGTAATGTCTTCTCGCAAATCAAGCGCTCTCAATACGTTGGTCTTGATGGCTCTGAACCCGTTCTGACTTTCTGAAAGCAATACGCCGAAGCGGTTGTTGATGCAGGCCGTGATAAAAGAGCTTCCCATCAGCCGAAAACATTCATCAAATCCGCCGTGCAGCTCACTGGATCCGCCGATGAGCCTGGACGCGGAAACGTGATCGGCCCGGTCTTCGATGATGGGGGAAACAAGAGCCGGTATGTCCCTTGGATCATGGGATCCATCCGCGTCAATAAATACGGTGATTTCCTTTTGCAGATGGGGGATGACGGTCCGGATGGCTTCTCCTTTGCCCCGGCCGTGATCTTGAACGATTTTTGCACCGGCCCGGCGGGCAATATCCGCCGTTCCGTCCGGGGAATTTCCGTCGATCACCACGATATCATCGGAAATATCCTTGCACTGATGAATGATGTCGGTGATGGTCAAAGCCTCATTCAGCGCGGGAATTACTATGGTGAGATGCTGACTCAAATCAAGCTGCCCGGTTGTCGTATGCATAGTTTTGTCATCCAATAGAGATTATCCGTTTGAAAATATTATTTTTTAGGCCTCTCGTTCTTATAGGAAAATCTTCTTGACTTCAAGTTATTCTTCAGTGTATGGAAAAATTCAGTTTATTATTACAAGATGACGTATTCGTAATTTCAAGAGAATAGAAAGATATTATAGAGGAATATAAGTAAATATTTCTTGGGTTGCTTTGAACTGGAAGGACTCTTTCAAACAAAAAGTTACATCAGGGTTAACAATTCTTTTTTAAGCTGATGAAGGAGGTAAAAAATTGAAAATCATAACTAAAATTTCCATCCTCTTGGTTTTGTTTTTTTTGGCTGCACCGAACTGGCTTTTCGCGCAGACAGGGACGGGGAATCTCAGGTTCGGAAATCTGATGATCACTCCCAGTTTGAACGGACAGGTTTTATATGACGATAACATTTACCTGAAAAACGGCGCCGATAATTTAGCCAATAAAAAAGAATCTGACTGGATTTATCACGTCATGCCGGGAATTATGCTGAATTATAACATTCCGGAAAGAGGCCGCATCAATCTGGGCTATCAGGGAGACTGGGCTTTTTATAACACCAACAGCAGCAACAACTGGAAAAACCAGAAGGTGTTATTTGACGGCAACTACGAAGCGCCCGGCGGTCTGATTATCGGCCTGCGCAATGCGTGGATGACTTTGGAAGATCCGTACAGCAGCCCTGACCAGTATGCCGTGGGTCGGGTAACCAAACGCTGGACGGATGATCTCAAAGGCAAGATCGGCTATAATTTCGCCAACGCTTTTAAGGTTCTTTTGTATTACAATTTCTACAAACAGCAATATAAGGATATTCTGGATTACAGCCAGGATTACTACAACAACGAATTTGGTCTGGGGCTGGAAACAAAAATTCTTTCCAAGACATGGGGATTTGCCCGCTATCATTACGGACAGAGGAGCTATGACCAGTTTTTCGCCGGATTGAACAAGGACAATAGCGCCGACTATGATTATCATCGTGCCAATTTCGGTTTGGCATGGGATCCGACGGCAAAAATAAACGGTGAGTTAAACTTTGGTTATCAATGGAAAACCTACAAAAACGAATTCACCCCCACGGCAGCGCGTCGTGAAAACAGAAACACCTGGATCGCCGCCACGTCCCTTACCTATAGACCCATCACGACGACGGCGATTACCTTGAACATCGACAGGGCCGTCCGCGACACCGCCGCGGATACCAATGATTACTTCGATGATACGGGAATCGGGCTGACCCTGGAGCAGGAATTCCTGACCAAGTTTATACTGACTGTCGGCGGACAGTACAGCAAAAATGACTACAATCTGCCCGTGGGCAACAGCAGATCCGACAACAATTATATTTTCATCACGGGCCTCGACTACCGTATTCAGAAATGGATGACATTGGGTGTGTCGTACAAGTATTGGCGCAAAGATTCCAATATTGCCGTCAATGAATACCGCGATAATCAGGCCATGTTGACGCTAAAGCTTGCTTATTAATGGAGCGATGATTGCGCAGGGGCTAACCTGCGGTGCAATAGCAAAGTTTGTTAGGATTTATAATGAAATTTTGCCGATGTTGTGGTTAACTTGCAAAAAATAAGCTTAGGAATCTTAATTACAGGAACTGTTCAACAGTTCGGGGAGAAGTGAGAAATGAAAAATTCAAAAAAGCTTGCCGGAATTTTCATTAAAGCCACGTCCATGAAAACTTATCCGATGGTCATGATGATGATGATCTTGGCGGTTCTGCTGATCTTGCCTTCTTTCGCGGAGGCTTCGATCGGACGAATATCGAGCTTCAAGGGCGAAGTGCTCGTCCAGTCCGGCGATACGGTCAAAAAAGTTGTCGCCACCGGCCATCAGGTGAAAACCGGAGACATGCTTCTCACCAAAAAAGGAGAAGCGCAGGTTACTTTTACCGACGGCGGTATTGTAAAAGTTAATCCCAATACTCAGATCATGATACAGGAAAGACCTGAAGAAAGCGGAACTTTTTTCAAGAGTACCGCTATGACGCGGCGAATCACCGTTTTTCTGGGAAAGCTCTGGTTCAAATCCGGTCAATCCCGCACCAATAATTTTTTGCAGTCGCCGACGGCAGTCTGCGGCATCCGCGGGTCGGACGCCGATTACGGCTTCAATCCAACATCGATGCAGACTTTTTTGAATATGTACAGCGGTGAGGCGGCTGTGGTCGGGAATGTCATCCGGGGATTTTTTGAAAATCCCGGTATTTCAGAAGCGGCAAAAACAAGAGTGTATCAAGCACTTGTTCAGGCGCATGACAAAACAGAGCAAGCACAAGCTACAGGCAAGGAAGTCGATCAGGCTAAAGCCAAGGTCGAAACGCTGCAAGTTGTCAAGGAAGCGGCTGTGATTTTGGTTCAAAACAACCCGGATGCAAAAGTCAGAGAAATGGCGCAGGTGGCCAATGCTACCGTTGATGCCAATATAGCCGCGGCCAATGCCAAGGTTGCCGTGGAACAGATCAAGGAAAAACAGAAAGAACAGGAAAAAACCGTTAAAGAAGAAAAAGATAAGGCCAAAGTCGAAGAAGAGAAAGAAGCGGCGAAAAAGCTTGCCGAAGACGCTAAGAAAGCTGAAGAGGCGGCCAAGGCAGCGGAACAGGCGGCACAAGAGGCGAATAAAATAGCCGATACCGCCAACCCTGACCTTGAAAAACTGAATCAGTTGGCGGAGCAGGCGCAACAAGAGGAAAAGAAGGTTGAGGCGATACAAAAGGAAGTGGCGCCGACAACCGTAGCCCCTACGACGGTGGCTCCGACCACATCTGTGCAGACGACGTCTGTTATGACGACTACGGTAGAGGTAACGACGACGACGTCCTCAACGACGTCCTCAACGACATCTACGGTTAAACCCACAAGTCCTCCCTGATCATGATTAAAACTTAGTGCGTCTCCCTTTTTATGGGAGACGCACTAAGTTGACTTCTCGCGGATGACCATGGAGTATTTGAAAATCTTTGCTTAATCCACGATCATGTCATTTCGGGGAGCAAGGCGCGCCACCGGTGTCATTCGAGAGGGTAGAGCGCACCGTCATTGTCATTTCAAAGGGGTAGAACTCACCCTCATGTCATTTCGAAGGAGTCCCGACTTGCCGGGACGACTGAGAAATCTTAAAGATTTCTCCCTTCGGTCGAAATGACAAAGGGGAAGATCGAAATGACATAACAGTGACCGAAATGACATAACAGTGGTCGAAATGACATAACAGTGGTCAAAATGACAAAGGGGAAGTTCAAAATCACATAACGGTGGTTGAAATGACAGGAAGGGTGGTCGCAGCTACAGCAGAGGATGTCAAAATGACAAGAAGGACGGTCGAAAGGACAAAGCTGTGCGGTTGGAATGAAGTAAGGGAATGGTCGACGTAACCATTTAAACATTATGAAAAGTTTTTGTGTTATGAAGTCCCCTATGTCTAATTTTGTTTTAGGAAACTACATCAATAGTCTAAAGAAACTAAAATATTATTCGCCGCGTTTGCTAAAGTCCTTGTGGAATTTCACATTGCTGTGCGGGTTGCTTTGCATTTTTACCGCCTGCGGAGCCATGACCGGTGAAGTTGTAAAAATTACGGAAGTCGAAAATCCGCTGGCAGGTCTGAAGAAAGAGGATCAGGTTAAGGCTTGGGAAATTAAGAAAACGCTGGGCGCAAAAGATGACACCGGCCTGAAAGATATCCTGGAAAAAACGCAGAGCTTTACCGTTGTCGAGTATCTGGCAAAGTATGCCGGACCTTCCGGCAAAAGCGAGCTGAGCGATTACCGTGTCGGTGGCTACGATGTTCTCAGTATTACGGTCTATGATGAGCAGGACCTGAGCAAAGACTCCATCCGCGTGTCGTCGGACGGGCTGATTTCATTTCCTTTGGTCGGCCGGCTTCAGGTAGGCGGATTGACGACGTCCGAAATTGAACAACTGATCTCCAAAGAACTGGCGAGGGGTGAATATCTTAATAATGCCCATGTTTCCGTCATGGTCACGCAGTATGCCAGCAGTAAATTCTCTGTTCTAGGCGCGGTCAAGAGTCCCGGCACTTACCCCATCCAGGCAAAAGAATTGATTCTGGACGGCCTTTCCAAGGCCGGAGGAGTGGATTCCGCAACAGGCGAAATGCAGGAAGCCATGATCATCCGCACCATAAAATCCGATGAGCAGGGTGAAAGAAAAATTGTGATCAATTTTGATCTGCAGGGCCTGCTGAAGGGGAAAGATCAGATATCCAACATTCCCCTGATGGATAAGGATGTTCTGTATATTCCAAAAGAAAATTATTTCTATATTATGGGTCAGGTTAAAAACCCCGGTTCTTATACCTTTACCAAGAAGGATATCAATATCGTGGAGGCTGTCAGCATGGCCGGAGGGTTTACGCCCATCGCCTCACGCAATGAAACAAGAATTGTGCGCAATGAGAATGGAATAGAAAAAATCTACGAAGTGCGCGTTGATGCCATCACCAAGGGAGGCAAGATAAACCAGGCCGTCTTTGTCAAGCCCAACGATTTGATTATCGTGCCGGAAAGCTTTTTCTAATCATGGATCGTAAAAATCTGAATTTAAAAAATATCAACATTCCCGAGTCTCTGCGGGAAGCGATTACGCAGCGCCTCGGCAATATCGACTTTCCCGAGTATCTGAGGGTTGTCATCAAGCACCGCTGGACGATTCTGACCATTTTCGCGGTGATTATGGTCAGTGTGACGATCTTTACCTTTACGGCAACACCCATCTACAAAGGGACGGTTCGTCTCATTATTGAAAAAGACAATCCCAAGGTGCTCTCGTTTGAAGAAGTCATGTCCGTAGATGCTACGGGGATCGATTATTATCAGACGCAATACAAAATTATTGAATCGCGAACGGTGGCAAGAGAAGTCATCAAGCGCCTGCAGTTGGACAAAGACAAAGATTTTAACCCCAGTAGCTGGGTGGGTGATTTTATCGCTTATATCGGCTCATTTTTCAATACGGAGGATCCAAACGAGATCCAGCAGAAGGAAGAAAGCAAAGATGATTCCGGCCTTGTCAGCCGCTTTATCGGTGGAATCGAAGTGAGCCCGATTAGGAACAGCCGCCTGGTGGATGTCAGTTATGAATCGACAAGCCCCGCTTTGGCTGCACGAATCGCGAATACGCTGGCGAAGGCCTACATCGATACAAGCCTGGAAACACGATTGAAGGCGACGAAGGATGCGATTGTTTTTCTCAACAACGAAATAGAGCAGGGGAAAAAGAAGGTCGATGAAGCCGAGCAGAAACTGCTCCAATATAAAGAGCAGCAGGGAATCATTACAGACTTTTCCTCGGATGTGGAGAATATCACCGCCCAGAAACTGTCGGCTCTCAATGCTCAGGTCGTTGAAGCTGAAATGAGAAGGGCGGAAGCGGAAACACGCTACAGAAGAGCCGCGGAACTGGAAAAGAATCCGGATATGGCCGATTCCATCTCGGAAATTATCAATAATGCGCTGATTCAACAGATCAAGGCCATGGAAGTAAAAAATCAAAATAGAATGTCCGAACTTTCCAACAAGTACGGAAAAAAACATCCCCAGATTGTCGCTCTTCAGAATGAGCAGGATTCACTCCGCACGCAAAGAATGAACGAAATCAAGCGTGTGATCAAATCGCTGCAGCACGAATACCAGGTGGCAAGCGCGAGAGAGCAAACACTGAAGGGAGCGCTGTCCCGGCAGAAGAACGAATCTCTCAATATGAATGAAAAAGCAATCCAATATAATGTGCTGAAAAGAGAATCGGACAGCACAAAGGAAATGTACGATCTGCTTTTCAAGCGCCTGAGAGAAACGGCACTGACGGAAGATATCAGAACAGGCAACATTCGGATTATAGACCCGGCCGAAGTTCCTGTCTCGCCGGTCAAACCCAAGAAAGCCCGGGACATGTCGCTGGGTTTCCTGCTGGGGATCGCATTGGGCCTGGGAACCGCTTTTTTCCTGGAACGACTGGACAATACCGTGAAAGTTCCGTCGGATATCAAAAATCATCTCCGTATTCCCTATCTGGGTCCGGTTCCGGATTTCAGCGATACGACGGATTCCTCATCAACGGCAGAAGGGGAGCCTCATCCCGCAATTGATCTGATTACGGCAAGCAACCCGTCCTCTACCGTCAGTGAATCCTACCGGGGTATTCGCACCAATATTCTGTTTTCCTCGGCCGATCGGGCGCCCCAGGTTCTGTTGGTCAGCAGTGCCGCGCCGTCGGAAGGGAAAACGGCGACGGTGGCGAATCTGGCCTCTGTTGTCGCCCAGATGGGCAGCAAAGTGCTGGTAGTGGATTGCGATATGCGCAAGCCAAAACTGAACAAGATCTTTCAAGTGACCAGGGACAAGGGAATTTCTAACGTTCTGGTTGGCGAGAGTGAACTTGCCGATGCGATCATGCCGACCAAAATTCCAAACCTGGATATTCTTTCGTCGGGCCCGCTGCCGCCTAATCCGTCAGAAATCATCGGATCCAACAAAATGGCTGACGTTTTAAAAGAGCTGCGGCAAATATATGACATGATTATTATCGATTCTCCGCCACTTACGGCTGTCACCGATGCTTCTATTCTGAGCAAGTACAGTGACGGAATTATTCTGGTGATCCGAGCCGGTGAAACCCATATGGAAGTTGTTAAAAGTGGACTGGAAAACCTTAAAGCCGTAAATGCCAAGGTCTTGGGAGCAATCCTCAATTGCGTGAGCACCGGCAGAGACAGTTACTATTACTATCAATACCATTACTACTATTACGGTGAAGACGGCGAAAAGCGAAAGAGGACGGGCAGACGAAGAAAATCTTCCGGCAATGCCTAAAACCGGGACGTGCTTGTCCGCCTGCTGAATTCTAGGAGCCGCTTTTGCCCTTCTTGGTTCTTATTGATCGAAACCACATGGGGGATAGTCGCAATAACTATGGAACATATTGTTTAAACCCAGATTACGCAATAGAGGCATTTTCGATTTGCTCTGTCATTTCGAAGGAGCGTAGTACATCCACCCCGCGTCATCCCAGGAGCGAAGCACACTTTTTGTGCCTTTCCACCTGCTTTCCCGGTAAATTGTAACAACGAATGGAGGTAACCTATTAATAGAATAGGGGCAGATACGATTCTGCTTGCGGGAATTTAGGTTTCCAATGAGTGGCGTACCCCCCTCATGTCATTTCGAAGGAGTCCCGACTTGTCAAGACGACTGAGAAATCTTAAAGATTTCTCCCTTCGGTCGAAATGACAAGAGGGTCGAAATGACAAGAGGGTCGGAAGGACAAGAGGGTTGAGATGACAAGAAGGTTGAGATAACAAGAGGGTCGGAAGGACAAGAGGGTTGAGATGACAAGAAGGTCGGAAGGACATAGAGGCATGGTCGAAAGGACAAGAGGGTTGATCGAAACCACATGGGGGATAGTCGCAATAACAATGGAACATATTGTTTAAACCCAGATTACGCAATAGAGGCATTTTCGATTTGCTCTGTCATTTCGAAGGAGCGCAGCGACGAGAAATCTTTATTAATCTCAATGGTTTTAAGATTTCTCCCTTCGGTCGAAATGACACATGAAGTTCCTTTCTTGTCTATTGCGTAATCTGGGTTAAACTTTAGGTTGGTCCTGTATTTGCGCGGGCCGCGTGATAGGAACTGCGAACCAGCGGACCGGATTCCACGCATTGAAAACCTTTTGCGTAAGCGATTTCTTTGAATTCTGAAAATTCATCGGGGGAGTAATATTTGGCAACCGGCCAGTGCCGCCGCGTCGGCTGC
>Ga0116149_1003778_pt1 | contig 15382 bp, 16 predicted proteins | sample AD_UKC057_MetaG_FD_89787 | JGI IMG/M metagenome (GOLD analysis project Ga0116149, IMG submission 89787) | Active sludge microbial communities of municipal wastewater-treating anaerobic digesters from USA - AD_UKC057_MetaG | ecosystem: Engineered > Bioreactor > Anaerobic > Digestate | place: USA... | reverse complement strand
GCCTATATTTTTATTAATATGAAAAAAACGAAAATAATGTCTCTTTTGCCTATAGGCGCGCATACACACAGCCGCTACGCGGTTTTTTGTCCGCTCAGCTTTTCATGGTTGAACAGCATTGATATAATAGAATTTTGTTATTCTATATTATTGGAATAATAATATCTTTTCCGGATGCATTTTTATTTTATTGCCATATAATAGAGATAGTAAACAAAAATAGTTATCATAATATAGTATATTATCCGTATATTTACAGAACATTCCAATACATAGCTTTTATTATATTTTCACTAATAATAGGCAAATTGGTCATTGATGATAGAAGAAAGACACATTGCAATCTGAAAGTAGTAAATAAGGGTGATCTGGGGTCACGGTGATCTGGGGTCAGGCCGAGAGAATAATGACAGAATAAGCCGATGTTGAAAGAGTTTAAGAGGAGGGGCAACAAGAATGACTAGGACAGCGGGAAAGCAAATATGTGTCAATAGTCTCGGCCTGACCCCAATATCTACTTATTTCCCAAAGTGGAAACATTTTATCCCTTAACTCATATCAACACGTATAATAAAAGCAAGTTATCAAGAATAGTACTGAGAAGTATCTTGTGAGAACATGACGAAGAAGAAAAATCTCAAATTCTTGTATGTCTTTATCGGTGTAGCAATCGGTGTTGTTGTGACTTTGACTTTTGGGTTATTTAGCAAATCTTTAATCGAGAAGAAAAATCTCGAAATGATTCAGAAGGAAATGATAAACCTGAAAAAAAAGGCCGAATACTGCGAACGAGTGATTATTGGAAAGGATGTGGCAACTTTCACGATGGACGAGTTTCAAAGAATTTATATTGATGAATGTTTTCTCGGCGCTGCATGCGGAAACAATCAGATGAATGAAGAATTATTTATTGATACAAAAAAAATAAATGAATTTTCTCTAAACAATAATATTGAAAATGTCGATGTTGAACCGTCGCATTTATCAAACGATGTAGCGGTAATCACAGCGATTTACAAAAACAAAGTAGGCCAAATCAGCGCTAAAAACAATTATTTGTGGGTAAAGACAGGAGTAGTCTGGCGATATACAGGAATAAGTTTCAACACGTATGTCGATACAGAACTGCTTATGGCCTTAGCGCTATCAAATCGCAATGAAATGTGTCAGGAAGAGGAAAGCGACATTTCTATCGGCGCAAGCATTTCGAAATATTATTCTCAAATCATCAATTCCCGTTGACAAATGAACGTCTCCAGATTTGACAATTCTTCTTATTGAAGTTGAAATGCCTTTAGGGAAAGAAAGTATTCTATGGAAACGGTATAAGCATTGCCGATTCTAGGGCAAAAGAGGGGATTTCGGGTTGGGCGCGGGAACAAAGCGGGGGGCGCGCGTGTTATGAGGATATCGAAAAGAAAGGCGGTGGTCGGCATGACGGTGGAGAGATATCTGAGGTTGATAGCCGGGGCGGTCGTGATGGTCTCCGTAGCGTTGGCGTGGCTGATAAGCCCGCTGTGGCTGATACTGACCGCGTTCGTGGGGCTTAACCTGTTGCAGTCGGCATTCACGAACTGGTGTCCGATGATGACGATATTGAGGCTTGCGGGCGCGCAGGAATGCGGCGTAAAAATAAAAGTCGAATAGAAGGAGGAAAAGAGGATGGACAGACCGGGAGCGGTAACGATGAGAGGGGCCCCGTTGACGTTGACGGGGAACGAGTTGAAGGCAGGCGACGCGGCGCCTGATTTCACGGCGGTAGACAACGGGCTGGCTGCGGCGTCTCTGGCTGATTTCAAGGGGAAGACGCTGATAATAGCGAGCGTGCCGTCGCTGGACACGCCGGTGTGCGAGATAGAGACGAAGAAGTTCAATCAGGAGGCGGGGGCGCTCGGGGAGGCAGTCCGTGTGTTGACGATAAGCATGGACTTGCCGTTCGCGCAGAAGAGGTGGTGCGCGGCGGAGGGCGTGACGAATCTGACCACGTTGTCCGACCACCGGGACGCGTCTTTCGGGACGGCGTACGGCGTGTTGATAAAGGAGCTAAGGTTGCTGGCGCGGGCGGTGTTCGTGGTCGGCAAGGACGGCATAGTAAAGCACGCGCAGATAGTGAAAGAGATAGGACACGAGCCGGATTACGAGGCGGCGCTGGCTGCGGCAAAGGCCGCGATGTGACACGGAACGGATGAACTGAAAATCTGGAGGAAGAAATCATGTTGAGCGATAGGATGGCGAAAGCTCTAAATGAGCAGGTGAACGCGGAGTTGTATTCGGGGTATATATATCTTGCGATGGCGGCGTATCTGGAGTCGGCGGATCTTCCGGGCGCGGCGCACTGGATGCGCATGCAACAGAAAGAGGAAGATATACACGCGATGAAGATATTCGACTACATCGTGGCGAAGGGGAACCGGGCGGAGATGAAGGCGATAGAGGCTCCGCCGTTCGAGTGGGAATCGCCGCTGGCGGCGTTCGAGGCGGCGTACGCGCATGAATTAAAAGTGACGGGGCTGATAAACGAGTTGGTGAACCTCGCCATCGAGGAGAAGGACCACGCGACGAACGCGTTTCTGCAGTGGTTCGTCACCGAGCAGGTGGAGGAGGAAGAGTCCACGCAGAACGTGGCGAGGCAATTCCGGCTGCTTGGGAACGCGGGAGGCGGAGGGCTGTTGATGCTGGACAAGGAACTTGGGACGAGGCCGGCTCCGGCGCCGCCGGTGGCGGAATAACGCGGGGCCGCCGGCCGCGCTGTTTGTTGGAGGAAATCAAACCCGCTCCTGTTTTCACATAGGGAGCGGGTATAATTTTAATAGATAAAAACCGCACTAGAGGAAGGGGGCGGACCGGCATGAAAAAATTCGAGCATAGAATAACCAAACATCTGGCCGGCGAGTTCGACAGTCTGGTTTATTTCTGCACGGAGAGCGGCGAGTGCAAGCTGAAGGATGTTCCGGCAGACGAGTCGGAAGCGCTTGAGCGCGTGCTGAACGAGTACGGGGCGCAGGGGTGGGAGCTTGTGAACGTGGCGTTCGGCAGGGACGGGCTTGTGGCGTTCTGGAAACGCGAGATCGCCGGGTGATTAACTTCGATTTCAGAGCGCATTGGTAAAAAGCGCGGGCTAAGGCTCGGAAGGTCATGCGGGGAACTGAGAATTGGATTTTTTCGAATCTTTGAAAGCCAACTTTGCGGCGGTCGCGCAGATTGTCGTGCTGGGCGGCTTCGGGTTCTACATAATCAAAAATGGAATACTGGGCCAGTGCTGTTTGAAGACAATCAGCAATCTGGTGACGGATTTCGCGCTGCCGTGTTTCGTGTTCTCGAACATCGCGGCGAATTTTCATCAGGTTCGAGGGAGCGCGTGGCACATGTTCCCGGTGTATTGCCTGATGATGCTTGCGGCGGGGGCGGGGATGGCGGCGGTGGTCGCGGGGCTGGACAAGGGGATCGAGCGAAAGCGGGAGTTCGTGGCGATGGCGACATTCCAGAACTCGGGTTTCCTGCCGATAATCCTCATCGGCGCGCTGGCTCCTCCGGAAATAAAAGACAAACTTTTCATCTACGTTTTTCTATATCTGCTGGCGTACAATCCGGTTTTGTTCACGCTCGGAGAGAAGCTGTTTTCTGCGGGCGGGGCGGCGAAAATAAGTTGGAAGTCGCTGCTGAATCCGACGACGGTGGCGACGGTGGCCGGGCTGGCGGTTGCGCTCGCGGACGCCGGGAGCCTCATCCCCCGGTTCCTTTTCAGGTCGATACAGATGATGGGAGAGACGACGATACCGCTGTCGATGGTGGTGATAGGCGGAATAATTGTGGCGAACTACGGGAGCGGAGCGGTTTTTCCGTGGAGATACGCGGCGAAGGCCGGGGCGCTGAAACTGGTGGCGCTGCCGTTGGCGACGTTCGCCGCGTTGAAGTTCGCGGACATCGCCCCGGACGTGAAATTTTTTCTCGCGCTGGAATCGATGATGCCGTCGGCGGTTCTGCTGCCGTTGCTGGCCGGCAAATACGGGGGGGACGAGGCGCTGGCGGGCCGGACGCTTTTCGGCGTGACCGTCGCCAGCCTGCTGACAGCTCCGTTCCTGCTTGCGGCGTTCGGCGCGGCGTTTAATTAACCCCAGAATAACGGCTCTCGAATAATAACGGCGAACAATCGCAACTGCTATGGCTGAATGATTTTTGAGTCGTCGATTTTTAAAACCACGACGTCATTTTCCTGATCGGAGCCTGACGAGTAGACGACTAGGAATCCGCCGGACGGGTCGGTCGCAATGTCGGCGAAGTAGGGTTCTTTCAAAACGCCGCTCCACAATAGCGAGCCTGCCGGATTCGTCTTTGCAATGACTGTGGCTTCATTTCTATTTTCATCGTAAATGTCAACGTTGAACAAGTAGTTGCCGTCGGAAGTCATTCTGACGACGCCTGATGTCATTGTCCTGTTGGTTCCGAGGTTGAATCTCTTTTTCCACACGAGTTTTCCGTCTTTGAATTTGACCAGTTCGTGAATGAAGCCTTCGCCTTTCACGTCTTCCGCGTCGAACACCATCCCGCTCATAACGTAGTTGCCGTTTTCAACCTCGACGGCGGAGAGGCCGAGGTCAGGGTAGTCATATCCGTGAGTGAATTCCCACTGTTTTGTTCCAGCCGCGCTGATTTTGAAGGCGGCGAAATCCGTATATTTTCCTTGAATGTATAGATAGCCGGCCGCGATGAATCCGCCGTCCGATGTCTTTTCAAGAGATAAAATCTCATCGGTTTCGTCGGTTGTTCCGGCTGAGAGCAGCCATTTGGTTTTTTTGTTTTCGTCGACGCGAGCGACGAAAAGGTCGTTTTTGTGTTTTGTGAAAGAGTCGGCCTTTCCCGCGAATACGAACCCGCCGTCGTCGGTAGTCTGGAGAGAGCTTGCGTAGTTGTTTTTTCCGTCTTCCGTTAATTCGAGAAACCAGTCCGACTCATTGTTCGAGTTGACGCGGGTTAAAAAGATGCTGATGTTGTCGATGGAAGGGTCGTAAACGCTGAACGCCGCGGCGATTCTGCCGTCCTTCAAGGGAGAGACGGCCCGGCATGTAGACCTGAATTTATCGCCCAAAGAAAACATCTCGAATGTTTTCTTATTGCCGCTGTCGTCGATTTCCATCAGGAACGCGTCGTTCACCCATGTTTTTGCGTTCATAGCGCTGCCGCATAAGACATATCCGCCGCCGGGCCGCCGCCGGATCGTGGTTGCCGACTCGTTGCCTTTGCGCTCATAAACTTTTTTCCATACCGTCGCATCCGACAAGTCGATTATTTTCGGCTCAGGCGCCCGCGTTGCGGATTTGATTTTCTCCGCGCAGTCCATAATGCACTTCTTCATTTCTTCTCTGTCGGTCAATCTTCTGCATTCGCTTCGGCAGTCTGTTGATTCCTGCGCGAAGCAAGTCGCGCTCAGGGCCAATGCGGCAAGGACGCTCATCAGTATCGTTTTCATATCCTGACATCTCCCGATGAATTTCATTAATAATTAGTCCCTCGATAAATATATGTCAATCAAGCACGAGCCAGAGAAAACGGCGGGGGGCGGACAAATGCGACGCGCATGGATAAACTATATGTATATTAATATTCAGAATCCGAGATGAAATGCGAATGGAGAAGAATGCAATGGAAGCGAATATAAGGATAGCGGGGGAGGCAGGGCAGGGGGTGCAGTCGGCGGGCGAGTTGCTGACGAGCGCGTTCCACGAGATGGGCCTCCACGTTTTTTCCACGCAGAGCTACATGTCTCGCATCAGGGGCGGGGTGAACAGTTTCGACATCAGGATATCTGACGAGGAACTGCATTCAGGCCGTGAAGAATGCGACATATTGGCGGCGTTGACGGCGGAATCTTTTGCCGCCGAAATAGGGAAAGTGTCGAGGGGGGGCGTCGCGGCGCTAGACGGGGACGCGGGGCCGGACGCGTTGTCGCTGGACATGACAGGGGCGGCAAAGGAGGCGGGCGGCGCGCGGATGGTCGGCAGCGTCGCCGCCGGGATTGTGTTCGCGCTTCTGGGATACGACTCCGCGGCGTTGAAAAAAATGATGGAAAAGGCGTATGAGAAGAAAGGGCCGGAGGCGGTCGCCGGGAACGAGGCGGCGGCGGAAAAAGGCGCGGCGATGGCCGAAGGCCATCGTGGAATCATAAGGACGCCGCAGCCAAGCGCGCGGAGCGGGGAACTCTATTCAGGCAGCGAGGCGGTCGGGCTGGGAGCGGCGACGGCGGGGGTCAAAGTTGTGTGCAGCTATCCAATGACGCCGTCCACGGGGGCGCTGACATATCTGGCGTCGGTAGCGGACAGATACCGGATAGTGGTGGAGCAGGCGGAAGACGAGATATGCGCGGCGAACCTGATATGCGGGGCGGCGTACGCGGGGGCTGCGGCGATGACGACCACGAGCGGGGGCGGGTTTGCGCTGATGGCGGAAGGGCTGTCGCTGGCGGGCATGCTTGAGTTGCCGATTGTCATAATGCTGTCGCAGCGGCCCGGGCCGGCGACGGGGTTGCCGACGCGCACCGGGCAGGAAGACCTCCTGTTCGCGGTCCACGCCGGGCACGGCGAGTTCCCGAAGATAATCTACGCCCCGGGGACGATAGGGCAGGCGTACGAGATGACGCGGCGGGCCTTCGAGTCGGCGCACAAATTCCAGACGCCCGCCATCGTGATGACAGACCAGTTCCTGACGGACGCAAAGAAAAACATCCCGGAGCTTCCCGCCGAACTCGACCTTGTGGACAGGCATATAGAGAAAGCTCCGTCGGCGGACTACGTCAGATACGCCGTGACGGACAGCGGGGTGTCGCCGAGGGCGTTGCCCGGCGGGGAGGCGTTCGTTGTGTGCGCGTCAGATGAGCATACCGAGGACGGGCATCTGACGGAGGATTTGACGGCGCGAAAGGCGATGCAGGACAAGCGGATGAGGAAGGCGGCGCTGGCGGCGGCGGAGGCGATGCCGCCGGAATTTTATCCGGAGCCGGAAGAGACAGTTCTGTTGTGCTGGGGCAGCACATACGGGCCGTGCAGGGAGGCAGTGGACATTCTGAGGGCAAAGGGCCGGAAAGTGTGCATGGCGCATTTTGCGCAGGTGTGGCCTGTGTGGGCGGGAGCGGGCGGGGCGCTGGAAGGCCGCCGCGTAGTCTCGGTGGAAGGCAACTCGACGGCGCAGTTCGCCCTGTTGCTGAGGCAATGCGGCGCGATTTCACAGTTCGACTCGATTCTCCGATACGACGGCTTGCCTTTCACGGGCGCGGAGATAGCGCGGAGGTTCAAATCATGAGCGGAACGGCGAAACTGAAAGAGACGGCGTGGTGTCCCGGATGCGGGAATTTCAACATTCTTAAATCGCTCGACGCGGCGATAGAAAAGACGGGCGTCGACAGGAAGCGGCTCGTGATGGTTTCGGGGATAGGGCAGGCGGCGAAATGCCCGCACTACACAGACGCCAACGTGTTCAACGGGCTGCACGGCCGCGCGCTCCCCGCCGCCACCGGAATCAAAATCGCCAACAGGGAACTGACCGTCATCGTCGCAAGCGGAGACGGCGACATGTACGGCGAGGGCGGCAACCACCTGCTCAACGCCATGCGGAGAAACATCGGAGTGAAGGCGTTCGTTCACAACAATCAGGTGTATGGGCTGACGAAGGGGCAGGCGTCGCCCACTTCGGAGCCGGGCTTCGTCACGAAAATCCAGACGAAGGGCGTCGTTCTGGAGCCGCTCAACCCGCTAGCCCTCGGCGTCGCCGAGAACTGCTCGTTCGTCGCGCGCTCGACATCGGTTATGCCGGAGCATCTTACGGCGATGATGGCCGAGGCGATAAAGGCCGACGGGTTCGCGCTGCTGGACATCCTTCAACCGTGCGTGTCTTTCAACAAAATCAACACGGCAAAATGGTACAAGGAAAGATGCAAGGAACTGCCCCCGGATTATGACCCGACGGACAGACAGGCGGCGTTTGCCGCGGCGCTGAAATGGGGAGACGAAATCCCAGTAGGAATCATATACAGGGGCGCGCGGCGCAGCTTTGAGGACATGACTACCGCGCTCGCCGGGGAACCTCTAAGCTCGTTGGGCGGTTAATACAGTATCGGAGCCGCGCCGAACGGCGCGCGCCGTTTACAAACGGCCCCGCGCGAAGCAGGGCTTAAGGAGGCGATACTCAATGGATTTGAATCAGGTATTTGAACAGAGAAGATCGGTGAACTTTTTCGACACTGGGAAAAAAATCGACGAGGAAACGATAAGGCGCATATACGACATAGCGAAACTGGCTCCCTCGTCGTTCAACTTGCAACCGTGGAAGATAATACTGGTGAGCGACCCTGAGCAGAAAGAGAAACTGAAGAAATGCGCGGGAGGCCAGCCTAAGGTGACGGAGGCGTCCCACGTGGCGATAGTTCTCGGCGACAAGAAGGCGTATGAGAAGATGGACCCGACGCTGGACGATTTCATAGCGAGAGGCTTCTTCGGCGAGCAGATGCGCGACACGCTGAAGGGCATGGCGAAGGGGCTGTACGCGGGAGAGAACGAAAGGGCGTTCGCGAGCCGGAACGCGGGCCTGTTTGCGATGTCGTTCATGCTGGCGGCAAAGTCGCTGGGAGTGGACACGCACCCGATGGACGGCATGGACAACAACGCGGTTCGGGAGGCGTTCAATGTGCCGGACGACTACGATGTGGTGATGCTGATAGCGATAGGGAAACACGACGAGGCGAAGGCGCTGCTGCCGAGGGCGGGCAGGAAGCCGTTCGAGGAAGTGTTCGTAAAGGAAACGTTCTGAAGCGGGCTTGCCGCAAAGCCCCCGCGTCGCGGAGTTAGCGGGCGTCGGAATTCCGGGCGCGGGGCGCTGATTATTTTCTGAAAAATCCGTATAATCATTGACAGGCCCACGATCGCGCGGCGGCGTGGACCGCCTGCCTTTGTGCCGGCGGGCATTTTTCAATCCTAGGAGGATTGCGGGTCATGAAGATGAAAGCGGTTAGACTGCACGCGAAGTGGGCTCCCAAGCCGAATTTCAAACTTGGGGCGAAGGACGTTGACGGTGTTCAGACGTATCTCGGAAGCTTGGTGTGGAAGACGCCGAAGATAGTCATAGAGGAAGTGGAGATACCCGAGCCGGGGCCGAAGGAAGTTCTGATAGAGGTGATGGCGTGCGGGATATGCGGGTCGGATGTGCATATGGCGCAGCCCGACGATAAGGGGTATATATGGTATCCGGGGCTGACCGGGTTCCCGTGCACGCTGGGCCACGAGTTCAGCGGAGTGGTTGTGAAGGGCGGGCCGGGCGCTTTGAACAAGCGCACTAACAAGCCGTTCAAGGGCGGAGAGTCTGTCACCGCAGAAGAGATGCTGTGGTGCGCGTCCTGCCGCCCGTGCGCGGACGGCTGGCCTAACCACTGCGAGCGCTTGGACGAGCTGGGGTTCAACGTGGACGGCGCTTTCGCAAAATACATAGTGGTTCCCGACCGGGTGGTGTGGAGCCTAGAGCCGCTGAAGAAATTGTACAAGGGCAACGACCTTTTCCTCGCCGGAAGCTTGGTGGAGCCGACGAGCGTGGCGTACAACGCGGTGATCGAGCGCGGCAAGGGCATCCGCCCCGGCGACAACGTGGTCATCTGCGGCGGAGGCCCCATCGGGCAGGCCGCGACGGCCATCCTCAAACGCATGGGAGCAGCCAACGTCATCATGTCCGAACCCGAACCGGGCCGCGCGCGCATGGCCAAAAAATTCGGCGCGGACTATGTTGTCAATCCGCTAAAAGAAAACCTCGTCGAGAAAGTCCTCAAATACACGGACGGGCAGGGCGCGGACCTTTACCTCGAAGCCACAGGGCTTCCCACGGTGGTTTATCCGCTTATTGAGCAGTGCGTGTGGGAGGGCCGGACGGTGAACGCGACAATCGTCGTCGTCGCCCGCGCGGACGCCAAGATGCCGGTCACGGGCGAAGTCCTTCAGGTCCGCCGCGCCGAGATTATAGGCGCTCAGGGCCACTCCGGACACGGCACTTTCCCCCGCGTCATCAGCATGATGGCTTCAGGCATGGATATGACCCCCATGATCACCCGCAAGGTGAAAATGGACAACGTGCCCGAACAGATTATCAAGCTTCGCACCAACAGGACGGACTGCAAGATTACTTGCGTTATGTGAGACTTAACCGGGGGCGCGGGCGGAACAGCCCGCGCCCTCTTCTTCCCGCCCTGACCGGACGAGAGCGTTTAAATGAGCCAGAACAATTCCGGCAATAGCGACAACCATGAAAGAACGGCGAAGGACCTAGAGCTTCTCCGCTCTATAGCGTTCGACCTCGTGCATGAAAACGCCGATCTGAAAAACCGGCTGGACGAGCGGGAGCGGGAACTTAACCTGCTGTACACGGTGATAGGCCGCGTCAACGTCGTAATGGAGGCCGAAGAAGTCAAGGACATCATTATCGAGTTGACGATGAGTTTCTTTCCGACGGTCGGGTTCTGCATGATAGCGCTGTTCGACGAAGATGCCGGGCTGGCGGTGAGATATGCCGCGCGGGGCGGCTCCACGATGGCAGAAAAAATCGCCATGCCTTTTCCGATGGACGACTCCACAAAGTGGGACGAAGTCGTAGCCACCGAGGAATGGAACGATTTCTTCGAGCGGCGCGAGGAGATAAAGGGCCTGCAATCGACTTTCATCCCGCTCGAACTGAAGTCGCGCCAGATTGGGTTCATAATGCTGGGCAGGCCGCGCGGCTCCGAATACGACGAAGGCGAATGGCGGCTGCTCCGCACGATGGCCAACTACAGCTCAGTGTCAATCGACAACAGCAAACTCTATCAACTCGCCATCACGGACACGCTCACCGGGCTGTTCAACCGAAGGTATTTCGACAACAGGCTCGAACGCGAGATGGAGAGGGCGCGAGAGCGCGGAACCACGCTGGCCCTGCTCATGCTCGACCTCGACCGTTTCAAGAGAATCAACGACACGCACGGGCATCCCGCCGGGGACCAAGTGCTCAAAGAGCTGGCGGACCGCATGCTCGAAGGCCGCGAAGACGGGCGCGTCGTCTGCCGCGTCGGCGGCGAGGAGTTCGCCGTTCTTCTCCCCGGTATCGACCTCGCCGAAGCCGAATCAAAGGCGGAAACGATCCGCGACGCTTCAGGCTCCCGTCCTTACGTGTTCGACGCGGACTGCCGCCAGATAACTCAAACCATCACCATCAGCATCGGCGTCGCGGTGTTTCCCAAAGACGGGGACAACCCGGAGGCTCTGGTCAGCAAGGCGGATCAAGCGCTATACCTCGCGAAGGCTCTGGGCAGAAACCGCGTGGTGTCCCACAGCGCGGCCCGCATGGAAAAGCTTCACGGCGCGGATTAACCCTTTCAGAAGCTAATCTGTCATATAATATAGACAATCGTCCGGCGCGTCGGCCCGCGACCGGAGAACCGGCGTGTTTGACATACGCGGGTGAAAGTCGTTAACAAGACCTATTCACAGGAGGCCCCTTCGCATGGAAGACACCGCCCGTGTCGTCGTTTATATCACCGCTCCGAATGAAGAAGAAGCGGAGCGCATCGCTCGAATGCTCGTCGACAAACGCCTAGCCGCCTGCGTGGCCCTCGTTTCTCCCATCCGCTCCATCTACAGGTGGAAAGAGGAGGTCTGCGATGAAAAGGAAGTCCTGCTTATCGCCAAGACCGTCTCAGCAATGTTCAGCTCGCTTCGCGACGCCGTGCTTGAAGCCCACTCTTACGAAGTCCCGGAGATAGTGGCCGTTCCCATCGCGGACGGAGAGAGCAGATATCTGCAATGGATAACGGACAACGCGGACGGAGGGCGGGCGTGAGCGCGAGGCCGATAATAACGCTGATGACGGACTTCGGCGACAGCGACGCATACGTCGGCGCGATGAAAGGGGCCATCCTTTCCATCGCCCCGGACGCCGCAGTGGTGGATATCGCACACAACATACCTCCTTTTAACTTGCTGTCCGCCGCTTATCTTCTGACGACGTACTTCGCCGAGTTTCCGCCGGGGACGGCGCACATCGCGGTTGTCGATCCGGGCGTGGGCGGCGCGAGGGACTGTCTGGCGGTGAAGGCGGCGGGGCGGTATTTGCTGCTGCCGGACAACGGCATCGCCGGGATGGCGCTTGATGCGGCGGGCGACGGCTGGGAGGCGCGAAGAATCGCGAACCCGGCCCTTATGGCCCCGAAAGTCAGTCCGACTTTTCACGGGCGGGACGTCTTCGCTCCCGCCGCCGCAAGACTTGTTTCCGGGTTCCCGTTCTCCGAAGTCGGCCCGGCCACATTCAGGATAGAGCGCCTCAAAGCAGCCGCTGTTTCGGTGGGGCCCGGCTCGGTTTCAGGCGCCGTCGTCCATATCGACAGATTCGGCAACTTCATAACAAACGTGATGGACGAGCACATAGACCGCGCGGGCGGCAAGGCGTTCTTTGTCACCATCGGCGAATACACCATCATGGGGCTGTCCGAGACGTATGAATCAAGGCCGCCGGGAGAACTGCTCGCGTACGTCGGCAGCTCAGGCAGGCTGGAGATAGGAGTGTCGCGCGGGCGCGCGTCGGACATCGTCGGCAAGCCGGTCGGCTCCCCGGTGACCGTCAGGTCAAGGCCGTCCGCCCTGTGAGCCTGAAGCCCGCGCTGATATAATAAGAGCATGGCTATGTTCGCAAATATCGCAAACAGCGCTGCGGCAAGAGCTTTCGCGGCCCAGTTAGCCCTCATTCTGGCCGTGGCTTTATCGTCCGCGCCCGCCCGCGCCGGCATGTTCGACATCAGCGACGCCCGCGAGGCCAAACTCGGAAAAGAGGCCGCCGACGCCTTCATCAAACATTACGGGCTTTACGCAAACGAGGCTGAAGCCCGCCGCGTCGAGGCCGTCGGAAAGACGGTCGTAGAATTCTCCGACAGAACCGACATCGAATACCACTTCTATCTTCTCGACACGAAAATGGTGAACGCGTTCGCCATCCCCGGCGGGTTCGTGTTCATGACGCGCGGCATAATGGAAATTATCGACGACGACGACGAACTGGCCTCCGTCATCGGGCACGAGATAGCCCACATAGCAAAAAAACACAGCATGACTCTCTACAAGGCCGACATGAGGAACACGATGATAAATCTGTTGCTCTTCGCGGTGTCGAAAGACCCCAACGTGGTCATGGCCGGACAGATGGTCGAACAGTCTCGGCAGGAGGTGTTCGGGCGCAAAGCGGAGATTGAGGCGGACCGGCTGGGGCTGGAATACATGCACAAGGCCGGATACGAAGCCGACGCCTTCATGCGCTTCATGAGAAAACTCGCCAGAGTGGAGCAGAACAGGCCGGAGTTGCTCGAAGACTACTATTACACGCATCCGCCGATGGACGTGCGGCAGACGTTGGTGGAGGAGAACTACCGGCGGATCGGGCTGGAGCCGCCGGAAGAGAAGCGGGGAACGGCGAAGGGCAGGCTGGTGGCGGGCGAGGTCTGTCCGGAGGGCGGCGGCCCGTGCGCGGGCGTGGTAAAGGGGCCTCGCGGCGAACTGATGCGCATGGCCGATCCCGGCCCCGCGGGCGACCCTTATCTGCGCGCGCTCTCCGCCGCCGCCGCTCTCAACCGTCTCTTCTCCGAACCCACCGCATTCTTCGACTTCGGCAAAAAAATCTCTGGCGACCGAGCCGAACTCCTTGTCCGCAACATCCGCGCCGCCGAGGCTCTCCCCGGCGACCTCGCCGCCAATTCCGCAGCTTCCGTCGACGAACTGGTTGACACGTGGACACAAAATCTGAAATTATTTATATGGAGCGATATCGTGGGAAGAGAGATGTGACATGGCGACCATACTGCTGGTGGACGACGAGAAACGAATAAGGGAAGGCGTGTCGCGCGCCCTCAAGGCGATGGGGCACGACGTGGCGACAGCCGCCGACGGCGCCGAGGCGCTGGACTCTATGGCCGAACGCGAGCCGGACGTGGTCATCACCGACCTGTTTATGCCCGGCATGGACGGCATACAACTGCTGGCCGCCGCCAAGGAGCGCCATCCTCGCTCCGTCGTAATCATCTTCACCGGCAGAGGAACCATTGAGAGCGCCGTCTCCGCCATCAAGGACGGGGCGTTCGACTATATAACGAAGCCTTTCAACCTCGACGCGGTGGAAGTCGTCGTCAATCGCGCCGTCGCCCACAGGAAACTGCTCGTCGAGAACGCATCCCTCAAGGACCAGATCGGGCGCGCCAACTCCTATGAAAACATCATCGGCGGCTCCGAGACCATGCGCGACGTGTACCGCGTCATCGACAGGATTAAGGACACGTGGACCAACGTGCTGGTCACCGGCGAAAGCGGCTCCGGCAAGGAGCTTGTCGCCCGCGCAGTCCACTTCAGCGGGGCTTTCAAGCACAAGCCTTTCGTCACCGTCGATTGCGCCTCGCTATCCGAAAATTTGCTGGAAAGCGAACTCTTCGGCCACGCTAAAGGGGCCTTCACAAGCGCCCACAGGGACAAAACGGGCTACTTCGAGACGGCAGACGGCGGAACGGTGTTTCTCGACGAGATAGCAGAGTTCAGCTCGCATCTCCAGACCCGCCTGTTGCGCGTCATTCAGGAAGGCGAGTTCTCCCGCGTCGGCGAAACCGCCTCGCGCCGCGTCAAAGTCAGAATCATCGCCGCCACCAATCGCAACCTCGAACAGGCGGTCAGGGCCGGAGCCTTCCGCGAAGACCTTTTCTACAGGCTCAACGTCATCTCCATAAACGTCCCCCCTCTAAGAAAACGAATCGAGGACATCCCCGACTTGGTGGAGTTCTTCCTCTCCAAGTTCAACAAGAAATTCGGCAGAAATATATCTTCGGTCTCCAGCGACGCGCTCGCCGTTTTCGCCGAATACGACTGGCCGGGCAACGTCCGCGAACTTGAAAACCTTATGGAGCGCACCTTCATCTTCTGCGACGACGACGTCATGCGCGTCCACCACCTTCAGGAACCGCTGAAAACCATCGCCGGACTTGCGAAAACAGAAGCGGTCCCCGACCTGACCGACCTCAACTATAAGGACGCCAAAGAAGCGGTCGTCCGAAGGTTCGGACGCGAATACTTCGAGGAACTTCTCGAAAAGTGCGAAGGCAACATCAGCGAAGCCGCCCGGCGCAGCGGGATAGACCGCGGCTGTTTCTACCGGCTGATAAAAAAATTCAACGTGGACCGCCCCGAATTCTTCGAAGAATAACCCGGATAGCAATAATACAAACGAAAACCTGAGTCCCCCTGAAACTCAGATATTTATCGCGGCGAGCGGGACTTTGGAGTGCGGCGATTCATCGCCGCTTTTCCCAGCGATGTGAGCCATCCCGGAGCCGGGAATTAATTCCCGGCTCTTG